>Ga0315281_10009331_pt1 | contig 13620 bp, 15 predicted proteins | sample YL17G07_0_MG_FD_204540 | JGI IMG/M metagenome (GOLD analysis project Ga0315281, IMG submission 204540) | Sediment microbial communities from Yellowstone Lake, YNP, Wyoming, USA - YL17G07_0 | ecosystem: Environmental > Aquatic > Freshwater > Lake > Sediment | place: USA: Wyoming | collected...
GCCGTCCAGGTACATCCGGGCCGGCGTCGCGCGCTTCGCGTCGGACTGGATGATGTTGCGGTCGATCCACTTGGCGTACAGGTTGTACGCCAGATAGCTGGTGAGTACGCCGATGATAACGATCCAGAGGGTGTTCATGACTTACCTCCTTCTTCGATCGAATGGCCGTGACCGCCGTGCATGCTGACAGTCTATAAAAATTATTCGCTTCCGAAAAAAGTGCGTATTGACCTGCGTCAACGGATGTCTGTGGTCCATATCGGTTTCAGCGGCGATGGCGTCCGTTAAGCGCAGCACCGGGACGCGCGTCGCATTTGACGCTGGTCACGTGGCGCGGGTTCTCGGCGGTGCAGAATCGCTGGCATGACGCAACGCTTCGCCGTCGGGACGCCCCATGCTCTACCATGGGGTGAGGTCTTGTTGCAGCTCCGCACCGACGCAGGACGCGGTCTTTCCGCGTTGGAAGCGGCAGAGCGGCTCGGCCAGTGTGGCCGCAACGAACTACCTTCCGCCCCACCGACCCCCTCTTGGCGGCGCTTTCTGGCGCAGCTTGAGAGCCCCCTGGTTCTGCTGTTGCTGGCTGCGGCCGTCATATCGCTCGTCGTGTGGTGGTTCGAGGGTGGCGCGCACGCGCCCTACGAGGCGCTGACCATCCTCGCGATCGTGATCGCGAACGCGGCCCTCGGTTTCGTGCAGGAGGAACGCGCGGAGCGCGCCGTGGCGAGCCTCAGCAAAATGACCGCGGCGACGGCGCTCGTGATCCGTGATGGTGAGCGAAGGAGCGTTGCGGCCGCAGAGATCGTGCCCGGCGACCTGGTGGCGATCGAGGAAGGCGCAACGATCCCCGCCGACGCGCGGGTCGTCCGCTCGGTCTCACTGCAGACCGCCGAAGGCGTCCTTACCGGCGAGAGCACGCCCGTCGAGAAGAGTACCGAGCCGGTAGCGGCCGAAGCGCTGGTCGCCGACCGCGCCAACATGGTTTTCTCCGGCACGGCCGCCACCTACGGCCGCGGCTTCGCCGTTGTCACGGCAACCGGCCCGCATACGGAGATCGGACGCCTTGCCGAATTGCTCGCCGTCACGGAGCGCGCGCCCACGCCGCTCCAGCGCCAGCTGGGCAGCGTGGGAAAGGTGCTGGGCATGGTGGTCATCGCCATCGCAGTCGTTGTCGGTGCGACGATCATCGTGGTGGAGCACGCCTTCACGGCCACGGCGCTGGTCGGCGTGCTGCTTTTTTCCATCGCGCTCGCTGTCGCCGCCGTGCCGGAAGGTCTGGCTGCAGTGACGACGGTCGTGCTCTCGCTCGGCATGCAGCGCATGGCGAAGCGCAATGCCATCGTGCGCACTCTCGCTTCGGTGGAAACCCTGGGTTCCGCAACAGTCATCTGCACCGACAAGACGGGCACTCTGACCCGCAACGAGATGACGGTCCGGGCCCTGGTGACCGCGAGCGGCCGAGTCGATTTCACCGGCTCCGGCTATGCGCCGGAAGGCGAACTCAGGGTCGATGGCGAGCCGCTGGGCGGCGGGCCGCTCCGCGCCGAAACCGAGCGCGCGCTGGAAGCGGGTCATCTGTGCAACAACGCCGCGCTCACTGCGCGCGAAGGACGCTGGACCGTGCTGGGCGACCCGACCGAAGGTGCGCTGAAGGTCGCCGCCGCAAAGGCCGGCCGCGATGCGGCGCGGCTGGAGGCGCGCCTACCCCGGGTCGGAGAGATCCCGTTCTCCGCAGAGCGCAAGGTCATGAGCACGGCCCACGCCGACAGCGGGGAGCCTGAACGCGTGATGCTCTTGGCCAAGGGCGCCCCCGATGTGCTGCTCGCTCGCTGCACGCATGAGATGGCAGGCGAGTCCGAGCGCCCTCTCACCCCGGCCCGGCGCTCCAAGATACAGGCTGCGATCGAGGGCCTCGCCGGCGAGGCGCTTCGGACGCTCGGGCTGGCGCAACGCGGGCTTCCTGCCGCGGCCGCGGAGGAGCTGAATGAGGAGCACGAGCAAGAGCTGGTGTGGCTCGGCGTCGCCGGCATGATCGACCCGCCGCGCCCGGAGGCGGCCCCCGCCGTGCGCGCCGCGCACGAGGCCGGCGTGCGCGTCGTCATGATCACGGGAGATCATCCGGCGACTGCGGTCGCCATCGCCAGCGAATTGGGAATCGCCCGCCCGGGGGATCGCGCGGTGCTGGGGACGGAGCTCGCCGCGATGTCCGAGAGCGAACTCGCGGCGACGGCCACCCGTGCCAACATCTACGCGCGGGTCAGCCCGGAGCACAAGCTCGCCATCGTGCGCGCGCTGCACGCCCTGGGCGAGACGGTCGCGATGACCGGCGACGGCGTGAACGACGCGCCAGCGCTGAAGGCGGCGGACATCGGCATCGCGATGGGCATCGCCGGCACCGACGTCGCAAGGGAGGCCGCCGACATGGTGCTCGCCGACGACAACTTTGCCACGATCGTCGCGGCCATCGAGGAAGGACGGTCGATCTACGCCAACATCCAGAAATTCCTGCGCTACCTGCTCTCGTGCAACCTCGGCGAGGTACTGGCGATGTTCTTCGGCGTGGTACTGGCAGGACCGCTGGGCCTCGTCGCGCGCGCGGGCGAGGCGCTGGTGCTGCCGCTGCTCGCAACGCAGATCCTGTGGATCAACCTCGTCACCGATTCGTTCCCCGCCCTCGCGGTCGGCGTGGACCCTGCCGACAAAGGGCTCATGCGCCGCGCGCCGCGCGATCCGCACGCAGGCGTCATCACGCCGCGCATGTGGTGCGGCATCGGCGTTGCCGCTGCGGTGATATGCACCGGCACGCTGCTCATGCTCGATGCGGGGCTTTCCGGCGGTCTGGTCGATGGCAACGGCCACGTCGAGTATGCCCGGTCGCTGGCCTTCACCACGCTGGTGCTGTACGAGTTCTTCGACGTGTTCTGCATCCGCTCCGACGAGGACAGCGTGTTTCGCGGCCTGTTCCGAAACGGGTGGCTGTGGCTCGCCGTTGCGCTCGGACTCGCGCTGCAGGCCGCGGTGATCCACCTGCCGGCGCTGCAGCGGGCGTTCGGCACCGTGTCGCTCGCTGTGGACGACTGGCTGCTCTGCGCTGCAACCGCTTCGACCATTGTGCTCGCGCGCGAGGCCGGCAAGGCCTGGTGGCGTGCCACGGACCGGTACGCCACGAAGAAGTCTGCCACTCGGCAATAAGGGTCATGCCGGCCCACGATACGCAATTGTGCTGTCCGTCTTGCCCGGAAGATGTCAGCCCCGTCCGACGAAGGGCATCTTTGTCGCCATCACCGTCACGAACTGAACGTTCGCCTCCAGCGGCAGGCCGGCCATGTGCACCACGGTGCTCGCGACGTGCGCCACGTCCATGCGCGGCTCGATGGCCATCGAGCCGTTCGCCTGAATAATCCCTGCCGCCATGCGCTCGGTCATCTCGGTCGCGGCGTTGCCGATATCGATCTGGCCGCAGGCGATGTCGTACTTTCTGCAGTCCAGCGAGGTCGATCTGGTAAGTCCCGTGATCGCATGCTTGGTTGCCGTATAAGGCGCCGAGTTGGGGCGCGGCGCATGCGCCGAGATGGAGCCGTTGTTGATGATGCGCCCGCCGCGCGGATCCTGGCTCTTCATGATCCTGATCGCTTCCTGCGTGCACAGGAACGCCCCGGTGAGGTTGGCATCGACCACCGCTTTCCACTGCTCGTAGGTCAGATCCTCCATCGGAATGCCGGGCGCGCCCATACCCGCATTGTTGAACAGCAGGTCGAGCCGGCCGAACTTCTCCTTCGTCTTCGCGAACAGCGCGCGCACGGACTGCGGATTACCCACATCGGTCGCGACCGCCAGGGTGCGCGCAGCGCCCGCGCCCGATTCGGCGATCGCCTTTTCCAGCAGCTCGGCGCGCCGCCCCGCGAGCGCCAGGCAGTAATCTTCCTTCAGCAGCGCCAGCGCGACCGCCTTGCCGATGCCGGTGCCCGCTCCCGTGACGATGGCAACCTTGACGTTTGAACTCATTGCTCGGTGTCTCCAATTAGTCCTGGTGAGCGGAAAGTCTAACAGGCCGTCAGGGCTCACCAGCAAGCGTAGCGACGGTTTTCGCCAACCCCATCACCACACGCGCCATCTCCGGATAATGCAGCTTCTCCGGCGTATCGAGGGGGCTGTGGTAGTGCGGATTGCGGTAGAAGGCGGTATCGGTCACCATCACCGCCGCATAACCCTGGCGCCAGAACGAAAGCTGGTCGCTCCAGGCCACGCCCGGCACGAATGCAGGGCTCGCCAGAGATTCCGCGGGGTAGTCCGAGCGCGCCCTGAACGCCGTCACGACCTCCCGCAGCGCGCGGCGGGACCGGAGGTTCGAGACGAACGCAATGAAGTTGCCCCGGTCTGGATAGAACCAGCGCAGGAACGGCGGATACGATTGGCTACCCTGCACGTCCGAATAGCAGCCCAGCATCTCCAGCGACAGCATCATGCGGATGTCGTCGCCCCGCCTGCGCGCGGCTTCCGCGTACACCTTGCTGCCCATTTCGCCGAAGAAAAAGAACGGCGGCTCCTCGTTCACGAACGCCACCAGCTTCACCGTCCTCGCCGGCCGTGCGCTGTGCAGCAGGCGCGCCAGTTCCAGCAAACCGGCAACGCCACTTGCATTGTCGTCGGCGCCGGGACTGCCCTCCACGGTATCGTAGTGCGCCCCGACCAGGATGATTTCCTCCGGCCTCGCCGCACTGGGGATCACGACCTCGAGGTTGTCGCAGTCGATGTCGTTGGCGCGGTAGGTCTGCGCCGCTACGGAATGGCCGAGCGCCTCGAACTCGCGGCGGACGTAGCCGGCCGCGGCAGCGAGCGCCGCGGGCCGCCAGACGTTGCGCTCGCCGATGTCGCCCGCAAGCGCCTGAACGTGGCGCCGCAGGCGCGCCGTGCATTCGTCCATGTTCACTCGGGAAGCTTCCTCTGCCAGATCAGCTCGCCGTTGCACCACACTTCGCGCACGCGGTGCAGCGGCACGCTGTGCACGCCGCCGTCATCCTCCACCGCCTCGAACATGAAGTGTTCCCCCTTTTCGAAGTTCACGCGCCGGAACGGCACCCGCACGATGCGGTCCTCAATACGGTCATAGTAGCCCAGCACGAATTCACCCTTCGCGAATTCCGGATCCCACTGGATGCGATGCAGCAGGTCCTGGATCGGAATCATGGTTCAGCGCGGCGAAACGCAAATCCGGGTGAGCGCAGCTTCGCGCGAAATCGCGAAGCGAACCGGCAGCAACTTCTCGGTCAGCCACATTGCCGAGCGGGCATGCTCCGTCAGCTCGCGCGTCGCAAACGAGGATTCGCCGCCCGCGAGCGCCGCGTAAATGAGGATCTGGTCCGCGGCGTGCACGTCGAGGCTCGCGTTCGCATCCAGATCCGCGGCGAGTTCGGCGCCCACCGCCTCGCCCAGCGCCTCGGAGCGCAGCCCGCGCTCGGCCACGCGGCCGGCGCCGAGCACCGTGTGTTCGCACCGCGCCCACATCACCAGGGCGCCGCCCTGCCCGATCGCTTCCTCGCCCTGCAGGATTGCGGTGTCGCAGGCCGCGGGCACGGCGCGAGATCCCAGCCGGTCGAGGGCGCTGGATCGCATCCGCTCCGCGATGTGCGCAGGCAGATGCGCCACATGCGCGAGACCGTCGACGCCAAGCAACCGCCCCGGCGCGTCCAACCGCAACGGCCGCAGCGCCCGCGGAGCCACGGTGACTTCCACCATGCCGCCGCCGCGCGGAAAATAGCCGCGCCGTCGCGTGGCCAGACGCACCTCCGCGCCCATGCGGGCAATGAGCGGCAGCAGGACTTCGCGCAGGTAGTCCAGGGGCGGGGCGGCGCGAACATCGGTACCGCCTGCGACCTCCACGTGATATTCCGCACCGGCGGCGACCATCAGCGGCAGCAGCGCCTGCAGCACCAGTGTGACGCTGCCCGCGGTGCCAACATCGAACGCGAACCTGCCTGCCCGCACCGGCCCGGGGTCGAATGCGATTTCCGTCGAGCGGGGCGCGAGGCCGTCGATGCGTGCGCCGCAGATCTCGCCGACCGCCCGAACCGCCGTGAGGTGCTGCGGCGCGAGCCCCGGCTTGCCGCGCTTCGCCCGAATGGAGCGGATGCGCACCGCGGTTCCGCTCAGCGCCGCAAGTGCGACCGCGTTGCGCACCAACTGACCGCCGCCGGTACCGTATGAGCCGTCGATGTCCAGCATGAGGAGCAGCCCGCACGCGATTCAGAGCCAGAGCGAATAGACGTGCGCGCCGGCCCTGAGCTGCGGCAATCTGCGCGCCGCATCGAGCATGACGCGTGCGGCGAACGCAGCCACATCGAACCGCGCTTCGAGCAGCAGGCTCTGATGCGAGCCCGCGTCGCCCGTGCCGCCCGTACCACAGCGCTCGAGCACGATGCCGGACCCCGCGGCTTCGAAGGCGGCCAGATCATCGACGGCGAAGACCAGCGTTTCCTCGCCCGCGTAGAGCGGATCGGCGCGGATCGCCTGCTCGACTTTCTCCAGGCTTGCACCCTTGTCGAGCTTCAGATAGAGATAGCGCTGCACCCGGCCGTCCGCGGCGCGGAACTCGCAGGCAAGGGCCGCCCTTACCCCCGGCACCCGTTCGACCGCGGCGGTGTGATGCAGGCTCAGCCCCGGATGCATCCCGGTTTCGGTGCGCCCGTGGGGGATCAGCACCTCGAAGAGCCTGCGCACGAGCGGCAGCGCACCCGGATCCCATCCGGCGCCGACGACGGCGGCAACGTGGTGATGGCGCGCCGCCTCGCCGAGCGCCTCGTAATGCGCCGCCAGGGCGCGGCCCTCCAGGATCGCGCACTCGATCACCGGCAGGCGTTGCTGCAGGATTTCGCGCGCGACGCCCAGCACCTGCCCGGTCGGCACGCATACCAGCGCGGCATCGACGCCCTCCAGCTCACGCACGTGGCCGGCGACGCTCACGTGCCCGAATGGATGCGCCTGCGCCGCCTGCGAGCGAGTCACCGCGCCCGCGAGCTCGAGGTCGTGACTGTCGCACAGGGCCCTCGCGCACGCACGGCCCAGCCGTCCGAACCCGATGATCGCGAGTCGAGTCCGCCTCATGCGTCGAGCCCCCTGCGGTAAGTTGCGCACACGTTGCTGCCTGTCGCCTCAGTGTTACTGTGGCGGGAACAAGCGGTTTGATCTCGGTCAACAGGCCCCTCCGGCGTGCGGTCATAATATTTCGGTTGGGCCATCAGTCTTTCCCCGGAAGGGCTGATGTGCGGATTGTTCCGGTGCGCAGGGCGGGAGCGCAGTGATGACCCCTCTGGCAGATCGGCCACGTAGCCACGCGGACGTCAGCATTCCGGCTGACGGGGTACAACTGAGCGGTGAGATGCATAGTCCGGCCGGGACAACCGGCGTCGTGGCGTTTGCGCACGGCAGCGGTAGCAGCCGGCTCAGTCCGAGGAATCGCTTCGTTGCGCGCGAGCTGCAGAAAGCCGGCCTCGCGACGCTGCTGATGGACCTGCTGGAGGAAGACGAAGCGCAGGACCGGGACAAGGTTTTCGACATCGAACTGCTGGCTTCGCGGCTGCTCAAGGCGTCCCATTGGCTCGGGAACGACCCGGCAACCCGGTCCCTGCGCATCGGATATTTCGGCGCGAGCACCGGGGCGGCGGCGGCACTCGTGGCCGCCGCAAGGGAGCCGGCGAAGGTCTCGGCACTCGTGTCCAGGGGAGGCCGCCCCGACATGGCCCTGCCTTGGTTGTCCAAGGTAAAGGCGCCTACGCTGCTGATCGTCGGCGAGCACGATGCGCAGGTGCTCGATTGGAACGAGGACGCGTACCGGTGCCTGACGACGGAGAAGGAGCTGGTCATCGTGCCCGGTGCCACGCATCTGTTCGAGGAGCCGGGCGCACTCGAAGCAGTCGCGCGACATGCTTGCCGCTGGTTCGTACGCTACCTCTCGCCTGGAGCCGTCCGCTCCGGCGCCGCGGCCCAGGCCCACCCATGACCGCCATGGCCCTGGTACCCGGCGACGCGCATCCGGAACTCGCGCAGGGCATCGCAGCGCTCGTGGGCGTGACCTTGGCCCCGACTTTTATCTCGGCATTCGCCGACGGCGAAACGCGGGTCCGAATCAAGATCGACGTTCAGGACGCGGACGTCTACATCGTGCAGCCGACTTCGGCGCCCACCAACGAGCGCCTGATGACGCTGGCCCTCCTCGCGGAGGCCGCGCGCGCCGCGGGCGCTGGGCGCGTTACTGCAGTGGTGCCGTACTTCGGGTATGCACGCCAGGACGTCCGCAACGACACGGGCGAGCCGCGCTCGGCGCAACTTGCGGCACGCGTCCTGCGCTGCGCCGGCGTCGAGCGGGTCGTCACGCTTGACCTGCATTCGCCGGCGTTGGAGAGCGCGTTCGAAATGCCGCTCATCCACCTGCGCGCCGACGATCTGATGCTGGCGGCGATTCGAAGCTGCGGCTTTTCCCAGCTTACGGTTGTGTCGCCCGATGCCGGGGGCTTCAAACGGGCACAACGTTACGCGGCGGAACTGGCGGCGCCGCTGGCGGTCGTGGCGAAGACTCGTCCGCGCGCCGACGTCGCGGTCGCGCTGCAGGTACTCGGCGAGGTTCGCGGCCGCGCCTGCCTCATCGTCGATGACATGGCGAGCACCGGCGGCACCATCGTCGGCGCCGCGCAGGCCTTGCTGGTAGCGGGAGCCGCGCAGGTCCATGCACTTTTCATCCACGCCGTCATGGCGCCGGGTGCGCTGGAACGCATCTGCGCGGCATCGGTGCGGAGCATCATTACGACCGACAGCGTGCGCATCGCGCCCGACCCGCGCGTCCACATAGTGCCGATCGCGCCACTCCTCGCGCAGACTCTGGGCCGGCTCGCGAGCCGGGACACCCTTCGAATGGAGGTGACCGATGTTCAAGAATCGTGAAGATGCGGCGTTGCAGCTCGCAAAACGCCTGAAAGCCCTCAAGCTGAAGGATGCGGTCGTTCTCGGGATCCCAAGGGGAGGCGTGGTGACCGCAGCCGTTCTGGCGCGCGAGCTCGGTGCCGAGCTCGACGTCGTGCTCTCGCGCAAGCTGCGGGCGCCGTATCAGCCCGAACTCGCCATCGGCGCCATTGGCGAGGACGGCGAGGTGTACCTCAACGCGTTCGCGCGGGAAGTGCAGGGGGTGACCGAAACATACATCCGCGAGGAGCGGGATCACCAGATCACGGAGATCGCGCGGCGCCGGAAGCTCTTCCGCGCGGTGAAACCGCCGGCCGACGTGACGGAGCGCTCGGTGATCGTCACCGACGACGGCATCGCCACGGGTTCGACTATGCTCGCCGCGCTGCACGTGCTCAGCGCCCAGAAGCCGCACGAGATCATAGTGGCGGTGCCGGTGGCGCCGCCGGAGACGCTCGAGAGGTTCCGTCCGCAGTGCAGCCACGTCGAATGCCTGCTCACGCCCAGCCACTTCGGGGCAATCAGCCAGTTCTATGCTGACTTCCAGCAAGTCGAGGACGAGGAGGCGGTCCGGCTGCTGCGCGGGTCCCGCGTCAAGGAACGGTCATGAAAATTGAAGGCATGTGCACGCACAGCATCGTCACCGTAGATCGCTCCAGAACGTTGCAGGAGTGCGCGGCGCTGATGGGCGAGAACCATGTCGGGTCGGTACTCGTTACCGAGGAAACGCCGGGCGGCCCGCAGGCGGTGGGCATCGTGACCGACCGGGACCTGGTCGTCGAGGCGATGGCGCGCGGCGTGGCCCCGGGACAGACGTCCATAGGACAGATCACCGCGAGACGTCTGGTCACGGTGCCTTCCAGCGCCAGCATCGATGAAGCCATCCAGGTGATGAAGACCGAAGGCGTGCGGCGCCTCCTTGTCGCAACGCCCGACCGACGGCTGGTGGGGATCATTTCGATGGACGATCTTCTCGATGCGCTGGCCGGCGAGATGGCCGGTATCGTGCAGGCGATCCGCGGTGGCGTTGCGCGCGAAGCGGCCGCGATACGCAGCACCTGCGTGCTGTGCGGCGAGCGCTCGGTCCGGCTGCCGGCAGCTTGAGTCGGTGCGTCGCATGGCTGGCTTCGGAGCGTGCAGTGCGTTTGCCATCGCTCGCCATTCGCAAATTGGGGGAGCTCATGAAAATCGATAGCACGGAATTCGGCCGCATCACCATTGACGGAAAGACCTACGAGCACGACGTGATCATCCGCCTGTCGGGAGAGATCGTGAAGCGGAAGAAAAAGCTTTCAAAAAAGTACTACGGTTCCTCGCACACGATCTCGAAGGACGAGGCCAAGTTCGTATATGAAGACGGATGCAGAAGGCTGGTCCTCGGAACCGGACAGGATGACAACGTCAGGCTGTCGAAGGAGGCGGCTGAATACTTTGAGGAGAAAGACTGCAAGGTCATCGCGCAGCCGACCCCCGATGCCATTGACACCTTCAACCATTCCAAGAAAGAAAAGATCGGCCTTTTCCACGTGACGTGCTGAACGAGGAGTCGACGAACACCGGGAGCGCGAACCGCGTGCAGCCGGTCGGCGGGAGGGCAGGTAGCTTCTCTTCCAGCGAAAAGTGCAGCAACCCAACCAACGGAGCAATTCATGGTCGCTCATATCCCTCAGGTCGGTGCACCGGATCCCGAGCTCAACACATCACCGATATTCGACGAGTACGAGGAGTTCTCGCTCGACATGGAACTCCAAGCCGGGGTTTGTTATTACAACAACGTATCGTACCCGATCGGTCAGTACGTCCTGAGCGGCAGCGAACTGCTGCAATGCGAGGAGCGGGGCGTCTGGGTGCGGAAAGGCGAAATCCGGCCGAAGTAGCCGGTGATCCGATCCGTCCCCCTCAGGCATTCTGTGCTTCAAGCGCGATCTGCCGGCGCAGTTTCCGAAATCGCGCTTCGACGTCTTCCCCGAAAAGCGGATCAGGACGAGCCGGAACGGCCACCGCCACGGCCGCCCAATCCTGTGGTGTCAGGAGCTCGGCTGCACGGGGTATGACCTCTTGCTCCTCGGCGGCAAGGTGCCGGCGATAATAGGCAAGGTAGGTGGCGGCGGCCGACTCTACAATTGAACGCGGTTCCAGGGCGCCTGCGACGACCTCATCAAGGTGCGCGAGGAGTGTCTCCCCGGCTCCGGCAATCACACGATGCTCCTGCATGAGCCGATCTATCTGCGGCTTCAGCTTCGGATCCCGTTCGAGGAGACGAGCGAACGCCACGTCTTCCTGGGGATGGTGAACCTGATCCGGGTAATGCCGCAGGTAATAAACGACGTCGAGCATCAGGTCGTAGTTTGGCTGCCCGCCCACATGGAAGGCGGCCACCTGCTTCTCCAGAAGGTCAAGAAGTCGAGCGAAATTGACGTGCTCGGCATGCCATATGGCGGCCAGAGCAGTCATCAACGGTCGTCCCCCACCCTCGGAATGCCCTCCTCGGCGGGCTCTCCGGTTTCGGGGTCGATCCAGTCCGCGATCCCGATATCCGCTTCGGCCTCCTCGAGACTTTCGCCCGGTTCGACTTCGGCGTCGTCGCGATACTGCATGTCCAGGACCGCCTCGAGCAAAGTCGGGAACGGGCCGAAGTCCCTGCCGCCGGATTTGGACTGCCAGTAAAACCCGTCGGGGCGCTCGATGGTGCGCGTGTCGTCGTAATCGGGTGGCGTTTCGGGAATCACGTGGGTCATGATTGCGTATCCATGATGCGGAACTGCGTTCAGGATTCGATGCCGGACGCATTCAAATGTGCGCCATGGACAACGGGGGAGATTTGATCCCGATCAAGCTGCCGCTGCGTAGGTTCAGCCGGCCCGCCTTCCAGACGAAGGTGCATCGAGCCGCTTGAGCATGAACATGCACTCGAGGTGCAGCCCGCCCGGCAACTTGTATAGGCGCTCGACCTGGGGCTCGAATCCGGCGCGTGCATAGAACGCAACCGCGTTCAGCGACGCCGAAACGTGGATCGAATCAAATCCGGCCCGACGCGCGCGAGCCTCGGACTCGGCCAGGAGCGCCTTCCCGACGCCGCGCCCCTGCGCCTCGGGCAGGACGTAGGTCGCCTCGACTTCGCCGCTATCGGTGTCGAACCTGCCGTAGCCCAGAATATGCCCGCCCTCCTCGGCGACGAAGACATGTCCTGATCGAAGCTCCGCCTCATGTCCCTCGGGTGCAGGAAAAGCCACCCAGGCCTCGATCTCCTGCGGCGAGTAATGGGTCGATGCGCCGCCGCGGATCGCACTTGCATGCACCCGCAGGATCGCATCCCGGTCGTACACGGCTGCAGATCGAACAATCACGGCGCGTCGGGATTCATTTTGCAGAGCGCTCTCAGCAGAGCACGATGGGAAATATCCCCCCGAGTTGTTACGGACGCTCAGCCGGCGTGGCGCGCCGCGGCATGCGACTTCGGCACCCGCGCGCACTCAACACGATACGTACTTGGAGACGTTAGCGCTTGAACCCGATCACACCGTTCAGGTTGGCAGTGCTTGCGAACCCGTTGATGGTAAAAGCGAAGCCCACACCCTCGGCGTTGGGCCCCGTGAAGAGTCCCCCAAAGTTTCCGCTTGGCGTGCCGCCACACCTTCCGGTACAGGTAACGCTGTTAGGACCGTTGCCGAAACGGCCGTTGAAGCTAGTGAATGCACTGGTGCCATTCATCTGAAAGGTATTGCCGGCGCCCGGATTGGTTGCGTTGATGCTGAACGCAAAGGTTGCGCTGACAAAATTGGCAGTAAGGCTGGCGCTGTTGAGCACGCCCGCGTTATTCAAAAGCGACCCGACCGGGGTGTAGGTTACGCTGCTGCCAAGGCTGGTGGGCAGAGTATTCGTGGCGGTGCCGGTGATCCACGGCAAGAACGTGCCTGCGGTGGTCACGAAGGAGGCGAAATTTGCGTCCGTGATGTTCGCCCCCGCCCCGGTCCAGGTGCCCCATACGAGATTGCCCGCAGCGGGGGCGCTGCCGGAGATCGTGTTCGTGGCGCTCCCGACCGACGCCCTGCCAACACCAAAAACCGGGCCGGTTTGCGTCAACCGTCCTGCGGAATCGACCGTAACAAGCCAGCCGAAACCGCCGGTCGTAGTCGCCCCTCCAGTTTTTAGTGGAATTATCATCTGTGCCGAAAGACTATTCGGTGGCGTCTGCTGGGTCAGCGTGGCGTTGACGAATCCACTACCTCCGGCAGCATCAGTACGGCTCAACGTCAACGTTGCCTGTCCGCCGCTGATCACACCGGACACGGTGAATGGACTAAAAGGCCCCTGCGTGCCATTCGGCCCGCATGCCTCGCAGGTGCCGAAGGAACCGGAGGAATTATCAAACGTTCCGCTGAACGTGATCTTTCCGCCGCTGACGGTGAGCGGCATGGCGGCTGTTGCACCGGCGGTCAGGTTGAATGCTTTGCCCGTTTCGTTGGTGAAGCTCGCGAGAAAGCCCGCGCGCTGGACGGTATAGTTCACGCCTACGAGGATTGAGCCTACATTCACCGATCCGCACGGTGGGTTGGTGCAGGTCACGGGCAACACGACCGGCCCGGCCGAGTTGTCGAGCCGGAAAAACACCGTGCCGCTGCCCGTCGGCAGCAGCACCGAAGTCGGCCCCTGGACGCTCGCATCGGTCGT
>Ga0315281_10009332_pt1 | contig 13619 bp, 6 predicted proteins | sample YL17G07_0_MG_FD_204540 | JGI IMG/M metagenome (GOLD analysis project Ga0315281, IMG submission 204540) | Sediment microbial communities from Yellowstone Lake, YNP, Wyoming, USA - YL17G07_0 | ecosystem: Environmental > Aquatic > Freshwater > Lake > Sediment | place: USA: Wyoming | collected...
CATCCGAGGTTGCTGCCCAGGGAGACAAGCAGAATGAGCTTTTTATACCGGGGAAAGCGTTCCATGCCGAGGGCCGCCAGAAAGTCCACGGTGGCGGTGCCCATCAGCAGGAACAGGTACCGCCAATCCCACCAGCCGTAGAAAAGCAAGGAGAAAGCGATCAGGTAGGTCCAGCGGAGGTTTGGGTTCTTGCGCATCAGCGGCCAAAGGGCAAAGAAAGCGATGACAAAAAACAGGAACTCGATCGAGTTGAACAACACCGGATACGTCTCCTGCCGATTCCCGCGGCGACCGGTTAAGAACTTCTGCTCCGTCAACCATGAAATGAGAAACAAGCAGGTGACATGCGCACGCTGCCTTTGCATGGGCATGCATGCCCACGGAATGGATGCCGCGGGCACGCCACCCGCCAATGGATGCCTGACGGAGCACCAGGCTGCACTATTCTGCGCATATTGGGGCCCAAGTCAAGCCGCGCCGGGCAGGAAGGCGGTTGCTCTGTTCGGAAGTGTGCGGAGCACGGGGGGTTTCGGCGGGTGGGCGGAGGGCCTTCCCCGCGTTCGGCCCGCTCCGCGGGGCGGCTCCGGCGCTGCACGTCCCGGGCCGTCGCCCCGCGGCGCGAATTTTTCAGTTGCTCGTGCGTTTCATAAGATGAAGATTGGCTAACACGATGGCGGCCTTTCGGCGGCGGCCGCCTCCGGGACCCACGGCCGGCGTGAGACAGCCCAGCGAACACGAGATCGCCGCATGGTACCCACGACTCTTCCGGACGGCCCTCCGGCTGACCGGCAGTGCCGACGATGCCGCCGACCTGACCCAGCAGGCGTTGGTGCAGGCCCTGGGTGCGTGGGACCGGTTCGACGGCGGCGCGCTGCCAACGACGTGGCTTCACCGCATTCTGGTCAACTGCGTTCGGGACTGGTCTCGCCGCCGCGCCGTGCGGTCAGCCCAGCCGGCCGGCGAGTGGGACCTCGCAACGGTGGCGGCTGATTCCCCCGATGGGCGCGAGCAACTGGAGCACCGCGAACAGTTGGCGGCGCTGCGTCGGGCCATCGAGGCGCTCCCCGTCGATTTCCGCACGGCGCTGGTGGCCACGGTTATCGACGGGTACACATACCAGGAGGCGGCGGAGTTGTTCCACGCGCCCGTCGGGACGATTGCCTCGCGCGTCAGCCAGGCGCGGGTCCGACTGAAGGCGGCGATGAGCGGGGACCTTGCCGAGGATTGACCATGACCCAGCCGGAGCAAGCGGACCTGGAGGAGCGATTGCAGACGCTCCTGGCCGGCGACCTGACGCCCGAGGAGACGCGGGATCTCCTGGCCTGCATTGTCGGCGACGACGCGGCCAGGGAGCGGCTCCGCGAGATGCTGGCGCTTCAGCGCCAACTCCGGGCCGCCTACGGTTACGATCGGGCGGAGCCCGCCATGAAACGCGCCAGGGCCGCGTTCTTGCGATCCTTGGGGGGCACCGGCCCGGCGGCCGTCGGGGGCCTGCCCGCTTCCGGCACGGCGCGGGCGGCGAGGCCCGTTTATCGCAGGCTGCACGTTGTCCTCTCGGCGGCGGCTGCGATCGTCCTGGCCGCATCGGCCTACCTGGCTGTGACGGCGCATCTCCAGAACCGGGCGGTCGAGAAGTACCTGGGCCAGACGGCGGAGCCCCCGGCCGTGCCCCCTGTCACGCCGGCCGAACGCGACAGCTATCGTCGGATCTGGAACGAGGTCGCACGGGGCGCCACCGGTCCGAAGCCGTGGGTCCTTCTGTCCGACGGAGGGGGCGAGTTCGGCTACCTCCCGGCGTCCGGCGAAGGGGCCGGTGAACGCCTGCTCCTGGTGCGGTGCACCGTGCTGACGATGCAGGGCGGGCGCGTCGAGACGGTGTCGCTTCTTGTCCCAGCCCGCCGCGGCCTGCCGTTGGCCCTGCCCGATGTCGGGCGGGTGGTCGGGCGGCCGATGGCCTGCCGTCTCGTCGCCCACGAGGGCTGGGTCTCCGTGGGGGTGACGGTGGGAAAGGACTCCGAAGCGGTGGGCGTGCAGGGACGCATCAGCCTTACCAACCGTGCCGTCGAGATTGGCCAACTGCACCTCGGCGGCACGCCGATGCGGATCGTCGTCGAGGCGGTTCCCTTGGACGGCGCCATGGGCTGAGAGGATCGCCTGAGGGCGATCCGACGAGGTGTGACGTGGGCTGGACGGAAGCCAGGAGGCTGGGCCTGTGCGTTTGCCTCGCCGCCTGCGCGGCGGGGATGCTGAGGGCGGCCGACGTGCAGACGGAGGGCCGGCGGCCGGGGTCTTCCGTCTTCGCGCGGGCGCCCGACCTCCACATGGACATCGGCGCCGACGCGAGAACCTGCCCCGTGCCTGCCTTTCTGGGTGGGTCGACCGTGAGGATCTGCCTGGGCGGCGAACCGCTAACGCCGGTCCTGTGGGACTTCGGCTACGCCGGCACAAGTCTCGGCCACGGGGCTGTGAATCTGGACGAGGCGGGGTCCGCGAACGTGGCGATCGTGCTGCCCGAGGTCCGTCATCGAGCCGCTTGCGAGTTCCTCGTGGCGACGGACAAGGCCAGGGCCGTGCGCGTGCTGGTTCTGTACCCCGCATCGAGGCTGAAGGAGGCGGCGGAGCGGGTCCGCTGGCACCGCATCGGTGTGCACGATCCGAGCGGCGAAGTGCAGCGGGCGCTTCGGGACGAGGGCGTCGTTTATGAGGACCTCTCGCCGCGGATCGCCCGCGACTTCTTCAGCGGGGGGCTTGTGATCCTCGCGGGCTTTCGGGACCCCGACACGCTGGCGGAGGCGTGTCGCCGGCTGGACTCGCGCGTTCGCGGCGGCATGAGCGTGCTGCTGTTGAACCCTCCCCCCGGGTGGTCGGGGTGGGGCGTCCGGCGCGTGGAGGTGAAGCCGGCGGTCCGGGCCGCGGTCCGTCTTCATGCCGCGCTCGGCCCGTTCATCTCGGACGCCGACGTTGGCGCCGGACCCTGGGCGGCGGTGCTCGAGGCCTCGCCGGGCGCCGCCCCCCTCGCCTGGTGCGAAGGCACGTCGACCGCGGGGGGAACCCGCCCGGCCGCGCAGGATGCCGGCGCGGCCGCCCGAGCGCTGGCCCTGGCGCAGCCGGTCGGCCGCGGCCGGCTCATGGTATCGCTACTGCCCCAGACGGAGTCGCCCTGCGCCGACGCCATCGGGCGAGGCCTCCTGGAGGCGATGGTGCTCTGGGCCGTCGAGCCGCCCGTTTCCGTCGGGCAACTGAAGGAGGAGATACATGCATAAAGCCATGCGCAGCGCGCTGCTCGCGATGGCGGGTGTTGTGGCGGCGTCCGCCGGCTTGTGGGGGGCCGAGGCGCCGTCCGCCGGCCCGCCCGCGGCTGCTCCTGCGGCGCCGGCAGGCGCAGCGCCCACGCCGAAGGCCGAGCCTGCCGCCGTCACGCTGGCGGTTCTTGACTACGAAGCGGCGGCCCCCGGCAACCCGGAGCTCGGCGTGCAGATGGCCGAGATCCTCACGGCCCGCCTGAGCGTCGAGGACGGGCTGAGCCTGGTCGAACGCGCCAGGCTCGGCCAGGTCATGAAGGAGCAGCACCTGATCCTTGTGGGCCTGGCGGACCCGCAGCAGGCCGCCACGATCGGAAAGCTCGTGGGGGCCAAGCTGCTCGTCATGGGCAAGGCGTTCCTGATGGACGGCAAGCTGATGATCGTCACGAAGGTGGTGGGCGTTGAGACCGGCCTCGTGAAGGGGACCCTGCGTTCCGTCGAGCAGTCGAAGCCCCTGTCGGACGCCGTCGCGATGCTGGCGGAAGACGTGGCCGCGCTTGTGCGCAAAGATGCCGCCAGGCTCCTGCCGGCCGGCACGAAGTTGGAGGACCCTGTCGCCGGCATCCGGGCCGAACTCGGCGACCGGCCGCGGCCCTCGGTGGCCGTCGTTATTCCCGAGCAGCACCGGACCCGCGTGGTCATCGATCCTGCTGTGGAGACCGAGATCAAGCGGCTCCTCGTCTCGTGCGGATTCCGCGTCATGGACGCCGGGCGCAACGATTTGGCGGACTGGGCCAAGGACATGGCGCACGGCAAGAAGGCGCCTTGGCCGTCGGCCCTCCGCGATGCCGACCTCGTGGTCGTGGGCGAGGCCTTCAGCGAATTTGCCGTGCGCACGGGCGACCTGGTGACGTGCGCCGCCCGTGCCGAGGTCAACCTGATCAGCCGTCATACCGGCGAGGTCCTGCTGGCCGACCGCGACACCGAGCGGGCGGTCGACCTGGCCGAGGCGATCGCCGGCAAGACGGCCCTCCAGAAGGCCGGTCGCCGCCTCGGGCTGGCGGTTTGCCGACGCCTGGTTTCCTACAAGGGGCCGATCGCGAAGCCGGCCGGCGCGCCCCCCGAAGGAAACCGTCCGGCCGGCGACGGCGCCAAGACGCCTGCGCCCCGCGGTCCCAGGGCTTCCGGCGACGGTGGCGTGCGCCGAAGCACCCTCGTCCTCAACGCGCCGCCGGCGCCAGGGGCCGAGAGGCCCCCAACCGCGGCGCCGGCCGAGCCCAGGGCCGCCAAGCGCACCGTCTTTGCCGCACCGTTTGAAAACGCGACCGGTCAGGAACAGTACGACCCTGCGGCCGCGGCGATGGGCGACCTCGTCGCGGTTCTGCTCGCCGAGCAAAAGGGCGTCACCGTGGTCGAGCGTCAGAGGCTGGAAGCCCTGACCGACGAACAGGCCCGGTCCCTGAAAGGTCTTGCGGCCGAGGCGTTCGCCGTCCAGGCCGGCAAGCTCCTCAAGGCCGACACGGTCCTCGCCGGCCGCCTGTTCCTCGTCGAAGGCAGAATGACTGTCAGCGCTAAGGCCATCGATATCGCCAGCGAGCGGGTGGCGGCCTCGGACCAGCTGTCGGGCCGGCCCGAGGACATCATGGACGTCTCCCTCCAACTGGCCGGGAAACTCGCGAAGCAGATGCAGTGGCCCCTTCCGCAGATCGACCTGACGAAGATCGACCGGTCGCCCATCGCCAGCCTGCACTTCGCCAAGGCCCTCAGCCACTACTACGCCGGCGCCATGGATGAGGCCATCATGCAGTTCATGCGGGCGATCGACCTGGACCCGAACATGACGGAGATCCACTACTGGTGCGGACTATGCTACGAGAAGTCGAACGAGCCTGTCCACGCGGCGATCGACTTCGAGTCCTACCTCAAGGAACAGCCCCAGGGCAAGTACGCGCACGAGGCCGCCCGGCGCCTGGCCGCGGCCAGGAAGAACGCTGCCACGGAGACGGCCCCGCGTCTGGCGCCCAACGCGCCCAGGAAGGGGAGGTGAGCCCGTGAACCGGGGGGGACAGACCCTGGAACCGCAACGCCACATAGCCGCGCCAAGTGGCGTACCAGGCTTCCTTGCCGTTCTCCTGGTGGCGGCGCCCGTCCTGGCTGCCACGAACGTGGCGGTGTTCAACTTCCAGATGAAGTCCGACACGCCCGACTGGAAGTGGCTGGAGAAGGGCCTCTCGGACCGCATCGCCACCGACTTCGTGCAGGACCGGAGCCTGACCGTGGTCGCCCGCGACGAGATGCAGATGCTGGCGCAGAAGATGAACTGGGTTCCCGAGATGGCCACGAGCGACCCCGCTCGGATGAAAGAAATCCGTGCGGGCCTCAAGGTCGAGCATCTTGTCACCGGGGTCTACGAGGTCGCACGCGAGCAGATCAAGATCACGGGCCAGATCGTCGAGGTCGAGGGCCGCACGGAACTGGCGCGCCAGGAGATCTCCGGCCCTGTGGTCGAGGTGCTGGAACTCCAGCGCCGGCTGTCGGCGGAACTCCTGGCGTGGTTCTCGAAGCAGCCGCCCGCCTTCCGGCCGCCAAGGCCCTGTACGAAGGGATGGACCTTTACGATCAGGGCCGCTACGCCGAGGCGTGGCTCAGGTTCCGCCAGGCGTCCCGCGCCGACCCGGCGTACATGGAGGCCCAGTACTTCGTCGGCAAGATGTATTACTTCATGAACCGCTACGCGCACGCGCGGCGGGCGCTCGAGCGCTTCGTGTACCTCGACAGGACCCATCCGCGCGCCGGCGACGCAATGATTGAGTATGTGCATACCTATGAGTGTTGTGACGTGCCCGCCGAGACGCTCCTCAAGCTTTATGACGACCTCGGCCGGCGATACCCGGAGGCCTTCATCTGGGAAGGCGGCAACCGCGGCCGCTCGGGCCTCATGACGTGCCGTGACTGGGTACGGTTCAAGTCGGCCTTGTTGCTCGCGCAGGTCGGCCGGGCGAAGGAGGCGGCGGTCCTGACGGCGCCGGCGACGCACGACGCCAACCTGCCTTCTCCCGCGCCCGACGGCGTCTTGCACCTCCTGGCCCACCACGTCCGGACGGCCGAGGCTTTTCCGCCCGAGATGGTGATCGAGCCCCGGGATCCGCGCGCCCGCCAGGCCATGCTCGTATTCGCGCCTGGCGACCGCGAACTCCGCTACGACTTGCCGCGCCCGACGCGCCTCCTGGGCAAGGAACAGAAGGACCTCGACCGCACGGCCGCCTTCGACAAGGAACAAGTCACCGCCAACCTCTTCCTGCTCGCGCCCACGGGGCACGTCTTCAAGTCGCTGTGCTTTTTCCCGGTGGCCGGCGGCGACGACGGCGTGATGGATGTGACGTTGCGCCTGCCGGGGAATTACCAGTCCGACGTCGCTCCGGCGCGCAGCGCTGCCCTGGCGGAGGCGAGGCGGGGGGGCATCCGGTGGGAAGGCGGACCACGGATCGGCCTGCTTGTGGCCCGCTGTGTCTTCCGGGTCTCCAGCGCCCGGAGCGGTCCTGTCGTGGTCACCGGCGTGCGCGTGGCCCCGGTCCTTGAGCGGGTGGCCTCGCCTGGGGCGATCGACGTCTCGTGTCCCGCCACGGCATCCTTCCGAGTGGACGTCGACGGGGTGTTTGCCAGGTGGTTCCCCGGCCTCGTCGGACCGCTCGCGCCCGGCGAGCACGTGGTTCGCGTGTACCCCGCCGAGGCCGACACGCCCTGGGGCGAGTCGACGGCAACGGTGTCCGTCACGGCGGGCGGCGTGACGCCGGCCGTCCTGCCCCTTCAGTGGCGGCCGGACGGCGGGTGGGCCGGCTGGAAGCCCATGACCGTGCCCCAGGAGTACGGCGACCTGGAACGACGTTTGCACAAACCTGGCGGCGCGCCGGCCGTCTTGGCCGACGGCGACGCCATCCGCCTGGTCTGGTCCCGCGACGGCGACCTTTGGTCCGCCGTCACCACAGACGGCGAGTCTTTCTCCAAGCCGCGCAAACTCGACCTCCCGGTCTCCAGCGCCTGGCTGGAGAAGGACCCGCGCCTGATGCGCGACGCCTACGGCCGCTTTATCCTCACCTTCCAGTCGGACCGCAACGCCCAGCACCGCATGCTGGGGTACCTGGCGTGGTCGCGCGACTTCGTGCACTGGAGCGCCCCGGCGGCAGTCTCCGACCGTTACGTCCCCAACTGCTATGCCGTCATGGCCGACGATCGCGGCCGCACGCTCTGGGTCGAACCCGACAAGGAGTTGTTGCGCCTCTATGCCACCAGCGACGGCATCCGCTGGGAGGAACTTGCCGCTGTCAAGTCCGAGGAGCCCAAGGGGAGCCTGTGGTTCCCCCACCTTATCCAACGCCCTGACGGGCAGTATGAACTGCTGGCCAGATCCGGCCGGGCCTACATGGTCACCGAGAGGCCCGACCCGAATGACTGGCACGGCTACGTCCGGCGCCTGAGCGGCGACGGCCGGACCTGGTCGCGGCCCCAGAGACTCTTCGACCTTCCGAAAGTCCGCTATTCCTGGTCCTGTGCGGTGCGGAGCGACAAGGGCACGGTCCTCTTCGGCTCAAGCTTCGACATCCTCCAGAGTACGTCTCGGACCATGCTCGTGGCCGAACAGCCCGACGGTTCCTGGAAGGCCTCGGGCCAGTTCCGCGGCGTGGCGGCCGACACGGCCTCGGCGGCCTGGCATCCGAAGTGGGGCTACGTCATCGCCTGGATGATGCCGGAGGGCGCCCAGTACAGCCCCCACCCGGCCCACGGCCCATTCGTCATGCGGGCCGCCAGCCTCGATGCCGTCTTGGCGGCACCAGGCGTCGATATCCAGCCCGAGGCGCCCTTCTTCGTCCCTGCGGGCCCGCGCCTGCTGTCGGGCGGTCCCGATGCCGACGGCCGCGTGACTGCCCGCACCGTCGAGAACAAGGAGAAGGTTGAGGCGAAGGGGCCGGCCGTCCCGGCGCCCGCGCCGCGGACGGGCGTCGGCAAGCTTACGTACGGTACCCACCCTCAGTTGGAGAGCCTGGGCCATAGCTCGATCCATTTGGTGGGTGAGGAACACTTCCGCAAGCCCGCCCCGGGCGCCGGCACGGTCAGTCCGCGGGCCCTTGTGGTGACGGTCCTGCGGCCGCCGCTCACGCTGGCCGTCGCCCTCGATGCCACCAAGCCCGACGCCCTGCATTACGACATCGTCCGCCTGGACTTTACAGGCCAAGGCAACTTCGCCAGCGCCTACATCTTGCCGCAGGAGTCGATGCGCTATTCGCCCGCCACGAAGGAGTTCTCCTACGCATTTCTTGACCGCGGGCTGAAGGTGAAACTTGGCGAGCGCGCCTACACCATTGTCGCCGGTGTAGGCTATAAGGAGTTGGAGGGCCATCGCGAGATCCACATAGGCCTGTACACGTCAGCCGAGGGCGTCTGCCGCTTCGGCGACAAGGTGCACAGGGTCCGGCTGTACGACGAGTCGTCGAACCTTCGCGTCGATGATGTACCCAAGACCATCTTCCAAGACACAAGCCATGAGGCCCAGGAAGGCGGCGACACGTTTTTCGTCGATAGGGGCGACGGCAAGTTCAAGAGTTACGCTTGGGGCCTGTACGGGAGCCCCGTGCTGGTCGATGGGGCGCTCTGGAACCTGCGGGTATCAACGGACGGGGGCCAGGTGACGGCCGAGCCCTGCGCCGGCCCCACCGGTTGGGTGCGCATCAACCATCCTGCCTGGCAGGCGCGCCTCGCAGGCCCGGCGATGGCGCTGTGGATCTACGGCGGACCTGACCCCGTGCCGGTTCCGGCGGGCCGGTTCGTCCTGGTGGACTACGTCGAGTGGCTGACAGCCGACGCCTCCAAGCCCCGCACTCGCCTGGTGGTACACCGTACCGAGAAGGGCGACAACGCGATCGATGAGGTCGTGGTTCGGCCGGGGGGTACGACCGACATCACCGTCGGCTCGCCCGTTTCACTGCCGGTCGATGCGGTCAAGCAGGGCGAGGTCATTCGATTCGACTACAAGGTGTGCGATGCGACGGGCCGCCGCCCGGCGTTCGCCCAGAACGAGCGGGAAGCCCCCGGCGACTGGAACTCAACCCATGTCAAGGTATGCGACGCCAACGGCCGGCCGGTGGCGGTGTGCTACCTGAAAACGGACGGCAGGACCTGGCACATGGAGTGGAAGCCTCCTCCGGGCGTCTGTGGCGAGTTCAGGGCGACGCCGGCCATCGAATCCTTTGGGTTCCCGGTACAGCCTAAGCCGGCCATCTTCGAGATCAAATGAGAACGGTGAAACCATCTGCCCCGGCGCCTGGCCGCGGCCCGGAAGAACGCTGTCACGGAGACGGCCCCGCGTCTGGCGCCCAACGCGCCCAGGAAGGGGAGGTGAGACGATGAACCGGGGGGGACAGACCCTGGAACCACAACGCCACATAGCCTCGTGCGCGGTGGGTCTCCTGACCCACCGCGCAGAAAATGTGTCTTGCCGGCGGATTGAGGCACGTTCGCGGCGGGTCAGGAGACCCGCCGCGCCAAGTGGCGTACCAGGTTTCCTTGCCGTTCTCCTGGTGGCGGCGCCCGTCCTGGCCGCCACGAACGTGGCGGTGTTCAACTTCCAGATGAAGTCCGACACGCCCGAGTGGCGGTGGCTGGAGAAGGGCCTCTCGGACCGCATCACCACCGACATGGCGCAGGACCGAGACCTGGCCCTGGTGGCCCGCGACGAGATGCAGATGCTCGCCCAGCAGATGCAGTGGGTCCCCGAGATGGCCACCGGCGACCCGCAACGCGTCGGCCAGATTGTCCAGAGCCTGAGGATCGAGCACCTGGTGACCGGTGTCTACGAAGTGGCGGGCGGCCAGATCCGCATCACCGGCCAGGTGGTGGCGGTGAAGGACCGGCGGGAGGCGGCGAGGCGAGAGGTTGCCGGCCCCGTGGATCAGGTGCTGGAACTCCAGCGGCGGCTCTCGTCGGAGTTGCTGGCATGGTTCTCGAAGCGGCCGCCGGCCGAGATCCTGGGGCAGTTGCCCGTGTGGACGCGGAGCCTGCCCGCCGCGCGGGCGCTCTACGAGGGGATGGACCTCTACGACCAGGGCCGGTACGCGGACGGGTGGCTGCGGTTCCGGCAGGCCTCGAAGACCGACCCGGCGTACCTGGAGGCGCCGTACTGGGTGGGGAAGATGTACTACTTCATGCAGCGCTACGAGCACGCGCGGCGGGCGCTGGAGCGGTTCGTGTACCTCGACACGGTCCACCCGCGGGTCGGCGACGCGATCATAGAATATGTCCACACGTACGAGTGCCGCGGGGCGGCGCCGGAGACGCTCCTCAAGCTGTACGACGACCTGGGCCGGCGCTACCCGGAGGCCGTCATCTGGGAGGGCGGCCGGCGGGGGGAATTCGGCGAGACCAGGTGCCAGGATTGGGCGAAGTACAAGTCGGCCCAGTTGCTGGGGCAGATCGGCCGCGCGAAGGAGGCGGCCCTTCTGGCGGCGCCGGCCACGATCGACGGCAAGTCCCGCACCGGCGTCCCGGTGGGCCTCCTGAACGTCCTCCGGCATCACGCCCTGACCGCCGAGTCCTTCGCGCCCGAAGCCCTCGTCAGGGACGACTGGGAGTGGGTCCGCCGAACCATGCTCCGGTTTACCGCCGATGGCCGCGAGATCGCTTACAGCCTTCCTCAGCAAGTGCGGATCCTCGGCAAAGAGCGCGGCGACGTCGACCGCACGGCAGCCTTCGACAAGGAGTCCACCTCGGTGCAGCTGTGCCTCCTGGCGCCGCCAGGGTGCGTCTTCACGTCGTTGCGGTTTTACCCGGTCGCCGGCGGCGACGACGCCGAGATGACGGTCAGCCTGCACGTGCTGGGCACTCGGACGGCGGCTGGGAGCCCCGTGTCGCAGCCGGTCGCGGTGGCGCTGAAGAACGGTTTGGCTATGAACGACTGCCCGCACACGGGCATGCTCGTGGCCCAGTGCACCCTGAGAACGACCGGCCCGAAGGGCGGGCCGGTGGTGCTCTCCGGCCTTCGCGTCGTCCCGGTCCTCCGTAAAGTGCCCACCCCCGGCGCGATCGACATCGCGTGCGACGCAACGCCCTGGTTCCGCGCCGAGGTCGACGGCGTCTTCGCCCGGTGGTTCCCCGGCCTGATCGGGCCGCTGGCGCCGGGCGAGCACACGGTGCGTCTCCTGCCGGCCGAGCCGGACACGCCGTACGGCGAGTGGACCGGCAAGATCCGCGTCTTGCCGAACAAGGTCACGCGCGCCGCCGCCGCCCTTCCCTGGAAGGAAGGCGGCGGCTGGGTCGGGTGGCGGCCGATGACCGTGCCCTGCACGTACCCGGCGTACGAGCTGCGTCTCCGCAGTCCTTCCGGCGCGCCGGCCGTCCTGGCCGACGACGAGGCGATCCGCCTGATTTGGTCGCATGACGGCGACCTGTGGTCGGCGGTGAGCACCGACGGCGAATCGTTTTCCGCGCCACGCCAACTGGACCTGCCAATCTCAAGCGGCTGGCTCGAAGCCGATCCGCGGCTGATGCGCGACGACTCCGGCCGGTTCATCCTGATCGTTCAGTCGGACCGCAACGCGCAGCACCGGACCCTCGCGTACCTGTCCTGGTCGCGAGACTTCGTGCACTGGAGCGCGCCGGCCCTCGTCTCGGACCGCGACCTCGGCAGTGCCTCGATCGTCTTCTCGGGGGGCAACCTCTGGCGACACTACGCCGTCTGCACCGATAATCGCGGCCGGACGCTCTGGGCCGAGTCTGACAAGGGCGCCATGAAGGTCCATGGCACGCGCGACGGCCTGCACTGGGAGGAACTGGCCGTCCTGAAGTCCGACGAACCGAGAGGGTCCCTCACCGCCCCCCATCTGCTCCAACGTCCCGACGGGCAGTACGAGCTTCTCGTGGTCTGGGGCAGGGCGGTCAATCCCGGCGAGAAGGCGGCCCCCGATTTCTGGCCGAGCTACGTGCGGTACTTGAGCGGCGACGCCAAGACGTGGTCGCAGCCGCAAACGCTCTTCGGCTTGCCGAAGCCGACGTACGCGTGGCTTCGGGCGGTGCGCGGTCCGACGGGCACGGTGCTCCTGGGCGTCAAGCTGGAAGACACCAAGGCCCGGTCGCGCACGCGGCTGATGGTCGAGCAGGCCGACGGCGCCTGGAAGGCCTCGGGCAACTTCCGCGGGGTGACGACCGGCATGCCGGCCTTCGCCTATCACCCGCGTTGGGGCTACCTCATCGCGTGGATCATGCCCGAGGGGGAGGAGCCGGGCCTCCATCCGGCGTACGGCCCGTTCGTGATGCGCAGCCCAACGCTCGACGCGGTTCTTGCCGCGCCGGGCGTCGAGGTTGAGCCCGATGAGCCTCTGCCGCAGCCGGGCGGTCGGCAGATCGCAACGGTGGTTGCCGACGCCAGCGGCCGCGTCGTTGAACGCACTGTCGAGAACAAGAAGGGGGTCCAGGCCCAAGGGCTCCAGGTTCCGCCGCCGGCGCGGGCCACCCGCGTGGGTGAGCTTGCGTACGTCGAAGGCGCCGAGGTCGACGGGTCCCTGCCCCCGCCCCTCGTGGCCGAGGGGATGGCGAGCTTCCGGTCGCCCGCCCCGAACTCGGGCACCCTGAGCCCGAAGGCGCTCGTCGCCACCGTCGCTCGTGCCCCGCTCACGCTCGCCGTCGCGCTCGACGCCGACAAGGCCGACGCCCAGCACTACAACCTGGTCCGCCTCGACTTCACGGGCAAAGGCGATTTCACCCATGCCTATATCGTGCCGCAGCAGTCGATGCGCTATTCCCCGACGGACAAGTACTACCTCTACGAGTTCAAGACAGAACGGCTGTACGTCAGAATCGGCGACAGGACCTACACGGTGGATTTCCGCGCCGCCTACCAGGAACGCGAAAACAGCCGTTGCCTGGAGGTGCGCCTTGCCACCACGGCGGAAGGCGTCTGCCGCTTCGGCACGCGAGAGCACACGATCCGCCTGTGCGATGGCAACTCGAACCTCCGCCTCGGCGACGTGCCGAAGGCCGTTATGAGCGGCGGCCGGTATCTGCCGACGGAAGCCGGCGACTACGTCTATGTCGACACCGGCGACGGCAAGTTCCGCAACTACTTCTACGCTCCCGCCGGGCACCCGATCCTTGTGGACGGGGCGCTGTGGAACGTGAAGCTCTCGGCCGACGGGTCGCAGGTCGCGGCCGATCCTTACGCGGGCCCCACGGGCTTCGTGCACATCAAGCACCCGGCTTGGCGTGCCTACTTCTTCCGCCCGGATATGATGCTCCGGCTCTCTGGCGGGCAGGAGCCTGTGCCGGTGCCGGCCGGCCGGTTTGAGTTCATGGAGTTCGAAGAGTGGCTCACGCCCGACGCCAGTCGGCCGC
>Ga0315281_10009333_pt1 | contig 13617 bp, 14 predicted proteins | sample YL17G07_0_MG_FD_204540 | JGI IMG/M metagenome (GOLD analysis project Ga0315281, IMG submission 204540) | Sediment microbial communities from Yellowstone Lake, YNP, Wyoming, USA - YL17G07_0 | ecosystem: Environmental > Aquatic > Freshwater > Lake > Sediment | place: USA: Wyoming | collected...
CTGTCGGGGCACCAAACCAAATCTAATGGGCCCTTTGTTATTTTGTCATCGATATGTTTGGGAAAAACACCGGTTAGATATTGACTTCCGAGAGACAAAACAGTTATTAGATTTGTACTCCCACTAATACGGCATTTTGTGATCTCTGAATACATAATCTTATTGTCCTTCTGTGAGCTTTATCGTAATTGCGTAAATAATGTATGGGTTTTCACCATGGGTTCCTGGTAATTGTAGTTCCGACGAATGCTCGCCATTCTCATTTCAATAATTTCTATTCAAGAAATGCAGAGAGTGATTGAAGCACTATCAGCGACAATTGTCTCCGACGAATCCAGAGGGGGAAATGAGCTGATTGAGTGAAGACTTGCACGCAATGCGTGAATTGTATTCAAAGTTGTGACAGACAAAGTCATGAACTACAGTTTCAATTCTTTCATCACGGTTCCTAAATCCTTGTCCCCCCTGCCGGAAAGATTGACAACAATATTTTGTGTCTTTTGCATCGTGGTTGCGAGCTTCACTGCATGGGCGATCGCGTGAGCAGACTCGAGGGCAGGAATTATTCCCTCGGTCCTTGAGAGCATCAGCAAAGCGTCGAGGGCTTCTCTGTCTGTAATTGAAACATACTCGACGAGCTTTTCATCTTTGAGGTAGCAATGCTCCGGACCCACGCCAGGATAATCCAGTCCGGCAGAAATCGAATGAGCAAGCTGAACCTGACCGTTTTCATCTTGCAGTAGATACTGCATCGCCCCGTGTAGGACTCCCCGTTGTCCAAGCGCAAGGGCTGCAGCGTGTTTACCTGTCTCAAGGCCGTATCCCGCAGCTTCAACGCCAATAAGTCTCACACCGGGAACATCGCCGAGAAAGGGATAGAAGATGCCCATAGAATTACTTCCGCCGCCAACGCATGCAACGATCGCATCAGGCAACTTACCTTCGGAACTGAGAATTTGTTGCCGGGTTTCCTCGCCTATCACGGATTGGAAATCTCTCACCATCATCGGATATGGATGCATGCCAACGACAGAGCCGATAATGTAGAACGTTGTGTCAACATTCGTTACCCAATCGCGAATGGCCTCGCTCGTGGCATCTTTCAAGGTTTTGCTACCTGACGAAACCGGGCGAACTTCTGCTCCGAGCAATTTCATCCTGTAGACATTTGGAGCTTGCCGCTCCATGTCTTCTTCTCCCATATAGACGATGCATTGTAGTTCAAACAATGCACATACCGTCGCTGTTGCGACCCCATGTTGGCCCGCGCCTGTCTCCGCAATAATGCGTTTCTTTCCCATCCTCTTTGCGATCAGAATCTGCCCGACGGTATTATTTATTTTGTGCGCGCCTGTATGGCAAAGGTCTTCGCGTTTCAAGTAGATCTTCGCACCGCCCGCGCGCGCGGTCAAGCGCTCAGCCAGATACAAGGGTGTCTCACGGCCGACAAAATTTTTCAAGTAATAGCGATATTCCCTCTGAAACGCTTCGTCTTTTTTTAACTTCAGATAACGTGATGTCAGCTCTTCGACGGCCGGAAGAAGAGTCTCAGGAATGTACCTGCCGCCGTATATGCCGAAATGCCCTGACTCGTCAGGAAGATTGTAAGGAATATTTTTTGGAGCAGAGTTTTTCATATTTCCTAACTGATGTTACGCAGTAAGCTAATTTCACCAATATGATGCTTCGGCGCGGCGCAGAAATAATGGTCATCCTGAGCAAATCCTTCGTTTTTTGAAGGATGCGTCGAAGGATGACTTAAATATTGATTGTGCGCCTTGCTCAGCATGACAATCTTTCTGGTTTTGCGTAACATCAGTTCCTAAGAACGGTATTGGGCATGCGCCTCGCGAGCGCGCCGAATAAAGTCCGCAATTTTCTTATTATCCTTGATGCCCGGCCGCGCCTCAACTCCGCTGCTCACATCAACACCATATGGACGTACTAGGCGCACAGCAGCGGATACATTCTGCGGGGTCAATCCCCCGGCCATTATTACCTTGCCGAATTGTTTTGCTTTTCGTGCAACGTCCCAATCAAACGTTTCGCCAGTCCCTCCGAAGTCCCCATCGCGGTGCGTATCCAATAAGAATGCATCAACGCCATATAACTTCATCGCTGCGAGTGACTCAACGCCCGTAATATGGATCGCCTTGAATACTTTAAGCTGATAACCGGAAACATCATCCGGTGTTTCATTGCCGGAAAATTGGATTGCGTTTAATCCAACCTGACGGATCGTTGCGACCACATACTCCCGCGCGGGATTCACAAAGACTCCTACACGCAGAATCGAAGCATCTAATCCTTCACTTATCTCGCGCGCCTTTTCTGGAACAATAAAGCGCTTGCTGGAGGGATAGAAGTTAAATCCGATCGCATCTGCGCCGCTTTCAACCGCGCAAGTGGCATCCTCGGCATTCGTCACTCCGCATATTTTGACAAACAAACGATCCATATCAGGAAGAGGCCGGGACCTGAAGCAATTCCTTCAAAGCACTTACGCGATTTTGCTGCGTCATCAAATATTCTCCGACCAAAATTGCATCGAACCCGACCTGCCGAAGAGACGCGACATGATGCGGATTTCTGATCCCGCTTTCACTTATAGCGACGGTCGAATTCGGAATGAACCTCTTCAACATCAGTGACGTCTCGATTGAAATCTGGAACGTCCGCAAATCTCTGTTATTGATTCCGATCATCAAGGCTCCGCAATTCACAGCACGGTCAATTTCAATTTTTGTATGGCACTCAACCAGGCACTCAAGGTCAAGCTCGCCGGCTAAGTTCAAGAACCTCAGCAACTCCGATTCTCGCAACGCAGCAACGATCAGCAAAATGGCGTCGGCACCGATAATCCGCGATTCGTAGATCTGATACTCGTCAACAATAAAGTCCTTTCGCAGCACTGGAAGGTGGACTTTTTCTTTTACGAGTTTGATATACGATGGACTCCCGAGGAAGTACTTTTCATCAGTCAACACCGATAGGGCTTTCGCCCCGCCGGCGAAATATTCCTGTGCAATTTTTTCGGGATTGAAAGTTTTCACGAACGTTCCTCTGGATGGCGATGCCTTTTTTATTTCTGCGATACACGACAATTCATCCATCCCATGGGAGCGTATGGCATCGGCAAAACTCACGGTGTCCTGCGCAGTCTCAAGTGCTTCAACAATATGCCAGAGCGGTGCACGCTCTTTCTTTGCGGCCACCTCCACGCGCTTGTGTTCTAGTATTTCTTTTAGCGTGTTCATTGCCCCGCCTCAGTTCCCGGCACCTTCTGCACCTTAACTTTCACCTGCCGGATCCGTCGCTCGTTTTTCTTGACTACCGCGAAACTGAGATTTTCAAAAGGGATCTCTTCATAGAGTTCCGGGATACGCCCTGTCAATTTGTGCAGAAATCCGCTCAGCGTTTCGTAGTCGGCGTCGTCGGGAATGCTGGACTGAAACTTCTCGTTGAAATCGTGAATACTCATTCCGGCATTCACGACAATCGAACCGTCGATCGATGGCTCAATATCCCGATGATCCTCATCATACTCGTCCCGAATCTCGCCGACGATCTCTTCCAGAATATCCTCCATCGTGATGATCCCTTCGGTGCCGCCAAATTCGTCGATAACGATTGCCATGTGTTGCTTTTTTGTTTGAAGTTCACGAAGCAGTACGCTGATTTTTTTTGATTCTGGGACGAAGTACGGCGGGCGGACGATGTCCTGCAAAATGATAATGTCGCGATGCTCAAACATGCTGAGCAGGTCCTTCGTGTAAATGATACCGACAATGTTGTCTATTGTTTGTTGGAAAACCGGCACGCGGGAATAGCCCTCGTCGATGACAATGCGGATGAGCCTTTCACGAGGAACGGAAAGCTCGACCGCGACGACATCAGTGCGAGGTACCATGATCTCCTTCACCGTCGTGTCGGTGAATTCGAGAACGCTTTCGATGAGCTCACGTTCCGTAGAATCAATGACCCCGCTTTTCTTTCCCTCCTCAAGTAGCTGTTTAACATCGTCCTCAGAATATTTTTGACGTCGTTTCTTTGACGCGCTGAGCAATCGTGCGATGAAGGAGCTTAGGAATGGATGCGGTTTCGAATCGTTTTCTATTTTTCCCTTTTCTTTCATTCCGAGTGAAGTGACAGTGAAAGTTGTTCCATGAGCGATGTGTCCAACGCACCTTTCAGCGATGCCTCACAATTAGATTTCAAATGTGCCGGGTTTTTTGTGCCAGCAATGAGAGTCGAGACAGTAGGATGCGACAGTGCAAATCTCAGGGCTATCTCCTGGATCGAAACTTCATTCTTGTCTGCCAATCGCTTAAGCGATGCGATCTTCTCTCGTTTCTGGTTTTCTGGAATATCCGTGAACTTCGACGTTAACTCCCCTGCCCCCAATCCCCCCTTGATGATTACACCTACCTTCTCTTTTTCTGCCAACGGAAATATTTCTCGAGAAAATTCCGGCTGAAGGACGTTATAGGTCACCTGGATTGAATCATATTCACTCGACTCGATCGCCAGACGTGCAGCTTCTACCTGATCCGTCGAGATACCGAGAAATCGCACTTTACCATCCTTTCTTGCTTTTTTCATCGCTCCAAGTGTTTCTCCCGAGCGCACGACATCGGGCGACGCGCTGTGTATCTGCAGCAAATCGATGTGATCAGTTTGAAGCAAGCGGAGGCTGCTTTCAATGAATTTTAGAGTCTCGGCGGCCGAGTAATCATAGACTGAGCGTTCACCATCAAACCATTCGCCGCATTTTGTAGCGATAAAAACGCTGTTCCTCTTTCGCTTGAACGCCTTGCCGAGAATCTCTTCACTCTTGAAATATGCGGGGGCCGTGTCAAAGAAATTTATACCCAGATCGACTGCCATGTCGAGCACGCGAATGGCCTCCGATTCAGTCGGCCGTAAGAAATCCTGCATTTCTTTTCGCCAATATGGCCAGTTTCGTCCGATCTCCAGGGCTCCAAACCCCAACTCCGAAACCCTCAGACCTGTTCTGCCCAGTGTTCGATAGTTCATTCTTCAATTCGTTGAGTCGATGAGTGCCTGGAGCTTCTTTTTTGCCCTTTGCGAATCAATTGAATCTTCCGCCAATCTGATTCCCTCAAGAAACGTTGATCCTTTGCCAGATACATACAATGCTGCCCCGGCATTCAAAACTGCAATATCGCGTTGAGGATTCTTTTTTCCATCAAGTATATCACGCAGTATTTTTGCATTCAATTCTGCATCCCCTCCTGCAAAGTCTTTGAGCGCGCCGGCGGGTATTCCAACGGTTGCGTGATGAAACTCGTACGTCTTCACGTTTCCGTCTTTCAGCTCGCTGATCGTCGTTTTCCCGAAGGTCGAGATCTCGTCCAGTCCTCCTGCACCATGAACGACCATTGCGCGGTCGGAGCCCAGATCAAGAAGCACTCGTGCCATCGGCTCTGTTAATCGAGGATGAAAGACGCCAATCACTTGTCTTTTTGCTCCGGCGGGATTCGTAAGAGGCCCGAGGATATTGAAAACTGTGCGCATACCAAGCTCCCGCCGGACCGGCGCAGCATATTTCATGGCGCCGTGCATCATTGGGGCGAACAAGAACGCTATACCGATTTCATCGAGGCACTTCTCGACTTTTTCTTTCGGAGTCTCAATGTTCACTCCCAGCGCTTTGAGGACATCCGCGCTGCCACAACGGCTGGATATCGCACGGTTCCCGTGTTTGGCGACAACAGCTCCGGCACCGCTCGCAATGAGTGCGGCGGCGGTCGATATATTGAAAGTGCCGAGCGAATCTCCGCCCGTCCCGCAGGTGTCAATAACGTCCGAATGCTTTGTCTTAATTCTCGTCGCTTTCTCGCGCATTGCCTGAGCACAGCCGGCGATCTCGCCGACGGTCTCCCCCTTCATTCGGAGCGCTGTCAAGAACGATGCGATCAACGGTTCCGAGGCGTTTCCCGACATTATTTCCGTCATTGCCTCGTAGGATTCCTCCTTCGACAGATCCTTTCGTTCAATCAATTTGTGAATCGAATCGCGTAACATTTTACTAATATACTCCAAATGTGGTAGAGAATCAATTTGAGCAAAAAGAGGTGATAAGAGTGTCTCATTAGTGGACACGCAGAACACTAGCAGCATGAATCATGCGAATAGGCTACAGCCTCTTGTTAAGAACCACCTCTGGCGCTTCCGCCAAAAAACGGCGGACAGGTTTCGCGCCTTCCCCTCCTGATTGAGGAGGGGACCAAGGGGTGGTGGCGCGCTGATCTCAGTCCAGCATCTGCTATTCGGACCCCGCAACTCCGCCACAGGAGGATGCGCTGAACGTGTCATGGACCTTTGGCGCAAAGTTCGGGGTGACAAATTCAAGCAATTCCAAAACGGAATTATTTCTCATTTTCCGGTGGCCTCAAAACACCACTTCCTCTAAAAACAAACCCTGTGGCGGTGCTGCCATCCCAGCCTTGCGGCGATCTCTTGCTTCGATTATTTCTTCAAAATCCTGAATAGTAATATATTCCCTCCCTACATCGACAATGGTTCCTACGATCGCTCTAACCATCCCATGCAGAAAGCGATTTGCCCGAACGGAGAAGATCATCTCGGATGACGATGATCGTATCCACTCCGCCTGCTGAATATTACATAAGTAGTTGTCCACGCCGGAATTAAATTTACAGAAAGACTGAAAATCCTTTGTCTTCAAAATAATCCTGCCTGCCTCATTCATCAAATCAAGGTTCAGAGGATAAAAGAGCTGCCAACAAAACCGCCGTTGGATCGCCGATGCCGCTCGGGAAATGAAATATCGATAATGGCGCTCGCGCGCGCTGTACCGTGCGGAGAACTTTTGATCAACTTCTTCGGCAGAGTGGACAACGATGTCATCCGGAAGTAGACCATTAAGTGCTCGATGAAGATCACTCGCTGCGATGCTCGACTGGGTTTTGAAATTTGCCACCTGTCCACGCGCATGAACGCCGGCATCGGTTCTCCCGGCACCGACAACCGTAATCAGTTCCTCCGTCACGTTTTGCAGGACGGCCTCGATCTCCTCCTGAACAGTCCTTCCCTCTGCTTGCCTTTGCCATCCGACAAAATCCGTTCCGTCATATTCGATCATGATTTTTATGTTACGCATGCATGCCTCGCAGTTAAAAAAAAAGCCCCGCTCTGATCGGGGCTTGTTCATATCGTGTGGCAACCTCGCTTATTTCAAAACTTGTAGTCATAGGTTAAGCGAATTCCATCGACCTGTCCGAGTCCTCCGATCACGTTCGGCTCAAGCTGCCAGGTTCCGAAAGCCTCATCTGCGTTCTTGTTGAACTGCCTCACCAAACGGGCCGCATTCAGAGCGCTGAGAATATGATTGACAACAATCGCGCCAATTACGAACCGAGAATTGTTGAGTACTTTGTCGCTGGAAATTCGTAACGATCGAAAACGTTGGCGGCTTCTATCGGAATCCCAATTCCAGAAATACCCCTGCGACGGGTCGTAGATCTCGCTAATGTTCCTGTCATGAAGCTTTTTGTCGTTGTAATCGTACATATTGGAAAAATTTCCCAGATTGACATAGAACTGATCATCTTTGCCTGACGGCGTGGCCCCAGCATGTGCAGACGCGAACGACCGCGCGTCGCCCTGCAACCAATTTCCGTATTGCTGGAAGGATGCATACGTCAACCACAAAGCGGCTTCCGCTACCAGGGAGTATCTCCCGTTGTCAAATCGATCTGCATATAATTCGCCCGTGCCCGGCACCAAAAGCGAGTAGACCACGGCCAAAGCCTGATTTTTTTTGGCCGGCGAAGCGACATTTTCAATCGAAAAGACTGCTGGAGCTGTGGCATCCGAGCGGTGAGACACGATCTCGTGCCTAAGCCCGGCCGTCGAATTCTGACCTAGCGCGAGTTCAGAAATTGAGAGAAAGGCAACAACGATGCTGATTTTAGTTTTCACGATTTCCTCACTTGAAATGGGTGTGAACATTTTGTAGTGGGTTTAAATATTCACCGTATCAAGTGCAGTGTTTCCTCCGATTGCTGACTCGTGAATTATTGGATCACAACTTGGACGGGTTCCAGAGCGACGGGAAGGCGTGTGGAAGCTACCTCGATCTCTTCCACCGCCCCGATACACCCTTCGGCCGAGCGTTCGTTCATGCGAACCCGGACAATTGCATTTTCGAGGGATGGGTGATACGGAACGAATGCACGAACATAATTCTCCGCATATCCCGAGAGCATGTTGTTCTCGATGCAGCTTTCGATCAGTACCGAGTGGCTTGTCCCAATTTGTGAGCTGTAGAATGACTGTTTCTTTTGTTGGCCAAGAATTCGAAGCATGTCACTGTGTCGATGCCGAATCCGAGGTTCGATGCGTCCGCTCAGTTCGAGTGAAGGTGTATTCGGGCGCTCAGAGTATGTGAACACGTGCAAATAGCTTGCAGGGAGTTCATGAAGAAAATCATACGTTTTTTTGAATTGCGCCTCAGTCTCTCCAGGGAATCCGACAATGATATCGACTCCGATACCTGCCTCGGGGCATCGTTCCCTTATAGAATAGACAAGATCCCTGTAATCCCCCGTCGAGTAGCGTCGACGCATTTTTCTTAGAATGTCATCGCTGCCGCTTTGGAGCGGAAGATGAAAATGATTGCATATTTTCTTTGATTCAATCCAGAAGTCTAACAACTCACTGGTGAGTAGATTGGGTTCGATAGAACTGACGCGAATTCGCTCCAGGCCTTCCACTTCATCCAAGCGTCGTAGCAAATTAATCAGTGAATCATCGCCATGTTTGCCATAATCTCCTACGTTCACTCCGGTGAGAACGATTTCCTTATAGCCATTGTCAACAAGGTCCTCCGCTTGCAGCAGGCAATCGTCGAGCGATTGACTTCTGCTCTTCCCGCGCGCAAGAGGGATCGTGCAGAAGGAGCAATTGAAATCACACCCATCTTGCACTTTGAGAAACGCACGCGTCCGGTCATCAACCCCGCCTGAATACGCAGGTCCAAAATCTGTGACATTGCTAATGGGAGAAACGAAGATTTTCGGGGCATCGAACTTCCGAAAAGACTCCGCGTACGTGAAGAGATCGAATTTTTCACTCGCTCCCAAAACAACGTCAACGCCGTCTATCGAAGCAATTACTTCGGGTTGGAGCTGAGCATAACAGCCGAGTACAGCAACGAACGCATCGGGAGAAGTTCGCAGCGCCCGTCGCACGAGTTGGCGGCATTCGCGGTCGGCTCTGTTCGTAACGCTGCACGTATTGACAACGCAGACATCGGCCCGTTCATTGAAGGGAACAATGGTGAATCCCCGGTCGACAAACTGCCGCTCAAGGCTAGCCGTTTCAGCGTAATTAAGCTTGCATCCTAATGTGTGAAACGAAACTTTCTTCATTCCCACCTGAAGGGATCAGGATATAAAAAAAGAGTCCCGTTGAGCGGGACTCTTCAGTGCATCTTCATCGAATATTAACGAACCGATGCTTCCGTTGCGGCCGCTCGTTCGTCCGGCGACGGAGGAACGGGCATCGCGTCCTTCAACGTAATCGGAGGAAGCTTATGCTTCGATACGTATTCGTCCACGAGTTTTTGTTCTTTTCCCCGAAGAAATTCGACAACCGAAAGAACGATCTTCTTGCTATCGCGGTCGAATTCAATCACCGTCAGCGGTAGCGTGTCGCCGACCTGAAACGCTTCGGCAATGTTCTTGATCGAGGTCTGCGAAAGTTGTGAGAGCGGAACAAACCCGTCAACGCCGAGAGGGAGCTCGACAATGACGCCCTTCTCGATGATGCGGACAACCTTTCCCTCAACTTCCGTACCTACTCTGTACGACGAGGCGAATGCTTCCCACGGATTATCGTTCAGCTGTTTGTGCCCCAGCGATATCCTGCGCTGGTCAACATCGACACCGAGAATAACGACATCGATGGAATCGCCTTTCTTCACAACTTCTCCGGGATGGCGAATCTTCTTTGTCCAGGAGAGATCGGAAATGTGGACCAATCCGTCAACACCCTGCTCCAATTCGACGAACACGCCGAAGTTTGTCAGGTTGCGGACGACACCCGTATGTTTCGATGTGACCGGATATTTCTGCAACAGTGAAAGCCACGGATCTGGTTCAAGCTGTTTGATACCCAGGGAGATCTTCTTGTTGTCTTTGTCAAGGGAAAGAATAATCGCATCAATCATCTGTCCCATCGAGACGACCTGTGATGGATGTTTGACATGCTGCGTCCAACTCATCTCTGATATATGAATGAGGCCTTCGATTCCCTTTTCGATCTCTATAAATGCGCCGTAATCGGTGAGCGAAACAACTTTGCCGTTGACCTTCGTACCAACGGGATACTTGTTTTCGATATTTTCCCACGGATGCGGCTGAAGCTGCTTGTAACCGAGAGAAATCCTTTTCTTCTCTTCGTCGAAATCGAGCACCACGACATTGATTGTCTGATCGAGCTTCACAATTTCTGAAGGATGATTAACACGTCCCCACGAAAGATCCGTGATGTGAACAAGTCCGTCCACGCCGCCAAGGTCGATGAACACCCCGAAATCTGAGATCGCCTTGACCGATCCTTCAAGGATTTGTCCCTTCTCAAGACTGCTCAGGATCGCCTTGCGTTGGTCTGCCATTTCCTCTTCAACAAGAATCTTGTGGCTGACAACCACGTTTTCGGAGGGATGATTTATCTTCACCACGCGGAAATCCATTTCCCTGCCGATAAGGGCGTCGAAGTCGCGGATCGGACGGACATCAATTTGCGATCCGGGAAGAAAAGCATCAATGCCCATGAGGTCGACAACGATTCCTCCTTTAATGCGGCGGAGACAGCGGCCCTTCAGTACCTCTCCAGATTCGAACGATCGCGTCACTCGTTCCCAGATGCGCATGAAGTCGGCGCGCTTCCGCGACAAGACGAGCTGACCGTCCTTGTCTTCGATGCTTTCCAGAAACACCTCAACTTCATCGCCGATTTTTACATCGCTGATGTGGGGGAACTCATTAATCGGAACGGTTCCTTCGGATTTAAATCCGATATCAAGAATGACTTCGTTGTCTCCAATACGGACAACCCGGCCTTTGACGATTTCGCCCTGCGAAATCTTGCCGAGCGTTCCTTCGTATAGCGCGGCTAATTCCCTGAACTCAGATTCCGTATATCCTCTATCTTCGACGAATACGGGGGGTGCAACATTTATTCCTTTTGACATTACATCTCCTTTAGATCCTCACTGCTGAGAACTGCTTGTCCTTGCTTTTTTCATTTGAACAGTCATCAGATTCAATTCGAAAAGCAGCGACAAGAAAATATGATTAAGTGAGTAAATATGTGATTTGGGATGACTTAACACTCATGTGGCGACGCTGACCATTTCTTCGACGGAAGTTTTCACACGTTCCATCAACCATTGCGGGGTCGAGGTGGCGCCGCTAATGCCGACAGAGTCAGCGCCGTTGAACCAGTCCGGCTGCATTTCCGTTTCATCCTCGATGAAATACGTCTTCGGATTTTCCGATTTCGCAATCTCGTAAAGGACTTTTCCGTTAGAGCTCTTGCGACCGGCGACAAAAATCACCACGTCGTTGGCGTGCGCAAATTCCCGGAGCTTCTTGTCCCGTCCGGAGACCTGACCGCAAATTGTGTCCTTCGCATGAAAATCGATCGCCATTTCTTCAAACGTTCCGACTTCAAATTCTGCTTTGACGCGCGACTTAATCTCATCCCGAAGCGCGTAGAATGTCGCCTTGTCCATCGTTGTTTGGGAAAACAAAACTGTCTTCTTCGTCAGATCGAGTTTACTGACCTCTTCGAGCGACTTTATCACAATCGCCGTCCCGTTCGTGTGTCCGACCAACCCGATTACCTCTGCGTGGTCCTTTTTCCCGAAGATCACGACCTGATATCCCTTGTCGTAGAAAATCCGGATTCGTTCCTGCACCTTCGTGACGACCGGACAGGTCGCATCGATCAGTTCGATACCTAGCTCTTTCGCACGGCGAAATGTTTCCGGAGGTTCGCCGTGTGCGCGAATCAGGACTTTCGCGTCTTTGACGCCTTCCAATTCGGCATGCGTAATCGTCTTCAGTCCCTTTTCGCCCAGCCGGTCTATTTCAACCGGGTTATGGATAATATCCCCTAGCGAATAGAGTTTTTTCGCTTCTTGCAGTTCTTGCTCGGCGATGTCGATGGTCCGCACAACGCCCCAGCAAAAACCGGAATTTTGGTCTACGGTGATTCTCACTTCAACTTCTCTTTTGCTTTCGTGACAATGAAATCTACTTGTTCTTCTATCGTTAGATCGGTCGTATCGAGGACGATCGCATTATGAGCTTTCGCCAGCGGGCTGATCGACCGCGTCGCATCTTTTTTGTCCCTTTCGACGATTTCTCTTTCCAATTCGTCGATCTCCGTCTCGATCCCCTTCGCGGCCATCTCTTTGCTGCGACGTGAGGCCCGTTCTCGCTGGTGCGCAACCATGAAAATTTTCAGATCCGCGTCAGGGAAAACAACTGTTCCTATATCCCGTCCCTCAAGCACGATCGCCCCGTTCTTTCCCATCGCACGTTGCTCCTGCACCATTCGTTGCCGTACTTCAGCTATCATACTCACGGCGCTGACAGCGCTTGTCACCTTCGGTGTTCGAATTTTCTCTGTCACATCAGTGCCATCCAACTCGACGCCGAAACCGCCTTCTCTTGGCACGAGCCGAATTTTCGTCGATCGTGCAAGCGCCGCAATTTCCTTAACGTCTTTCGGATCAATACCGCTCTCGATCACTTTCAATGTCATGGCTCGATACATTGCGCCGGTGTCGACGTGCAAATACTTCAGCCGAGCGGCAACTAGCTTTGCTGTTGTGCTCTTTCCAGACGCTGCTGGTCCGTCGATGGCAATGATGAGCTGCTTCAAGATCCCAAATATTTCATATGGGTATAAAATATACCAATTTTCTGAAACTGAGGCAACTTATTTTTGGCGTGAAATCCACGAAATAGTGCTTGATTCAAAAGCTTTTGAGGTATAACTTCTCACTGAAATGAGAAAGCTGACGCATGCCGAAATATCCGCTCAACGAACAACATTGGAAGGGATTCCAGCACGACCCCGTTTCCCCATCTCTGTATTAGTGGACAATGTGAGAAGCCTCTACAATGTCGGTTCCATCTTTCGCACTTCCGACGGTGCATTGGTCGAGAAGCTTTATCTCACAGGGTTTACGCCACATCCTCCGAGAAAAGAAATAGATAAAACCGCCCTCGGAGCCACAAAGACGGTCCCATGGGAATACCATAAGGACCCGCTTGACGTCATCGCCATGCTGAAAAAGAGGAAGATAAAAATATGCGTTTTGGAATTAACCAATAAAAGCGGACCCTACTATGGACTCCAACGGAGTGATTTCCCTTTGTGTGTGGTCGTTGGAAATGAAATCACCGGCATTTCAAAGCAAATTATTGATCAGGCTGATGCCGCGATCGAAATCCCAATGTTTGGCAACAAGCAGTCCCTAAACGTGGCCGTCGCGTTCGGAATCGTCGCCTTCGACTTTCTTCGCATCCTCAATTCTCCCCGCTAGATATC
>Ga0315281_10009334_pt1 | contig 13616 bp, 10 predicted proteins | sample YL17G07_0_MG_FD_204540 | JGI IMG/M metagenome (GOLD analysis project Ga0315281, IMG submission 204540) | Sediment microbial communities from Yellowstone Lake, YNP, Wyoming, USA - YL17G07_0 | ecosystem: Environmental > Aquatic > Freshwater > Lake > Sediment | place: USA: Wyoming | collected...
GGCTGACCGCGGTCAGCCCGCCGGCGTTGTCGTAGCTGTAGCTCGACACAATCCCCGTCGAGGCCGGGAGCGTCGCCGTCGTCATCCTGTTCGCATCATCGTACGCATAGGCCACCGCGCGCGAGTTCCAGTCGGTGACAGACGAGAGTCGGTTGGCCGCGTCGTAGGCGTACGTTGCCTGGTTCGTCCCGCCCGGGTAGGTGATCGTGGTCTCCCGGTCGGCGTCGTCGTAGCCGTAGGAGACGGTCCGCGAGCCCGGAAAGGTCACGCCCGTCAACCGGTAGAGGCTGTCGTAGCTGTAGCTCGACGTCCCAGTGTTGTCCGTCATGGCCGTGCGCACGCCCGTGTCGTTGTAGGCGAAGCTCACGTAGCTGCTGTCGGGGTAGGTGACGGTCGTGAGCTGGTCGCGGTCGCTGTAGGCGTAGCTGATGGCCTGGCTCTTGGCGTCGGTGCGGCTCGTGAGCCGGCCGGCCGCGTCGTAGCTGTACGAGCGGGTGTGGCTGAGCGGGTCGCTCTCGCCCGAGAGGCGGCCCAGGTTGTCGTAGGTGTAGGTCGTCGTCTTGCTGCGCGGGTTCGTCTTCGAGGTCAGGTTCCCGACGGCGTCATAGCCGAAGCTGGTCACCCCGCTGGCCGCGTCGGTGATGGAGGTGAGCTGGTCCTTGTTGTTGTAGGCGTAGGTCGTGACCTTGCTGTTGGCGTCGGTCACGGTGAGGACGTCGCCGTTGGCGTCGTAGGTGTAGGTCGTCACCTGGCTCAGGGCGTTCGTGGCCGTGAGGACGAGATTGGCGTCGTTGTACGTGAACGAGGTCGCATGGCTGAGAGGATCGGTCACGCTCGTCACACGCCCCTTCGAGTCGTAGGCGTAGGTCCACGTCTTGCTCAGAGCGTTCGTCACCGTCGTGCGGTTCCCATAGCTGTCGTAGGCCAGGGTCGTGGCGTGGCTGAGCGGGTCGGTCACGGACGTGACGAGCCCGGCGCTGTTCACGGCGAAGCTCGTGACCTTGCTGTTGGCGTCCGTCACCGAGGTAGGGTTGCCGTAGCTGTCGTAGGCGAGGGTCGTGACCCTGCTCAGGGGGTCGGTGACCGTGAGGACCTCGTTCTTGCTGTTGTAGGTGTAGGTCCAGACCTTGGCCAGCGGGTCCGTGGCCGTGAGCACGTTGTGGTGGCTGTCGTAGGTGTAGCTCCAGACCTTCCCGAGGGCGTTCGTGACCGAGGTCTTGTTGTTGCTGCTGTCGTAGGCAGTGGTGGTCACGCCGCCGTCGTGATCCATGACGTCCGTGATGCGCCCCTTCTGGTCGAAGTAGTAGGTCGTCTGCTTGCTGCGCTGGTCGGTGAGGCGCGTGGCCCCGGCCCCCGGCGTGTCATAGGCGAGGGTCGTCGTCCCGCCGGCGGCGTCGAGCTGCTGGGTGACGCGGGTCACGCCGTCGTAGGTGTTGCGCACGAAGACGTTGCCCTTGGCGTCCGTCCCCTGGGTGAGGAGGTGCCCGCTGTAGGTGTACGAGATCGTCCCGCCCAGGACGTCTGTGATCGTCGTCAGGTCGCCGCTCGAGTTGTAGGCGTAGCTCACGGTGCGGCCCATGCCGAACTTGCCGCCGGGGAACACGAGCCCGACCGCAACCATGAGCGGCCGGCGGCCAGAGACGCACGCGTTACCTCGCGATCGCAAGCTGGTTGACGTGGATCCCGAAGGCGACCCAACCGGACGGGCTCAAGGCGATGCTCTCGGGCTGGTGCACCATCCGGATCCTGTCAGGCCCGCCCGGAGCACCGCCGTCGGGGTACTCCATCGACGAACCGAGGCTGAAAGTGCGGATGTCGAGCTGGTCACACGAGACGACGACGACGCTCCCCTCGGCGGAAAGCGCGGCCGCGATCCGTCCTCCTCCCGCCGTGGCGCGGTCGGCGGGGTGGAGATGAACGCCCGTCAGGACACGCGTCGCCTTGCCGTTGGAAACGGTGACCATACCCGCTACAGGGTCCCCCTCGAGGGAGCAGCTATCGACCGCGGCGGAGAGGCGCCCGGTAGCTGACCCGCTTCCAATGAGGGGCCGGCGGAGGTCGCCTTCCTCCAAGAAGGGCGTGGCACCGACGGACGAGTCCGTGAGGCCTCGCGGAGAGCGAGGCAGCGGCGCGAGGACGCTTATCCCCGTCGTCGAGGGCCCGAAGAGCGCGGGCACGTGGTTGCGAGTCATCAGGACGGTCCCGTCGGCGGCGAGCCCAAGCCCGTTAATCCAAGTCCCCGGCAGCGGGTCGCCTGCATCGAGTGCACCCGGGTCGGCACCTGGATACCGCATGTCGAGCCTGTCGGCGCGGACGAAGCGGCCGGCGGCCGGGTCGAAGGCTACGAGGCCATAGTTCTCTCCGAGCCAGACGAGCCCTCCGCGGTCGATCGTCAGGAACGTCTCCACGCTGGGGAGCACGGGCACGGGCACATCCCAACTCGTCGTCACTCCCGTGTCGCGAATGTACCGGTTTAAGGTGGTCCGGTCGCCCAGCGAAAGGGCGAACCAAAGTTCCGTGTCAGAGCGCCAGGCTAGCGCGTAGACATGCCCCCCATCGGCGGACCAATCCCCGATGGTCTTGACGTCGGCCGACTGAGACACGGAGCCCCCGGGGTCACTTCCGGCGGCGGCGGGGTGCTGATCCGAGGCGGCCAGCCCCGCAAGGTAGCCTATGGCAGCCAAGAATGCGGCAAGAAGCAAGAGGCCAATGGCCCGGCCGCGTTGGTTCAGTCGTTTCATCGAAGTTCCTCCGTTCGACAGTGGCGCTCGCAAGAGCAGATCAGTCAGGGTCTGGCTTAGCAGATGCCCCATTTAGACGTGAAGGCCCGGTAGGCCACGTTGAGGCAATAGCTGATCGGCGGCGTGGCAGGGTAGGTCTGGTGGCTTGTCGCGCCGGTGGAGAACGACCATTCGTTCCACGAGTTGACCGGCTGATTGTACCAAGCCATCCCATGACTCAGGTCGGAGGACGGAGCCCCGTAGGTCGGATTGCCAGTCCACTCCCAGTACGAAGGCGATCGTGTTGTGCCAAGTTCTGTCTGCGCTGACCACTGCGGACTGGGCACATTAAGATATCTGTAGGCAATGGGAGAATTGAACCAGTCATCTCGTCGGATGGCATACTCATAGAATGTGACTGAGCAGACTGTAGCTGAGTTTCCGGTGTATGAGATGTAATACAGTGCGTTAGAAGTTGTTGGTGTCCCATACGTCGCGCGACTGTATAAACAATTATTCTGCTCGGAATAGGCCTGATAAGTCGTGTTATAATAACCTTCCGTTAGGTAACCGATTCGTACACCAGCCTGCACCCAAGGTATCCCTGAAGATGAGTTGGATTGCTGCACGTTGAAAAAGAGCGAAATCTTGTCGCACTGCGGGTAAAAGAGAGAGCCCGGTGTGTAACCGATGAACCCGTCGATACCGTAAGCTGCGACCGTTGATAACTGGGCGACGTAGGCCCTGCTTTGTGTGCTGGCGCCACACGCGAGGGCATGCGCGGGCGTGGGTCCTCCGGCCGACGGGAAGCCTAAGAGCCCCAAGGCGAATCCCGCGACGCAGGCCGCGACGAGAAAGGCACGTTTGACCCCGTTGCTCAGGGATGGGAAGGCTAGCATCTTCTTCGGAAGCTCCTCTCTCGTTGTTGGCGCCATAGGTTGGCCTAGGCGTTGCGCGAAGACTAGAAGCTCGGATCGGCGCGGTAGACCGAGCCACCTCCTTTTTGTTCTGTCATAGCTGACATGCGCGACAAGCCAGGACGAGGGCGACCCTGTCACGCGCCCCCACTCGAAGCTTCAACTCGGCGACATAGCCTTCGATGGTATGGTGTGCGAGAGATAGCGTGGCCGCGATCTCAGCGTTTGTGAGGCCGTCCGCCAGAAGTGGGACAAGGCGCCCGAGGTGGGGCGGTATCTTGACGGCCCAGCTATTCTCCTCCGCAGTCATCTCGGATGTTCCACGGTTGTCGAGCTCATGACGTGACGCGGCCATGCGCACTTCGGGACTGCTCCGCCTCGCATGGCCGCGTCTACTTGGGGGGCCACAGTGGACGCTTCATCGGGTGGCGGCGTCAAGCAGCCCGGCTCCGCACCGTACCACTCGGCGTGGCGTGCGCCACCTCCACGCGCCCGAACCGCGCGGGTCCGTAGACGCCAGGGAACACGAGGGCGCTGAGGACGATCACAAGAAACAGGCTGACACGACGCACGTTGCACTTCCGCTGCAAAGAGTGGCGCGCACAGTACGCCGTGCGTCGTCACCGGATCAACACAATTTCGTCACTTGTTGTCAAATGTTTACAAGATCAGGGTAAATCCTCAGAAGATTTGCTCATCGTGAACTTATTTTAGTGGACGCTCAGCAAAATTCTAGCAAGCACTAAGTTAAGGAAGCACTATTCGCGACAGATTCTGACGCGTTTTCGCCGAATCGCTCTGGGACGCAAACATCCTGAGCAGTCGCTCAAATTCTGCGACGGAAACGTCCTGTCTCGCGCTGCTGAGCCGTTCCAGGAATCAAACCAGACTCTCAGAGACTCTGTCCATGTGGTCGTGCTACGAGGAGTCAGCGCGGACGCAACGCCCCGTCGCCGACCTCGGGCGTGGCCACCGCCTCGCTTACCGCAACGCGCATCGCCGACGCCTGCTCCGCGATCTGGTCGGCCGCCGTACGGATCTGGGTCACCCGCGCGTTGATGGTGGTGACAGCCCGCATGGCGTCGCAGCCGCGCGCCACCTGCGCCGCAACCACCGCCTCGTCCACCTCCTGGCGCTGCTGCGCCTGCTCCACCCGTGCCATCGCTACGACGAAGCGCAGAGCCGTGGTCAGCGTCTCGGCGGTCGTCGCCAGCCACGGGCCGTTCTCGCAGGACCCCTCCGCCACCCGCCGATCTCCTGGGCCAGCCCGGCTTGGCTCCCTGAGAGATAGACACCCCAGTCCGCCTGGCGCTCCTCCATGGCGTCGCCGACCGGTTTTCGTCCGGCTGGCGTTGCCTGGTCCCGGCATTCCATCACAATCCGCAGTTCCACCCCGAGGAGCGAGCGCCGCGTCGTGGCTACGAGGATGTCGCCCGGCCTGTTGTCGCTGCCGCAGTGCGTCACCTCTGCCCCGACGGTCGCTGCCCAGCGCTCTACCCGTGCAACAGTCGCGCGCTCGTAATCGAGCCCGGCCACGGTGGTGTGCTCCCGTGCGGCACGCGCGGCCTGGTCCGCCGCGACCAGGTTGGTCAGGCGGCTCACCTCGTCGGCGAGCGGACGCACCGACCCGGAAACAAGCTCCGCCACGGTCCGTGCAAGCGTCCCGTCCGCCGCCGTCACCGCCTGCAGCCCTGCCTCGAGCCTGCCCTGGACGGAGTCGATGCGACCCGGGTCCAGGAGCTCCCCGAGCTGACGCAGCGCCCTGCCGAGGGTCGAGCTGTCACGGCCCGGGTCGAGCTCGGCATTGAAGAGCTCACGCACCTCGCCGACGCGCGTGGCCGTGGAGCGCTCCATCTCGCGCATGAGCCGCTCGACGGGCGCCAGAACCTGGACGGTGTCCGACGCCCCGTCCCACGCGACGGTCGTCGGTCCTCGCGGACCTGGTGAAAATGACAGCCAATCTGACAGCCAAGCCGCTGGTTGACAGCCTCGCCCGGTGAGCGTCGGTGAAGGAGAGCCGCGCCGTTCGTATTCGCGGTGGGCCCCCATAGGCCTCCAGAGACGCTCGACAGAGAAGTTTAAGTCCGGTACCTGGGCGGATACGCGCTGCGGATGGAGTTCGAGGACGGGACCGAACGCACCGTCGACCTTGAGCCGATTCTCGAAGGCGAACTGTTCGGCCCGCTGCGAGACCCCGCGCTGTTCGCGGCCGTCACCGTGGACTCCGAGGTGCACACGGTCACCTGGCCGAACGGCGCGGACCTGGATCCCGCCATCCTGCACGACTGGCCGGATTACGCCGACGAGATGGCCGCCCGCGCCCGCACCTGGCGCCGGGCGACGGCGTAGCGCGCGAGCGTCAGCGCCCCCTATCCCATCTTCGCCTGCAACCTCCGGTCCAGCGCGCCGAGAAAGTCCTCCGTCGTCAGCCAGGGCGCGTCCTTCGAGACGCAGATCGCCAGGTCCTTGGTCATCTCGCCCGCCTCAATCGCCTCGACGCACACGGCCTCCAGCGTCGTCGAGAACTTCGCGAGCTCCGCGTTGTTGTCCAGCTTCGCGCGATGCGCCAGCCCGCGCGTCCACGCGAAGATCGAGGCGACCGGGTTCGTCGAGGTCTTCTCGCCCCGCTGGTGCGCGCGGTAGTGGCGGGTGACCGTGCCGTGCGCCGCCTCGGCTTCCATGATCTTGCCGTCGGGCGTGAGGAGGACGGAGCTCATCAGCCCGAGTGATCCGAAGCCCTGCGCCACGATGTCGGACTGCACGTCGCCGTCGTAGTTCTTGCAGGCCCAGACGATGCCGCCTTCCCACTTGAGCACCTGCGCGACCATGTCGTCGATCAGCCGGTGCTCGTAGGTAATGCCCTTCGCGGCGAAGTCCTTCGCGAACTCGGCGTCGAACACCTCTTCGAAGAGGTCCTTGAAGCGCCCGTCGTACGCCTTGAGGATCGTGTTCTTCGTCGACAGGTAGAGCGGCCAGCCGCGGTTCAGGGCGAAGGTCATCGAGGCTCGCGCGAAGTCGCGGATCGAGTCGTCGAAGTTGTACATCCCCATCGCGACGCCGCCGCCCGTGAACTTCGCCACCTCGCGCGTCACCGGCTGCCCGCCACCGTCCGGCGTGAAGGTGATCGTCACCGTGCCGGGCCCGGGCACCCGGAAGTCGGTCGCCTTGTACTGGTCTCCGTGCGCGTGGCGACCGATGACGATCGGCTTCGTCCAGCCCGGGACCAGCCGCGGGATGTTCGAGCAGACGATCGGCTCGCGGAAGACCACGCCGCCGAGAATGTTGCGGATGGTGCCGTTCGGCGACTTCCACATCTGCTTGAGGTGAAACTCCTCGACGCGCGCCTCGTCCGGCGTAATCGTGGCGCACTTCACGGCAACGCCGTGCTTCAGCGTCGCGTTCGCCGAGTCGATCGTGACCTGGTCGTTGGTCCTGTCCCGGTTCTCGATCCCGAGGTCGTAGTACTCGAGCTGGATGTCGAGATACGGGAGGATGAGCTTGTCCTTGATGAACTGCCAGATGATGCGGGTCATTTCGTCGCCGTCCATCTCGACGACAGGGTTCGCAACTTTGATCTTCGCCATGAGTTCCCTTTCTTGCGGCGCGTTCCGAAAAGCGCCGTCTCTTGCCGTACAGGTGTGGTTCTCCGGGCGGGCGGCTCGTGCCGCTTAGCCTTGGCTCACCCGGTGCTACGTCCGGGCGCAGGCTCCCCTCTCCTGGCCTTGGACGGGAGAGGGGTTAGGGGTGAGGGCCGGCGCCGAGTTCGAGCCCAGGGGTGAAGTGGGATCGGCATTAGGCCTCGCCCTTCAACAGTTGCCTGAGCACGTACTGCAGGATGCCGCCGTGACGGTAGTAGTCCAGCTCCACCGGCGTGTCGATGCGACAGGTCGCCGGGAAGTCCGTGACCTTACCGGCGTCGCTCGTGGCGGTGACGGTGAGCACCTGTTTCGGCGCGAGGCCGTCGGCGATCCCGCCGATGCCGAAGGTTTCGAAGCCGGTCAACCCGAGCGTGTCCCGGTTCTGGCCGGGTTGATACTGCAACGGCAGGATGCCCATGCCGACCAGATTGCTCCGGTGGATGCGCTCGTAGCTTTCGGCGATGACTGCGCGGACGCCCAGTAAGAAGGGCCCCTTCGCCGCCCAGTCCCGGGACGAGCCCGAACCATACTCCTTGCCGGCGAGGATAATCACTGGCACGAGCTCACCGCGGTACCGCTGGGCAACATAGAAGATCGAGCCCTGCTCACCGTCGGGCAAATGGACCGAGACGCTTCCCTCCGTGCCCGGTGCGAGCAAGTTTTTGAGGCGGATATTCGCGAACGTGCCCCGCGCCATGATCTCGTCGTGGCCGCGCCGCGCCCCGTACTGGTTAAAGTCCTCAGGCGCGACCCCGATCTCTCGCAGGTAGACGCCCGCTGAACTGTTGGCGCTGATGTTGCCGGCCGGCGATATGTGGTCAGTCGTGATTGAATCTCCGAGGACGGCGAGCGCCCGCGCCCTCACGATGTCACGAAGCGGCGGGACCGCCATGGTGAGCCCATCGAAGTACGGCGGGTTCTTTATATAGGCCGACCAGCTGTCCCACTCGTAGAGTTCGCCCGACGGTGTCTCGAGGGCGCGCCACATGTCGGGTCCTTTGAACACGTCGCTGTACTTGCGCCGGAACATCTCCGAGCGCACCGACGTTCGCACGGCTTCGTCCACCTCCGCCTGGGTCGGCCAGACGTCCCGGAGGTAGACCGGCCCAGAACTGCCCTGGCCGATGGGCTCGTTGTACGGGTCCCAGTCCATGCGGCCCGCGAGCGCGTATGCGACGACCAGCGGCGGCGACGCCAGGTAGTTTGCGCGTGTGTCCGGGTTCACTCGGCCTTCGAAGTTGCGGTTGCCCGAGAGCACGGCCGCGGCGACGAGGTCGGCATCCTTGATTGCCGCCGTGATCCGCTCGTCGAGCGGGCCCGAGTTGCCGATGCAGGTCGTGCACCCGTACCCCACGAGGTTGAACCCCAGCGTGTCGAGATACGGCGTGACACCGGCCGCGTCCAGGTACTCCGTCACCACCTGTGAGCCGGGCGCCAGGCTCGTCTTCACCCACGGTGGGGTCTTCAGGCCGCGCTCGACCGCCTTCTTCGCCAGCAAGCCCGCGCCGACCATCACTTCGGGGTTGGACGTGTTCGTGCAACTCGTGATCGCTGCGATCACCACGCTCCCCTGCTTCAGCTCAAAGCCGTCGATCTTCACGCTCGTGCCGAGCTTCGCTGCGTCGACCATCGACCGCAGGTTCTTGTCGAAGTCGGCCTTCGCGTCCTTGAGGTTGATGCGGTCCTGGGGGCGCTTCGGGCCGGCGATAGCCGGTTCGACGGTCCCGAGGTCGAGCTCGAGGGTCTCGCTGAACACCGGGTCCGGCGTGGCGTCCGTGCGGAACAGGCCCTGCGCCTTCGTATAGGCCTCGACGAGTGCGACCTGGGCCTCGTTGCGCCCGCTGAGGCGAAGGTAGTTCAACGTCTCAACGTCAACCGGGAAGAAGCCCATGGTTGCTCCGTACTCGGGCGCCATGTTGGCGATCGTCGCCCGCGCCGCCAGCGGCAGGTTGGAAAGGCCCGCTCCGAAGAACTCGACGAACTTCCCGACCACGCCGTGGGCGCGCAGCATCTGCGTCACGCGCAACACGAGGTCGGTCCCCGTCGCGCCCTCCGGCAGCTTCCCTGCGAGCCTGAAGCCCACGACTTCCGGGATGAGCATGGAGACCGGCTGGCCGAGCATCGCCGCCTCCGCCTCGATGCCGCCCACGCCCCAGCCGAGCACCCCGAGGCCGTTGATCATCGTGGTGTGCGAATCGGTGCCGACCAGCGTGTCGGGATAGACGACCGTCTCGCCGCCGGCATCCTTTCGGAACACGACGGTCGCAAGGTACTCCAGGTTCACCTGGTGGACGATCCCGGTGCCCGGCGGGACTACGCGGAAGTTGTCGAACGCCTGCGCGCCCCAGCGCAGGAACTTGTAGCGCTCGACGTTGCGCTCGAACTCGACCTCGACGTTGCGCTGGAACGAGCCGGCAAGCCCGAAGCTGTCGACCTGCACGGAATGGTCGATCACCAGGTCGACGGGCTGCAGCGGGTTGATGCGCTTCGGGTCCCCGCCGAGCTTCACCATCGCGTCGCGCATCGAGGCGAGGTCCACGACCACGGGCACGCCCGTGAAGTCCTGCAGGAGGACGCGCGCCGGCGCGAATGCAATTTCACGGTCCACGCCGGAATTCGGTCTCCAGTCAGCGAGCGCGGCGATGTCGTCGCGCGTCACGCCTCGCCCGTCTTCACACCGGAGCAGGTTCTCCAGTAGGATTTTGAGCGAAACGGGCAGGCGGGAGACCCCTGCGAACCCGGCCCGTGAGAGCGCGCCGAGCGCGTAGTAGCTGAGTTGCTGTCCGCCGGCGGAGAGCGCCGCCCGGCTTCCAAAGCTGTCCGGATGCATGGCAGTCCTTTCGTGGCGTGGCCCGCGGCCCGCGACAACCGGCGGCCCGCGGATGGTCCGGCAAAGTCGTGCCTACGAAAGAGAACGGGGTGGACTGTTACCCATATCCCAAGCCTCCTTCCACTGAGTGGTGGTGGTACTTGGGCCCTTGCCCGGCGCCGCAATGGGCCGGGTCCGTCTCGCCAGGTTTCCCGCGACTTCCCCGTGAGGGACCGTTGGGCCCGGGCCTGGCATGCGAGGGGACGGAACACCCACACTATACGCCATTGCGCGGGCGCGCGTCTGCGATCTGTGGCCGCAAGCGCGCGGCGGTGATCGCGGGGTTCCAGGGCGGCTTCGGGCCGCAGGCCTCAGCGGTGGCCTGAAGGCGATGGCCGCCTCCTGCCGGGCGCGAACGCCAGCGCCAGCAGGAGCCCCAGGAGCGCGAAGGCGACCACGACCAGCAGCGCGTCCGAGTACGCCGCCTGTCCCCCGCTCACGAGGGGGTCGAACGCGTCCGCAGCGCCTGCCCTGCGACGAAGGATGGCGCCCGCGAGCGCGACCGAGACCGCGCCGCCGAGGAAGAAGATCAGGTTGAAGGTGCCGGAGCCGACGCCCGCCAGGCGCTCGGGGAGGCGGCCCGTTGCGGCCGTCACCACCGCCGCGTTCACGAGCCCGTAGCCGGAGGCGATGACCACGTAGAGCAGGCCGATCGCCCATGGCCCCCAACCGGTCCCGGACACGTGGAAGACGGCGACTCCCGCTAGCAACAGCGCCGTACCGGTCACGAGCAGCGGGCGTGCCCCGAGACGGTTGAGCAGCATGCCACCGGCCATCCCGCAGAAGGCTATCGCCACTGCCCCCGGCAGCAGCCGCAGCCCGACGTCGATCACACCCATGCCGTGTGCGCCCGTGAGCAGCAACGGGATCATCACGATGACAGCGAAGTGCGCCCCCTGGGCCGTGAACCCGAGCACCGCAAGCGCCAGGAAACCTCGGTTGCCCGCGACCTCCCGGTTGATGAACGGTTCGGCAGCCATACGCACCCGGTAGACCAGCAGCACCCAGAGCGGCAGTGAAACGATCAATCCCGCAAGGCCCAGCGCGTCCCCCGGGTGGCTCGGCAGCCGGTTCAGCGCGAGCACGTCGCCGGTCACCGCCCCGGTCAGGAAGGTCGCGCCAGCGAAGTCGAAACGCTGCCCAGCCACGCCCTGTACGGAGGGCACGAGGAAAAGCGCCAGCGGCACGATCGCCGCCGCGCCAATGCCGGTAGCGACGAACGGGCCGTGCCACCCTCCCAGATCCGTGAGGGCGCCGCCTGCCAGCGGCCCGATGCCGAAGCCGACGCCGACCGTCAGGATCGTCGCCCCCATCGCCCGGCCGCGATCATGCGGGGTGGTCGTGCGGATGATCGTTGCCATGGAAAGCGAGGGGATGGCGGTGCCGCCGAACCCCTGCAGTGCGCGCGCGACGACGAGCAATCCGAACGTGGGCGCAGCCGCGACCGCGAACGAAGCCGCCGCAAAAAGCACCAGCCCGAACAGGAACATCCGCCGCGTCCCGAACATGTCGGCAAGGCGTCCGTAGAGCACCGTGCCGGTCGCGAACGGGATGAGATAGGCGGTCACCACCCACGCCAGGTCGTCCGTTGCGACCCCGAAGTCTCGCTGAATCCCGGGCATCGCGAGCGATGTCATCGAGGCGTTCAAGACGGAGAGCAGGATCGTCCCGCAAAGCACGACGAGCGCCACGGGCCGGAGCGGTGTTGGAGCCTGTGCGGCGGTCACTGGCCCGATTGTTCACGCCCCGGCGGCTCGTGTCGAACGCGGTGAAACGGGGGTGACAGGCCCCGCGCAATGCTGTTACCGTTATATTGGCTCTCGCGTTCCATCGGCCTCACGGAGAGGCTTCTTGCACTGCTGCTCGATGACCGTTGGGACCAAGGACATTTTCAGGAGGTCGTCGGGTTGGCTTACTCGGACAAAACGTTGACGTGCTCGGACTGCGGGGGGAGTTTCACGTTCACCGCGGGAGAGCAAGAGTTCCACAATTCAAAGGGGTTCACGAATGACCCTCGGCGCTGTCCGAACTGCCGCCGAGCGCGTCGTGGTGACGGTGGTGGTGGCGGCGGCGCCGGTGGCGGCGGTGCCCGCCCGGATCGCGAGATGTTCAGCGTTGTTTGCGCCTCCTGTGGCAAGGACGCCCGAGTACCCTTCCAGCCCCGTGGCGACCGCCCGGTCTACTGCAGTGACTGCTTTCAGCCCCAGCCCCGCACCGGTGGTGGCGGCTATGGCGGCGGCGGTGGCGGCTACGGTGGCGGTGGCGACCGCGGTGGCGGCGGCGACCGTGGTGGCGGCGGTGGCGACCGCGGTGGCTATGGCGGCGGCGGTGGCCGCGGTGGCTATGGCGGCGGCGGTGGGAGCCGCGGCGGCGGCCGCAGCAGTGGTGGTGGCGGCGGCGGTGGCCGTCGCTGGTAATCCACGGAATCGCCTGGCCAGGGCGCGTATACTCAGCGCGGGGGCCCGTAGCTCAGCGGTGAGAGCGGCCGGCTCATAACCGGTTGGTCCTGGGTTCGAATCCCGGCGGGCCCACCACAGCCCCTCGGAAGCACGTACGCAAAATCGAGAGAGGCGGCAACCCGGCCGCCTCTCTCATGCGTGACGCTCATCCCTCAGACGCGCTTCCCGGGTGGTTCGTCAGACCGGCAGCCAGTAGAGCGTCGAGCCGCGCATCACCTTCGACAGCTCGCCCACCTCGAACAGGTACTCCAGGTGCGCCAGCGTCTCTCCCACGGCCGCGCGCTGCATGAACGGCTCGAAGTCCGTCAGCATGCCCGTCGCCCACTTCACGCGGCCGGCAACCTCCCAGGCGGTCGAGCCGCCGCTGTCGGCGCAACGCTTCATCTCGGCCAGCCGCTCCTCGTGGTGTACCTCGATCTCGCGGATGCGCTTCTGCAAGTCCTTCGTGTCGAACTCGTGCGCCGGGAGCACGTACTCGACGTCCAGGTGCTCGAGCTTTTGCAGTGACCGCATGTAGTCGCCCAGCGGGCTGCCGTGCGTCTGCGTGTGGATCGAAACGTTGGGCGTGATCGTCGGCAGGATGTGGTCGCCCGTGAGCAGGATCTTGCGGTTTGGTTCGTAGAGGCAGATGTGCCCCGGCGAGTGGCCCGGCGTCCAGATGACTTCGAAGTAGAAATCCCCGACGCGGATGGTCTCGCCACCCTTCACCTGGGTGTCAGGCGGCACCGCGGCGACGTTGCCGATCATGCCCATCGAACCCTGCGCCATTTGCGGGGTGTCCATCGGTGGCACGCCGTTCGTCACCATGAAGCGCGACATGTCGTCCGTCAGACCCTTGGGCGCTAGGTAGCGCGCAGTGATGACCTCGGCGTCTTTTTCGTGGATCACCACGTCGCAGTCCGCGAGCCGCTTGAGACGCCCGGCCATGCCGTAGTGGTCCGGGTGCACGTGCGTGATCACCAGCCGCTGTATCTCCGTGGGATGTGAGCCATGCTCCCGCATGCCTGCTTCCA
>Ga0315281_10009335_pt1 | contig 13613 bp, 13 predicted proteins | sample YL17G07_0_MG_FD_204540 | JGI IMG/M metagenome (GOLD analysis project Ga0315281, IMG submission 204540) | Sediment microbial communities from Yellowstone Lake, YNP, Wyoming, USA - YL17G07_0 | ecosystem: Environmental > Aquatic > Freshwater > Lake > Sediment | place: USA: Wyoming | collected...
GGCGACGCCCGCTTCCCCGAGCTCGATCCCGCGCTGTGGCGGGAATCGGCGCGGGAGAGTTTCCCAGCCGACGACAGCAACCCATGCCCCTACGATTTCGTCGTCTACGACAGAGTCGGTACCGCCAACACGCAGGAACGACCCGATGCCTAAGTTGAAAGTCGGCCTGGGGCTGCGCGGCAAGCTCATCCTGTTCGTGGTGATAGGCATCGTTGTCGCGTCGACTGCCATCGGACTGGTGCGGGTGTTGCAGGAGAAGCAGAAAATCACCGGCCTCATCGAAGACTCCGGCCGCGAACGCGCGCTGATGCTGTCGCTGGCCGTGTCCAACCTGATCGTGGGCTACGACTACGGCAACATGGAATCTATCGTGGACAAGCTCATCGAGCAGCCCGATGTGCTGTCGGTCGCCATCCACAACACCGAGGGCAAGGCCATGGCGCAGCGGGCCAAACGCACCCAGCCCGGCCTGTCGTTCAATACCCCGGTCCGCTTCGGGGCCGACATCATAGGCGACGTCGAACTCACGGTGTCGCTGGAAAAGCTGAACCTGGCACTCGCCCAAACCTACAAGAGCATCGCCTTGGAACAACTGTTCTTCGGCCTGGTGCTTGGGCTGCTGGTGTATTTCGCTACGTCGCGCGCCGTGGTAACGCCGATCACGCGGGTCAGCGAAATGATCGGCAACATCATCTCCAGCCAGAATCCGTCCACAGCCGACGTGCTGCTCATCGACAGCAGCGACGAGATCGGCCATCTGGCAACCATGTTCAACCGCATGAACCAGACCATCTCGGACTACCACGGCCGCCTGCACCAGAAAATCGACCTGGCAAACTCCGCGCTGGTGCAGACCAACGAAGAGTTGCACAAGCGCTCAGTGGAACTGGAACGACGCACCCAGTCGCTGGAAAAAGCCCTGGAGATGGTGGAAAAACTCGCCACCACCGACGCCCTCACCGGACTTGCCAACCGCCGCTCGTTCGACGATGTGTTCGAGCAAAGCTTCGCGCGGGCACAGCGCCACAACGACCACCTCACCCTGGTGCTGATCGACGTGGATCGCTTCAAGCACATCAACGACACCTACGGGCATGGCGCAGGCGACACGGCGCTAAAAGCGATCTGCACCATACTCAACAACCGGCTGCGCAAATCGGATTTTGCCGCGCGCCTGGGGGGCGACGAGTTCGCCGTGGTCTTCGACCGCACCGACGCGCAAGCCGGACTGCACTTCGTGCGCGACCTGCTGGAAGGCGTCGCAGCGCACGAGTTCATGTTGAACGGCACCGCAATCCACGTCACGCTGAGTATCGGCGTCGCGCAAAGACAGGACGCTTCCGCCTCGCCCGAGGCGCTCTACTACGCGGCGGACAAGGCGCTCTACTCCGCCAAGGAAAACGGCAGGAACCAGTACGCGGTTTACGCAGCAGAAACCGAGATCACCCTCAACGTCGAAGGAAAACCAGCATGAAACTCCTGAAGAACGCCCGCATCGCCCTCGCCTGCATCGCAGCCCTCTCCGTCGCCCCGGCGCTGGCCGAGGATGTCCAGATGGGTTCCGTGGCCATGGACATCCCGGTCGAAATGGTCAAGCGCATGACCGTCCTGACAAAATACCTCAGCGAAAAATCGGGGCTCAGCGTGACATTCAAGGCGTCGCCCAACCTGGGATCGGCCGTCGACGACCTCGGCGCCGGACACACGCAGATCGCCTACCTTACCCCGGTCGCCTATCTGCAGGCGCGGGAAAAATATGGCGTGGTGCCGCTGGTGGCTCCGCTCACGAACGGCCGCCCGACTTTCGCGCTGGTGATAGTGGTCAAGAACGACAGCCCGTTCAAATCCATCGAGGATTTGAAAGGCAAGCGTTTCGCTTTCGGCGACGAGAAGGCGCTGCTGCAGAAGGCATCCGTGGAGGCGATGGGCATCAAGGTCGCCGAATTCGGCAAGGTCGCCTACCTCAACCACTATGACAACATCGCCAAGGCGGTGCTGGCCGGGGACTTCGACGCGGGAATTCTCAAGGACACGGTGGCGGACGACTTCAAGGGCAAGGGCATCCGCGTGCTCAAGTCCTCCGCGCAACTGCCTTCCTACGTGTTCGCGGTGGACAAGAACACCCCCAGGGAAACCGTGGAAAAACTCAAGGCCGCCTTCCTCGCGCTAAAACGCGGCACACCCGAGAACAATGCGACGCTGGACGGCTTCGACAAGGGCTACGACGGCTTTGTGGAAAGCAGCGACGGTGCCTACGACATCGTGAGAAAGCTCACCGCGCCGTACAAAACCGGCGCCAAGTAGGCCTCAGGCCGATGCCCAGGACTGCGCCGCATCGTAGTCCTGGAACACCTGGACATCCGCATCCACGAAGGCGCTCGACAGCCACGCGCTCCAGGTGAGCCACTGGTCGTCGGTGACCACGGCGATCCTGCCGAAATCGTGCGCATGCTGGCGGGAAAATTTGATCTCCTCCCAGGCGACATCGACGGTGAAACCCAGCATGTCGCGCAGGTCGAACAGCAGGTTCACCGTGCCCTGGAACTTGATCCCGAGCAATACCGCCTCCTCGAACTCCTTGAAGTCGGCAATGGTGAATTCGCCGAGCACGGCGACGTTGACCAGACTGTCCTTGAGGGAAATGCTAATCATGCGTTTCTGTCCTTCGTTGTTCGTTGGCCTTCGTTCTTCGTTGGCAAGTGCGCGCCGAGATGGCGCCTGAGAAACTCGTGGAAATGCACCATGCCGTCCTCCATGGGCGACTGGTAAGGTCCGACTTCGTTCACCCCGGCTTCATGCAGCGCCTTGCGCCCTTCCTGCATGCGCCGGCAGATATCGTCGTCCTCGACGGCGGTTTCCATGTAGGCCGCCTGCTCCGCCTCAATGAACTCGCGCTCGAACAGCACGATGTCTTCCGGGTAGTAAAACTCGACGACGTTGGTGCAGGTGTCCGCCGACGTCGGCAGCACCGTGCTGACCACCAGCGAATGGGGGTACCACTCGATCATGATGTTCGGGTAGTAGAGCATCCAGATCGCGCCATGAGGCGGCACCTTGCCCTCATTGTAGCGCAGCACCTGCTCATGCCATTTCCGGTACACCGGCGTGCCCGGCTTGGCCAGTTGCCGGTTGATGCCGACGGTCTGCACGCTGTACCAGTCGCCGAACTCCCAGGCGAGGTCGTCGCAGGCCACGAAATTGTTGAGGCCCGGATGCATGGGCGCAACGTGGTAGTCCTCCAGGTACACCTCGATGAAGGTCTTCCAGTTGAAGTTGTAATGGTCGATCATCACCCGGTCCAGCATGAAGCCGGAGAAGTCGATGGCTTTCATCACCCCGAGACCGGCCAGGTCGCGGCCGACGTCGCGCTGGCCGTTGAACAGCAGGCCGTTCCAGTTCTGTAGCGGCGTCTTGCCGAGGTTGAGACAGGGATTGCCGGGGAAATGCGGCGCGCCGAGCAGCTTGCCGGCCGTGTCATAGGTCCAGCGATGCACCGGGCAGACGATGTTCTGCGCGTGCCCGCGGCCGTCCAGCATGATCGCCTGGCGATGGCGGCAGATGTTGGAGAGGAGTTCGACGCCCTGCTCGCCGCGCACCAGCATCCTGGCCTTGTTCATCCAATCCAGCACGTGATAGTCGCCGACGCCGGGCACCATGAGTTCGTGGCCGACATAGCCGGGGCCACGGTCGAACAGAATATGCTTCTCGACCTCCAGGACCTGCGGATCGAGATACCAGCTCACCGGGAGTTGCGGCGAAGTTTGCAGCAGTGCGGAAGTGTTGGCTAGATCAGTCAAAAAAACACCCTCGTGGTCCATGTTGAAGCGCTATTGAAGCGCGCTGCCAGCCTGCACCACCCACGACAAAAATTGACTATTTTGTCCCAAATCGCTGGTCGGCGCAATCTTCAACCCGCTTTGCCGCCGCTCACCGCGGCGACGGTTTCGGGTTGACCTGAGGCAGCAAATTGCGGTACTTTTGAAGTTTTCCAAGAGCACCCGGATGTTTCCGGTTATCCAGTTGTCGCATGGCGCAGGCCGTGCATTCCCCCCACTAGAGCACGCATGACAAGCAAATCCGCCAAACCGCCGCAGACACCGCAATCCTTCGAAGCCGCGCTCGCCGAACTCGACGGCATCGTTGCCGCCATGGAAGCCGGCCAGTTGCCGCTGGAACAATCCCTGGCCGCCTACAAACGCGGCACGCAACTGCTGCAGTTCTGCCAACAGGCCCTGTCCGACGCGCAGCAGCAGGTGCGCATACTCGAAGCGAACACCTTGCAGAACTTCCCCAGTGCAGACGACAACAGCTGATTTCGACGACTGGATGCAGCAGGTCCAGTCGCGCATGGAAGCCGCGCTGGATCGGCTATTGCCGGCCGCCGAACTGGCGCCCTACCGGCTGCACGAAGCCATGCGCTATGCGGCGCTGGGCGGCGGCAAGCGCGTGCGTCCCCTGCTGGCCTTCGCCGCCGCGGAGGTGAGCGACGCCGATGCCGGCCGCGTCGAGATCGCCGCGGCCGCCGTCGAGCTCATGCATGCCTATTCCCTGGTGCACGACGACCTGCCCTGCATGGACGACGACACCCTGCGCCGCGGCAAGCCGACCTGCCACGTCGAGTTCGACGAGGCCACCGCGATGCTGGTGGGCGACAGCCTGCAAAGCCTGGCGTTCCAGCTGCTTGCCGAGCACCCGCTGGCGGACGACTGCGCGACGCAACTGGGAATGCTGAGAACCCTGGCGGCAGCGTCCGGCTCGCGCGGCATGGCGGGTGGGCAGGCCATCGACCTGGCGGCGGTAGGCCGCTCGATCACGCTGCCGGAACTCGAATTCATGCACATCCACAAGACCGGCGCCCTGATACGCGCATCGGTCGTCCTCGGCGCCTTGTGCGGCCGTGCGCTCGCCGCACGCGAAATCGCGCAGCTGGACCACTACGCCAAATGCGTCGGACTCGCCTTTCAGGTCGTGGACGACGTGCTCGACGCCGAATCCAGCACCGCCACCCTGGGCAAGACCGCAGGCAAGGACGCCGACCAGAACAAACCCACCTATGTCAGCCTGCTCGGCGCCGCCCGCGCGCGCGAATTCGCGCTGGAGCTGCGCGACGATGCCATCGGCGCGCTCGAAGCCTTCGGCGGGCGCGGTCTAAGGTTGCGCGAACTGGCTGATTTCATCGTAGCCCGGCAGTTCTGACCCGCATGCATCGACTCCTGGAAACGATCGACGATCCGGCTCAGTTGCGCGCGCTCGAACGCAAGCAACTGCCGAAGCTGGCAGGCGAGCTGCGCGATTTTCTCATCGAAAGCGTGAGCAAGACCGGCGGCCATCTCGCCTCGAACCTGGGCACTGTGGAACTCACAATCGCCCTGCACTACGTGTTCAACACCCCGGACGACCGCCTGGTGTGGGACGTGGGGCATCAGACCTACACCCACAAGATACTCACCGGACGCCGCGAAGCCATGAGCGGCCTGCGCAAGCTGGGCGGCATCGCCGGCTTCCCGCGGCGCGACGAAAGCCCTTACGACACCTTCGGCACCGGGCACTCCAGCACCTCCATCAGCGCCGCGCTTGGAATGGCCGTAGCCGCCAAACAGGCGGGCTCGAACCGGCGCTGCGTCGCGGTGATCGGCGACGGGGCCATGACCGCCGGTATGGCTTTCGAGGCCCTCAACAATGCCGGGGCGATGGACGCCAACCTGCTGGTGGTGCTCAACGACAACGACATGTCGATCTCGCACAACGTCGGCGCGCTCAGCAACTATCTCGCCAAGCTCATGTCGGGGCGCTTTTACGCCGCCATGCGCCGCGGCGGCGAAAAAGTGCTGGGAGCCGTGCCGCCCATCCTGGAACTGGCCAAGCGCGCCGAAGAGCACGTGAAAGGCATGGTGATCCCGGGCACCCTGTTCGAGGAATTCGGCTTCAACTACATCGGTCCCATCGACGGCCACGACCTCGACGTGCTGATCCCCACTCTCAACAACATCCGCCAGCTCTCCGGCCCGCAGTTCCTGCACGTGGTCACGCGCAAGGGCAAGGGCTACAAGCTGGCAGAAGACGACCCCTGCCGCTACCACGGCGTCTCCAAATTCGACCGCGAGAACGGCATCGCGGAAAGCAGGGGCGGCGCCAAGCCGTCCTACACGCAGATTTTCGGCGACTGGCTGTGCGATATGGCGGCGGCGGATGAGCGCCTCGTCGGCATCACCCCGGCGATGTGCGAAGGCTCCGGCATGGTGCGCTTTTCCGGGCAGTATCCGGCCCGCTATTTCGACGTGGGCATCGCCGAGCAGCATGCACTGACCTTCGCGGCGGGCTTGGCCTGCGACGGCCGCAAGCCCGTGGTGGCGATCTACTCCACCTTCCTGCAGCGCGCATACGACCAGCTGATACACGACATCGCACTGCAAAATCTCCCGGTGCTGTTCGCCATCGACCGCGCCGGACTGGTCGGCGCCGACGGCCCCACCCACGCCGGCAGCTTCGATCTCAGCTTCCTGCGCTGCGTGCCCAACCTGACCGTGATGACGCCGTCCGACGAGAACGAATGCCGGCAGATGCTCTACACCGCCTTCATGCTGGACAGCCCGTGCGCGGTGCGCTATCCGCGCGGCACGGGGCCCGGTGTGGCCGTGGAAGAACGCATGCAGGCCCTGCCCCTGGGGCGCGGAGAAATCCGGCGCTCAGGCCAGAAGGTCGCCATCCTGGCCTTCGGCAGCATGCTGCAGCCGTCCCTGGAAGCAGGCGAACAACTCAACGCCACCGTCGCCAACATGCGCTTCGTGAAGCCGCTGGACGACGAACTCGTCAAACAGCTTGCCGGCACGCATCAACTCATCGTCACCGTCGAGGAAAACGCCGTCATGGGCGGCGCCGGCAGCGCCGTGTGCGAATCCCTGCAGAGGCAAGGACTCAGCGTGCCGGTGCTGCAACTCGGCCTGCCCGACCGCTACGTCGAGCACGGCGATCCCGCCGTCCTGCTGGCCAACTGCGGCCTCGACGGCGCCGGCATCCTGCGGCGCATCCGCGAGACATTATCCGAGTAGTTTACTCAAGTATTCGAATCGCCTATACTATCGGCACATTCAGCCCGAGCAAGGACCACCCAATGAACCAGTGCGACACCCTCCCCATCGCCGACGTGCAGAGCACGCCGGACACGCGCCACCTGGCCATCGACAAGGTCGGCATCAAATCCATCCGCCATCCGGTCAAGGTCGCCGACAAGGACAGCGGCGTACAGCACACCATCGCCACCTTCAACATGTACGTGCACCTGCCGCACAACTTCAAGGGCACGCACATGTCGCGCTTCGTGGAGATCCTCAACGGCTACGAACGCGAGATTTCGGTGGAGTCTTTCGAGGACATGCTGCGGCAGATGGTGAAGCGCCTGGAAGCCGAGTCCGGCCACGTGGAGATGAGCTTCCCCTACTTCATCAACAAGGCGGCGCCGGTCTCCGGCGTGCAGAGCCTGCTGGATTACGAGGTCACGTTCATCGGCGAAATCAATCGCGGCGAGTACCGCCAGACCACCAAGATCGTGGTTCCGGTCACCAGCCTGTGCCCCTGCTCCAAGAAAATCTCCGAGTACGGCGCCCACAACCAGCGCTCCCACGTCACCATCACCGCGCGCACCAACACCTTCGTGTGGATCGAAGACCTGGTGCGCATGGTGGAGGACCAGGCCTCCTGCGAACTCTACGGCCTGCTAAAGCGCCCCGACGAAAAATACGTCACCGAACGCGCCTACGACAACCCCAAGTTCGTCGAAGATATCGTGCGCGATATCGCCGCGGTGCTCAACGAGGAACCGCGCATCGACGCCTACGTGGTGGAATCAGAGAACTTCGAATCTATTCACAACCATTCCGCTTACGCGCTTATCGAGCGCGACAAGACGAAGGCGAGCTGATCCGGATTGGCAGGCCACGGGCGAAGGCAAAAGATTTTCCAGCAAATGTAGGGTGGGCAAGCTTCATTCGCCCACGGACTCTCCAGTTCCAGAACCCGGAATTCCCGGCGTTGTCAGACGTTGACAACGTAGCGAAGTGTTGGCACACTTGCCAACATGAAGGCGACTTTGATCTACCGGCACCGAGTCGACTTTGATGACGGCGCAATCCTTGAAATCGTTGTCTGGCAGCTTCCAAAGCCGGTCGAAGGGTGTAGTCATCCGTTCAAGTACAGGCTCTTTTACGGGCATCCTGGCCTGCGCATAATCGGCTACGACAATGAGCGCCCGAAAGGCGATCACCGCCACCAGGACGGCATCGAGGAGACTTACGTTTTCGATAGCCCGGAAAGGCTGATCGATGATTTTTTCCAAGCGGTTGAAGACAGGAGGGCAAAACGATGAGAACTGCAACGATCCGTATCCGCAAGGCAAGCGATTCGCTTGAAGCCGTGCGCGCCGGCTTCCTTTCGGCTTGGAGCACCGGGGAATACGCGGGCGAGCATTTTGATTTCGAATCTCCCGCCGCGCTGTTCCGTGTCCTCACACCCAAGCGCTGGGAGCTGATCGAGTGTCTGCAAAAGTCCGGCCCCCTGGGCGTGCGCGCCCTGGCGCGCGCTCTGGGCCGCGACGTGAAGCGGGTACATGATGATGCCTCGGCAATGATCCTGGTCGGCATGGTGGAAAAGACTCCGGACGGAAAGCTTGCCGTGCCCTTTGGTGAAATCCGGGCTGACTTCGTGATGAAGTCAGCTGCTTGAAGAGGAACACAGTTGGCCGTACCCCCGCCCAACTTTTTCTCCATCAACGGCGCTCGCCGGTTTGGCATGCCCGAGCAGTAGTTGAACGTAAGCGCTCCACCAACCCCACCCTATTCAGCCTACCATTTCGCTGGTTAAATCCAGCGCATGCAAATTCCACGGCAACAACGATTCAAATTCTTCCAAAGTCTTGGCTGCGGGCAGGTCACGCAAGACGCGGCGCAACCAGGTATAGGGCTCTTGGCCATTGGCCTTGGCCGTCTGCAGCAGCGAGTAAATAATCGCGCTGGCGTTGGCACCGGCAGGCGTGTCACTAAACAGCCATGCTTTGCGACCGATCACAAATGGGCGAATTGCATTTTCGCAGCGGTTGTTGTCGATCGGCAGATCACCGCGTTCCGTGTAGCGCGTCAACATGCTCCAGTAGTCGCGCATATAAGACAGTGCCGTGCCGAGCGCGCTTTTGGGTGTGACGGCAGGCAGTGTCTTTTCCAGCCACGCATGCAGCTCAGCCAGCGCCGGCAGGCCGAACTGTTGGCGTGCCAGGAAGCGCGCATCAATGGTGGACGCTTTGTGCTCACGCTCTATGCCGTACAGTTTGCCGATCAGGGCGACCGCTTCATCGGCACGGCCCTTCTTACCCTTGGGCTGCACGCGAGCAGCCTCGACAAAGCGCCGCCTGACATGCGCCCAGCACACCAGACGCTCAATCCCATCGGTTTGTGCCAGCTTGTTGTAGCCGTCATAGCCATCGGTCATCAGATAGCCTTGATAGCCCTGCAACAGGCGCAGCGGCACCAAGCTCGAGCGACTCGGGTCATAGTCGTAAATCACCACCGGCTTGCCGGGTGGTCCGCCGGTTTGCACCCACATGTAACTATTGGATGTCGGCTGCCGGCCCTTCTCCTTGAGCACCTGCACCACGGTTTCATCCATATGGATAAACGGGCCGTCAAACAGGGTATCGCGCATCAGGTTGTGCAGCGGTTGCAGCAGCTGGCTGGCACCGATCACCCAGCGCGCCAGCGTCTGGCGCGGCACCGAAACACCGTGGCGACCAAGCACGGATTCGAAGCGGGCCAGCGGCAGGCCATCGATGAACTTGACGATCAGCAGCATGGCCAGAAAGTCGGGACTGGCGTTGCTCTTGGGCAGCGGCTGCGGTGGCAATGCCGCCGTGACCGGCGCATGGATGCTGTTGGGGCAGCCATAGATGTTGCGTATGTGACGCAGCACGCGTATTTGCATCGGCACGATGTCGAGCTGCTCGCTCACTTCCCGGCCGATCACCACCATCGGTGTGCCGCAGTCGCAGGTGCGCGCAGCTTCGGGCACCTCATGCACGATTTCGACACGCGGCAACCCGGTTGGCAACGGAGTACGTTTCCCGCGCGCCTTGACCGCTGGCTTGCCAGCATCCGGCACGATGGGTGGAATCGGCGCGAGGTCTTGCGCCTCAGTGGTATCGGCAGCCAATGCTTCGGCCTCATCGAACAAACGGGCTTGGCCTGAGAGTTGTTCCGAGCTGACGCCAAAGTGGCGATGGCGCGCCAGGATGAATTGTTCGATCAGGTGGTTGATATAGTCGCGCACCTGGCTTTCAAACGAACCAATGGCTGTTTGGTGTGCTGCGTGTTGCGCGTACAGTAATGCCGTCCATGCGGCATCATCCCCGGTCGGTAACACCGCCGGCAAATTGACCTCAGGCAGGGCAAATTTCGGGGGTAAAGACAAGGGTTTCCGGGTGGCTGAATGCATGTCGCATTATATCAATAATCCTTATGAAACAGAAGCATAATTCAATATTTTATGCGGTTTATTTACCCATAAATCGAAGCCTTCCAGCAGCCATTCGAATTCGTGCAGACCGATCATCTGCGTAGCCGATTCGCAGTCACGCGGCCAAGCGAATTTCTCCGCTTCCAGACGTTTCAGCCACAGACAGAAGCCATTGCGATGCCAGTACAGCACCTTGATCTTGTTGCGCTGGCGATTGATGAACACGTACAGTGCGCTGCCGAACGGATTCAGTTCCAGTTCCTGCTCGACCAGTACGCTCAGCCCATTGATGGATTTGCGAAAGTCGATCGGCTCCCGACACAAATAGACTTGTTGAATAGGGGTAGGGAACGGCGATCGCCGTCCCCTCCCTCCGAACCCGGTGTGCGGTTTTCCCGCGACGGGCTCTCCAGTCAGTTGTTTCCTCATCGGGATTGGCGCGCCAATCTGTGGGTTTCGGACATCGTGAACAGCCCAAGATCAGCGAAGAAGGCATTCGGCCATTGCTTGTGATCGCGTAGGCATCGTCCCTGACCCGGTCGGTGCTTCTGCCGGCGCAGCATCGCTCGCAAACGACGGCGAACAAAGCCATCAATTGACGAGAACGTGAACCGGTGGGCATGCTGGAAGTAGCCGTACCAGCCTCTCAGAGTCGGGTTGAGCAACGCAATCACGTAATCGATGGAGTTCCCCTCGTTACGCTTCGTCTTGGCGCGGATTTTATCCCGCAGGGACATCAGACTTTTCTTGCGCACCCAGCGCTGCCCTGCTTCAAACCGGTAACCCAGAAACTCGAACCCTTGACCCTCCATCCGGCAATCCCCAACATGGGTTTTGTCCGGATGGAGCGTCAATCCGTTCGCACTTACCCAAGCACGCATACGAGCCAGCGCAGATTCCGCTTCTTCCCGACTGCGGCATAACACCACGGCGTCATCAGCGTAGCGCACCATCACCAACCCAGCCTCACGCATTTCTACGTCAAGCTCATGAAGGTAAATGTTGGCCAGCAAGGGGCTAATCACTGCCCCTTGGGGACTGCCCGAAGTCGGCGTCCACCGCTTCATGTCTTCCATGATGTCTTGCTTGAGAAACCGCTGAACAAGCTCCAGCACACGACCATCCGCAATCCTATTTCCCACTTTCGCGAGAAGGGGTGCATGTGGAATCGTGTCAAAGTAGCTTTGCAGGTCTGCGTCCACCACCCAGAAGTGGCCCGTTCTCAGATGCCGGTCCACTTCACGCAGCGCATCTTTGCAGCCCAGACCCTGCCGAAAGCCGAAGCTTCTCGACTCGAATTCGTGCTCGAAGATCGGCTCGATCACCAGCTTCAACGCCGCCTGAACCACGCGGTCTTTGACAGCAGGTATGCCGAGCGGGCGCTGCCCCTTGCCTTTGGGTATATACACACGCCTTACCGGCTGCGGACGATAGCTCCCGTCTCGCAGTGCTCGCGCCAGTTCGGCCAGATAGCAGTCCCGTGCTTGCGCGAATCGCTCCACGCTCATCCGGTCTACTCCCGCCGCCCCAGCGTTCCGTTCGACCTGTGCCCATCCCAGCCCCAACGTTTCAAGGCGCGACACTTTGTCGATCAGACTATGCCATTTGCCTCCCTTAACTCCTGTTTGTAGAGCAGCCAACATAGCTTCTGTCCAGAGTGGAGCTGGCACGAATTTCCGCTGCATGCAGCTTCCCAGCGCGCTTGCATCTCGTCTAGTCGTTTCCGACACTGGTGATGCTTCAACTTTCATCTCTGCTCTCTCCGGTCTTTGGCTATCAACCTTCCTGCCCCACTTCCCTAATGCGCCTTTTGCTCTGACGCACTTCTCCACGGTCCAACCTACTTCTCCGTGTTCGGTACTATTGGGACTCTGACTCCTGCCTGCGTTCACCCCGCCGGCAGGTATCCCCGCTTGCTACGTGCCACTTTCCCATCGTTCCGTCCTCAACCACGTTGTACGCCGCAGCATCGCTTTATCCGCCACTACAGCGTGCTGCGTTGTTTCCAAGCTTCGCCACTTTAGTGCAGGCTCGCCGCCATACCCCGCCGAAACAGGTTCGTCATCCTACGGACCGACAGTTCGCTTCCGGTTACTCCCCACCCCGCCTCACGACGACGCAGTTACCTTCAGCTACGGAGCTGTGGCCAACTCCGGCAGGGACTTGCACCCTTGCAAGTGGCACGCCCTCACGGGCGTACACTAAACCGCTATCGCGGTGGCCCCGCGCCGATTCCGCCGTCCTCTCTTCATCCCGCCCAATCCCCTTGCTGCAACTGACGTAGAAATCTCCGATCCTTGACCACGGGGGATGTCCCCGGCTCGATCAAGGAGACGAAGATGACGATACTACGCCAACGGATGGATGACGCCATGGTGTTGCGCGGGTTTGCGCTGCGCACGCGAGAGAGTTATCTGGCAGCGGTCACCGCACTGGCAAAGCACTACCACCGCAAGCCGGATTTGCTGACCTCGGAAGACGTGCAGGCCTGGCTCCTGCATCTGATCGTCGAGCGCCGCCTTGCTTACGCCAGCGTGAACCAGATGAACTGCGCCTGCCGGTTCCTGTTTGAGAAGGTACTGCGGCGACCGGAGGTCAGGTTCGACATCCCCATGGCGAAGGTGCCCAAGACCCTGCCGCGCGTGCTGTCGCGGGATGAGGTCACGCGCCTGTTCGAGCACGCCGCAAACTTGCGCGCACGCACCCTGCTGATGGCGACCTATGCCGCAGGCCTGCGCGTGTCCGAAGTGTGCGCGCTGCAACTGGCGGACATCGAGAGCGCGCCGGACCGGATGTGCATCAAGATCCGCCAGGGCAAGGGCGGCCGTGATCGCTACACGATGCTCTCACCCGCCTTGCTTGCAACCTTGCGCGATTACTGGCGCTCTCACCGCCCGTCCACCTGGCTATTCCCGAACCCGTCCGGCACCGGGCCGATCGATCCCCAGACAGCACAGCGCATGTATTGCGCGGCACGGGATCGGGCCGGCCTGGGGCGCTTGGGCGGCATTCATACCCTGCGCCACTATCCCGAGTCCAGGAATATGCCGAGTCAAATTGGGGGAGCACGAGCTGGCGGGGCATTCAGAAGCATCGTTGAAGGTTGGCTGTCGGCA
>Ga0315281_10009336_pt1 | contig 13613 bp, 16 predicted proteins | sample YL17G07_0_MG_FD_204540 | JGI IMG/M metagenome (GOLD analysis project Ga0315281, IMG submission 204540) | Sediment microbial communities from Yellowstone Lake, YNP, Wyoming, USA - YL17G07_0 | ecosystem: Environmental > Aquatic > Freshwater > Lake > Sediment | place: USA: Wyoming | collected...
CAAAAACCTCACTTTTAATACGGGTTTAATCATTTTGACCGCAATAACACCTGTTTTCCTAGATTCTGCCAATTTTTGCCAATTTAACTATTATGATTCGTATCAAACCAAAGGTTCTTGACTATAATAGAAAATTTACTCCGATTATTGTTTAAGTTTTCAAAGGTTCCAAACGAGAAGTTAAAGGAAATGATTTCGGAGGAGGTAATAAAAAGTGTCAAGGGAAAATATCGAAACGTTGAATTTACGATAGAATTCGATAAAGACGGTATTTTTCAATTAAAACACGAGGATCATAATTTTTTATCCCACCTAGCGGCCGGGGATCGGCTGTTCCTTTGGCTCTCACTTTTAACTGTAATAAGAAAATCTACAAAATGTGATCTGCCGCTCATCCTGGACAGCCCCTTCTCTCGTCTCGACACTATGAAAAGAATCCTTATCGCAGAATCCCTTAAGGATAATTATGATGATGGGCAGTTGATCCTTATGGGTTCTGATATGCAATTTGAGCCAATTATGGATATTTTAAAACCTATGACCAATTGTTGTTATCACCGGGAAATTAATGAAGAAGGAAATTGATTCTTTTTCATTTTTATTGATCAGGGAAATGTTCATCGCTGTCGATCATGCTAACCCCGAACGATCAGCCCAAACGCCCGGTCCAAACACCCGGCCGCTCTCGGCAACCTTTCTGAAAAAATAGATCCTGCTATCGAGAGGTTAGGGAAGAACAACCCCTTTCCTGAGCGTCCCCGCAATCAGGGATCTCTTATCCTGATATTCCTCCGGAGTCAGGGTGATCACATCGAGGGGCACTTTAAATTTTTTCACCGTATGCATCTCTGCATCTTTTGTCAGGAGAGCCCGGTCAAAAATATCCCGGTTTACAAAATCATCAGAGATTATGGCGATATCGATATCACTTCCGGGTTTTGCAGTGCCAGTGCTTGATGAACCAAACAGGATAAGGTTGTTGATGCGGATTCCGTTATTCCGGATTTGCGCACTAAAAAAATTTACCGCTTCAAGGACTTTTGCATCAACCATGTGAGAATCTCCTTTGTCTCGGATATGATTTTTATTGTCTTTGCTTTGGTATATTGTTCAAGAACCTTTTCAATGTTCTGGGGATAACGCCCGGTCACCCCGATACGATTGATGACAAACAGCGAGTCCAGATAGGGCTGCGGCAGTTCAAGTTCAATAAGTTCAACGAGATAGATAAGGCTGTGAGTTTTTTCCGGATTGTCATTGTATTTCTCCGTGTATAATGCTTTTAAGCCTTTTTCTAATGCAAGATGACAGAAAAATATTGACGGGGGATATCGCTCTGCGGAAACGAGAGATTCGGCAGTACCAAGATCATACTGCGCTTGTCGGAACCATTCGCCGGATTCAGTGGTCATTAAAGAAAAACCTCTCCTTGTTCTCTATCTTTTCGTATGCTGTCAGATGAATATATTGTTTCATCTCGCACTTTCCTCAACAACAGGAAATCTCCTTCTCAGTCAACCCATACAACTCATACACCAGCGTATTGATTTGCCTGTCAATTGCATTGATTCCGCTCCCACTGTCCTTGCCCGCCCCCTCCTACGAAATCTCCACTGCATGATAATCGTGAAAACAGGTTTGCGGGATTGCATGAGAATGGCCATGCGGTTTCTGGATAACAGCCGGCCAGCCAAAAACCACCCGCCACCCGCTCACATATCTTTATAGAATCCCCCGCATACGGTAGATATAGATCAGATTATGAAATTCTCAATTTTTATTGAACAGGATGAAGACGGGAGGTATGTTGTGGAATGTACCGATCTGCCGGGATGCATGACCGAAGGTGCTACTCTCAAGGAAGCAATTGAAAATATCAATGAGGCAATTGTCGGCTGTATCAAATCCCGGTTGAAGACAGCATCAGATAAGATCCACATCACCTCCCTGCCCTCTCACATGAGTATCGATGTCGATACATCCGGTATAAATTATGCCTAAACTTCCGCGGGCAGGCGGAAAAAAGCACATCGCTGCATTCAAGCGGGCAGGATGGGTGGAGAACCACGTTGAGGGCAGCCATCATATCCTGACAAAAGAGGGAAGTCTGGTTCACCTCTCAATCCCGGTTCATGCCGGACGTGATCTCGGTATTGGATTGTTGTGCAAGCTAATCGACAAAGCTGGTATGACCCAGGAGGAATATAACGCATATTTCTCCGGAGAAAAATAAGAATACCTGTAGTTTACCACAATTAATATCCGTTTTTTTGACGGAGTTTTTATCCACTTTGGATTGTTTTTTAAGTTTCTGTTGAAAAAATCAACCAGTGTCTGGTTAGTTCAATTTAATGTTCAAATTTCCCCCTTAATCCACATCGTGCAATACCCGCCCTTTTCACTCAGCGTGTCAGCGCCCGCCCCTTTCCGTGAAATCCCTACCGCATGATAATCATAAAAACAGGTTTGCGGTATTGCGTCAATTCGAAAATGAGAATGACCCCCTCTCTCCCCCAGAGGGGGAGGCAGATCAAGGGGACCATCCCCTTGACCCCTTTTTTATTCTTCCCTTTTTTCCCGAGGTTTTTCACGAACCTTCTGTGGTTTTATCCCACCATGGGGGATGCCCACGCGGCGGGGGTGGGGGCGCAAAGCGCTGGAACCCCCAAGAGCGTCAAAGATTTTCGAGTATTTCTCCAGAGCCAGAATTTTTCATCGCGATCATAATCGTGATTGAAAATATTATCCGGATAAATCGAACCTTTATTGAAAAAAATTTAAGCAAACCCTAATTGAAAATTTTTGAGCAGACTTTGATTATAATTTTTCAAGCAGACTTCGTTTGAAATTTTTTGAGCAAACCGCGATTGATAAAATCAACCGGAATCTGGTTAGTTCAACTTATTTTAGCGTGCCCTGAATAGTTACGTTGGTTGTTTTTAACCGGGTGGCGATTGTTTTTTTCAAAAAAATGTGAACCCCTGTTTCGCCCCCTCCAGCAACTTTTCCGGAAACACTCACAAAATCCCCGTGTATGTGTCAATCATACCCCCCTATTATGGTCCTTTATCCTCCCCAAAAATATGAGTTAACTCCGATTGCAAAAACCCCGAATCCGGGCATTTTACGGGCTTTGATTTCTGTCTCTCTCCAATATGGGCTCCGATTATGTGAAAATGACCCCCTGTTCGATCGAAAACTCCTGGAGTATTTGCCTGAACAGGGGGTCCGGATCACGTCAGACAAAGCCAGAATCCAGGCACTTTTCCCTGTTCCGGGAGATGATCTATTCTAAGCCCCATACGGGCTCCGATTGCCAATCCGGGACACTCATTTTCCGGCACCGGTGGAGTGGTGTCAACATCTATAAAAAATATCGATTAAATCGTTTATTTTCGAAAAAGAAGCGTATTAAACCGAATAAAACCTGTTAAATTAGCGGGCTTTTACGGGCATCTTTTTTTGGTACATATATTACTAAAGTTTTTTAGGGAAAGGCTGCCGGAAGCCCGCTATTGCCCGATAATGCGATCACGTCGGAGAATAGGGTTTTGTTAACGCATTCGATACCTTGGGCGGTAGCAGGTATATCCCGCTCGTTCCATTGGAGGATGCCGGGCCGGCATAGTTGCCCGTGGGTAATGGCCGGGCAAAGTCTCGATTCCTTCCAGCCCAAAGCCCCATTATCTATCCTCTCCCGCGCACCCTTTCCTGATCTCCTCCATAAACTCCGGCCCATACTTATCCAGCTTGAACTCCCCAACACCGGAAATCAAAGAAAAACTCTCCCGGTCACCGGGCCGGGTGCAGGCCATCTCGTGAAGACTTTTGTCCGGGAAGATGACATAAGGCGGCACACCGTTCCGGTCTGCGATAGCCTTGCGCAGGGATTTCAGGCGCAGGAACAATGCTGTATCTTCCGAACCTGCACTCTCCATAGCCGCGGTTGGTGCACGCTTTGCTGTTGCGTGTTCGGGGACCGGGAGCATGACCCGCACGCTTCCCCTGAGCAGTTCTTCGCTCTTTCCGGTACAGGAGATTACCGGGTACTTGTCACCCGTCCGGCCCAGGTATCCCTGCCGGACCAGTTCGTTGATCCAGGTCCGGTACTGGGCCTTGCTGTATTTTTTCCCGGAACCATATGAAGACAGAATGTCAAGCTGGTAATCCTGAATTTTTGCCGTCTTTGAACCGCGGAGCACATCTGCAATAAGTTCGATGCCGAAACGCGAGGGCAGCTGCTTCACGCACCCGACAATCAGGGCTGCAGGTTCTGTGCCATCGATCATGTCCGGCGGGTGATCGCAGTTGTCGCACGATGCGCAATTCTCCTCAGTATATTCCTCGCCAAAATAGCTGAGCAGGAACTTCCGGCGGCAGGTGGTAGTTTCGCAAAACTCCGTCATATCCTGCAGTTTTTTGAGGGCAATTCTGAGATTCCGTTCACCTGCATCGTTGTGTTCGAGCATGGAGCGGACCCGGGTGTGATCCCCCCGGCTGTACAGCAGGATGCATTCGCTGTACTGGCCGTCACGCCCTGCCCGCCCGGTCTCCTGGTAATAGGATTCCACGGTCTTTGGCAGATCGTAGTGAATGACATACCGGACATCGGGTTTATCGATGCCCATGCCAAACGCAACGGTGGCGCAGACGATATGTATCGTATCATGGATGAACGCATCCTGGACCTTTTCCCGGACCTGCTTTGAAAGCCCGGCATGATAGGCCTGTGCCCTGAACCCGCGTTTCTGGAGATCGGATGCAATCTCCTCGGTCTCTTTCTTACTGAGGCAGTATATGATCCCGGAATCGTTCCGGTGCTGGCCGATATAATTTGCAAGAAAGACCATGGGGTTTTTCTTTGGTATGATCCGGTACTGGAGATTTTTCCGGTTGAAGCTGCCGATAAATTCCCGGGTTCCCGACAAACCGAGTTGCTCGCAGATGTCCCTGCGCACTTCGGGAATTGCAGTCGCAGTTAATGCCACAATCGGAACTGCCGGAAAGACTTTTTTTAACTGGGCCAGCTGCCGGTATTCCGGCCGGAAGTTGTGGCCCCATTCCGAGATGCAGTGCGCTTCATCAATAGCAATGAGATGAACCGGGGACGCCTTGAGGGATTCCAGAAAATTGGGCTGCATGCATTTTTCCGGCGATATGAACAGCAAGCGTAGACACCCCTCCTTCAACTCGTTCTCAATCCGGGTCCGATCGCGGTACTCAAGGGAACTGTTATAGGCAGCCGCAGGGATTCCCCGGGTATTGAGATCGTCGACCTGATCCTTCATGAGCGATATCAGCGGAGAGATGACCACCGTGAGGCCGCCAAGGTACAGGGAGGGTAACTGGTAGCAGAGCGACTTTCCGCCACCGGTTGCCATGATCGCGATCGTATCATTACCATTCAGGATGGACTCGATGATCTCCTTCTGGTGGGGTAAGAACTCTGAATAGCCCCAGTATTTTTTTAAGAGTTCATCAGTTTTGTTCATTGCAGGTACCATAAGAAGTGCTGGAGAAATGAATGGGAAATAGTTCGCCGGATCGCTACAAGAATCCTTTGGCGTTACACGAGGATATTTTCAATAACGCGTGCAGGCCGGTAAAAAACCGCAACCCGGTTGCGGCACTCGCCACAAAAATCAGGTTCTGCAGAAATCCCATTTTCACCAATAATTCGCTAATATTCCCAACAAGTTACGAGGGTGACCCCCTCTCTCCCCCGGAGGGGGAGGCAGCCCAAGGGGAACGTTCCCCTGACCCCTGTTTTTTATTCTTCCCTTTTTTCCCGAGGTTTTTCACTAACCTTCTGTGATCCTATCTCAACAGGGGGGATGCCCACGCAGCGGGGGTGGAGGCTTTAAAGCGCCGGAACCCAAGAAGAGCGTCAAAGATTTTTGAGCATTTCTACAGAACCAAATAAATCACAATGCTACAGTTTTCCAGTTTCCCTGCCGGAACATGTACCTGAGAAGTACAGCCTGTACAATGATGCCGGTAATGACCGCGATCCAGATGCCGGTGATGCCCATACCGAACATATGGGGCAGGATACAGGCAAGCGGGATCTGGATCAGCACCATCGAAAAGAGCGTGGCATACATGGGTTTTTTCGTATCTCCCGCACCGTTGAGTGCAAACGAGAGGATGATGCTGGCTGCCATGATCACGTAGAAGGGTGCAACTGCGTGGAAGTATGACACCCCAATCGCCTCGCTGATGCCACTCGGGTCAAAGAACCAGAACAGCTGTTCGGCAAACACGTAATAGCAGCACGAGATCACCAGCATAAACGCGCCGTAGAAGATGAGCGAGAGTTTCACGCCCTCCTCAGCGCGCTCCGGTTGTTTTGCCCCGAGATTCTGTCCAACGATTACGGCCGTTGCTGTCGCGATGGCAAACCCGGGCATGAGGGCGATGAGTTCGAGCCGTTCGGCAATGCCGTAGCCGGCAATCGCTGCCGTTCCGTAGAATGCGACAAATGCCATCATCACAAGAAACGTGCCGCTGCGTAACCCGGACTGGATCGAGTTGGGAATGGCAACTTCGAGAATCCTGCGGATCAGGGAAAAGTCAATACCCAGTGTTTTCGGGAACCGGAGTTTCGGGGCATAGTGCAGCAGCAGGACAAGGCTGACCACAAGACCGATCCCGCGCGAAAGGATCGTTGCGAGCGCAGAACCCGCAACCCCGAATGCAGGAAAGCCTGCAATGCCGAAAATCAACACGGGGTTTAAGATAATGTTGAGAATATTTACTCCTACCATGATGATCATCGGTGTGACAGCATTGCCACAGGACTGGAAGGAAGTGGTCACGATCCAGAGTTCGATCATCGTAAATGAACCTAGGAACAGGATGGTGAGGTAGGGGGCGCCCACTGCGGTGACCGTTGCATCCGCCCCGAGGAGCTGGAGCAGATCATCCGAGAAAAATATACCGCAGACTGCCAGAACCAAGGAGAATGCAAGCCCGATATAGAGTGAGTGCTGGATGATGGTGCCAATCACATCGTACTCCTCTGCGCCATGGTGCCGTGCGATAAACGCAGTTGTTGCAGTGACCAGCCCGATCACAAAGGTCGCCAGAACCATCATGAGCGTCATGCTCATGGCGACACCGGCAAGTGCCTCTGCGCCCAGCCTGCCGACAAAATACATATCCACGATCTCCAGTACGCTCTGGAGCAGGTTGCTGACAATGATCGGGAGGGATATCGTAAAGAGCCCGGTGATGAGCTCGCCTTTTGTCAGGTAATTATCATTTTCCACAGGGAGTTCACCGTTTCAGCAGTGTAATCGTTGGTATTCATAGTGCGAATGGGAAGAAAAATCGTTGCAGTCCCTACTGATAAAAACCCTCACGATATCCATGGAAAAAAGCCTGCCGTCACATAAAAACCGTGGAGCCATTTTTCAAAATAAAAAGGGAAGTGCGCTGCGTTATGCGATTCCGAGTGCTTTTTTATATGCTGTCAGCAATCTCACAACATATTTCCGGTGTTCCCCCATGGCTTCCTCATCCTCCGGAGAAGCAATGAGCGCTGCTACATAAACGAGAACGAGCGCGTTGTCGAGCTCAAGTGTCCCCCTGTCTTCAACCGCGTCCGGTGCGAGCCTGATCGCAATATACGTGCGCTCCTGCTCATCGAACCGCAATGACAGATCCGCAGTCACTAGCGAATTGTTAAGGTCCTGCGCATTGGCAAGCACGATCCCAAGTGCTTTTTTCAACGCAGAATATGCCCCATGGTGTGCAGGATTTTTCCCCGGTCCCAGCAACTCGATGGCATGCGTGCATTCCCTGACCGCGTTGGCATAAAGACCGAACCGGAATGCAAGGAATGCAGATGCGATCTCATGGGCAGTAGTATCGGGAATATCATCGATTCCCGCTCTGATTCGCGTGATATAGTCATTGAGAAATTGTTCCATACGATCAGATCGCTCCCACCATGTTTTACGGAATTGCCGTTTTGATTCCTCTAGTAATTTGGGAATCAATCTGACATGAACATATTGTTATGACCCGCTCAGGTCCGGTAGGATAGGAAGAACCCGGACCATCAGAGGATTATTAGGGCATGGAGCCCAACATAGTAAAACCGGTATGGGTGCAGTAATATTTTCTGATGTGCATGCCGATGCAGGAGCGATTGCCGCACTCTCTGCATGTATACGCACCCCGTCATTTTTGGAAACCTTTGGCCCGATAGACCAGGTCGTTAATCTCGGAGACATCCTCCATCGTGGCGATCACCCGCAGGAAGCTCTTGAAAAGATCCATACCCTTTCGCGCGAGTACAAGCTCATCTCCGTCATGGGCAATCACGATCACGCCTATCTCCATGGGTTTTTAGTCAGCGGGAGTGATGCAGCGAGCATGTACCGCCATGAACAGCTGCGGAATTCACCCCTCCTCACACTATTTGAACGGATGCCCATGGAATGGTCGGACAACGGCATGCTCTTTGTCCACGGGGGACCAATGGAACTAGGTCCCCAGACACTCAGGCTCAAATGCTGGCAGCGGCTTTCACACCAGCCGGGTGATTCTTTTACCGGGTATCATTATACTGCGGGTATGGCATTTGATGCCCTGAAGGCCCGGGGATTAACGCACCTGTGCTGCGGGCACCAGCATACGCACATCTGCTGCCGGAAAACTCCGCAGGGTATTGTGCAGCAAACGATCGAGTTTTTGCCGCTTCCCATGAAAAAAACCGAAAATAACCTGCAGCTTGAAGTGGCAAGGATACCTCTCGATCTGCCGACCATCAACCGGGTGGGCGGCTGCCATGGAAGCGAACCGGAATTTGCCTATACCGATTACTCCACATTTTCCTACATCCGTATTGTCTGATGATCACGTTTTATCTCTCTTTCTTTTTTGTCCTCCAGTAACTCAGGATGAGCAATCCGGATCTCACTGATTTGCGACTCTTTTCTGTAGTACATATAAAGTCAGACACATATTCTCCACAATGTATATATATCGTGACCACAAAGTGGTTATTATGCCTCGTGCAGGCGAGGGACGTTCTATCCGTATCGATCCCGAGGTGTATGAGGCGCTGCTCGTATTGAAACGAGGAAATATGACGTTCTCAGACGTCATTGCCCAGATGCTGCATGACTGCTACGGGTGGTCGGAAAATTATCCGGCAAACCAGAGTGATCTAGCAGACTTCGTGGAGATTAACGCGCGCTAACAATCTGCAGGAACCCTCCCGACGGATCTGTCCCAACATTCAAAAACCCGGTGTCGGATGGAATGAAGAGCACAACTACCGAAGATCTCACGGGCGAAAAGCTGAACCAGCTTATAGAAACAATCGATGAGATGTTTGTGGATCTGGATGAAAACGAGAATGAAACCTGATGGCAGGAGTGGCCCGGTCGATTACCCTCATACCGGTGCATTTGTGTCTGCCTGAAATTGCACGCTCCCCCCAACAATCCCCTCAATCTTTTTTCTGAGTTCTTCTGTTACTGCCGGGATCTTCCCGGTGGTTCTGGCTTTCCACTGAACGAGTTCACGGTGAAGCTGCCGTTCTTTCTCAAGCATGTTATTGAGCTGCGTTTTTTCCCGCATCAGTGAATTGGCCCGTACGACCCGGGTGTGAGTAGACAGCAAAGTCTCTGCATCCCTGCATGCCTCTTCGCAGGCAGCCAGTTCAGTGCACAGCTCCGACACCGTGGTGCAGAACGAGTTCGTATCGGAAAACACTTCACGCTCCTCCCGGTTTTTTAAGGGAATTTCTCCAGCAGCGATCATCCGGTGTGCTACCGGGCAGGCTGCAGCAAGTGCGGTGCTCAGGCCGGATGGATCGGGAAGATCATGATATGAGAGTATCTCTATGGCTTGACTGAGGGAAGCTGCATCTGCCGTGTGATGCTGTTTTGCTGCAATCTTTTCAGCTTTCCTGAAAACATGGGAAGCGGTCATGGACAGTGCGGCATAGTTCCGGGTAACATCATTGCGGTTCTTCTCTTTCTCCGCGAGTGCAGCACTGCACTCGTTTACCGCACGGTTTCCTTCAGCATCCGATGCAAGATAAGTCTCTTCGCCTTCAATTGCCCCGATACGGCTGGTGATCTCACTGATGCGGGCAGTGATCCGCCGCTCTTTCTCCCGGGAATGTTCCATATCCTCCTGCATATCCATTACTGAATGGTGCAGGGCACTCACCGCGTCAAGCGCTGCTTTCTGCTTCTGGTACGTGGCGAGCACGGCGGTCAGGATGTTCATCTCCTTTCCCATCGCATCGATCGCCATCTTGACCGCTTTCATCTCATCAGGAAAGACTGCCTGCAGGTATCGTCCCTGGCCGCGGTTGCTGTTGAGGCAGGATTTCAGGCATTCGACAGCGTTGTTATAGAACTCTTCAATATCGTCCGAAAGAGGTTTTGCAAGGGCAGCATTCATTGCTTTTACGTACAGGGGCAGGGAATTTTTCGCAACCGCCTTGAGTTTCGGGTGGAGGACAGGATCGTGTTCGGAGCTGGAAATACTGTTGACAATGTGCTGCAGCTGCGCAGCGGAATTCCTGATCTTCTGCATCGGGGCCTTAGCCGCTTCTTCAAGCGCTGTTCGCGCGTTCTTCTCACGCTCATCTGCCCATGCGGGAATTGTATTGAAGGCAATAACTACTGGTGCCGGTTTTTTCGGGTTCAGGAGATTTTTTATGAAATCATACATTCATTTCACCCGGATCGGTTGTTGACCTGAAATGCCTGATGTAATAATGTTAATCATCGCGTGCTATCTGGCAGAGTCGCTCAGCACCGTCAATCTCCCTGATGACCTGGACAACTGCGGGAGGCAGCAGCATCTTCCAGGGTTTGCCGCTGAGTATGCGCTCGCGGATTTTTGTACCACTGAGCGTGTCGCGTTCGTACATTGCCGGCGACTGGACTTTTACCCCCGCTTCGGTGAAGAGCCGGACAACGAGGGGGTTTGACGAATAACAGAGATCGAACGGCGGTGCCATGGACTGGACATGCGCCACCCAGAGGGAGTTGCGCTTGATGTCCTCGATGGGGATCACGTAATAGGGGCAGCCCAGTAACGCAAGTGCCCGGGTGATCATGAGCACGCGTTCTCCGGCGGTGAACGGGTTGTCAATCATATGGGACAGCTGCGCGCTGCCGATACCGATGATGATCTCGTCAACTTCTTTGGCAATATGTTCGAGCACCTCGTGATGCCCGTTGTGATACGGCTGAAACCGCCCGATATAAAATCCCCGTTTCATGGTTGTCCCTCGTGCGCACCCGCACCCATATTCGCAATCCGCGCGGCAAAAGCACCTGCAGTGAAACCGGCATCGATATTGACGACCGCAATAACCGAGCAGGACTGGAGCATGCTCGCAAGCGCCGCTCTTCCTTCACCCATGTATCCATAGCCCACGCTCACGGGTACGCCAATAACCGGTTTGTCAACAATCCCGGCAACGATTGACGGGAGTGTCCCTTCGCGCCCGGCACAGACAATGAACACATGCGCATCAAGCAGTGGCTTCAATGCCGGGAAGAGCCGGTGGATACCTGCCGCGCCGACATCATACGCCGTGCGCACCGTGCAGCCCATCTCCTCGGCAATGATCTTTGCCTCCTCGGCAACCCGTATGTCGGATGTTCCCGCAGTGATGATCGCAACGATGCCGCCGGTTGATTTGACTGAAACTCCGTTTGACAGGACAAGTACCCGGCCGTTTTCGTGATATTCCGTGGCAATGTTCCTGCTTTTGGCATAGGACTGGAGGTGAGCAACCTGTTCAGGGCTCACGCGCGTGCACACGCAGCGCCCGGCTGTTTCTGCATGCCGCACGGCAATATCTGAAAGGTGCGAGGGATCTTTTCCCTCGGCGAGCACCACCTCAGGCATACCGCACCGGACGCCCCTTCCCAGATCGATACAGGCAAACTCCCCCACATGTTCGAGGCGAAGCCCTTCAATCACCTGAGCTGCCTCATCAAGGGAGCACTCACCGTTCTTGTAGCGTGAGAGAATTTCCTGCACAGACTGGTTGGGTGGCATGGTTTTGACAATACAGATATGGAACGGCGTATAATAAGTTAGTTCATAGCCATGTCCTATCTCATCTATGTCGCCATGTTCGGCACCGCTGCGGTCCTCTTTCTCTGGCTGCGCGATGCACGGATCTTTTTCCGGACGGGTCTCTCTGGCTACCGTAAGGCGGCATACCATGGTGTGGGCTTTGGTGCTCTAGCCACGCTTGGCGGGGCATTTACTCTCACCATGCCCGATTTCGAATTACTGGGTCTTGGCCTTATTCTCGCTGCGCTGTACCTGCAGGGAAGGATTGAACGGGAGAAAGTATGGGGAAGTGAAGATACCTTAATACGGTTTCTTGGCAGTGTACCCAGACACAAGGCGAATAAGAAATAACGAATACCAACCAAACGAGGATAAGGATTTTTACCATGCTCCAGAAACCGAGAGGAACGCGGGATTTTTTACCGGATGAGATGGAGGCGCGGCGCGCTGTCGAAGGGAAGCTGCGCGATGTTGCACGCTGCTGGGGATACCGGGAAGTCTGCACCCCCGAGTTTGAGGATCTCGAACTCTTTACCATGAGATCCGGGGAAGGTATCATCGAGGAGATGTACGTCTTTGAGGACAAGGGTGGCAGGAAACTTGCCCTTCGCCCGGAGATCACTGCATCAGTGATACGGATGTACATCAACGAGGCAAAGGTCGCCCCCAAGCCGCTGCGCTGGTGCTATTTTGCCGACTGTTTCCGGTACGAACGTCCACAAAAGGGGCGGTACCGCCAGTTCTGGCAGTTCGGGATCGAGCTGATCGGTGCGGATACGGCACTTGCAGACGCTGAAGTGATCATGCTTGCCGCAGATCTGCTGGATGCTACCGGTGTCAATTACGAGCTCAGGGTGGGGCACCTTTCGTTTATGAAAAATCTCCTTGAGGGTATCGAGCCATCAACCCAGCGCCGGGTGATGGCGCACCTTGACAAGAAAGATTTCGAAGCTCTTGCAGCCACGCTGGACGGTATAAACAAACCCGATCTCGCTCAGTCTCTCACTACACTTCTTGCATGCCGCACCCTCAAAGAGGCATTCGAAATCGCCGGCAACATCCCCGGTAAAGAGCGCATAGAACAGACCATTTCCCTGCTCGATGCCTCTGGTATGAAATACAGCCTCAACTTCGGCATTGCGCGCGGGCTGGATTATTATACCGGCATGGTCTTTGAGGGTTTTGCCCGGAACCTCGGGGCAGAGAACCAGATCCTTGGCGGGGGAAGCTACCGGCTCGCCCATCTCTTTGGCGGCGACGATGTCGCCTCCTGCGGGTTTGCCATCGGGTTTGACCGGGTGATGGTCTCCCTTGGTGACATCCAGCCGGTGATAGTTCCTGTCGTGGGGCTCGTCTGCACGAGCGAGGGGCGCACCCGCGCACTTGAGGTTGCCAGAGCACTGCGCGACGCGGGCATCCGCACAGAAATGGATCTCATGGAGCGCGGACTGGGAGCCCAGCTTGCCCATGCTGCAAAAACCGCAAATTTTGCCATAGTGATCGGCCAGCGTGAGGCAGAGTCCGGGCAGGTTACTATTAAAAATCTG
>Ga0315281_10009338_pt1 | contig 13612 bp, 12 predicted proteins | sample YL17G07_0_MG_FD_204540 | JGI IMG/M metagenome (GOLD analysis project Ga0315281, IMG submission 204540) | Sediment microbial communities from Yellowstone Lake, YNP, Wyoming, USA - YL17G07_0 | ecosystem: Environmental > Aquatic > Freshwater > Lake > Sediment | place: USA: Wyoming | collected...
CATCACCCACCACTGCGGTGCCATGATCCCGTTTTTCGCCGGGCGCGCCGAGACGCTCTGGGCACAGCTCGGCAGCCGCACCGCCGACGAGAATTACGACGAGATCCTTAAGCGCATGACAAAAAAGCCGATCGAGTATTTCAAGATGTTCTATGCCGACACCGTGCTCGGAGGTTCGGCCTCGGCGCTGCGCTGCGGGCTGGATTTCTTCGGCGCCGACAAGATCGTGTTCGCGAGCGACTGCCCGTTCGATCCCGAAGGCGGTCCGATGTTCATCCGCGAGGGCATCCGCTCGATCGAAGATCTGAATCTGTCCGAGGATGACAAGAGGAAAATCTACTTCGGCAACGCGCTGCGACTGATGCGCATGCCGGCGAAACCGGACACGCGTTAGCCTGCGCTTACATACTTAGCACGCGGCCGCAGGACGAAGCCGGCGAGGCGCTGTTCCATCACATGCGCGATCCAGCCGGCGCTGCGCCCCAATGTCCACAGCGCGCTCGCGCTGCGCTCCGGCAACCCCAGCGCCGCCGAGAGCGCTACCAGCCCGACCTCGATGCTGGGCCGCAACTGCAGCCGCTGCTCGGCTTCCTCGATAAAGGCATAGATGTGTTGCGCCCGCTCGCTTTGCGGCGCGAGCGAGTGCGCGAGCTGCAGCAGGTGGCGCGCGCGCGGGTCGCCTTTGGGATAGACGGGAAGATTGAATCCCGGCACGCGCGCGCCGGATTTTTCGACATCCGCCAGCCGGCGCCTGACATCGTCGCGGGTCTTTGCGTCGCGCAACAAGTGCTCGGTGCGGTCGCAGCCGCCGCCCAGCGTTGCGCCCGAATGTGCTCCGATTGCCGCCAGCACGCAGGCGCGCAGCTCGGCGCCGGTTGAGGCGGCAACGCGAGCCGCGAAAGTCGACGACGACAGTTCATGATCGGCGCACAGTACCAACGCCTGGTTGATCGCCACGATGGTGTCGGCACCCGCATTCGGGCTGAACACGGCCGCCACCGACGCGGCTACGCTGTTTCCCGGCCGCGGCGTGCGGAAGCCCGGCTCGCGGGCGAGATAGCCGAGGCAGCCGGCGAGCGCCAGAATAAGCTGTCTTGCCGCGGAAATGGTCGTGCCGCGCCGGATTTCGCTGCGCGCGGTTTCAGCGACGCCGAGCATGCTGGTGGCGAGCGCGTAAGTGCGCGGGATCGGCTGCCGCGGCCCCTGCAGGGCGACACCGTCCATCAGACGGGAGAAGTTTTCCGGCAGCGATTCGTGTTCCCAGCGCACCGGTTCGTGATGCAGTACGCCGGTCCACAGCAGTTCAGCCACGGCTTCGAACGAACAACCCTCCCGGGCGAGTTCCACGGCAGCGCGGCCCCGATATCGCGGACCTTCGGGCGTGATCTCGGTGATGGCGGTGTTGATCACCGGCTGCCCGCCCCAGCGCATCGCGCTTTCGGCCATTGCGCCATGCCCGTGATGCGCTTCGCCCCGGGCGCGGACTTTTTCCACGTCCTCCCGATAGTAGAGTCGCTGTTTATGGTTGAGCTGAGCGACCGAGCGGATCAGCCCGCGGCTGACATAGGTATAGAGCGTCTGCGGTTTGATATGCAGCAGTCGTGCCGCTTCATCTGCGCTGAGATAATCGGAATTCGAGCCCGCGGCAGGGGCGGCGCGGGGAAGCGGTTCAGGTTTTTTCATGAATTATCGCGGTCAGCAGCGTCATATCGATTAGACAATCGAGATTGATCAAGTCTTGCCGGGGGCCTAAGATTGCGCGCAAATGCCAGCAGGCGCAAGGTGTCGCGTCGGATACCCAATGGAGGGGCAACAATGAAGCGGATCATCGTCGGCATTACGGGCGCCACCGGCGCTATTTTCGGCGTCCGCCTGCTGCACGCGTTGCGCGCCGCCGAGGTCGAATCGCACCTCGTTCTATCCAAGTGGGGCCAGCAGACCGTTGAGCATGAAACCGGCCTCACGCTCGATGACTTGCGTGGGCTGGCCTCAGTGACCCACGGCAGCGCCAACATGGCTGCAACCGTCTCATCCGGGTCGTTCCATACCGAAGGTATGGTGGTCGCGCCTTGCTCGATGCGGACACTAGCGGCCATCGCGCACGGCTACGGCGAGAGCCTGGTGCACCGCGCGGCCGACGTGATTCTCAAGGAGCGCCGCAAGCTCGTGTTGTTGACGCGCGAAACGCCGCTTTCGGAGGTACATCTCGAAAATATGCTCAAGCTGGCGCGCATGGGTGTCACGATTCTGCCGCCGATGCCCGCTTTCTATAACAAACCGCAGACGATCGACGACATCGTCGATCACATCGTCGCGCGGGCGCTTGATCAGTTTGGAATTCCCGCCGATTTTGCCAAGCGCTGGGACGGCCAGATGAGCCATCCGGACTCGGTACGGCGGGTCAAATAAACAACCACTAGAGGAAACGAAGACCATGAACAAGCCCGAAAAACCCAGCGCCGTCAAACCCGACGTCAGCAGCCTGCCCTCGACCGTGGCCTGGCTGCGCTCCGAGGGTCTGCTCATCGAGACCGACAAGGAAGTCAATCCGGACCTGGAGATCACCGGGCTGCAGAAGCACTTCGACGGCAGCCTCCCGATGCTGTTCAACAACGTGAAGGGCAAGCCGCACGCGCGCGCCATCACCAACTTGTTCGGCGACATCAAGGTCGTCGAAAAAATGTTTGGTTGGAAGGATTCGCTCGAGCGTGTGAAGAAGGTCGCCCACGCCATCGACCATCCGCTGAAGCCGGTTACCATCTCGCAGAACGAAGCGCCGGTGCAGGAAGAAGTGATCACCGACGACCTCGACGTCAACAAGTGGATAACAGCGATCCGCCACACGGCGCTGGAGCCCGAAGTGACCATCGGTTCGGGTATTTCGTGCGTAGTGGGACCCTACTTCGACGGCGGCAGCCACATCGGCTACAACCGCATGAATTTCCGCTGGGGCAACGTCGGCACCTTCCAGATCTCGCCCGGTTCGCATATGTGGCAGGTGATCACGGCGCACTACAAGGACGACAAGCCGATCCCGCTCACCATGTGCTTCGGCGTGCCGCCGGCATGCACCTACGTCGCCGGCGCCGGTTTCGACTACGCGCTGATGCCCAAGGGCTGCGACGAGATCGGCATCGCCGGCGCCATCCAAGGCTCACCGGTGCGTCTGGTCAAGTGCCGCACCATCGATGCCTACACGCTTGCCGACGCTGAATATGTGCTGGAGGGTTACCTGCACCCGCGTGACAAGCGCTACGAGACGGCGGAAGCCGAAACCAAGGGCGTACAAGGCAAGACATTTTTTCATCCGGAGTGGGCCGGCTACATGGGCAAAGCCTACAAGGCACCCACCTTCCACGTCACCGCGATCACCATGCGCAAGCGGGAAACCAAGCCGCTCATCTTCCCGCTGGGCGTGCACACGATGGACGATTCCAACATCGACACTTCGGTGCGTGAATCGGCGATCTTCGCCTTGTGCGAACGTCTGCAACCGGGCATCGTGCAGAACGTCCACATTCCGTACTGCATGACGGACTGGGGCGGCTGCATCATCCAGGTCAGGAAGCGCAACCAGATCGAGGAAGGCTGGCAGCGCAACTTCCTGGGGGCGATTTTGTCCTGCTCGCAGGGCATGCGGCTGGCCATTGCGGTAAGCGAGGACGTCGACATCTACTCGATGGACGACATCATGTGGTGTCTCACGACACGGGTGAATCCGAGGACGGATATCCTCAACCCGATTCCCGGCGGTCGCGGCCAGACCTTCATGCCGGCCGAGCGGATGACCGCCGGTGACAAACAGTGGACCGCCTCCAATACCCAGTTCGAGGGTGGCATGGGGATCGACGCCACTGTACCTTACGGCTACGAGCAGGATTTTCACCGCCCGGTGTACCCGGTGGACCGCGTGAAGCCGGAGGACTTCTTCAACACTAAAGACATCGAGAAGATGAAATCACGCATGGCGGGCTGGGTGCTGTCGCTCGCCCGCACCGGCCGCTGATTCGCATCTGAACCCCTCATCCGCGAGGGGGAGGACCGGGGTGTAGCGGTGCATACCGCGCTCCCGCCCGGCCCTCCTTCTCATGCCGGGCGGGATTGGTAAAAATATGCTTCAGGGCATCGAGGTTCTTGATTGCACCGACCGGTCAGGCTGGCTGGCCGGCCGGCTGCTCGCCGATCTGGGTGCCGAGGTAACCAAGATCGAGGCGCCCGGTGCGGAGACCTCATGTTCGGATTGGCGTGCGCTCAACGTGAACAAACAACTCGTGCGCATCGATCTCACTTCGAGCGCAGGCCAGACCGAGCTTTATCGGCGAGCCGCGAACGCAGACATGCTGATTGCAACGCCGAATGGAGATAGCGCGGAGATTTTCGATTACACACGGCTGTCGGCAGTCAACCCGCGGCTCATCGTCACCGCCATCACTCCATTCGGGCTCACAGGCCCCAAGGCCGATTGGCTTGCCTCCGACATCGAAATCATGGCGGCGGGCGGCGCGATGTCGCTTGCCGGCGAGCCTGGTGGCGAACCGCTGCGGGTGAGCGTGCCGCAGTCCTACGCTTGGGCGGGCAGCCAGGCGGCGGTCGGCGCGCTGATGGCACTCGCGGCAAGGGGACGCACCGGACGCGGACAGCTGGTCGATGTGTCGGCCCAGGCGGCGGTGATCACAGCGCTCGCGCATGCGCCCACTTTCCCCGACATCGCGGGCACCACGCCGACGCGAGCGGGCGCCTTCATGACCGGACGCTCCGTCGCCGGCGCCAAATACCGCGTGTTCTGGCCCTGCCGCGACGGCTTCGTCAATTTCATTCTCTACGGCGGCAGTGCCGGCCGGCGCACCAACGAGCAGCTCGTCGCCTGGATGCGGGAGCGGGGTTTCGAGCGCGGCCCGCTCGAGACCATCGATTGGGCGCGGTTCGATCCGACGCGCGCGAGCCAGGCCGAGATCGATGCGATGGAAATCCCTATCGCGCATTTCATCGGCTCGCTCACCAAACGGGAATTTCTGGAAGGGGCGCACAAGCGCGAAATGCTCGGCTATCCGGTGTCGAACACGGCCGATATCACGACCGACCCGCAACTCGAAGCGCGCGGATTCTGGCAGGACATCATCGCCCCCGATGGCCATACGGAGCGCCATTGCGGCGCTTTCGTCGTCGTTAACGGCACGAGGCCGCCGCTCGCGCAATTCCCCGGCGAGACCGAGCCGACGCCGATAACGGAGCGAGGGGCATGAGCGCAGGCGTACAGGCGCTTGAGGGAGTCAGGATCGTCGAGTTCGGCGGCTACGCGGCCGGACCGCATATCGGCAAGATGCTCGCCAATTTCGGCGCCATCGTCGTGCACGTCGAATCGATGAGCCGGCCCGACGGCTTCCGCATGCAATATCCGCCTTACAAGGACGGAAAGCCCGGCATCAATGCCGGCGGCTGCTTTGCGTATTTCAATGATTCGAAGTACGGCGTCACCGTCGATCTGAAAAATCCGGAAGGGCGCAAACTCGCGAAACAGCTCGCCGACTGGAGCGACATTGTTATCGAGAACATGCGTCCCGGCGTCGTCGGCAGACTCGGCCTCGGCTTCGAGGAGCTGTGCCGTAGCAACCCCGATCTCATCATGCTGTCCACCTGCAACATGGGGCAGACCGGTCCGCGCGCCGACACGCCGGGTTTCGGCTCGCAATTGACCGCGCTGGCAGGCATGTGTGGCCTCACCGGGCAGCCCGACGGCTCGCCGAATCTGCTGTACGGCCCGTATATCGATTTCATTGCCTCGACGCTCGGCGCGGCGGCGGTGCTCGCCGCGCTGGAACAGCGGCGGCGCACCGGCAAGGGCGCCTATCTGGATGTCTCGCAGTATGAATGCGGACTACTGTTTCTCGCCGGCCCGCTGCTCGAATATCGCGCGAGCGGCAAGGTCGTCGCGCGCGCGGGCAACGACGATCCGCAAGCGGCGCCGCACGGCGCTTATCGCTGTCGCGGGGAAGGTTGGATGGCGCTGTCTTGCTGGTCGACCGAAGAATTCGTGCGGTTGTGCGAGGCGATCGGCCGGACGGATATTGCCCGCGACCCGCGCCTGGCCACGCTCGCCGGCCGTAAATCGAACGCGACGCTGATCCACGGTGCGGTGAGCACCTGGGCACGCGACCGCGAGGCGCACGAAGCGGCGGTGCTGATGCAAACAGCCGGTGTGCACGCGCATGCGGTGAACACGGTGGCCGATCTTTTCACGGATTCGCAGCTCGTGTCGCGCCGGCTGTGGCGCCGGCGGCGCCATCCGGTGATCGGCGACCAGGCTTACTGCTTTCCGGCGTTCGATCTGTCGGACACGCCGGGCGACATCACCGCTGCCGGTCCCGTGCTGGGCGCGGATAATGAGCGCGTATTCCGGGAGTTTCTCGGCTTGAGCGAGGCCGAATTCAAGACAGCCGCCGCCAAGGGCGCGATGGATTGATTGCGTTCGGGCGCCCGGGAATGTCAAGATGGCGCGATGGATAGCGTGGAACTGAAGGCGGAGATCGAGGCGTTTCTTGCCGCCCATCACGTCATGACGCTTGCCACCGCGGACGATGGCGGTGTGCCGCATGCGGCTTCGGTCATGTATGCCGTCGACGGACTTGCTCTGTACTGGATGTCCAAGCCGGACACGCGGCATTCGCAGCACATCGAGCGACAGCCGCGCGTGACGGTGACGGTGGCGCCGGACTACACGGACTTTCGCATGATCCGCGGCCTGCAGATCGTCGGCGACGCACGGCGGTTGGTGGACGAAGCCGAACTCTCCCGGGCGCAGGAGCGCATGATTTCGCGCTATGCTTTTCTGCAAGAGCTTGCGACCGGCCCCGCCGCATTGCGGGCCGCCATTGAAAAGGCCGGGTTCTACTGCCTTTTGCCCACCCGCATCACGCTGATCGACAACACCAAAGGTTTCGGACACAAAGCCTCGCTCGAAGTCTCCGGCGCTGGATCGATCAGCAACATCGAACAAGCGTCGGACGGCAACGGCGCTGTTCAGGAAACAGGCATTTCATCCGGCCGCCCGCCCGAACCCAACTATGCTGCCGCCATGACGTCGGCCGACCCGGAGATACTGGGCATCATCGGCAAATCGCTGCTGGAGGATTTTCGGCGGCTACCGAGGCAAATGTTTCAAGGGCTGTCCAGGAACGACCACGAGCTGGTGGAACTTTCGGTCCACACGATGAAGGGGTTTCTGGGCTACTTCGGCGAAACGCGTGCGCTGGAACTGACGGAACAAGCGCACGCACTGGCGATGGCCGGGCGCTTTGCCGAGATATCTCCCCTTTTGCCCGACATTGAAACGCACATTGCGGCGGTACGGGACGCCCTGGCGAAACATCTCGGACTCTAGAGCGCCATGCTCTTTCTCGGCGGCGGTCCTCTTTCCGACCGGGCCGCGCTGAAATTAAAGCACGATGTGGATGTTCTTCGATTGCGTGTAGGAGAGCAGTTCGTCGATCGATTCCTCGCGGCCGATGCCGGACTGCTTGTAGCCGCCAAAGCTGGTGCCGAGAAAATGCGCGCTCGAGTTGTTCACCCAGACAAAGCCCGACTCGACGCGGCTCGCAGCGCGGTGGGCAGTGGCCAGGTTTGAGGTGAAAATTGCCGCGGTCAGGCCGTATTCAACCCGGTTGACCTGCTCGAACATCGCCTCCTCGTCGTTCCACTTGATCACCGAGAGCACCGGGCCGAAGATTTCTTCGTTGGCGATCCGCATGTTCTGGGTCACCCCGGTGAATACCGTCGGCTCCACGAAAAAACCACCGGACAGCAGCGGATCGTCGGGTGTTTTCCCGCCGCAAGCGAGTGTTGCGCCTTCCTTCTTGCCCAGTTCGATATAGCCCATGATCTTGTCGTGCTGGGCTTTGGAAATGATCGCGCCCATGGTCGTCGCCATTTCGGTCGGGATGCCCGGCTGGTGTTGCCTGGCGCCTTCGAGGATGCCCTCGACCACCTGATCGTGGATCGACTCGTGCACGAACAGCCGCGAGGTCGACCCGCAGGACTGGCCGCACCAGGTGAAATTCATGCCGCCTATGGCGCCGGCGATGGCACGCTTGAGGTCGGCATCCGGATAGATGATGCAGGCGTTCTTTCCACCCAGCTCCAGCATGACGTGCTTGAGCCGGTCGGCAGCGGCTTTTGCGATGGCGCGTCCGGTCGGGATGCTGCCGATGAGCGAGATGCAGGGCACGTTCGGGTGCGCGACCAGCGCCTGGCCGCACTCGGTGCCGCCGGTGACGATGTTGAGCACACCGGGCGGCAGAATGCCGTCGATCAGTTCCATCATTCGGTAGGCCGAAAGCGGCGCTTGGTAGGGCGGCTTCATCACCACCGTGTTGCCTGCCGCGAGCGGCGCGGCGCTCTTGCCGGCCGTGAACATCAGGGGATGGTTGTAGGCCACGATGCGGCCCACCACGCCATAGGGCTCGCGCACCGACATGTTCACCACGCCCTCGCCCATGGGAATGGTTTCACCCTTGATTTCCGTCACCAGGCCAGCGAAGAAATCGAATTGCATGGCGGCCACGACGGCATCCTTCGACATTTCCTTGACCGGATTGCCGCAGTTGGCGGCGTCGAGCATCGCCAGTTCTTCGGCGTTGGCGCGAAGCACGACGGCCACTTTTTTCATCAGCGCGGCACGCTCGAGCGGCTTCACCCGGCGCCATTCACGGAAAGCCTGGTGCGCCGCGCGCACGGCGGCATCGACGTCCGCCCCATTGGCCTCGGCGCAGGGGCCGAGCGATTCGCCGGTCGCCGGGTTCCATGTGTCGAGGTAACCGCCCAAGGGTTTCTGCCACGCGCCGCCGTAATACAGGTCGCGATGCCTGGGAAGGATGGGATCGATCTGGGCCTTGATCCTGGCCAGTGCATTCGGTGGGTTCATTTGGATTTTCCTTGAAACATTTCTTTATCGCTTGTGCCCCGATGAGGACCCGCTCGGGTTGGCGTCGTAGCCCGGCAGTACGCGCACATCGACCACGCACACCGCACCGTTTTTCACGGCCTCGATCCCGCGGGCGATGGCAGGGCCGATATCTTCGGCTCGCTTCACCGGGCCGATACCTTCGGCACCCTGCGCGCGTGCCATCATTGCCAGGTCGATGTCCGGCTGGTCGATGCGCTGGCCGATCCACTTGTTCTCCACTGGCCGTGAGCGTTCCTTCGCCACGCGCTCCTGATGCACTTCATCGTTGAAGAACGAGCGGTTGTTGGCGACCAGGATCAGACAGGGAATACCGTAATGCGCTGCGGTCCAGAGCGCAGTGACGCCCATCAGGAAATCACCGTCGCCCATGATGGCGATCGGCATGCGGCCGCTACCCTTGAGCGCGAGCGCGGCACCGACCGTGATGCCCGGCCCCGCACCCACGCCGCCACCGCCCTCGGATCCGATGTAATCGAGCGGGTGGCGGAAATGACGGTACGCGCCGTTCCAGCCCAGCGGCAAGCGAGTGATGCACACCGGCATGCCCTCCGTGGCCTTGTTCAGGGCGTCAGCAAGCGCGCGGATCGAAACCACATCGGTTGCCGCCTCCGGCAGAGGATCGCTCGCGGCTGGCGTTGTTTTAGGGCGCGCTTTGACCGCGTTGAGCAGTAGCGGAACCACTGGGTCCGGTTCGCATTGCAGATAGACATCCACCGGCGGCAGCGCCTGGTGATCCATGCTCCAGCCGCGATGCAGGTGGGCGTCGGCGGACACCTGTATCACTTTCGCCGCGACGGCATCGGCGCCGCAAGCCTGCTTCAGCGTGCCGGCAAGGTCCACCCAGTCAAGCGACAGCACCACGTCGGCTTCGCGCAATACCTGCGCTGCCGCCGGTGAAAGGAAGTTTCCGGGAGCGCCCGTGTGGAGAGGATGGTCGGTGGGGAAGGCTGCGCCGACCTTGCTGTCGGTGAGCACATAGGCCTGCAGCTTTTCTGCGAGCGCGACGCGCGCAGTCCATCCCGCTTCGCTGCGCGAGACCCTGCCGGCGAGTATCACCGGGCGCTTTGCGTCCGACAGCAGCCCGGATGCCATTGCCACCAGCTGCGGATCGGGCATGACGGCCCTGGGCGCGGCGAACCGCTTCACGTCCGGCAGCGGCGGGACTGCGCCAATTTGCGTTTCCTGCAGCGCTGCGTCGAGGTTAACGTACGTCGGTCCGCGTGGCGCGGTGTTCGCGATCTGCACCGCACGCAGCAGGGCTTCGTACGCAGCGGGTATCGATGCCGGTTGGTTGTCCCACTTGGTGAAATCACGCACCAGTGCGCCTTGGTCGCTCACGGTGTGGATCCAGTCGATCCAGGGTCTGCGGCGCGCGGCATCCCACGGACCGGTCGCCCCGAGTATCAGCATCGGGATGCGGTCGCACCAGGTGTTGAAGATGGACATGGTGGCGTGCATCAGGCCTACGTTGGAGTGAACCACCGCGCCCATCATGCGGTCCTTGACCTTGGCATAACCCTGCGCGAGCGAGATCGCCGATTCCTCGTGCAGGCACAGCAGCATCTGCGGTGCTGCGTTTCCGAGGTAGTTGACGATGCTATCGTGCAGCCCGCGGTAGCTCGCGCCGGGATTGAGCGCGAGATAAGGGATATCCAGCGCGCGCAGCATCGCGGCAATGGCGTCGCTGCCCCAGGCTTCGGCCTGCTTCGGGACTGCAACCGGCTTGTCATGCACGATGGAACTTGCGGCCGGTTTGTTTGTGTTCATTTCCACTCCGTCGTTGATAATTTTCTGGTCCACGGACGCTATTCGCTCTTGATGCCGGCGTCCTTGATGAGCTTGCCGTAGCGTGCGTAGTCCTCGCGTATCAACGCCGCCAGCTCCGCTGACGTGCTGCTCGCCGCTTCGATGCCCTGCTGTGCGAGTCTTTCCCGGATGCCGGGCATCGCCAGTGTCTTCGCGATATCCGCCTGGATTTTGGCGACGATGTCCGCGGGAACGCCGGCCGGGACCATGGTAGCGAGCCAGACATCCATGTCGTATCCCGGCACGCCGCTCTCGGCTATGGTCGGGATGTCCGGAAACGAGGCGTAGCGCCTGGACGGGACCGCACCCAGCACCCGCAGCGTGCCGGCCTTGATGTGAGGCAGGAGGGTGTTGATCGCGCCGATCCAAACCTGGATGCGGCCGGCAAGCAGATCGGTCACCGCGGGCACTGCGCCTTTGTACGGCACATGGACCATGTGGGTGCCGGCGAGCGAATTGAGCAACTCGCCGCCCAAATGCTGCGGTTGCCCCGTGCCCGACGAGCCGTAGTTGAGGCTGCCCGGCTTTGCCTTCGCCAAAGCGATCAGTTCCTGCACCGAGTTGGCCTGCACGGACGGGTGCACGACCAGCATGAACGGAACCTTGGCCACCACGGTCACCGGCACCAGGTCTTTCAGCGGGTCCCATGCCATTTTCGAAAAATACGGATTCGTGACCATCACGTTGTGCGGCGCAAGCAGCCAGGTATAGCCGTCGGCTGCACTCTTGGCCACGGCCTCGGCGCCGATGTTGCCGCCTCCGCCCGGCCGGTTTTCCACCACGATCGGTTGCCCCCACACTTCCTGCAGCCGCTGCGCGATGGTGCGCGCCATGACGTCGGGCGAGCCGCCCGGTGTCAACGGGACGATGAAGCGGATGGGTTTCGAAGGAAAGGTCGCCGCCGTCTGCGCCCACGCGGGGACGGCAAGCAGGAGCAGCAACGCGAGCAGAGCACGCAGAATGAATGTGGCCATGTCGTAAAACCTCCTTTGGGACCGGGGGGCGGATCAGCCGAGATGCTCGCGCAGAAACTCGACGGTGCGTTCACGCGCAAGTTTGGCGGATTCGGCGTGATAGCTGCCGCGCTGATCGCAGTTGAAGCCGTGGCCCGCCGCGTAGAAGTGGGAAATGGCCTGCGGGTGCGCCGTCGACACCTTCTTTGCGGCTTCGAGCGGAATGGAATGATCGGTCTCGCCCCAGTGGAACATGACGGGGCACTTGGGCTGTTCGCCTATCAGGTTCGGGATGGCGCCGCCGTAGTAGGGCACGGCGCAGGTCAGACCGGCGAGTCGTGACGCCGCCATCCACGCCGCCGCCCCGCCATAGCAATAGCCCAGGATGCCGACCTTGCCTGCCGACTTCGCGCTCTCGATTGCCGCGGCGATGTCGGCCATCGTGTTGTCCCATTTCAGGCCCTGCATGATCGCCACGCCGGCCTGGATATCGGGTGGCGCATAGCCGGTTTCATAATTGCGCTGGACGCGGTCGAACAGCGCCGGCGCGACGACGAGATAGCCGTCGGCCGCGTAAGCGTCGGCGACGGCGCGGATATGGCTGTTGACCCCAAAAATTTCCTGCACCACCACCATCCCCCCGCGCGGCTTGCCCGCCGGTTCGCAGCGGTAGGCCGACAGCCGATGCCCGTCGGCCGCGGTGATTTCGACGAATGTGCCCATGGACCTCCTCCGTGTGTTCTTGTGTACGGCTGGCTTCAGCCGAGTTTGATATTGTAGCCACAGTGGTACGTAGCGCATCATGCCCGAACAGCCGGGAGAGGAACCTGAAGATCTGCCGTTTCGATGACGATCGCCGATCCCGACGCACCCGATCTGTCCATTCAAGTGAATGGACAGATGAAGCAGGACTGCAACGCGCGCCACCTGGTCCACAACGTCCAACGCTTGATCGAATACGCCCCCATCCAGTCGATCGGGCAATTCGACATCCACATTGCGGATGAATACGCCGTCTGAGGTCTTCCGCAGGCCGGGTCCAGCCGAAATTGACGTTGGTGGATCAAATCGTTTAAAATTATGGTCTTTGCTCTGTGTGCAGTGCGGCAATTCCGGGGATGAATCTTTTCCGCATACAGAGCAGGCCCATCCGCATGGTTCTCCGGTGGCAGCTGCTTGCGACCGTGGTAGCAAGCCTGCTGTCAGGCTGGATTGCGGGCGTGCACGGCGCGGTCTCTGCGGCCCTCGGCGGCGCAATCTGCATAAGTGCCGGGCTGATTTTTGCGCTGGTGGCTTCAAAAAGCAGCAAGCGGTCTGCAGGGGAGGCGCTGATCTGGGCGCTGCGAGCCGAAGGGATTCGGCTGGTCCTGATGGTGGTTCTGCTGTGGCTGGTATTGGCGACCTACCCGGACGTCGTGGTGGCAGGATTGATCGGATCCTTCATCGTGTCGGTCCTGATATTCGCGATGGCTGCATTCGTTCGCGAAGCGTAGACAGGGTTACTGGACAAAGAGCGTATGGCCGAGGCGCACGAACTCACTCCCACGGAGTACATCAGCCACCACCTGAGCTTCTTCACGAAGCCGGTCGGCGAGGGCTCATTCTGGGCGCTGAACGTGGATTCGCTGGTGACCGCCGCACTGCTGGGCATCGTCGGCATGGGCTTCATCTGGTGGCTGGCGCGCGGCGTCACCGCGGGCGTGCCGAACAAGCGCCAGGCATTCATCGAACTCGTCTTCGAATTCATCGATGAGCAGGTCAAGGGGATCTTCCACGGCGAGCGCCACAAGTTCGTTTCGCCGATGGCGCTGACGGTGTTCGTGTGGGTGCTGCTGATGAACGCCATGGACTTCCTGCCCGTGGACATCATGGCGTGGGTCTACGAGCATGACTT
>Ga0315281_10009339_pt1 | contig 13612 bp, 14 predicted proteins | sample YL17G07_0_MG_FD_204540 | JGI IMG/M metagenome (GOLD analysis project Ga0315281, IMG submission 204540) | Sediment microbial communities from Yellowstone Lake, YNP, Wyoming, USA - YL17G07_0 | ecosystem: Environmental > Aquatic > Freshwater > Lake > Sediment | place: USA: Wyoming | collected...
CTTCAGCTGCGCAACGAAGTCGTCGTAGACCTCGCGCTCCACGTACACGCGCGAGTTGGCCGAGCACTTCTGCCCGCCGAACCCGAAGGCGGAGCGGAGCACCCCGTCGGAAGCCTTGTCCAGATCGGCGTTCTTCGTCACGATCGTCGGGTTCTTGCCGCCCATCTCGCAGATAGCCGGCTTCGGATAGTCCGACGCGAACGTCTTGTAGATCCCCATGCCCACGTCGTAGGAGCCGGTGAACGTGATCCCGCCGATGTCCTTGTGATGCACGATCAGATCCCCGACCACCGAGCCGCGACCCGGCAGGTAGTGGAACGCGCCCGGCGGGATGCCGGCATCACGGTAGACCTCATACAGCTTGTACCCGAGCAACGCACCTTGGTGCGCCGGCTTGAACACCACCGTGTTCCCGGCCACCAGGGCCGCCGAGGACGGGCCGCCCGAGAGCGCCATCGGGAAGTTGAAGGGGCTGATGACCGCCCAAACCCCGTAGGGCCGGAGCACGTCGTAGTAGTCGCCCGCCGCTCCCATCGCCTGCATCGGCACGCGGAAACCCTGGTGGTCCTCGATCGCCTTGGCGTTCCAGCGCATGAGGTCGGCGGTCTCTTCGACATCACCCAGCGCCTCGAGGCGGTTCTTCCCCACCTCCATGGCCATCAACGCGGACAGCATGTTCCGTCGTTCCGACATGAGGTCCGCGGCCTTGTTGATGAGGTCGACGTGTTGCTTCCACCCCATCCGGTCCCACTCCAGAGCGAACCCCTTCGCGGCCGCGATGGCGTCCTGGACGTCTTGGTGGGTGGCCTGGGAGATGTTCGCGAGCAGGATGTCGCTATCGATGGGCGAATGCAGTTCGTACGTGCCTTCGCCTGCTCGCTCCTGGCCGTTCACCACGACGGGGATGGTCTTGCCGAGCTCGGCCTTCGCCTGCTCGATGCCCTGGTCGTAGCCCTTGTGCAACTCCTCGTTGTCGGCCGTCATCGTGGCGTAGGTGACGCGGAAACCTTCTGCCATGGGAAGCTCGCCCCCTTCTCGGTGCCTGCGGGAAACCTGCTGCTGGGTAGGCACGCATGGTAGCCGAGCGCCCGCACAGCCGCCTATGGTCACGAACTCGCGCGATGACTCGAAGTTCAGGGAGCGCCTACCCGGGTTGGGGGGTGACCGGGCGTATGCTCCTGCTCCCTTATGAGGCTCGTGACCTTCGACCGGGGGGGGCACCGGCGGCTGGGAGCGATCTTCGGGGGCGAGGTGGTGGATCTGCCCGACGCGGTCGGGCACCCGGCCTTCCCGCCCACGTTGGAAGCCCTGGTCTCGAGCAGTCGCGGCACCATCCTTGATGCCGCCCGTGCCGCCCTTGAACGTGACGACGTGATGACGCACGCGGTCAAGCGGGCGCACATCCTGACGCCGCTGTTCCCCCGCTCGCTCCTATCCCCCGGCTCCTCCGACCTGACGCGTTCACTGGTCGGGCCCGAGCAAGAGGTGCCCTGGCCCATCGGCGCCGCCTGGCTCGAATACGAACCGAAGGTCGCCGCGGTCCTCGGTAACGAAGTTCATCGAGCTGAGGACGACGCGGTGCCGCAGCACGTATTCGGCTACACGCTCGTCAACGATTGGTCGGCGCGAGACGCGACCGGTTCCCCCATGGCCACGGCGGCCGGCCTCCCGATCGCGATCGGCCCCGTCATCGTCACCGCAGACGAACTCGACCCCCAGTCGCTCTATCTCGACGTCCGCATCGACGGTGAGTCGATCGCCAAAGGGAACCTCAACGGCGCCGCGCGGAGTTTGTTCGGGCTGATCGCGACCGCCTCCCGCGAAGGCGCCCTTGAGCGTGGGGATGCGTTCGCGCTGGGGCCGTTCGGCCCGGTCATCGACCCGTCACGTCAACTCTGGCCGGGCGCGCGAGTGGAACTGCAGGCCGAAGGCATCGGCACGCTCCGGAACCGGATCGCACCGAACTAGCCGATCAGGGCCGCGGCTGGGCGTATCGTCGCGATACCTACCATCCACGAAGGAGTCCAGCCATGCTTGCAACGATCGCGCACAGCCTCGGCGCCAGCGGCGTGCCACTGCTCGAGAAGGTGCTCAGGACGATCCTGGTGTACCTGGCCATCGTCGCGCTCCTGCGGATGTTCGGGAAGCGCGACCTGGCGCAGTTGAATTCGTTCGATCTGGTGGTGCTGTTGCTGCTGAGCAACGTGGTGCAGAACGCGATCATCGGGGCCGACAACTCGCTGCTGGGTGGCGTGGTGGGTGCCGCCGTCCTCGTGACCTTCAACGCGGTCGTCGTGCGGGCCGTTCGGCGGAACAAGATCACCGATCAGCTGTTCGAAGGCAAACCCACCGACCTGGTCTCCCGCGGTCAGGTTGACGACGACGCGCTCAGACGGCTTGCCCTGCGCCGGGGCGACCTGATGGTGGCGATCCGCAAACAGGGCGCCGTGGGCCTCAGCGATGTCGAGCGCGCCACGCTCCACCCGGGCGGCGCGATCGTCGTCGAACTCAAGCCCGGTTCGCAGAGCTCAACAGAGGCCGACGTGGCGCGCCTGGAGGCCAAGCTCGACCGCCTGCTGGCCGCATCCGGCCAGTAGACAGGCGAACTACTTCTTCTTCGCAGCCTTGCGGGCGGCGCCGCGGGCGGCTGCCGCGGTCTTGGCACGGTTCTTCTTCGCGCGCTGACGATCCTTACGGTCGCGGAGCTTGCTCATACCGCCGAGTCCCATGTGTGACATTCCTTTCGATCGAGCCGGAGTTACCCCCGGGATAGGCTAGTCGTTCTCGTCATCGGCCCCGCGTGCGAGTTCTTCGCTTCGCTTCTTCGCAGCCTCGATGGCGTTGAGGAACGCGGCACGAACACCCGCCTCTTCCAGATGCTTGATGGCCGCGATGGTGGTGCCACCGGGCGAGGTCACCATCTCACGCAGTTCAACGGGGTGCTTCCCGGTGTCACGAAGCATCTTCGCGGAGCCGAGCATGGTCTGGATGATGAGGTCCGTGGCAACGTCGCGTGAGAGCCCCAACAGGATGCAGGCTTCGATCATGGCTTCTGCCAGGAGGAAGAAGTAGGCCGGCCCGCTACCGCTGGTCGCGGTCACCGCGTCCAGATGGCTCTCCTTCAGCCGGATCACTTTGCCCACGTAGGAGAGCAGCTCCTCGGCCACCGCCATGTGCGAATCATCCGCCAGCTTGCCGGGCGTGATCACGCTCATCGCTTCGTCCACCATGACGGGCACGTTCGACATGACGCGAACCACGAACGTCCCCTCGGGCAGGTGCTGCTCCACGAACGACGTCCGGATACCGGCAGCGAAGGTCACCACCAGATGCCGAGCCTGCACCGCGTCGCGGATCTGTTCCAGGAGGGCGTCCATATCCTGCGGCTTGGCCATGAGGACGATGACGTCGGCCCACTTCACCGCCTCGACGTTGTCGAGCGTGGCGCTGACGCCGTACTTGCCGGCCAGCTCCCGGGCGCGCTCCTCGCGGCGCGCGGTCACCGTGATCTCCTCGGCCGTGCGACCGCCCGAGCGAAGGAGGCCGCTCAGCAGCGCCTCGCCCATCTTGCCTCCGCCCAGGAGGGCTACGTTCCTATCACTCATCCACGCCTCACAAGATTCGAGAAGAAGAACCACATGTTCGCAGGCCGTTCGGCTAGCCGTCTGGTGAGGTAGGGGTACCACTCGGTGCCGTACGGAACGTACACGCGGATCGGGTATCCCTGCCGCGCCAGTTGCGCCTGCAGGTCACGACGGACACCGTACAGCATCTGGAACTCCACCCGTGACCAGCCCGCTTCCAGGCCGTCAACCCTGCGACGAACCCCTTCCACCAGTACAGGGTCGTGCGTAGCAGCATCGATCTGGTGCCCGCGAGCCAGCAGCGTGACGAACAGCTCCGCCCAGCGCTTGTTCACCTCGTCTTTCGCGGTGTACACCAGGTCGGGCGGCTCGAGGTACGCGCCTTTCACCAACCGGACACGCACGCCCTTGGGAAGGGTGAAGATGTCGTCCACGGTGCGCTTCAGGTACGCCTGGAGGCAGATCCCCGTCTTCGGATAGCGCTCGTGCGCCCGGTGAAGGACCTCGAGCGTTCCGTCGACATAGGGATGGCTCTCCATGTCGATCATGACCAAGGTGCCGCTCTCCGCCGCGGCGTCCAGGATGGACCACACGCGTGTCAGGCATTCGCCGATCGAGGTGTCCAAGCCCAGCTGGGTGAGCTTGATGCTGATGGCGCAGTCCAGCGATGGCGCGCGCGCGATCGCCGCGAGCGCGGCCAGGTGATCCTCACGCGCCGCGTCGGCTTGCGCCGGCGTCTCGACGTTCTCACCGAGGTGGTCGAGCATGGCCGTCACCCGCCGGCGGTCCAGGTCGCGAGCGACGGCCGTGGCTTCCTCGAGTGTCTCGCCCGCCACGAACCGCAGCGCCACGGCACGCCCGGGTGTGGTCTGCGTCGCCAGCCGTCGGAACCACGGATGACCGGCGACCCGTAGCACCGCCGGACGAAGCAGGGAGGAAGTCAATCGTCCTCGGGTTGATTCGCGATGCCGGTGCGAAGCACCTCGGTGAACTCCTTGATCCGCATCGAGCGTCGCTCGGGACGACGGTGGATCAATCCCGGGTCGAGTTCTTCGGACACCAGGGCGTCCTGGAACCGTTCGGCCAGCCAGTCGAGCATGGAGGCGAGCATCTCCGCGTCCACGTCGTAGCGGATCTCGCCGCGGGCCACACCGAAATCGATGAAGTCCAAGGTTCCGTAGGGATCCTCGCTCCGCATGAACCGGCTGATCGGCTGGCGGAGCCCGAGGCCCGTGTCGTATCGACCGATCTGCGCCAAGCGGTTCGGCACCCAGTCCTGACCCACGGACTCCTCCGTGTGATCGAGCCACCAATCCAGGGTCGCCCAGAAACCTAGGTCCATGATCTCCTGCGGCGCGTCCAGCCACGCCGGCAGGAGCTTCACGGCGCGCTGGTAGGCCGCCATGAACAGCCCTTCCTTGGAACCGAAGTCCAGGAATACCGTGCCTTTGGCCACCCCGACCAGTTGCGCGATGTCCTCCACGCGCCCGCCTCGGTAGCCGTGTTCGGCGAAATGCTGCATCGCCGCCTCCACGATCCGTTCTCGGCGAGCTTCGGCGTCCTGTGCGCGCTTCGTGCGACCTTCGGTCATATCGAGCACGGTACCGCACCGGGGACCCTGGAAATAGAAGAACCCGAGAGACCTCCGGCTCGCCGAAGACCGAAGTCCCCAGCCACCGTCAGCCCCTCGGGCTCTAAGTGCCCCAAGCAACCGCCGCCGCCTGCTCGTCACCGTCCGGATCGTGGCAGTTTGCCTTGCGGCGCTCCAACCACGCTGCCTCCGCCTCGTTCGCCTTGCGGCGTCCTTCGCTTCGGCGTTCCCACCCGGCCTTCGCCTTGCGGCGCGCCAGCGGCGGGAGCTCCCAGGAACCTCCGCCCCGGGGGGCTCGGGCTCCGTGGACCCGCGGCCCCCGGGGGGGCTCGGTGTCCGGAGCTGGGACCGCTTCCGGCCTTGCGGCCTTCCCTGGTCCCGGGTCCGGTCTCCGGCCTTGCGGCCTTCCTCCGTCCCCTGCGTCCGGTTCCGCCTTGCGGCTTCCCCGGCGCTCCGTCCGGTTCCTTACGTCTTGCTTTGACTGCTTGGAGCGAAGCGAAATCTACCGGCGTCGGCAGAGCCGGTCAAGCTACTGTTTCCGCAGGTAGATGCCTATATCCGCAGGTCAGGCAACTGGGACAAAGAGTGACAAGAACGCGTTGTTGTCACTCTCGCTGCATCGCCGCAGCATCGCCGCAGGTCAGCGAGCCGGCGCGACCTCAGCCGCGCGCGTTCAGAAGTTCGAGATAGACGTTGTGCAGCTCGCCGGCCGTGGCATCCCAGGTGAATCTGAGCGCCTGCCGCGCACCCTTGGCACCGAGTTCGGCTTGCAGGGTCGGCGATCTGAGCACCTGGATGAGGCGTTCGGCGTGATCACCGGGGTCGTGGCCTTCGACCAGATACCCACCCACGCCGTCCTCGACCACGTAGCGGAGCCCGCCGACACTGGCCGCGACGACGGGCGTGCCACATGCCTGCGCCTCCAAGGCCACCAGCCCGAACGATTCCGAACGCGACGGCACCAGCACCACGTCGGCGGCGGAGTAGAAGTCGGCGAGGCGGCGCTGCGTCTGTGGCGGATAGAGCATCACTCGGTCGGTCACCCCCAGGGCCGAGGCCAGCTCCATGAGCCGCGCCACCTCTGCGCCGTGATCCACCCCACTGGGTCCTCCGACGATGGCCAACTGCAGGTGGCGGGTCGCGTCAGGATCCCGCGCGATGGCCTCGGCGAGCGTCCGAACAGCCACGTCGGGCCCCTTGTGCGCCTGAAGCCGGCCGACGTAGAGCGCCAAGCGCAGCCCGGCAAGGTGGAGTTCCCGGCGAGCTGCCTCGCGGCCGCGCGGAGCGAACACCTCATGATCCACGCCCGGGGGCACCAGCCGGATATGCGCCGGGTCCGCGCCGTAGAGGCCCACCAGTTGGGCGGCCTCGGTGGGCGTGGGAGCCAGGATGCGGTCGGAGGCCGCGATGACGCGTTCCTCACCCGCCAGGCGCGCTGCCGACTCGGGCGGCTCTCCCCGCGCCAGCGAGTAGTTCTTGACCTTCCCCAGCGTGTGGAACGAAGAGACCAGTGGAGAGCCCCACTCTTCCTTCGCCGACCGTCCAACCCAACCGGAGAGCCAGTAGTGGCTGTGCACGATGTCGTAGCCCCGGCCGTCTTCGCGTGCCACGCGGAGGATGCCGCCCAAGAACTCGGGCAGGTAGCGCGGCAGCTCACCCTTGGGCATGGGGGAGGTGGGGCCTGCCTTCACGTTGATGACCCGGGTGCCCGGCCCTAGTTCGACCACGGGGGGCGTATCCATGGACCGGCGACGGGTGAAGACGTCCAACATCACCCCGCGTGCCGACAGGCGCTCGGCAACTTCGCGGATGTAGACGTTCATGCCGCCGGAGTCACCCGTCCCCGGCTGATCCAACGGAGAGGTGTGCACCGAAAGTACTGCGACGCGGGCTATCACCTACAAAGGGTAGCCGAGTCCCCGCGAAAGCTAACGTGGACGACGAAGTGCCAGGTCGCTCACGATCTCTCCCACGGGCCCGCCCCCGCCCCGCACCGAGGGCCGAGCGTGCTCGCGAAGCTCCATGGTCTCGCTGCGGGTGATGGCCCCGATCTCCCGCAGGGCCCGGATCAGGGCGGGACCGATGGCCCGCTCACCCCCGTCTTCAGCCTTGATCGCGATGCCCAGGCCGAGCTCGGGGATGGCGGCACAAGTCAGCGCCTCGGCGCCTTCCTTGACCATGACACGGCCGGTGACCGACATGACGTCCGTATCCAACCGGTCCCGGCCCCCCACCAGGTACGGTTCGGCCAGCATGGCGTTCACGGCCAGCTCGGCTCCTTCGCCGACGGAGCCCAGGCGCTCGGGCTCACCGAGCCGGGCGAACAGGGTGGCCCAATCGCGGATGCCGGCGGCGAAGATCGGTGTTCCGCACCCGTCTACCCCCACCTGGGTGTCGTCGCGGTCAAGGGCCGCCAGCGTCGCCCGCCGGATCCTGCGCTGGAGTGGATGTGACCGAGTCAGGTAGGTCGCCCGTTCGTACCCGGCCCAGACGCATGCCAGGAGCATCCCGGCGTGTTTGCCCGAACAGTCGTGGAGTTCGCGGCGGCGGCGACCGGCCCTGGCCATCGTGTCGGGGTCGAGCGGCCACGCAGCAGGACAGCGGAGCGAGGAGGTCGTCAGTCCCGCTCGCCGGAGCACGCCGTGGACGGCCCGCAGATGGACGGCCTCCCCGTTATGCGACGAGCAGATGACGGCGATCTCGCGATCGGTCAGGTCTTCGTCGATGAGTTGGAGCGCGACCGCCGCCTGCAGCGGCTTCAGACACGACCGCGCGAACACTTCGCGGTCGGGATCACCCGCCACCGCCACCAACCGGCCGTCCGCATCGCAGACGGCAACATGGCCAACGTGCGTCGACTCCTCTACACCCGAGCGGATGACGCGCGCGAGAACAGCGGAACGGGTCACAGCGCGAAGGCTATCGCGGACGGCGAGCGAACGCGCAGCTCAGACGGCGCGGGCGCTGGCGAGTACCGGGCCACCATCACGGTCGTCAACCGTGATGCCGTCCTCGTCCACGACTTCCAGGAACGCCGCAACAGCCATCGGGTCGAACTGTGTTCCGGCTCCGGCACGGATCTCAGCGATCGCGAACTCCATCGGCAGCGCCGAGCGGTACGGCCGGTCGCTGGTCATCGCATCGAACGAATCCGCGATGGAGAAGATGCGAGCGGCGAGCGGGATCTGCTCACCCGCGATCCCTTTCGGATACCCGGTCCCGTCGAACCACTCATGATGCGAACGAACGATCTCGACCGCTTCTCCCAGGAACCTGATCGGCTCGATGATCTGCGCGCCCATCATCGGGTGGGTTCGCATGACGTCCCATTCGCGCGAGTCGAGCGGACCGGATTTGCGCAGGACCTGTTCGGGCACACCGACCTTGCCGATATCGTGCAGGAAGAATCCGTAGGCCACCTCGGGTCTGGCCGCCAGCTCCGGGTCGACCTTGCGAGCGATCGCCATGCCGTATCGCTGCGTTCGATCGAGGTGCCCCCGAGTGCAGGCGTCCTTGGCCTCAACCACCTGCGCGAACGCCTTCATGGTCTGGACGTACATCTCCTGGATGCCATCGAGTGCGGCTTCCAGTTCGCGGCTGCGCTGCCGCTCGGCGCTGTACAGCTCGCCGACCTCGCGCGCGAACACGACCAGCTGTGCATGCAGCTGCGGGAGCTCTTGACCCTCTTTCAGCACTTCTGGGGAAGCGACCAAACCTGAACCCTCTCTCGGGACTCGCTGGGGACGTGACCCTCGCACCCGCCGCAGCGTGATGCAAGAGAACTATGCATCTCCACGGGATCTAGCGGCACCCTGCGTACGCACTGTTCCCACATAGGCCGGGGACCCCGGGGCAGCCGAGGGTGGGTGAGGCCGGTACCCCCACTACGGCGGTCCCGGCCGGGGATCGGCCCGGGGATTTGCCCGGGGGACCTGGTCAGCGAAGCGCGAGGGACGGATCTTCGCGGTAGCGGCGCTTGAGTTCGTCCTGGAGACTGTCCAGGATCCGAAGGACCGACCCCCTGGTGTCGGATACCGTGCGTTCTTCCCGCGCCAGCAACTCCACCGCTTCGGCGAGCTTGGCATCGTCCAGGGAGGACGGGTCGCTGATGCCGGTGTCGGCCACCAACCGCTCGACGCGCCGGCGAGCAAGGAGCATCTCTTCCTCCGGGACACCCACTCGGACCGCCTCGCCCCGCGAGGCTGTCTGTGGTTCATCGCCCGCGAGGATGCCTGCGAGCCGGTCCACCAGCGGGGAGGTGTCTCCCCCGGCACCGCGGGACTCCAGCTCGGCCTTGAGGATCTCGGCGCGACCTTGGACCAGCCGGCGAAGGAGGCTCAGGTATTCCCGCTCGGACAGGCATTCGTCGCGGCGGGCACGCAGGTCCTCGAGCGAGAGCCCGTCCAGCCCCTCCAGGAACGCAGGATCCTGGACCCGATCGATGCGACGATTGCCTCCGTTGTCAGCCATGCGTGGATTCTACGCGGCCCACCGCACGAATCGAGCCGCTGCTATCACTTGCCCTGGCCGGGATCCAATCCTGCCTCCCGAGCACGGTCGATGACCCTGGCCAGTGCCTCGAGATGCTCGACATGCAGGAGGTCTTTCGGACGCTGCGCGGCTCGCTTCATCCGGATCAGATCGTCCAGGCCCGCTACATCAACCTGAAGCCCGTCCCCCAGGTCGAACCGCGACGCCCCCTGGATAAGGTCTTCATACCCGGCCGTCCCCGATGGCGAACCAAGGATGTCGAGGTCCCCCGCCTCCGTCGAGAACGTGAAGGAGTCACCCAGCCGCAGCGTGGCCGCGTCGAGCTGGAACGGAAGCGGGCCGTCGACCGGACCGGCGACGCGGAGCGTGGCGCCGAGCTCTTGGAGAGCGCTGGCCAACTTGCCGAGGTTGGCGCCTTCCCGCGCGTAACAGACGTCCAGGTCGTTGGTCACATCGGCGGTTCCGCGGATATTGCCCGCCAGTCCACCGATGATGAGGAAGTCCACTCCGTGGGCGTCGAGGGTCCGCAGGATCAGGTCGGGGTCGAAGTTCATGTCGCGGGCCTCGCTGAGGCGAGCATCCGTCTGATGTTGCGAGAGGCGACCACTGCTTGTCGGAATCGTTCGGCGGGGGCCCACCGCACTCGCTCCCAGAGCTGGGTCTCGTCTACGCCACGGCCGCCCAGGTCGCCCGTCATCAGCTGCATGCCAGAGGCCCGGACGAGTGCGTTCAGCGTGTCGAACGTCGGGGACATCCGCCCTGCTTCGATCCGCGACACCGTGGGCTGGGCAACGCCGGAGCGACGGGCGAGTTCACGTTGAGTGAGCCCTGCTCGCCGCCTCGCCATCTTCACCATCCCCGCCGCGTCCATGGGGAAATGATAACGCATCCGTATCAGATGCGATACGGATGCGTATCACTCGGTTCAGACTCGGGTGTAGCTACTTCTTCATGGCGGCGATGAGGATGTCCGCGACCTCGGCCCGTGAGAACTCGATCGGTGGGCGTTCGCCCTTCGCGAGCATCTCCCGCACCTTGGTGCCCGAGAGGGACACGCGGGTCTCCTCGCCGTGGGGGCAGGTCTTCGGGGACGCCATGCCTTCGCACGCGTTGCACCAGAAGGAGTGCTCGAAGTTCAGCGTGGTGATCCCCAACTCGCCCGGCTCGAACTGCTCGAAGATCTTCTGGGCGTCATACGTGCCGTAGTAACTGCCAACACCCGCGTGGTCGCGCCCGACGATGAAGTGGGTGCAGCCGTAGTTCTTGCGGCAGATGGCATGCCAGATGGCCTCGCGGGGACCCGCGTAGCGCATGGCCGCCGGGAACACGCTCACCATGGCGCGGTCCTTCGGGTAGTAGCCCTCGAACAGCGCCTCGTAACACTGCATGCGGACGTCCGGCGGCACGTCGTCGGCCTTCGTGGCGCCCACCAATGGGTGGACCAGGAGTCCGTCGGTGATCTCGAGCGCGCATTTCTGGATGTACTCGTGGGCACGATGGATCGGGTTCCGTGTCTGGAAGCCGACCACGGTTCGCCACCCGCGCTTCGCGAACTCGGCACGCGTCTGCGCCGGCGTGAGGCGGTAGGTCTGGAAATCGTCGTGGGACGGGAGAGCGATGACCTCCAGGGTGCCTGCGACGCAGACATCACCGGCGGCATTGACCGCCGCTACACCGGGGTGCTCGCCGTCGTCGGTCCCGTAGACGCTGGTCGCTTCTTTCTGCTTGTCGCGCTTGAAGGTCCCGCTCACGCGAAGGACGGCGATGGCATCGGCACCATCGGCCGGCAGGAGCGCGACGGCACCGGCACCGCCGATGCGGTGGGCTTCGTCTTCGTCGACGCTCAGCACCACCGGGATGGCCCATGGGAGGCCGTTCGTCAGGTGCATGGAGTCGAGAACGGCGTGGTAGTCGGCCTCACCCTGGAAACCGGTGAGTGGGCTGAGCGCGCCGACGGCGAGCATCTCCAGGTCGGAGAGTTCACGCTCGCCGACCACGAGTTTGGGCAGGTTGGCGGCTTCGGCTACGAGCGAGGCCGCCGCGTCCCCTTCTGCCAAGAGGTTCACGAGGGTGCCGCCGTGAGGGGCGATCTGGGTCAGCTCGGACATGGATCTCAACACCTTTCGGTTCGGGGCCGGGGACGCAAGGATACGAAACCGGCGAGGCCAGAGGCCGTCTCGCACGATCCGCGGCTTCGACCTATACTCGCCCGACCCGACCCAGGGCGGTGCCGATGCACACACTCCTTCCCGCAGACGAACTCGTCGCGCTCAACATCGCGTTCGAACAGGCCGAACCCGGCGAGATCTTGCGCTGGGCACTGGCCTCCGCCGGGATCGAACGGATCGCCATCGCGTCGGCCTTCCAGTCCGAGGGAACCGTGGTGATGCATCTGGCCACGCAGATCCGTCCCGACGTGCCGATCCTGTTCCTGGAGACGGGCTACCAATTCGCCGAGACGCTTGCCTTCAAGGAGCGGCTCACCGAGCGGCTGGCCTTGAACGTCGTGGACATCGTGGGGACCTACACCGTCGAGGCCCAGGCCGCCGCGCTCGGCCCCCGGCTCTTCGAGAGCGACCCCGAGCAGTGTTGCGATCTCAACAAGGTGCAGCCGATGTTCGAAGCGCTCCGGAACTTCGACGCGTGGGTGACGGCCCTGCGGCGAGACTCCTCACCGACGCGCGCGAACGCCCCGTTCGTCGATCAGTACCAGATCGAACCGGGCCGGTGGATGATCAAGGTGAACCCGATGGCGAACTGGACGCACCAGCAGGTGTGGCGCTATCTGCGGGAACACGACCTTCCGCACAACCCGCTCTACGACCTGGGGTACTCGTCCATCGGATGTGCGCCGTGCACGCGCATGCGGTTCGCCGGCGAACCCGAACGCGCGGGGCGTTGGGCCGGCAAGCCCAAGTGGGAGTGCGGCATCCACACCGCCGACGCGACCGTTGACGCCTCGCCCACGCCCGGCTGACCCGCGCGCGCGGCTACACGACCACCCGGCTACACGACCACCCAGAGCGCCTCACGGGCCAGCTGGATCTCCAGCTTGTAGTGATCGCCCAAGGGGTCTCCGTCCACCTGCACGGGGAACGGTGTCTGCGAGGAGATGGACACGCGCGAGGCGTCGTGGGAGTAGGACATGTCCCGCCCCTTCACGTGTCGCGCCGAGCCGAACACCTGAAGGGCGATCCGCGGAACACTGCGTCGATTCAGCTTGTGGAGCGAGAGCACATCCAAGCCGGTGCCCAGCGAGGCTTCGGGCGTGATGCGGATCCCGCGGTCCTTGAAGTAGGTGTAGGGGTCGGTTCGTCCGACCATGACCGAGAGTGAACGCTCGGGTTCGCCGCCGTCCACCACGACCTCCATGTCGGCAGCTTTCCCCGCGTATCCGGCCAGCACTTCCCACGCGACCGAACGCAGCGCAACGCGGTCGTAACGGCCTTTCGTCTTGGGGAACTTGGTATCCAGGCGGCGCATCGCGGCGGCGTCGACGCCGGCGCCGCAGTTCACCGCGAAGAAACGGCCGTCGGCCAGGCCCAAGTGGAGCGGCCGGGCCTCGTCGTCCAGCGCGCGGCCGATGAGCACCCCCGTGGCTTCCACCGGATCGACCGGGATCCCCAGCGCGCGAACCAGGATGTTCGTGGCGCCGCCGGGGATGAGCCCCAGCGCGGTCTCCGTGCCGGCCAGGGCGTTCACCACTTCGTTGATGGTGCCGTCTCCGCTGAAGACGACCACCAGGTCGATCCCGTCGGCGACCGCCTGCGCCGCAAGCTCTCGCGCGTGACCCTGTTGTTTGGTCTCGGCCACCTCCAGGCGGAAGTCGGCCGAAAGGGCTTTTTCGATCACCGCCAACATAGGACGGCTGACCGTTCGGGCCACAGGATTGACGATGAGGAGGAGGCGGTGGAAGCGCATGAGGACACGCCGAGTATCGCAGGGC
>Ga0315281_10009342_pt1 | contig 13608 bp, 14 predicted proteins | sample YL17G07_0_MG_FD_204540 | JGI IMG/M metagenome (GOLD analysis project Ga0315281, IMG submission 204540) | Sediment microbial communities from Yellowstone Lake, YNP, Wyoming, USA - YL17G07_0 | ecosystem: Environmental > Aquatic > Freshwater > Lake > Sediment | place: USA: Wyoming | collected...
TCGACGCCGATGTAGCGCGCGTCGAGTTCGATCCGGAGCGCGAGATGCGACACGAGCGGAATATCCAGTCCCAGACCGGGCTGCACGGTGAAGTGCGGCGTCGGATCCGGAAAGCTGGCGTCGCTGCCGCTGCCGGTCAGACGGCCCGCGAGCACCTGCGCGAATTCCCGCACCTTCCAGACCTTGGCGCTCACGCGGGCGCCCGCCATCACGCTGTCGACGGCCAGCTTCACCCGGGCCACTTCAAAATCTCCGGCGTAGTACGCCTGGGTCCGCCAGGTGGAGCTGCCCTCCACGACGACCGACACGCCAGGCAGGATTCTCATCGCGCCTTCCGCGTACCACCCGCGCAGGTTGACGCTGTTCTTCGAGTCGCGCACGACGGCGGCGCCGACCCCCAATTCGATCCTGGGCTCCTGCGCCGCGGCGGGACGCGGCGCCACGGCGAGCAGCACGGCGAGGACACTGAGTCGTCGAATCATTTGCGGGTATCATATTCCACTGTGAAGCGGAACACACTGGTGCTGGCGGCCGGTTGCTGTCTGTGGGCCCACGCCGCGCTCGCGCAGAACATCCACTATGGCGTGAACACTCACACCCTGACGCCGCAGATGGCGGACAAGATGGTGGAGCTGGGCGCGGGCGTCGCGCGCGTGGACTTCAACTGGGATCAGATCGAGGGCGCGTGCAAGGGTTGCTTCGACTTCAGCGCCACCGACGCCATTCGCGACCAGGCGCGGCGCACGCACCTGGTGCTGTTTCCGAGTGTGGGGTACGCGCCGAAGTGGGCCAACGGCGGTCAGGCATCCTCGTATCCGCCGGCCAACATGCAGGACTGGTACGACTTCGTGTTCGCCCTGGCGTCGCGTTACAAGAACGACATCTTCTACTGGGGCCTCTGGAACGAGCCCAACCTCGACGGCTTCTTCAAGGGCACCGACCTGCGCACGTACCGCTCGCTGGTGATCAACGCGCGCGCGGCGATTCTCGCCGCGAATCCGCGCGGGCTCGTGCTGGGGCCCGAGATCAGCTGGCACGCGACGAAGGACGGCTGGTTCGAAGCCGCCATGAACGACTTCGGCGATCTCTTCGACATCGTCACCGTGCACTGGTACCAGGACGGGCCCGATCCGATCGACGTGTTCATGGATCGGTTCGTCAGGCCGTACGCGAGGAACAAGCCGGTGTGGCTCACGGAAATCGGCATGAAGCCGTGTTACTCGCTGTTCGGGGAAGCGGGGCAGGCGCTCTTTTATCAACGGGTGTTGAGCGGCTACCAGCTGCACCGCGAGTGGTGGACCAACACCACGTTCTACAATCTCTACGACACGCCGACGCCCGCCGACTGCGGCGCCGCGATCGTGCGCCCTGACTACAGCAACACGCTGGCGTTCCGGATCCTGCAGGCCTTCATCAGAATCTTCCCGTAGTCGCCTGGCCCTCGATCCGCTCGTCGACGGCGAGCGACCAGTCGACGTTCGCCGATTCGATCGTCAGGTAGTACCAGCGCGGCCGCTCCGCCGCGACGTACGTCGTGTCGCGCCCGGCGCCGTGGACGTCGAGCGCGTCGATGATCTCGCGCCCGCTGTCTCCGCTCCGGAACACCACCTTCAGCGTGCCCGCGCCGGGCGCGGTCTCGCGCGTCGTCTCCCACCGGAGGCGGAAGCCGCCGGTGTCGCTCGTGAAGGTTTCGGTCTGCTTGTTGCCGCGCCCGGTCCAGGCGCCGACCTGTTGCCAGATGACGACGGGCCGTGGCGGCGGAGGCGCCTCCGTACGGCACGCGCTCAGGGCGGCGAGCAGGGCAGCCGCCGACCCCCTCCGGGCGAGCCGTGTCAGCGGATGAACCACTCGAACGCTTCGCGGACGACGGCGGGCGTCACGCCGTGGCGTCCCTCGTACTCGCGGTACGTGACGTCGTAGCCCAGGCGCTTCAGCCGCGGGACGAACACGCGGCTCGTGACGTCGATCGGCATGATGGGATCGCTGAGGCCGTGGGAGATGAAAATCTTCGGCGTCCCGTGGACCTCGGCGGGCCGCATGACGCCGGGCGAGAACGCCGCCACGTGGCCGAACGTGTCGCCCGTGCCGATGCCGAGGGAGAGCGAGTACGACGCGCCGTCGGAATGCCCGAACAGTCCGCGTCGCCCCGGATTGACGTGCAGGCGGCCCTGCACGTGCGCGAGCGCGGCGCCAATGAACTCCACGTCCGGCCCGTACCCGTGCAGCAGCAGATCCCACGTGCCTTCGTCGCGCGAGTCCGGCGCGAGGACGATGACGCCGAACTCGTCGGCGAGCGGAAACGCGTACGCCGTCGACCGTCCCGTGCCGCCGGCGCCGTGCAGGATGACGATCAGCGGCCACGCCTTCTCCGGCGTGTAGCCCTTCGGAATGTACAGCGTGCCGTCGCGGTCGCTGTCGCCGAGTTTCAGATCGTGCGGCCCTGGCGTCAGCTCCCGCTCGGAGACGGCGGGCGCTTGTGGCGCCGGATCCTGCCGCGCCCAGGCGGCGCCGCTCGCGGCTGCGGCGACCGTCAGGAACGCGCGTCGCGTGATGCCCATGTCACCCTCAGAACATCGCGATCGCGTTGAGCGGGAATCCGGTGCCGCCGGTCACGGGCATCGGATTGATCGTCAGCATGAATTCCCACCGGTTCAGGCGCGCGGCCGTTTCGCCCAGGGCTTCGAGATCCTGGTTGTCCAGCAGATTGACCCCGAGGCCCGTGATCATCAGCGTGTGGATCGGCAGCGCGAGGCCCTCGACCATCGACGGCGTGACGTCTTCCGCCGCGTCGCTGCCGAGGAGGGCGACGCCGCGCGCCTTGATCCACGGCGCCACCGACGCGTGGAGGCCGGCAGCGGACTGGCCCACGTTCCACGGCCCGAGCTTGTCGCGCCGTGCCCACCGCCCGGTGCGGAGCAGTACGGCATCGCCCGCCGCGATCTTCACGCCGGACTTCTTTTCCCACGCCTCGAGGTCCTCGACGTAGATCGCGGTGCCGGGCTCGAGGTACGGCACGCCGCGCAACCGCGGGATGTCGATGAGGACGCCGCGCGTGACGATGCCGTTCTTCAGATTCTGGATGCCGAGCTTCGTGCAGCCCTTGTCCGTGTTCACCTCGGCGCGCGCGTAGCCGTTGTAGGTCTGGTCCTTGTACAGGATGTGGCACAGCGCGTCGATGTGGCTGTGCGCGTAGCCGTGGTAGGACACGGCGTAGCGATCCATGTTGTTGCCGCGCAGCATCGTGTGCTCGAACGGGCTCGCGTTGTCTTCGGCGCGCTCGGTGATCGGATTGTGCGCGAGGGACACGGTTTCGCCCGTCTTCGCCAGCGCCAGCGCCTGCTTGCGCTTGGCGACCGTGATCAGGTTGACTGAGCCGAGCTGGTCGTCCTTGCCCCAGCGCCCCCAGTTCTTGACTTGCTGGAACAACTCGTCGAACTCCGCGGCATTCCTCGGCGCGCGGGACGCGCTCGCCACCTGCAGTGTCCGGCTTGAGCCGGACCCCGCGGTCTGGCTGAAGCCAGACACTACCGGGATCAACCCGATCGACAGGCAACCCGCAAGTGCGGCGGCGCGAAGAAGTCTGGAACGCATGACGTCGAACCCTCCAACTGGCGCTATAGTATGCGGCGAAAGGGGAGGACACCAATGAAGAACGTTGTATTGAGCGGGCTCGCGGTCATGCTGCTGGCCCCCGCGGTCGTATTCACCCAGTCGGGAATGGCGAAGCCCACGGCGGCGACCTACATCACGGATGAAGAGGTCAAGTCCGTCAACGCGCTGCCTGGGGTCGATCGGACGATTCGCGTGGTCGATATCGGCCCCGAGAATTTCGCGGTCGGCGTCATTCATCGCGGCGCCAGCGCACGCGCGGGCGGCGCCGGTGCGGCCGCCGGTGCGGGCGCGGGTCGCGCGGCTGGTGCAGGCGCGGCGGCTGGCGGCGGCGCTGGCCGTGGCGCGGGCGGCGGGGCGGCGGGCGCTGCGGGTCGCGGCGCGGCGCCGGCGGCCGAGCCGTGCGGAGAACAGGTCGGGGCGACGCCCGCCGGGGCGACGCCGGGCGCGATCGCCCACGATCAGCAGACCGAGGGCTACCTCATCATCTCCGGCGGCGGCACGCTCGTCACCGGCGGGAAGATCGTCAACGGCCGGCGGTCGCCGCCCGACGGCGAAGTCACCAAGATCCTCAACGGACCATCGTGCAGCGGTCCGGCCGTCGGCGATGTCGTGAAGAGAGTCGTCAAGACCGGCGACATCATCATTATTCCGGCCGGCGTCCCGCACGGCTGGAGCGACATCGGCGATCACGTCGACTATCTCAGTTTCCGGCCGTCGGCGCGCGTGCTGGAGGCGGGCTACGTGCATCCGTCGCTGAAGAAGTAACGCGGTCAACGATGCGTGATGGGGTGACGCGATGAAGCCGTCACTCCATCACGTCGTCTACCGGGTCGTCGACGGCCCGCCCTTCACAGCCACCGCGACGTAGGCGTTCGACCAGCAGCACTGAAAGCCGCCGCCGCCCTCGCCCGATTGATCGTTCGCCTGCACGCGTAGGATGTAATCGCCCGGCGCGCTGAACGTCGCCGTCGTGGTCGCTTTGCCGCCGTCGGCGCGGTCGATCGACGGCTTGGCGCTGTCGAACTTCACGCTGCCGGGTCCGCGGTACATACTCCACGTGATCGAGAGCGACGGCGGCATCGGAAACGCCGGTGCGCCAGTCGTCCCGCGCGCCGCCGCGGCGCCACGCCCGCGCCCGCCGCTTTGCGGCCGTTCCGCCACGTTTACCTTCGGCCCTTCGTCGGTCACCCACGCCGTCAACGCGAGCGGATTCGGTACGGTCGTGCTGAAGCTCGCGGCGGTACCGACGGGCGGGCCGGTGACCGCGGGGCCGCTGGGCTGGAATTTCAGCACCGGCGGCGTGTTCTGCGATCCCGCGTCGAGATACGGCTCGACGACCCAGTCGGCTTTCAGGTGCATCGGGATCACGTTGGTCTGGCCATTGGCGACCAGCGTCCAGACGAGCTCCTTCGTGCCGAAATCCTTCGGGACCTTGATCGCGAACACGCCGAACTGGCGTCCGGCCATGAAATGCGTGGGCTGACCCTGATCGGGCCCGCCGGGTTCAACCCGGTTGTTCGGACCGATGGGCACGTCGAGTTCCTGCTTCGCGTTGCGGTTGAAGTAGCCGATCAGGAGGCTGACGCTGCCGTCCTTGTTGTAGTACCACCCTTCGAATGCGGGCGTGACGCCCTGCCCGGCGTTGCGAATCGTCGGCGAGAGCGGATAGGGCGTCGGCGCCTGACCGACCGGCTGCTGTCCCGCACGCACGAACACGCCGGTGGACACGGCGAAGAGCACGATCAAGCCTGTCACGGTCGAGCGCGTGATTCTCATCCCAGTGCTCCTTCGGGTGTCCCTACCGATCGTTGTTGGCGGTCGACACCTTCGCGGCGGCGGCGCGCTTCGCCGCTTCCACCTTGTACTCGTCGTCGGTGTAATAGGTGATGTTCAGCCAGGCGTGGCCCATCTCGTCGACGGTGCGGTCGCCCCAGCCGACCCACTGGTTCGGATCGGGATTGGCCTTGTTTTTCGACGTGTTGTCGTACCACGTGACGAAGTGAAGAATCGTGCCCTTCGCCAGGAGCGGCGCCGCGTCGTCGTCATAGACGTAGATGTTGTGCCAATTGAAGTTGAAGTCGCTGATCTGGCTCAGCATCTCGCGGCGGCCGTCCGCGTAGATCGCTTCCATCGACATGCCCTTGCCGCGCAGGTGCAGGTGCGCCTGGAAGTTCTCGATGCGGGCGTTCTGACGGAGCACGACGAAGCTCTCGGTCGTCGTGATCTGGTTCGGCGGAATGTCGAGCGCGCGGTTGCCGCCCGTGAACGTGTTGAAGAGCGCGAGCACTTCACGGTGCTTCGGCTCCTGGCCTTTCGGGTAGAACCAGATGCCGAGTTCGACGGTGTCCGTAATCTCCTCGCCGACGGAGTGGTAGTGGATATCCCAGGTGATCTTGGAGCCCGGCAGCATCAAGCGGCCGGAATCAGGCCGCATTTCGTCCGCGTTCTTGCCGACGGCCCACTCCATGAACAGGCCGTCGCCCGCCACGTTGGGGTCGTTGGTGAAGAGCGCCGGATCCATGTCCTCCGGCTGCTGCAGACGCGCCAGTGCGTGGTGCGTGACCTTGCGGCCGCGCACCGTCGTCGGCTTGATTTCGATGGCGCGCACCCAGCGCGGCTCGGTCAGGCCGGTGGGGATCGTCGGCTTCCACCACGAGTCCTGCGCCACGGCCGGCACCGTCCACGGCGTCGACTTGATCACGAGGTCGGGCGGCCCGAGTTTGACCTGCTCGGTCCAGATGTTCGTCTCGTCGTTCCATTGCCTTGGCGCCGGCATGTCCTTCGCGTCGCCCTTCGGCGCGCCGGCGTTCACCCAGCGGACAACCGTGTCCACCTGGTCGTCGCTGAGCGACCGGTCGTTCTTGAACTTCTGGATGCCGATCGTGCGGTCGATGTGCCACGGCGGCATCTGACGATCGCCGACGCGGGCCGCGATCGACTTGGCCCACGGCCGCACTTCCTCGTACGTCACGAGCGACATCGGCGCCATCTGGTTCGCGCGGTGGCAGGCCTCGCACTTGTCCTGGAAGATGGGCGCGACGTCTTTGGTGAATGTCGGGGTGGCGGGCGAGTCCGCCGACCAGGCGGACGCGGGGGCGATCAGCAGAACGCCGAGGGCGAGCACTCTCGAACTGACCATGGACGCACTCCTTAATGTCGGGCCGGAAGGTGTGAGAACGAATCGGCTGCGGACGTGCAAGCAGGATGCCGAGCAGATGCACCTGATTTGTGCGGATCTCGACGGAAAAGCGGTGGGAATTTCCCTGGACTTCGGGAATTAATCCGCGGGAATCAGACTGACGGAGGCGGGTTATCGACGGCGCAGACGCGATTGCGACCCTGGTCCTTCGCGAGGTAGAGCGCGGCGTCCGCCCGCTCGAGCGCCGTGGCGAGCGGTTCGTCCGGAAGGCGGAAGACAACGCCGGCGCTGATGGTCAGCGGCACGGGGTCCCCGTGATGCGTGAACGCCAAGGCGGCCACCGCCTGGCGAATGCGATCGACGACCAGCCGCGCGCCGTCGAGCGACGTTTCCGGCAGCAGCAGCGCAAATTCCTCGCCGCCGTAGCGTCCCAGCAAGTCATGCCGGCGCAGCTTGCCGCGCACGGTGTCCGCCACGAGCCTCAGCGCGTCGTCGCCGACACGGTGCCCGAACCGGTCGTTCACCAGCTTGAAATGATCGAGGTCGATCAGCGCGACCGAGATGGGCCGCAGGTGGCGCGACGATCGGCCGCACTCGACCTCGGCGAGATCGAAGAAGTGGCGCCGGGTGTGCGTGCCGGTCAGCGCGTCGGTCGTGGCGATCGCGCGCAGTTGATCCTCGACCCGCTTCTGTTCGGTGAGATCGGTCAGGGTGATCATGACGAGCTGCTCGCCCGCGCTCACGAGCGTGCGCGCGTTCAGGAGCGACCAGAAGCTCTCGCCGCCCGACGTGCGGACCGGCACCGCGAGGGCGTCGACGCGGCGCTCCTGATCGAGCTGCTCGCGGAAGCGCGCGCGATCTTCCTCGCTGGCGTGCAGCGCGGGCATCCGGCGGCCGACCAGGTCTTCGACAGTCGAGCCGAAGAGGTCGGCGGCGCGCTCGTTCGAGAACCGCACGAGGTCGTCGTCCAGCCCGACGAGCAGGACGGGCACGGGCGCCGCGGCCAGCAGCGTCCGGAAGTTCTCCTCGCTCTCGCGCAACTCCTGCGTGCGCTGGTCGACGAGGCGCTCGAGGCGCTGCCGGTCCTCTTCGGCGCGCCGTTCGCTCGCGCCCACGAGTGCGCCGAGCTCCGCGATCGTGTTGTTCACGAGAAACCCGAGCACGTCGATCGTGTCGCCCTGGAAGTTGCGGTCGACCTGGACGGTGAAGTCTCCGGCGGCGACGCGCACCATCGCGTCCGCGAGCGTTGCGAGGGCGCGCGCCATGCGCTCCTCCTCGTTGTTGGGCGAGGCCGGGAGGACGCGGTTCAACTCGTCGGCAATCCGCGGCCGCGCGGATGAGTCCGGCGTCATGACGGGCGGGGCGCCGCGCGCTGGGTGTCGATCCACGCCAGCGCCGGATCGATCGCGTCGAAGAGCCGCGTGGGCACGCCCGGGCGGGTGAGCCCGAGGAAGAAGCTGCCGATGGCGCGCGCGAGCGGGTTGGACACGATCAGCGCCGCCGCGAAGAACACCGCGGGATCCATGCCCGCCGCGTAGATTCGGCGCGCCTCGCCGTCCTGCGACACGAGCGAGCTCAGGATCACCACCACCGCGCACCGGCCGCCGGTGGCGACGGCGTGGCGCGTCTGGAAGTCGATGTTCACGCGTGCGGACGGGCCGTCATCCTTCACGCCCTGCTCGGGCATGACGACGAGGACGTCCGCGGCGGCCTCGACGTAGCGGGTGTTGTACGTGCTGCCGACGGCTTTCCACTCTGCGGGGAGGACGGGCGAGGCCATGAACCGTCGGTGTCTCCTGCTGCCTAATTCAGAATTCAGAATTAAGAATTAAGAATGGGAGTCGTGACCCCTTTATTCCTAATTCCTAATTCCTGACTCCTACTTCTTCATCACGTATCGCATGACCCTCTTCGGCCCGACCTCGGCGCCGTAGATGTTGCCCTGCGCGTCGACGACGACCCCTTCCGCGGCGCTCGTGCCGCCGAAGTCCGGACGGCCGCGCGTTTCGGGATCGGGGATGTAGTACTTCACCGTACCGTCCTTCGCGCTGCCGATGCGGATGCCGCGCTTCCACCCGTTGTGGTTCTGCGACACGGACTCCGATTCGGAGTCGGCGGTGTAGAGGCTGTCGTTCTTGTCGACGAAGATGCCGCTCGGCCGGCTGAACTGCTTCCACTCGGCGATGAACGTGAGGTTCTGGTCGTAGATGACGACGCGATTGTTGTTGCGGTCGCCGATGAACAGGCGCCCGCGTGAGTCCATCGCGAGCGCGTGGGGCTGGTCGAACTCGCCCTGCGGGGCGCTGCCGAACTTCCCGAAGGCCTTGATGAGCTTGCCGGTCTTGTCGAACTTGAACATGCGCGCGTTGGAGCCCGGCGCGGACGAGTGGCCCTGAGCCACGAAGATGTCGCCGTTGGGGGCGACCAGCACGTCGTTCGGCTGGAAGCAGCATTCGTCGTCGGAGAGCACGCCGCCCTTCTTGCCGATCGTCATCAGCACCTTGCCGTCGGGGCTGAACTTGACGACTTGATGGCCGACCGTGGCGCCGGCGCCGGGCCCCGCAGGCGCGGCCGGACCGCGACCGCGTCCGGCTGCTGCCGCGCCGCCGGCTGCGGCACCGCCGGCTGCGGCACCGCCCGCTGCGGCACCGCCCGCCGCGCCAGCGCCGCCGCCCGCCGCCCGTCCGCCGCGCGCCGCCCGCGGTGCGTTGTCCTGCCCGTCAGTCACCCAGATGTTGCCGTCACGATCGACGTGGATGCCGTGCGGGAAGACCATCAATCCCGCGCCGAAGCTCTTCACGAGCTTGCCGGTCGAATCGAACTTCAGGACCGTCGGCAGTTCCGACATTTGTCCCGTCGTGACGTCCGTGACGCAGCTGTTGGCGCCGCACCGCTCCGCGACCCAGATCGACTTGCCGTCCTTGTCGACGTCGACGGCGCTCGTCGAGCCCCACGTGCGGCCGTCGGGCAGTTTGGCCCAGCCCTCGACCGACTGATACGGATTGGGCAGATCGTTGGTCGGTTTCATCTCGCCCTGGGCGAACGCCAGCGCGCCCATGGCGAGGGCAGCCGCGGCGATGCGGCCGGCAGCGGCGGGGATCTTCATATGCCTTGAACGGGACATTAGTGCCTCCTGAAAAGCTATCTGCCTGGTGACAGCGCCCCCACGGGAACTGCCCGCGAATCGTATCGCGGCCGGCCCCTCCGAAGCAGGTTTTTTTCGCGGGGCCTCCCGGAGCTGGCCGACCCGGCATCGGACTTGCCCCTGATCCGTGCAGGCGGGGAGGAATGCCGGGTTTCCGGCAGGAGGGTCTGATGAAAGCTTATGCAATGGTGGCGGCGGCCCTGGTCGTCGCGTTGGCGCCCGTCCTGCGCGGCGCCGGACAGTCGTCGGTCTACGGCGGGGGCAACGACTTCAATGCGTACTGCTCGTCCTGTCACGGGGCGTCGGCCAAGGGGGACGGCCCGATCGCGAATTCGTTCCGCAAACGTCCGGCCGATCTCACGAAGCTGACGGCCCGGAACAACGGCGTGTTTCCCGGCGAGATGGTGTTCAAGACCATCGACGGCAAGACACCGGTGAGCGGCCACGGCGGGCCGGACATGCCGACGTGGGGCGATGTTTTCGTGAAGTCGAGCGAGAGCGCGAGCCCGGATGCCGTGAAGCTGCGGATCGATTCGATCGTGAAGTTCCTGGAGACGCTGCAGGACAAGAAGTAGCCGCGGCACGCGGTGCTATGCTTGGCGGCGGACGCTCCATGATCCGCCGCCGCGCAGGGACGCGCGTGTTCTCTTCCGTTGGGCTCATCGCGCTCGTCGCGCTGATGGCGCTCGTCACCGCCACCGCCTTTGCGCAAGGCCGGCGATTCGGCGGCGGGGGATTCGATGGGTTCGACCTGTTCTCGGGCCGCGGCCGCCCGCTGCCGAACATCCCGTACGACGGCCGTTTCACCTTCGTCCGCATCAATTACAACACCGCGCCCGGCGGCTTCTGGTGGCGCGGCCTGCCGTCCTGGTCGCACGGGTATCCGCTGGCCGAGCAGAACCTCATGAAGATCATGAATGAGGTGAGCTACCTCGGCGCCCACGACGACGACATCAACTCCCTCACGCTCGACGATCCCGAGCTCGGCAAGTACCCCGTCGCGTACCTCATCGAAGTGAGCTGGTGGGCGATGACGCCGCGCGAGGCCGAGGCGCTGCGGGCCTACATGCAGAAGGGCGGCTTCGTCATCGTCGACGACTTCAAGGCCACGGGCGATTTCGGCAGCGAAGGCTGGGGGCCGTTCCAGGCGAACATGGAGAAAGTGCTGCCCAACGTGCGGTTCTTCGAGATGGACGCCAGGCATCCGATCTTTCACTCGTTTTTCGAAATTGACTCGCTCGCCAACTTCCCGCAGGCCTACAATGCGGGGCCTCCCGTCTTCCGGGGTGTCTACGAAGACAACGACCCGCAGAAGCGGCTGCAGATGATCGTGAACTACAACACGGACATCTCGCAGTTCTGGGAATGGTCGGGCCGGGGCTTGCGGCCGTTCGACCAGACCAACGAGGCGTACAAGCTCGGTGTGAATTACGTGGTCTACGGACTGACGCACTGAATCGACGATAGGGAGGGACCGATGCGGCGTGCCGTCACCACTCTGGGGATTCTGTTCTCGATTGCGTGCGCGGCCGGCGCTGTCGGCGCCGCATCCAGCGACGACAGTGAAAAGCTGCTGACGATCGACCACTACGTCCGCGTGAAATCCACGGTCCCGGCGATCGCCGGGCAGCCGGCGCAGATCTACGTGCGCGAACGCGCCGAGGCCGGCGGGGTCCTGCGGGCGCCGTCGATGGGCGATCGCGTCGTGCTGTTCGTCCACGGCGCGGGCACGCCGGCCGAGGTGTCGTTCGACGTGCCGTACGCGGACTACAGCTGGATGGCGTACCTCGCGCACGCGGGCTTCGACGTGTTCGCGATGGACACGACCGGCTACGGCCGGTCCACGCGCCCCGCGCCGATGAACGATCCCTGCAACCTCGCGAAGACCAGCCAGCCGGCGTTCGTGCCGAGCCTGCTGCCCGCGCCGTGTCCGCCGACGTACCCGCATCAGCTCACGACGATCGCGTCGGACTGGGACGATATCGGCGCCGTGGTCGACTACGTGCGCGCGCTGCGTCACGTGGACAAGGTGAGCCTCATCGCGTGGTCGCTCGGCGGCCCGCGCGCCGGTGGCTACGCGGCACAGCACCCGGAGAAAGTGCAGAAGATGGTGCTGCTGGCGCCGGCGTACAACCGCGCCGCATCGCCCACGCCACCGGCGACGGTGCCGCCTGACGGCGTGCCGGTGAACACGCAGTCGCGCGCGGAGTTCAACGCCAACTGGGATCGCCAGGTCGGGTGCGCGGATCAGTACGAGCCGGCGGCGAGCGACGCGGTGTGGTCGGCGATGCTCGCGTCCGACCCGGTCGGCGCGACGTGGGGCCCCGGCGTGCGCCGCGCGCCGGCCACGACGACCTGGGGATGGAACGCGGCGGCAGCGGGGAAGACGCAGATCCCGACGTTGCTCGTGGCCGGCGCGCACGACAAGCAAGTGCTGCCCGAGCGTGTGCAGCCGCTGCTGGCGGACCTCGGCTCGCCGCACAAGGTGCTGATCGATCTCGCCTGCTCGTCGCACAACGCCATGTGGGAAAAGAATCATCTGCTGCTGTTCCGGGCGTCGCTCGACTGGCTGACCACGGAGTCCGTGAAGGGGACGCAGCAGGGAACAATCAAGCTGGGGTACTGACGTGCGCCGATCGGGCGGGTGGGGCAGGTGGGCCAGGTGGCCAGGTGGGTCAGGTAGGTAACGAGGGAGAGATTCTGATGAAGAACATGCGAATGATTGCCGGCACATTTCTCGTCGCGCTCGTGTTCGGATCGTATCTCGGGTTCGCGCAGCAGCCTGCGGCGCCGGCCGCGCCGGCGGGGCGCGGCGCGCAGGCGCCGCCGCAGCCGATGTCGTTCTTCGTCACGAGCGTTGGCAAGGGCGATGGCGCGAATTACGGCGGGCTGGCCGGCGCGGACGCGCAGTGCCAGGCGCTCGCCGCGGCGGCGGGCCGTGGCGCGGCAACGTGGCACGCGTACCTCAGCACGCAGGGCGCCGGCGCGGTCAACGCGCGAGACCGCATCGGCACCGGGCCCTGGTTCAACGCGCGTGGCGGGCGGATCGCCGCGAATCTGGCCGAACTGCACGGCGACACGATCGAGCAGGCGCGGGTCGGCAACCCGCTCGGCAAGCAGATCTCGCTGACCGAGAAGAACACGATCGTCAACGGCGTCGGCGACACGCCGAACCAGCACGACATTCTCACCGGATCGACGCCGGACGGCCGTGCGTACACCGATGCGGCCGACCACACGTGCGGCAATTACACGAGCGGCGCCGACGGCAGCGGTTCGGCGCAGCTCGGACATTCCGACAAGCAGGGCGGCGGCAACAGCTCGTGGAACTCGTCGCATCCGAGCCGCGGCTGCAGCCAGCCGAATCTCGTCGCGACTGGCGGCGCGGGGTTGCTGTACTGCTTCGCAGTGAACTAGCTGTCAGCTGAACGCTTGAAAGGAACCGACGTGAACGCAGCGATTGAGCATCTGGTCCATCAGTTCGAGGCGCACAAGTTGTCGCGGCGCGAGCTCGTCGCGTCGCTGGCGGCGCTGGTTGGGGGCGCCTCCGCGGTTGGAGCCCAGACCGCTTCGGCGGCCCAAGGCCGATCGCTGAATCACGCGTCGCTGGCCGTCACCGACGTCGAGAAGGCCGCGGAGTTCTACGGGACGCTTCTGGATCTCAAGGTCGTGAGCCGTCCCGGCAACGGCGGCATCAACCTCGGCCTGGGCA
>Ga0315281_10009344_pt1 | contig 13606 bp, 15 predicted proteins | sample YL17G07_0_MG_FD_204540 | JGI IMG/M metagenome (GOLD analysis project Ga0315281, IMG submission 204540) | Sediment microbial communities from Yellowstone Lake, YNP, Wyoming, USA - YL17G07_0 | ecosystem: Environmental > Aquatic > Freshwater > Lake > Sediment | place: USA: Wyoming | collected...
GATCCCGGGGCCCGCCCTCGCTGCGCTCGCCGCCGCCTCGCTCGCCGGGGCGTGCGCGATCGGGATCGCGGTCGCCGTCGCCGGCAGTCTCTGGCTGCTCGCTTTCGTCGGCGCCGGCGCCTTCCTCGTCCTCGCCTACAACCTCGAGCTCGCGGGTGGCCGCTTCCACGGCGATCTCTGGTTCGGGCTCGCCTGGGGAGGCTTTCCGGTGCTGACCGCCTACTTCGCGCAGGCGGAGCGGCTGCGTTGGGAGGCCGCGCTCGCCGCCGCCTTCGCCGTCGGCCTCTCGCTCGCGCAGCGCGGCCTCTCGACCCAGGTGCGCCTCGTCCGCCGCCGGGCCGTCTCGGTGAGCGGGACGATCGAGCTCGCGGGCGGGACGCTGGAGCCGCTGACGGCGGCGACGCTGATCGCCGCCCCGGAGCGGGCGCTGCGGGCGCTCGCGGCGGCAACCGTGGCTCTCGCGGCGGCGCTGCTCGTCCTCCGGCTCTAGCATGGCACCCGTGCTGCTGAACGTCCTCCAGGCAGGGTTCGCCGCCGCGGTTGTCCTGGCGGCGCTCTCGCTCGGGCTCGCGGCCACCGGCCGCGCCTCCGGACGGCCGCTCGTGTGGCTCGCCGGGCTCCTCCTCGCCGGAGCGGCCGCCGCGTGGGCCGCCGTCGCCCTGGAGCCCGCGCGGCGCGAGCTCGCGGTCGCCGCAGGCGGGATCACCGCGGCGGCCCTCGCCCAGGCCACTGCCGCCGCGCTCGCGCGCGCACTCGGCCGCGTTCGCCGCGGCGACGCAGACGCCGAGCGCGTGCGGACGGCGATGGCGATCGTGATCGAGCGCGAGGCCTCCGAGCGCGCCCAGGAGCTGGAGCGGACGCTCGCCCGCGCCCGCGCCGACTCCGTCTCCCTGCTCCAGCACGAGGAGCGGCGCATCGCCGAGGAGCGGCGGCAGGAGCTGGCCGAGCGGGAGCGCGCCGCCGGCGAGGCGCTCGCCGAGGCGCTCGCGACGGTCGAGCGCCGTCTCGAGGAGCGTCTGCGCGACTTCGCGGCCGACCTCGACCGCGCGCAGCAGGGCCTCGGCGCCACGCTCGCCCGGCTCGAGACGCGGCAGGCGCACCTGCTCGCCGAGGCGGAGGCGCGAATCGAAGCCGAGGCAGCCGAGCTCGTCGCCACCGCCGACGGGCAGCGCGCCGCGCTCGTGCGGCTGCGCGAGGAGCTCGACCGCACCGCGCGCGAGACCCTCTCCGAGACGCTGGACGAGCTGCAGCAGCACACGCTGGAGCGCCGGCGGGCGATCGAAGAGGTGGCCGACCGGCTGCGGAAGCGGGAGCACGACGTCGCCGAGCAGATCGAGCGCGCCGAGACGGAGGTGCGCGCGCGGATCGAGACCGCATTCGCCGATCTCGAGCGCCGGCAGGTCGAGCACGCCGAGCGGCTCGTCGCGCGAGAGACGGCGCGCTACGCCGAAGCGGCGGGCCTGCAGTTCGAGACCGCTGCCAAGGCCTCGCGGGAGGAGACCGCGCGCCGGCTCTCGCGCGAGCTCGACCGAGCCGTCGAGACCGTCGCCCGCCAGGCCGACGCCCTCTTCGCCGAGCGCCTGAACCAGATCGCCGAGAGCGGCGCGCAGCGGCTCGAAGCGCGCCTCCGCCAGGCCCAGGCAGGCTTCGAGCGCCAGCGCGACGAGACCGTCACAGCCGTCTCCGAGCGTCTCGCCGACGCCGATCTCGAGCTGCGCAAGACGCTCGGCGCGATCGTCGTCGACGCCGAGGCGGAGCGTGCGGTGCTCGAAGCGCGGCTGCACGATCTCGCCCGCCGGATCGACGAGACGGCGGCCAAGGCGGCGCTGCGCGGCGAGTAGCGCCGCCAACAAATCGCGGCAGGGATCGTCTCAGCGACCACGAACCATCCGCCCATGGCCGAGACCACCACCACCGAATTCGTCGAGCAGCACAGCGAGCGCGCCAAGGTCGAGAGCTGGCGCCTGCACGTGCTGATCGAGGCCGGCTACCCGCTCCCGCTGGCGGAACAGCTCGCGGCGAGCGAGGCCGACCTGCACGGGGCGGTCGAGCTGGTGCACAGCGGCTGCGCCGCCCGGCTCGCGGCCGAGATTCTGCTCTGAGGCCCGGGCGCGCGTAAGCTGCGCGCCGTGAAGGTCGAGGCGACCCTCTACGGCGACCGCAAGGTCTACTCCGTCGGCGCCTGGAACCGCGGCATCGCCGAGTGGCTCGCGCGCCTTCCGGCCCTGTGGGTCGAGGGCGAGCTGACCGAGCTGCGCCGCAACGAGAAGTGGGGCAGCGTCTTCTTCACGCTCAAGGACCCGGAGGACGGCTCGACGCTTCCGGCGTCGATGCCGCGGCGGGCGTTCGACGCCCTCGGGCTCGACCTCGCCGACGGAGAGCGCCTCCACGTCAACGGCCGCCCGGAGCTCTACATCGCCAAGGGCGAGTTCCGCCTGCGCGCGCTGGTGATCGAGCGCTTCGGCCTCGGCGAGCACCTGGCGGCGCTCGAGCGCCTGAAGCAGGCGCTCGCGGCGGAGGGGCTCTTCGCGGCGGAGAAGAAGCGGCCGCTCCCTCGCTTTCCGCGCAAGATCGGCCTCGTCACCGGCCGCGACGCGGCGGCCAAGGGCGACGTGCTGACGACGATCACGACGAGATTCCCGCCCGCGCACGTCGTCGTCGCGGAGACGCTGGTGCAGGGGCCGCGCGCGGCGCTCGAGATCGTCGCCGCGCTCGAGGCCGTCGCCGCCGAGGCAGGCGTCGACGTGGTCGTCCTCACGCGAGGCGGCGGCAGCTTCGAGGACCTCCTCCCGTTCTCGGACGAACGGGTCGTGCGCGCCGTCGCCGCCTGTCCGGTGCCGATCGTCTCCGCGGTCGGGCACGAGCAGGACACTCCCCTCTGCGACCTCGCCGCCGACGTGCGTGCCTCGACGCCGACGGCGGCCGGCCGCCTCGTGGTCCCCGACCTCGGCGAGCTGCTCGAGGGCCTGCGCCGCGCCCGCGCCGCGCTCGCGCTCGGCGCCCGGCAGAGCTTCGAGCGCGGGCAGGAGCGCCTCGCCCGCTCGCACGCGGGGCTCGAGCGGGGCGCCCGCCGCTCGCTCGAGCGCGACGTCCAGCGCCTCGCCGTCACGCGCGACCGCCTGCGCCGCGCGCCGGCGCTCCTCGTCGAACGCCGGCGCGGCGCGCTGGACGCGACAGGCGGCCGGCTGCGGGCGCTCTCGCCGCGGGCGACGCTCGAGCGCGGCTACGCGATCGCCCGGGCGCGCGGCCACGTGCTGCGCTCCGCCGCCGAGCTCGCCGCAGGCGAGCGGGTCGAGGTCGAGCTGGGCGCGGGCGGCTTCGGCGCCAGGGTGGAGGAGGTGACCGCGTGAGACGCCCTGTGTCAACCTCTGACGCCCGCGCGTTCCTCGGGCGTCGCTCGCGGTGCCGGGCCGGAGGGGACAGTATGGGTAATACGGACCCGGAGAGACCGGCGCCGCGAGCGGCGTCAGGCGGCGGCGGAGCCGGGCTCTGCCCGGCGGGAGCCGTCGCCGGCGAGGGGCGCGCGTGAGCGTGACGCTCAAGAAGTCGGCTGTCGGCGAGGTGCTCGAGAAGGCGCTCGACGGCGAACGGATCTCCGACGCGGAGGCGCTGACGCTCCTCCGCTCGCGCGACCTCCTCGCGGTCGGGCGCGCCGCGAACGCGCTGCGCGAGCGGAAGACCGACCCGGACAAGGTGACGTTCATCATCGACCGCAACCTCAACTACACGAACATCTGCGTCACCGACTGCGACTTCTGCGCCTTCTACCGGCGCCCCGGCGACACGAGCGAGGGCTACCTGCTGCCGAAGCCGGTGATCTTCAAGAAGATCGAGGAGACGATCGCGATCGGCGGCACCGGCGTGCTGATGCAGGGCGGCCACCACCCGGACCTTGGCATCGACTACTACGAGGACCTCTTCCGCTCGATCAAGAGCCGCTACAAGGTGCATCTGCACGCGCTCTCGCCGCCCGAGGTGCAGCACATCGCGCGGCGGTCGAAGCTGACGACCTGGGAGGTGCTGCAGCGGCTGCGGGACGCCGGCCTCGACTCTCTCCCCGGTGGCGGCGGCGAGATCCTCGTCGACCGCGTGCGCGCGATCATCGCCCCGAAGAAGACGAAGTCGGACGAATGGCTCGGCGTCATGCGCGAGGCGCAGCGGCTCGGCATGTCGACGACGGCGACGATGATGTACGGGCACGTGGAGACGCTCGAGGAGCGCGTCGAGCACATGCGCCGCATCCGTGAGCTGCAGGACGAGGCGCGCGGCTTCCGCGCCTTCATCTCCTGGACGTTCCAGCGCGACGGCAACCGGCTCGACGCCGAGGTGCCGGACGAGACGCGGCCGACGTCGTTCGACTACCTGCTGATGCAGGCGGTCTCGCGCATCTACCTCGACAACGTCGACCACATCCAGTCGTCGTGGGTGACGCAGGGGCTGAAGGTGGGCCAGGTGGCGCTCGGCTTCGGCGCCGACGACATGGGCTCGGTGATGATCGAGGAGAACGTCGTCTCGGCCGCCGGAACGACGTATCGCACCTCTGCGGACGAGCTGGCGCACCTGATCCGGGCGCTCGGCAAGACCCCGGTGCAGCGGGACACGCTGTACCGCGAAGTGAAGGTCTGGGCCTAGAGCTTCGGGATGTCGGCCAGAAGCCGGTCGGGCTTGACGTACATCGTCGGATCCGATCCGAGCCCGTAGTCGCGGCGCCAGCGGATCACGCCCTTGCCGTCGACGAGGATGAAGGTGTGGCCGGCGGTGTTCGGGTGCATCCCCTGGCCGAGCACGTCGTAGGCGCCGGACATGTCGCGGTTCTCGTCGGCGACGAGCGGCGTCGTGATGCGGTACGTCTGCGCGGCCTGCCGCGCGTCTGCGGCCCGGTCGGTCGTGACGTTGACGAGCACGAGGCCCCGCTGCTTCAGGTCGGCGGCCCGCGCCTCGAGCGCCTGAATCTGCTCGAAGCACGCCTGGCACATCACGCCCTCGCTGAAGAAGAGCAGGACGTTCTTGCCGCGCAGCGACTCGCTCGAGATCGTGTTGCCCGTGACCACGTCGCGCTCGCCGAACGCCGGCGCCGGCGTGCCGATCTGCGTGGCCGTGGGTGCTGACGGCTGCTGCCCGCGCCCGAGTAGCACGAACGTCGCGGCGAGCGCGGCGATGCCGAGCCCGGCGGCGGCGAGCATGCCTCGGCTCGGCCTGCGCCGCTCGTTCGTCGCCCGTCGTTTGGGGTGAGGAGGCGCTGGCCTGGCCTCGATCGCTTTCCGACTCATGAGACTCGTTCCCCCTTTGGCTTGAGGACGATGTAGGTGAGGAGCGCCACGACGACCGCGAGCACGGGCCACGCGACCGCGTTCGGGACGTCATCGAGGCGCACGGCCAGGCGGCCGACGAAGGCCCCGAGGTCGCGCTGGAAGCCCGGAGCGGTCTCGGCGCGCCCGGTCAGCGCGAGCGTCACGAAGAGGACGCCGAAGGCGAGGAAGATCGCGCTGCCGGCGAGTCGCGAGACGGTCGTGTCCTTCACGTAGCGACCGAGCCGGAGCACGACGCGCGGGTCGCGGACGCGGCGCTTCGCGCTGCCGAAGACGATCGCGATGGGAAGCAGCGGCGCGACGAGGCCGAGGATGTAGGCGCCGCCGAGGAAGGCGCCGCCCCACCACGCGGAGCTCACCGCCGAGAGGGCGACGGCACCGGCGAGAACCGGCGCGCAGCACGCAGTCGCGGCGCCCGAGAATGCGCCGAGGCCGAACACCGAGAGCGCCGAGCCGGTCAGCTCGGGCTTGGGTAGGGGCAGCGACAGCATCGTCCCGCGCCAGAGCGCGACGGCGACGGCGATCATCATCAGGCCGCCGAGGACGAAGAGCTGCGGGTGCCACCGCGAGACGAGCGACGCGACCGCCGACGCTCCGAGCGTGATCGGCCAGACGACGACGGCGACGCCGGCGACGTAGACGGCGCTCAGGCGGGCGACGCGCCAGCGGCTGCCGCCGGAGACGGCCGCGAGGTAGGTCGGCAGCATCACTCCCGAGCAGCAGGGCGCGAAGAAGGCGACGAGCCCGGCAGCGAAGGCCGCTGCCGCCGAGCCCGCGAGCAAGGCTTCGCTCATGCGGCGAGCTCCTTTCGGAGCCGCTTCTCCGACAGGCGGCCGTACGCGAGCAGACGCCCGCCCTCCACCAACGCGGGCAGGAAGGCGAGCGGGATCCCCTGCTCTGCGAGCGCCTGCGCCTCGGCGCTCTCGACATCGACCGTCCGCAGGGAGAAGGGGACGTCGTGGCGGATGCGGTCGAGCACGTGCTTCGCGTGCTCGCAGAGGTGGCAGTCGCTCGCGGTGACGAGGGTGAGGTTGTGCACGACAGAAGCGTCGGCGCCACGTGTGAAGGCCCGGTGAAGCGGCCGCGAAGATCCGGACCTTCTACCGATCAGCCGGTAGTGATTCCCGATGCGATCTCTTCATGCGATCTTCACACTGAGCGCCGAGAGTGACGCTGATGGAGCCGAACAAGAAGATCGTCGTGATCGACGACGAGCTGTCCGTGCAGGATGTCGTCCGCGGCTACCTCGAGAAGGACGGCTACCACGTCTTCGTGGCCGGCAACGGGCGGGACGGGCTCGCGCTCGCCGAGCGGACGAAGCCCGGCCTGATCGTGCTCGACCTGATGCTCCCCGACATCGCCGGCGAGGAGATCTGCCGCGAGATCCGCAGCCGCTCGGACGTGCCGATCCTCATGCTCACCGCGAAGGCGGCCGAGGAAGAGCGCGTCGGCGGGCTCGCGATCGGCGCCGACGACTACCTGACGAAGCCGTTCAGCCCGCGCGAGCTCGTCGCCCGCGTGCGCGCGATCCTGCGGCGGACGCAGGGCGTCGAGACGCCGCTCGTGGAGACGCTCTCGTTCGACGACGGCCGGCTCGAGATCGACACGGTCGCGCACGAGGTGCGACTCGAGCGGCAGATCGCCGACCTGACGCCCAACGAGTACCGCCTGCTCGTCACGCTCGCGCGCTATCCCGGCCGCGTCTACTCTCGCTTCGAGCTGATCAACCACGTGCAGGGCTACGACTTCGAGGGCTACGAGCGCACGATCGACGCGCACGTGAAGAACCTGCGCAAGAAGATCGAGCCGGATCCCAAGCACCCCCGCTACGTCGAGACGGTCTTCGGCGTCGGCTACCGCCTCGCCAAGCGGTGAGCGCGGCACGGCGGGTCGGGCTGCGCGCGCGGCTCGCGATCGCACTCGTCGGCGTCGCTGTCCTCGCCGTCGGGCTCGCGACCCTGCTTGCGAACCGCGGCCTGCACCCGCGCGTGGCTGGAGCGGCCGAGGCGCGGATTCAGCGCTCGGCCGAGCACATGGCGGAGGCTGCAGCGAGCGTTTATCGCGAGAACGGCGGCTGGACGCCCGGCGGCGTCGAGACGCTCGAGCATCTCGCCGATCTGAACCGTCTCGCACTGCGGGTCTCCGGCCCCGGCGGCGCTCGTCTCGCCCCCGGCCACTCGCACCCGGCGCTCGGCGATGCGGAGATCAGCGCCGCTGCCCCGGTCGTCGTCGGCAAGCGCATCGTCGGCAAGGTGCTCGTCGCTCCGCTCAGCGGGAAGCTCCTGACGCCCGAGGAGGAGCATCTCCAGGCGTCGCTCGACCGCCTGCACCTGATCGCCGGTGCGGTGTCCGTCGCCGCCGCGCTGCTCGTCGCCTTTCTGCTCGCCCAGACGCTCTCCCGGCCGCTCCGGCGAATCCGGATGACGGCGCAGAGAATCGAGCAGGGCGAGCTCGGCGCGCGGGTCGAGCTCGGCGGCGATGCGGAAGTGCGCGCGGTGGGCCACGCGCTGAACCGGCTCGCCGACACGCTCCAGCACGAGGAAGAGCTGCGCAAGGAGAGCGTCGCCGACGTCGCACACGAGCTGCGCACGCCCGTCTCGGGCCTGCTCTCGAGGATCGAGGCGGCTCAGGACGGCGTGCTTGCAGACGCGGCGGCGAACCTGGAGGCGATGCACGCCGAGGCGCTCCGCCTGACGCGCCTGCTGGACGATCTCGCCCGTCTCGCCGAGGCGGAACGGCCCGGCCTCCTGATCGAGAAGCGGTATGTCGACCTCGCCGAGGTCGCGCGCGAGGAGCTCGAGCGGTTTCGGCTTCGTTTCGCCGAGAAGGGGATCGAGGTCGAGGAGAGCTTTGCGACCGCGCCGGTGAACGGGGACCCGAAGCGGCTCGGCCAGGTCGCCGCGAACCTCCTCTCGAACGCCCTTCGGTACACGGAGCCGGGCGGTCGCGTGCGCGTGCGCGTCGCGACCGAGCGCGGCTCTGCGCTCCTCGAGGTCGCGGACACGGGCGTCGGGATCGCCCCCGACGATCTCAAGCACGTCTTCAAGCGCTTCTGGCGCGGAGAGAAGTCGCGCTCGCGCGCGACCGGTGGGACGGGGATCGGCCTCGCGATCGTGCAGGAGCTCGTGCGCGCGCACGACGGGCGCATCGACGTCGAGAGCGCGCCGGGGCGGGGATCGGCCTTCCGCGTCTTCGTTCCAGTCGTGCACGAGTAGCTCGGCCCGCGGGCCTCGCACCTTCACGCCAGGCGCAGACGCGGTTCACCGCTTCTTCAGATCTCCGCGTGATGCTGGAGCCGACTGTCAACGCGACGACGGAGGACATCGATGTCCACGGGAACCCTGTTCTTCCTGCTGCTCGTGCTTGCTTGCCCGCTTTCGATGCTGCTGATGCACCGCGGCGGAGGCCACGCCCACGGCTCAGCGGGCGCCGCCGGCGACGAGGAGCATGCGGGCCACGGCTGCGGACACGGCGGGCACGGCGACCGTGGGGCGCACCGGCCCGGCCCGCACGAGGACTCGATCGACGAGCTCCGGCGCAGGCGCGAGGAGCTCGACGCGGAGATCGAGGAGCGCGAGCGGGTCGCGGAGCCGTGACGGGCGTGACCGGTGTCGGCCGCCTCCGAAGGAGGGAGCGTGCAACCGGCACCGAGCCGCACACGGCGCGGGTCGTCGTCCGCGGTCGCTACGAGCCGGACACGATCGTCGCAGCCGCCGGCAGACCGCTTCGCATCACGTTCCGTCGCGAAGACACGCTCGCCTGCTCAGAGCGAGTCGTCTTTCCGGACTTCGGCAAGAGCGCGATGCTGCCGCCGCACGAGGATGTTACGATCGACCTCGTGCCGGAGCGAGCGGGCGAGTACGAGTTCACCTGCCAGCTGGGGCTGCTGCGCGGCCTCCTGATCGTCACCGGCCCGGGCGCGGGGGCCGAGACAGAGGCACGGCTTTGACGGCGGCCGACACAACCGTGGCGGAGACTCTCGGGGCTGACCGGCCCTCCGTGGCCGCCCGGCTCTGGAGCTGGGCTCTGGCGGTCTGGGGCGGCTTCATCGGGCTGCTCCCGCACGTCCTCCACCACGTCGGCCCGCTTGCGGGGGCGGCGCTGCTTGCCGGCGCGACCGGCCGCGTGCTCTTCGCGGCGATCGGCTTCGCCGCCGCGATTCCGTTCCTGTTTCGCCTGCACCGCCGGTTCCGCACCTGGAAGGCGCCGGCGCTCGCGCTCGCCGTCTTCGCTGCGATGTTCTCGCTCTCGTCGTTCGTCATCGGCCCGGCCCTCGCGGACGGAATGAAATCGCCGCCGGCGCAGCCGGGGAGCCAGCAGCCGGCAGGGCACTCACAGCACCACTAGGCCGCCGTCGTCGCTGTTCGGATCCTGTAAGGGTCGGGACCGTTCGCCGCGGTCTGCGCTACCCTCGACCGGGGTCGTGAGAGTTCAGAGGCTGGTCATCGGGGGGCTCGCCGCCCTGGCGCTCGCGCTTGCGGCGCCGGCGGGGGCGCAGACGACCCCGCTCATGCCCGGCGTCTCGTACGAGCGCGGCGTCCAGTTCACGCCGCACGGCCCCGTCGCTCTCCACATCGTCACCGGGCCGCGGCCGGCCGGCCTCTACCAGCTCCGGCCGGTGCTCTCGAACGACGCGATCAACGGGGTCGAGACGCTCAGCTCGATCGAGCGCAGGCTGTCCACGTCCGCGACGACCGTCGGCGTCAACGGCGACTTCTTCACGTTCGCGAGCGGCCGCCCGAGCGGCGTCTTCATGCAGGACGGACAGGTTGCGAGCCCGCCGTACGGCGACCGCTCGAGCATCGGCGTCACCGCCGACGGGACGCTCGACGTACGCCGCATCGAGTTCTTCGGCACGTGGAAGGGTGTCGGCCAGAAGCGGGTGCTGAACGACCTCAACCAGGCGCCCGGTCCGGACGCCATCTCCCTCTTCACATCGGCCTGGGGGCCCGCGACGCCCTCGCTCCCCGGGGCGACCGAGGCAGTCCTCTACCCGTTCCCGGCGCCCGTGCCGAACGCCGACCTCGCCGCGCAGGTGATCCAGATCGCCGGCGGCGGCTCGACGCCGATCCCGCCCGGCGGCGCCGTGCTCGTGGCCCGCGGCAAGGCGGCTACGAACCTCGCCGCCGAGGCGCCGGTGGGGACGACGGCGACGGTGCGGCTGATCTTCAGGCCCGAGTGGGCCGGGATCGTGAACGCGATCGGCGGCGGGCCGCAGCTCGTGCGCGACGGCAGGCCCGTGTTCAAGGCGCTCGAGGCGTTCTCGCCCGAGGTTCTGCTGCCGCGGGCCCCGCGCACCGCCGTTGGGCAGCTCGCCGACGGCCGCGTCATCCTCGTCGCCACCGACGGCCGGCAACCCGGCTACAGCGTCGGGATGACGAACTTCGAGCTGGCGCAGACGCTCGTGCGTCTCGGCGCCGTCACCGGCGCGGCACTCGATGGCGGCGGCTCGACGACGCTCGCCTTCGAGGGCGCGATCCTCAACCGGCCTTCGGACACGCGCGAGCGGCCGATCGCGGACGCGCTGCTCCTCGTCTACTCCGGCGTCTATGCGCCGCCGCCGGCCGAGGCCGTCGTGTCGCCGAACGGCGACGGCGTCGCGGAGTCGCAGAGGCTGTTCTACAAGCTCGTGCGGCCGTCGGCGGTGACCGTGACGCTGACCGCGCCCGACGGCACCGCCGCGTTCGCCGAGACCGCGCAGCGCGAGCCCGGCGTCTACGACGTCGCCTTCCCGCCGCTACCCCCGCCCCCGCCGCCCGTACCGCCGCCTGTGGAGCCGCCGGCGCCGCAGCCGGCGCAGGCGCCCGAGCCGACACCAGCGCCGCCCGCCGAGGGCCGCTGGCGGCTCGACGTCTCCGCCACGGACGACCAGGGTCGCGTCTCGGCGACGACGCAGTCCTTCGTCGTGGACGACACGCTCGGCTTCCTCCAGACGGGCAAGGCGCTCTTCCTGCCGCCGGCGGGCCGCGAGTTCCCGATCGCGCTGACGCTCTCCCGCGACGCTCGGCTCACCGTCACGGTCGAGACGAAGGCCGGCGCCGTCGTGCGCACGCTCGCCACGCGCCGCTACCCGGCCGGCCCGGTGCAGCTCGCCTGGGACGGGCACACGCTCGGCGGCAAGAAGCTCGCCTTCGGCGGGCGCTATCTCGTGCGGGTCGTGGCCCGCACGCCGTACGGCACGCTGCAGCTGACGCGCGACTTTCGCGTGCAGCGGATCGCGGGCCCGAAGAAGCCCCGCCCGCCCGCGGCCTCCGGCTAGGCTCCGGCGGTGCTCGCCAGCCTCACCAGCCAGTTCACGTCGATCGTCGGCAGCCACGGCCTCTACGCCGTCTTCGGGCTGATGCTCGTCGATGCCCTGCTGCCGGCCGCGAGCGAGGCGGTGATGGTCTATGCCGGCGCAGTCGCGGCGGGCGCCTTCGCCGGCCAGGATGTCGTCCTCGTCGGCGCCAAGATCCCCCACGGCTTGCCGGCCTACGCGGCGATGGCTCTCGCCGGCACGGTCGGCTATCTCGCGGGCTCGCTGGCCGGCTGGGGGATCGGCGCCGCGGGTGGCCGGCCGCTGCTCGAGCGCCACGGCGCCTGGTTCCACCTCGACGCCGAGAAGCTCGCGCGGGCGGAGGCGTGGTTCGACCGCTGGGGCGACTGGGCGGTTCTGCTCGGCCGCGTCACCCCGGTCGTGCGCTCGTTCATCTCCATCCCTGCAGGAGTCTTTCGCGCGCCACTGCACCGGTACCTCTGGCTGACGCTGGTCGGCTCGGCGGTGTGGTCCTTCGCGCTCGCGGGCGTGGGCTGGGGGCTGGGCGAGAGCTGGCAGACCTTCCACGACCGCTTTCGCTATGCGGACTACGCCGCCGCGGGCGCTCTGGCGGCAGGGATCATCCTGCTCGCGTGGAAGCTGCGGGGGCGCCGCCGCGGCGGAAAAGACGCCGCGCGCGGGTAGACTGGCCTGCCGGCACCCATGATCCCCCTTGTCGACGTCAAGGCGCAGTACGCGCCCCTCGTCCCTGAGCTGAAGGAGCGCCTGGCGGAGGTGCTCGAGTCGGGTCGCTTCATCCTCGGCCCGCACGTCGCCGAGTTCGAGCGCGAGGCCGCCGCCTATCTCGGCGTACCCGTCACCGTCGGCGTCGCCAACGGCACCGACGCGCTCGTGCTCGTGCTGAATGCGATGGGGATTCGGGCAGGCGACGAGGTGATCTGCCCGGCCTTCACCTTCTACGCCACCGCCGAGGCGATCGCGCGCGTCGGCGCGACGCCGGTCTTCGCCGACATCGACCCGGTCACGCTCAACCTCGACTCGGAGGACGTCGCCGCGCGGATCACGCCGCGGACGAAGGCGATCATGCCCGTCCACCTGTTCGGCCGTCCCGCCGCGCTCGCCGACCTGGCCCGGCTCGGCTTGCCGCTGATCGAGGATGCGGCTCAGGCCTTCGGCGCCGAGGGCACGGCCACGACCGGCGTCGCCTCGACGTACAGCTTCTTCCCGACGAAGAACCTGTTCGCGCTCGGCGACGGCGGCCTCGTCGCGTGCACCGACGAGGAGCTCGGCGAGCGCGTCCGCATGCTTCGCTTCCACGGCTCGAAGGACAAGCAGACGTTCGAGTACATCGGGACGAACTCGCGCCTCGACGAGCTGCAGGCCGCTGCGCTGCGCGTCTTCCTGCCCCACCTCGCCGGCTGGAACGCCTCGCGCCGCGAGGCCGCCGCCCGCTACGCCGAGCTCGGACTCGGCGAGGCCTGCGAGCTGCCCCCCGACGAGCCGGGCCACGTCTACCACATGTACGTCGTCCGCTCGAGCGCCCGCGACCGGATCGCCGCCGCGCTCAAGCAGGCGGAGATCGGCTGCGCGTCCTACTACGTCACACCCCTTCACCTGCAGCCGGCGATGCGCTACCTCGGCTGGAAGCGAGGCTCCCTGCCCGAGACCGAGAAGGCGGCCGCCGAGAACCTCGCCGTCCCGATGTGGGGCGGGATCGGCGTCGAGATCCAGGAGCGTGTCGTCGAGACGGTGCTCGCCGCCGCCGGCGTCGCGGCGGGACGGTGAGAGCCCCCGTCAGCCCGCACCGGCTGCCGCAGATCGCGGCCGACGCGGCGATCGTCGCCGTCGCGTGGCTGCTCGCCTTCCGGCTCCGCTTCGACCCCTCGATTCCGCGCTACTACGACGCCTACCTCGGCTGGGACGTCGTCGCGCTCGTCGTCGCGCTCAAGCTCGCCGTCTTCACCGGCTTCGGCTTCTACAACCGCTGGTGGCGCTACGTCTCGACGCGCGATATGTGGGGCGCCTTCCGCGGGGTCACGGT
>Ga0315281_10009345_pt1 | contig 13606 bp, 13 predicted proteins | sample YL17G07_0_MG_FD_204540 | JGI IMG/M metagenome (GOLD analysis project Ga0315281, IMG submission 204540) | Sediment microbial communities from Yellowstone Lake, YNP, Wyoming, USA - YL17G07_0 | ecosystem: Environmental > Aquatic > Freshwater > Lake > Sediment | place: USA: Wyoming | collected...
TGACAGAGAGAAGATAGTGATAGCCAGGGTAGGACCTACGCTCGGGGTGCATATGGGTCCAGGGGCACTGATTGTAGTCATCAGGGAACAATAGCCGACAGATAACAAAAACTGGCAGCGGGTGGATTTGAACCGCCGACCAAGGGCTTATGAGTCCCCTGCTCTACCACTGAGCTACGCTGCCACCGCCGGCAATATAACACGATGAAACTATGCTGTCAATTTCTCTCAAAGAGTCTTCGACTTAAGGATATGGACAGCGGTAGCCTTAAAGGTAGCATAAACCTGCTTTCCCTTTTCTAGAGCTAATTCCTCGGCTGACCTTTTGGTAACCAGAGATACCAGTCGAAAGCCGCAATTTATCTCAATGCGACTGAGCGGACCGGTTGATACTACCCGAGTTATTTGCCCGATGAACGAGTTCCTGGCACTACTGGTGGTTTTTGATAGGGTCAGTGTAATATCCTCTGGTCTAACACAGGCACATACCTCTTCGCCAACAGGGTAATTAGAAATCGCCTCTATTATTTTATTGTCACCAATACCTACGGCAACTATCCCCTCCTCGCTTGATACTATTACCCCGTCTATAATATTGTCAGCGCTGACAAACTCGGCGACCTCTCTACTCTCGGGCGAAGTGAATACCTCTCCTGGGTCTCCAGTTTGAAGGATTTCGCCATTTATGAGCACACCTATCCTGTTAGCTAGACGCTGACCTTGAGACATATCGTGTGTTGCCATTATTATCGTGGTATCATACTGAGGAATAATACTTGTGATTAATTCCTCGATTTTTGCTGCCGAGAGGGGGTCAAGGTTGGCTGTCGGTTCATCCAGTAGCAGTACCTCTGGTTCAGTGACTATCGCCCTGGCTATTGCCACCCTTTGTGCTTCTCCACCAGATAATGTTCTAGCGTCTCTATTCTTATAGGCTGAGAGGCCAATCATCTCAAGGATACTGCTGACCTTTGCCCGAATGCTGCTTTTCTTTGCCCCTCTCCATTTCAGACCGTAGGCGATGTTATCATAGATACTAATGTTAAATACTATCGGTTTCTGGATTACGAAAGCCATCCTTCTACGCATCTCAAATCTAACCTTCTTGGATTCGGTGGCATCCCTGCCATCAAAATATATTTTGCCCGATGCGGGCATTTCAAGAAGGTCTACCAGACGTAAGAGGGTTGTTTTCCCAGCACCAGTAGGGCCAATAAGAGCAAAAACTTCACCCTTGTCAACCTTTATGTTGATATTTTTTAGAATATCTCGCCCACTATATTTCTGGCACAAATCTACGGTTTCTATTAAAGGCACTGTTACCTCTGCTGAAGTCTGTTTAAGACTATATTAATGATGAGGGCAATAAGGATAAGGATTATGCCCAGGGCGATGGCTAGCTCTATATCACCCTTAGATGTCTCCAGCGAGATGGCGGTAGTAAAGACCCTGGTGAACCCCCTGATATTGCCACCAACCATAAGGGCTAACCCTACCTCAGAGATAGCTCGACCAAAAGCCAATAAAATCGCTGCCATAACCGCAAATCTGGCTTCTTTGAGGACAATCACCACTGTCTGGAAGTCACTGGCACCGAGGGAACGCGCTGTTTCGGATATCGCCTTATCCACTCCGCTGAGAGCAGAAACGGTCAGACCAAGCAGTACCGGTGTAATCAGTATCATCTGCCCGATAATCATCACCGTAGGGGTGAAAAGCAAATTTAGCCCACCCAGTGGTCCGGCTCTGGAGAAGAGCAGAAAAACAAAGAGACCAACGACGACAGTGGGTATGCTATAGAAGGTCTGGATAAAATTTATTAAAGTCCTTTTACCGATGAAGCGGTTGAAGTGTATAAGACTCCCAAGGGGGAGGCAAATGACGCCGGCAAGGAGAGTGGCGGTCACCGAGATTGTCAGTGACCGCCCGGCGATACTCATTACCTCCGGGTCAAAGGAAACGATTAGTTCTACTGCCTTAACCAGGCCCTGCCATATCTCGGCCAATTAACTTCAACTCCGTCTATCTCACTATTTGGGTTCAGCACCGGCGCAGGGGATGAATAGCTGCAAACCGTATTCCTCAACACCGTAATTGCCAATAAGTTTCTGTATTTCCGGTGAAGTAAGGAAACCTATCAGGCTATTAGCCAAATCAATCTTAACTCCCTTAACCTTTTGCGGATTTACGGCAATAACGGAGTAGACATTGAGCAATATGCTACCCTTGTCTACGATTGGCACCAGGTTCAGCTTGCTTTTATAGGACAAATAGGTGCCCATATCGGTCAGTGTGTAAGCCTGCTTCTCGCTGGCCATCTGCAGGGTCGGGCCCATGCCCTTTCCCCCCTCTATATACCAGGCACCGGCTTTCCTGACCACTTCGTAATCAAAGCCGGCGGCATTCCAGATTGCCTTCTCTTTGGAGTGAGTCCCTGAGTTGTCCCCTCTGGAGACAAAGGTACCACTCTTTGTCTCAAAGAGCTTCTTAAAAGCGTCTTCCGGGTTCATGCCCTTAATGCCCGCCGGGTCGCTGGCTGGGCCGACGATGAGGAAGTAGTTATAGGCGAAGGGGACTCGCTCGACACCATAGCCCTCGGCAATGAACTTCTCCTCGTTAGCCTTGTCATGGATAGTAAGAACATCAACGTCCCCCCTCTTAGCATATTCAAAAGCAGCACCGCTACCAAGGGACAGGATGTCTAAGGCGACATTATATTTTTTCTCAAACTTTGGTTCCAGATATCCCCACAGCCCGGTATCATAAAGGCTGGTGGTAGTAGCCATTTTTAACGAGGCTCTACATCCTGCTGCCCCTAAGAGAAGACTTGTCAGCACTAGCAATGCTAAATAGCTAGCTACTTTATTCCTCACCGCACTCCCTTTACCAATTATTAAAAAAGCACCTCGAAAGGAGGTGCTCTACATGCTATTAATCATAGCATGAGCCAACTCTCCTTTCCAAACACGGGAGGCACCGCCATTTCCAGCGATACCCTATCGGCCAGTCTCCATAATTTACTTTCAGGAGAACAGGCTCGGAGAGGATATTCGGTTTTTAATCTGACCCATATTATCACATCTCCGGTATAATTGGCAACCCTACTGAGATTATTTATTAACCCTATCCCCCTTTATCCCCCTTCCCCTTCTCCTTCTTCAATGAGAGCTTACTCAATTAGGAGTGTCTAAGAGGGGCGCCTGCCCCTCTTTCTTCTTCTCCCCCTTTCCTGGTAGGAGAGGGGGACTAAGGGGATGAGGTGTAGAAAGTTGAGGTGTCACTAGGGTATTGAACAAGTACCCTGCCTTGACGCTAATATAAGTCCTCTGTTAAAATCCACACGGTTATTCTTTTTAGTCGACTATTAATCCTCAAAATTCACTTAGGAGGTTTATTATGGCTATTGACTATGAAAAGGAAGGTAGAATTGCCATCTTTACCATTAATCGCCCCCAGGCAATGAATGCCATGAATATGGAGGCGGTGCGAGAGCTTACTGAGGCAATGGCGGACTTCAGGGATGACCCTGAACTTTGGGTTGGCATCATTACTGGGGCTGGCGACAGGGCTTTTTGCGGTGGTGCCGATATAAAAGATACCCTGCCATTTATGAAGGAGCATTGCCGGAACCAGTGGGCGTTCCCCCCGACCATAATGCGTGGATTTGAGCTTTGGAAGCCGCTCATTGCCGCCATCAATGGCTTAGCATTAGGCGGGGGTCTGGAAATAGCCCTGGCTTGCGATATAAGAATCGCCGCAGAGAACGCTCGCCTGGGCACAACTGAGGTAAATCTAGGTCTAATTCCGGGGTGGGGAGGAACACAGAGGCTGCCCCGAATGATTCCCTGGTGTAAGGCAGCCGAGATAGTACTGATGGGAAGACCTATAGACGCTCAGGAGGCATACCGCATCGGCTTAGTCAATAAGGTTGTGCCTCAGACAGAGGTTATGACTACGGCTAAGGAGTGGGCTGGGGTTATCTGTCAAGCGGGACCTCTAGCCGTTAGGGCAGCTAAAGAGGCTATGATTAGAGGTTATAGCATGACTTTGGAAGATGGCTTAAGGCTGGAGAACTCGCTAGTAGCCTACCTCTTGGGTACTGAGGACTTCACCGAGGGAACCACAGCCTTTGTGGAAAAGAGAAAGCCTGTCTACAAGGCAAAATAATAAACGGAAAGGAGCACTATGGAAATTAAGAAGGTCGGTGTAATTGGGTGTGGAACGATGGGTGCAGGCATCGCTCAGCTCTGCGCTCAGTCAGGCCATCAGGTGGTAGTATCGGAAATAAACAGCGAGCTTTTGAACAAGGGGTTAGCCTTGATTGACAAAGCATTAGCCAGAAGTGTGGAGAAGGAAAAGATTTCCCAGCAGGATAAGGATGCCACACTAAGTCGCATTAAGGGCACTACCAATACTAAGGACTTCTCTGACTGTGACCTAGTGATAGAGGCTGCCATTGAGAATATGGACTTGAAGAAGAAGGTATTTGCTGAGCTGGATAAAATCTGCCCCAAACATGCCATCCTGGGTACTAACACCTCGGTTCTTTCCATAATTGATATGGCAGTAGTAACTAAAAGACCGGAGAAGGTGTTGGGGCTGCACTTCTTCAATCCGGCGCCGGTTATGAGACTGCTGGAAATCGTAAAGACCATTGCCACCAGTGATGAGACTGTTGAGATATGCAAGAAGTTTGGCAAATCTTTAGGAAAGACCACAGTTATTGCTCCGGATAAGCCGGGCTTTATTGTCAACCGACTCTGGATACCCTATATGCTTCATGCCATCCGCTTATTAGAGGAGGGTGTTGCCAGCAGGGAGGATATTGATAATGCCGTAATGATGGGATTGAATTACCCCATGGGGCCGCTCACCCTCGCCGACTTCAGTGGTCTTGATATTCTCCTGTTTGCCGCTAACGCTGTTTATGAGCGACTCAAAGACCCGCGGTACATTGCGCCTACCTTGCTGGAGAAGATGGTTGCCGCCGGCTGGCTGGGGCGCAAGACGGGTAAGGGGTTCTACGATTATAAGTGAAATCCCCATCTAAATTAGCCTGAGATTGAAATAGGTAGCCTGGGTTAGAAAAGGAGGATTTTCCATGACCGAGGTGGTAATTGTTAGCGGAGTAAGAACGGCTATAGGTAACTATGGCGGGGCACTGCGGGATATTCCAGTAGTAAAACTGGGGAGCATTGTCATTAAGGAGGCATTAAGGAGGGTGGGGCTGCGACCAAAACGAGACCCTGAGGAGTATGCCCCTAAGACATTCAAGGACGAAGGCTTAACTGAGCTGGAGAAGAAGTACTATGACTGGGACGATTCCTTAACCGAGGTGAGGATAGATGAGGTTATAATGGGCAATGTTCTCCAGGCAGGTCAGGGGCAAAATACCGCCCGCCAGGCAACCATCTACGCTGGTATTCCCAAAGAAACGGCTGCCATGACGGTGAACAAGATTTGTGCCTCAGGGATGAAGGCTATAGCCCTAGCTGCCCAGGCGATAAAGGCTGGCGATGCTGAAATTATTATTGCTGGTGGCATGGAAAATATGAGCCTCGCCCCTTACTATCTTCCTACCGCCAGATGGGGAGCCAGGATGTTCAACACCGAGCTGGTTGATGGCATGGTCTACGATGGCTTGTGGGAGATATTCTATGATTATCATATGGGGCTAACCTCAGAAAATATAGCCGAAAAGTTGGGCATAACTAGAGAGGAGCAGGATAAGCTTGCCCTGATGAGCTACCAGAGGGCGTTGGCAGCGATAAAGGATGGCACATTTAGGCACGAGATAGTTCCGGTTGAGGTCAGGGAGAAGAGGGAGAGTAGACTGTTTGACACCGATGAGCACCCCAGGGAGACCTCTATGGAGGCTTTAGCTAAACTACCGCCGGTATTTAAAAAGGATGGGGCAGTAACCGCAGGCAATGCCTCAGGGATAACTGATGGCGCTGCCGCCTTGGTGATAATGTCGGCGGAAAAGGCAAGGGAGCTGGGACTAAAGCCAATGGTAACTATCAGGTCTTACGCCTCCGGTGGCGTTGACCCGGCGTATATGGGTCTGGGGGCAGTCCCGGCAACAAAGAAGGCATTGAAACTGGCTGGGCTCACCCTGAAGGATATAGACTATATTGAACTAAATGAAGCCTTTGCCTCTCAAGCAATAGGGGTAATGAGAGAGCTTGGCTTTGATTACGAGAAAGCGAATTTTCATGGTAGCGGAATCTCACTGGGACATCCTATAGGCTGTACTGGAGCCAGGATTATAGTTACCCTTATCCATGAGATGATGCGCAAAAACTACAAGCTGGGTCTGGCAACGCTGTGCATCGGTGGCGGGCAGGGAATGACGACTATTGTGGAGAGAAAATAGGGCTATTTAGCCATGATTGTGGTAAAATAAGGCAAGGCCTGATAACAGATTTCGGGAGATAATCCATGGTTACCCCAAGGGTGAAAAGAGAGAAAATAGTGGCGGCTCAAGAGGTCAGAAAAGAAGAGCAGCCAAATATTGAGACAATTACCCTAGGGGAACTGACCTGGGTCAATATTGAGCAGCCAACAAAACGGGAGACAGAGTATCTGGCTCAAAATTACTCCTTTAACCAGCTTGATTTGGACGATTGCCTTAGCCGAAGGCAGCGTCCCAAGATTGATGAGTATGAGGATTATCTTTTCGTGGTCCTCCACTTCCCTAAGTGGTACAAGGATGTCCAGATAGCCAGACCGAGTCAGGTCGCCATGTTCATTGGTAAAAAATATGTGGTCACGGTTCATGCCGGCGAACTCACTCCCCTAGTAAGGCTTTTTGAAGTGTGCAAGGACAATGCGGCGGTGTGTCAGCGAAATATGGGCAGGGGCTCCGCCTTCTTTGCCTACCGCATCATTGACCTCCTGGTTGACTACTGCTTCCCTATCATGGATAAAATCCTGAGCCAGATGGAGAGTGTGGAGGACGCCGTCTTTGACGAGACTGCTGAGAGTGCCCGGGATGTAGCCGTGGTGCGACGGGATATTATTGCTCAACGGCGCATCATCTGGCCGCTACGGACAGTCATTGCTGAGCTGGAGCCTAAGCTAAAGAAGTTTACTACCAGGAATATGAGCCACCTTTTTGGTGATATGCTAGACCATCTCAACAAAATCTGGGACACCCTGGAGGAGTGCAAAGAGGTCATTGAGGTATACAAGGACTCTGATTTTGTTTTAAGCACTGAATACATCAACCGTATCGTGCGTATCCTGACCGTTTTGGCTGCCATTATGTTACCTTTCATGGTGATTTCTAGCCTCTATGGGATGAATGTACACCTACTCGGCGGGTTAACAAGTGGCAGCCATCTATCTTTCATCTTACTGTTGGTAGCCATGTCTCTGATTGCCGGGGGCATGCTCTATTTCTTCCGCCGTAAGCGCTGGATTTAGAGATGAAGGTCTCACACCGCTTTGTCATTATCACCGCCATCTTTATCACCTGCCTCATTACTGCTAATATCATCGCGGTAAAGGTGATAAGTGTTGGTCCCGTCATTCTGCCTGCAGCCATAGTCATTTTCCCCATAAGCTATATCTTCGGCGACATTCTCACTGAGGTCTATGGCTATCGCTGGGCGAGAAGGGTAATCTGGCTTGGATTTGCTTGTAACCTTATCTTCGTCATCTTTGTTTGGGTGGGGCAGGTTCTCCCTCCAGCCCCTTTCTGGAAAGGGCAAGAGGCTTATGAAACCATTTTAGGCTATACACCGAGGCTGCTTGTTGCCTCCTTCTGCGGCTATCTTGTCGGTGAGTTTGCCAACTCCTTTGTCCTCGCCAAGATGAAGATTTTGACCCAGGGTCGCTGGCTGTGGACAAGAACTATCGGCTCCACCATTGTCGGGCAAGGGCTAGACACCGTAGTATTCATTACACTTGCCTTCATCGGCACCCCTTCGTTTGTGATGATAATGATTTTGTATCACTGGCTGACAAAGACTGGCATTGAAGCCATCGCCACCCCATTCACCTACGCCGTGGTAAACTACCTGAAGAAGAAAGAGGCAGTTGATACCTACGACTATGAGACAAATTTTAACCCCTTCCTCATCTCAGGTTAAAAAAGGCTAGAGCAATGAATATCCGGGTTTTGGGGGCGCACAACTGTGAATCGGAAAGCTCAAGGCTCATCAGCCTACTAATTGATGATATTGTGGCGGTGGATGCCGGTGCCATTACCTCCAGCCTGTCATTTGAGGCACAGCAAAGGATTAAGGCAATCCTGCTCACCCACCAGCATTATGACCATGTTCGGGACATCCCGGCTATAGCTATGAACCTTTTCCTTCGTGGTGCCAAAATCACTATTTACTCTATCCCAGAGGTACATGACGTTGTTACCACCCATCTACTGGATGATAAGCTCTACCCCAACTTCCACCAGCGACCTCGGCATAACCCAACACTTAGGTTCACCATAATAGAACCACACAAGGCTGAGCCGATTGAGGGCTATAGCGTCCTAGCTGTTCCGGTAAATCACAGCACCCCGACCGTTGGCTACCAGGTCACCTCTCCTGATGGTAAGGTAGTATTCTATACCGGGGATACCGGTCCGGGGTTGGCTAGCTGCTGGCGACATGTTTCGCCCCAATTACTTATTGCTGAGGTTACTGCCCCAGATAGATATAAGGAGGAGATGGCTAAATCAGGACACCTATCCCCGAGCCTGCTAAAGGAGGAGTTAATAAACTTCCGAGAACTTAATGGCTACCTCCCCAAGGTAGTGATAGTCCACATGAACCCAGCTCTGGAGAAGGAGATAGCCGCTGAAATAGCGGTAGTGGAGAGAGAATTGGGTGGTTCAATCACCATGGGCTATGAGGGAATGGAGCTTAAGCTATAACCATTGCCTACTTCTCCCACCCACCCTCCCTTAGAGGCTTAGCTTATCAGCCTTATGGGTGTGGGGGCGGAGCTCCAAATACATTATGGGGAGTTTAAGAGGGACAAAGTCAGTAAGAGATAGCCCTTTATCCGGGGAGTTAGAGGGGCAAAGCCCCTCTTTAGAAAAAATCTTCCCCTTCCCCTTGCCAAGGGGAAGGGGATAAAGGGGATAGGGTTAATTAACAATCTCAAATTCATAGTTGACTGCAATGTGGGAAAGTTAGTCAAGTGGTTGCGGCTCATGGGGTATGATACCCTCTTCTTTAACGGCAGTAGTGACTCTCAACTAATTGCCATTGCTCAAGCCGAAGGCAGGGTGATACTGAGTCGGGATACCCAGATTATGAAACGGCGGGTGATAACCAGCGGTCAACTCAAAGCTATCCTTATCCAGGGTGATGAACCTGAGCTACAGATTCATCAGGTAATAGACGCCTTAGACCTGGACTCTAAGTTCCGACCGTTCACGCTCTGTCTGGAGTGCAATCAAGTTTTGGTGGAGAGAGATAGGGGGGAGACGAAAGACCTGGTGCCGCCCTACGTCTACCAAACTCAAAGCCAGTTTATGCAGTGCCCCGCCTGCCACCGCATCTATTGGCGGGGAACCCACTGGCAGGCAATGACTAAGACGCTAAAGAAATTTGTCAAAGGTTGACCATAGTCTAGGATACTGTTACACTTCAATTTGACAATATTAGAGGGGGGGGAGCAATGAATTTTAAGAATATACTGCTTGAGAAGAAGGATGGGGTGGCAAAACTCATCATTAATAGACCACCGTTAAACATCCTGGATATTAACACCTTAGAGGAGATGAACCAAGCCCTAACTGAGCTAAGGACGGATGATGAGGTAAAGGTAGTGGTTATTACCGGCGCCGGTAATAAAGCCTTTTCTGCCGGGGTAGCTGTTGGTGACCATCTCGGCGAGAAGCTGCCCAAAATGGTGGAGGTATTCAATAAGTTATTTATATTACTAGTAGAGGTAGATAAGCCAACCATTGCCGTGGTCAATGGTGTTGCCCTGGGCGGGGGTTGTGAGATAGTGGCTGGCTGTGATATGGCTATCGCCTCAGAAAAGGCACAACTGGGACAGCCTGAGATTAAGCTTGGGGTCTATCCACCCCCAGCCTCAGTCCTCTTCCCCAGGATTTTAGGCAGACGAAAGGCATTTGAGCTTATTCTATCGGGCGATAGTATCAATGCCAGGGAAGCGGAGAGGATTGGTCTGATAAATAAAGCCGTCCCTGAGGAGGAGTTTGACAAGGCGACTGAGGAATTTATCAAGCGGTTTACCGCTAATAGCGGGCTGACCTTGACCCAGGCAAGGCGGGCTGTCTATCGTAATTTTGACCTTGAGTTTCATGAGGCTATGGAAGTAACCGGGGTTGATGCTACCCTGGTGATGTCGGGAGAGAATAGCGTTGAGGGGCTGAAAGCCTTCTTGGAGAAGAGAAAGCCGGTCTGGATAAGATAGCCTTTTATTGGAGGGGGATGGGTGAAAATTCTAACCACGAGCCAGATGCGCCATTTGGAGGAAAGCTGTGCCGGGATTGGTTTAACCACAGATGTGCTTATGGAGAATGCCGGCAAAGCCGTGGCTGAAGAGGTCAGGCGTACCCTGGGCAATATTGACCAGCAACATATTCTATTCCTAATTGGACCCGGTAACAACGGCGGGGATGGGTTAGTCGCCGCTCGCCATCTTCATGACTGGGGGGCGAGGGTCACCATCTACCTCCTTGGGCAGAGACCTGAGGATGACCAAAAACTTAGGCTAGTCCAGGAACGCAGCATTACTTGCGTTGACACAGATGAAGACGAAAGTATGGAAAGGCTTGATGAGCTTCTGGCGTCAGCTAACGGCGTTATTGATGCCGTATTTGGCACCGGTCTTACTCGCCAGTTTGGCGGTCTTATCGCCACAGTACTGGGCAGGCTAAATAGGGCGAAAAAGGAGCGCCCAGGCTGGCATATCATTGCCCTGGATTTGCCCTCGGGGCTTAACGCTGATACCGGAACAGTAGACCCTAGTTGTCTCTACGCTGATTATACTATAACCCTTGGTTTTCCCAAGCCAGGCTTATTTAAACTCCCCGGGGCGGAAAGGGTGGGCAGGATAACCGTGGTTGATATTGGCATGCCGGCACACCTAGTGGAGGAGGCAACTACAGAATGTACTACTGGTGAGTGGGTCAAATCGGTTCTTCCTGAGCGTCAGCTTCAATCTAATAAAGGGAGCTTTGGCTGGGTACTGGTGGTGGCTGGCTCGATAAATTATATCGGTGCCGCCTATTTAGCTTGCAGTGGTGCCATAAGGGTTGGGGCAGGGTTGGTAACACTGGCTACGGCTACCAGCCTGCAACCTATCCTGGCGTCAAAGTTAACCGAGGTAACCTATCTCCCCTTACCTGAGTTTCGTCCCGGCATCATCTCGGCTGAAGCCGCCAAGCTACTCCTACAGCAATTAGACAAGTTTAATGTCCTGCTTATTGGCTGTGGACTGGGGCAGAGCCAGTCGGCAGTAAGACTGGTCAGGTCTATTCTTATTGGTGGGCATAGGCAGGCATTGCCATCACTGGTTGTTGACGCCGATGCCCTCAACATCCTAGCCAATACCCCAGGGTGGTGGACAAAGCTAACCACCGATGCTATACTTACCCCTCACCCCGGGGAAATGGCAAGGCTAGCTGGAGTGACAGTGGCGGAGGTGCAGGCAGACCGGGAAGGAATTGCCAAGAATTTGGCGGCAAAATGGAACAAAACAATCGTCCTGAAAGGAGCCTATACTGTTATTGCCTCGCCGGAAGGTAAGGCCAAGATTAGCCTTATCGCCAATCCTGGGCTGGCATCAGCCGGTACCGGTGATGTCTTAACCGGAGCTATAGCCGGGCTAGTGGCACAGGGGCTATCCCTTTTTGACGCTGCCGCCTGTGGTGTTTACCTCCATGCCGAGGCTAGTGAGATGGTCAGGGCTAGGCTTGGCGATGCTGGTATGATTGCCACCGACCTTTTGCCGGAACTGCCTCAGGTTATTAAGCAGGTAAAGGAAAATGTTATTAGCCATTGATATTGGGAATACTGACACCACCTTTGGCGTCTTTGATGGCGAGGAGCTTCGTGCCACCTGGCATATGGCTACTGACATCCACCGCATGGCAGATGAGTACGCAGCTTTATTGCTTAACCTGATGCGCCAGCAGGGTCTAGATATACCCGATATTGAGGCAATAGCCTTATGCAGTGTTGTCCCGCCACTGATATCTACCTTTGACGAGCTATTTCAACGCTATTTTCATATCACGCCACTGGTGGTTGGGGCCGGGGTAAAGACCGGGGTACGCATCCGGATGGATAATCCCAGGGAGGTGGGGACCGACCGCATTGTAAATGCCGCTGCTGCCCATCACCTCTATGGTGGCCCGGTAATTGTCACCGACTTGGGCACAGCCACTACCTTTGATACTGTATCCAAAGAGGGCGACTATCTGGGAGGGGCGATTGCCCCGGGGATAATGACTGCGGCTGAGGCTTTATTTACCCGAACGTCAATGCTGTCAAGAGTGGAGCTAGCTCGTCCCAAACGGGCCATCGGCACCAATACCATTGCTGCCATGCAATCAGGGATTATCTTCGGCTATGTCGGACTCATTGAGGGCATAGTGGCTCGTATCCAGAAGGAATTGGAGGAAAAGGCTAAGGTCGTGGCTACTGGCGGTTATGCTAGCCTTATCGCCAAGGAAACTGCCATCTTTGATGAGGTAAACCCTGCCCTGACCCTGATTGGACTAAGGCTCATCTACCAGATGAATAAAGCCTGATAGGAGGCAACGATGCTGGCTGACAAGACTATAGTATTGGGTATAACTGGGAGTGTCGCCGCCTATAAGGCAGCCGATATCGCCAGTAAGTTAACTCAAGCTGGGGCTAAGGTTGAGGTGGTTATGACCGAGCCGGCGACCAAGTTCATCACTCCGCTCACCCTGCGCAGCATTACCGGTGGGGCGGTGGTAACCGATATGTTTGACCTCGTCTCCCAGCACAACATTGAGCATATCGCCCTGGGTGAGGTGGCTGATTTAGTGGTTATTGCCCCGGCCACCGCCTCCCTTATTGCCAAACTGGCGGTCGGTATCGCTGATGATATGGTTACCCTAACCGTTCTAGCGACTAAAGCCCCCGTTATTCTGGCACCGGCAATGGATGTCAATATGTTTGACAATCCCATCACTCAGGAGAACCTAAATAAGCTCAAAGCCAGGGGCTTTACCATTGTTGACCCTGGTTATGGTCGGTTAGCCTCGGGCAAGGTAGGCTGGGGACGCTTGGCTGACGTAGACAAGATTATTAGCACTATCACGCAGGTATTGGGCAAAAGCAGTGATCTAAAAGGTAAACGAATGGTGGTTACCGCCGGTGGGACGCAGGAGCCGATTGACCCGGTGCGCCATATCAGTAACCCTTCCTCGGGCAAGATGGGCTATGCCATAGCTTCAGCCGCCAGGGATAGAGGGGCAAAGGTAACCCTGGTTACCGCCCCCACCTCCCTCCCTGAGCCGGTAGGCGTGGAGGTTATACGGGTAAGAACTGCGGCTGAGATGAAAAAGGCAGTAGTCAAGGCAGTGGCTAAGGCTGACGCCTTAATTATGGCGGCGGCTGTCGCCGACTACCAGCCAAAGACCGTA
>Ga0315281_10009346_pt1 | contig 13606 bp, 14 predicted proteins | sample YL17G07_0_MG_FD_204540 | JGI IMG/M metagenome (GOLD analysis project Ga0315281, IMG submission 204540) | Sediment microbial communities from Yellowstone Lake, YNP, Wyoming, USA - YL17G07_0 | ecosystem: Environmental > Aquatic > Freshwater > Lake > Sediment | place: USA: Wyoming | collected...
GCCGTGGCCCAGCTCTTCTCGCTCATCGCCGTCCCTCCAGAACCCGCACGACCGCAGCGGGCAAAGCGTCGAACGTCTCCACCACCACTGCTCCGACCTCGCGCAGCGCGGCCACCTTTCCCTCGTGGGTGCCGCGCCCGCCCTCGACGATGGCGCCCGCGTGGGAGAAGCGCACGCCCGAGGTGGCCGCGCGCCCGCCGATGAACGCCACCACCGGCTTGGTCAGCTCGCCGCTCGCCATCATCTCGGCCACACGCTCCTCCTGCGACCCACCGATCTCACCGAACATCGCGACGCAGTCGGTCTCGGAGTCGGCCTCGAAGAGCCTCGCAACGTCCGGGAGGGGCAGGCCGATGATGCCGTCCCCGCCCACGTGCACCAGCGTCGAGAGCCCGACCCCTGCGCGCGAAAGGTAGTAGCCGGTCGACGAGGTCATCCCGCCCGAGCGCGAGGCGACCCCCACACGGCCGGGCGCAAACCACGCCCGCGCCGAGTCCGCACGGCCGCCGATCATCCCGAGCACGCCCTTACCGACCGAGAGGCACCCCAGGGTGTTGGGACCCAGGAAGCGCACCCCGGCTCTCTCGGCGGCGCGGGAGATCTCCAGCACGTCCCACACCGGCACCCGGTCGCCCACCAGCACGGTGAGCGGGATCCGAGCTGCGATCGCCTCGAGGGCTGCGTCCTTGACCAGGGGGGCGGGGACGAAGATCACGCTCGCATCGAGCCCGCCCTGAGCCTCGGCCGCCTCGAGCACGGTGTCGTACACCGGGACGCCGTCGATCGACTCGCCGCCGCGCCCCGGCGTGCAGCCGGCCACGACGGTCGTGCCGTACTCGCGCATGAGCTTGGCGCGGGCGCGCCCCTCGCGCCCGGTGATCCCCTGCACCAGGACGCGCGTGGCCTCGTTCACCAGGATCGCCACGGCCTACTCCATCCCCCGCGAACTGCGGTACTCCGCCAGCCCCGCGATCGGAAGGCGCACGTGCCCGCCGCCGCCCCCGAGGGCCCGGCAGTCCACCTCGCACGCCAGGCACTCCGTGCAGCGGCCGCGCTGCGCCTCCTCGAGGGTCACGTTGAGCACCGGCACCCCCCCCTCGGAGAGCCGGAGGATCTGCGGCACGCAGGAGCCGACACATACCTTGCTCTCGCAGCGCGCACACACGGCGTGGTCGTAGGTGATCTCCCCGGTGGGCGTGGCGAAGGTGTACGGCTTCTCGGCGGCCGCACGCTCCTGCCTGGCCGGGCGCGGCAGCGGCGTGAACCCCGCGGTCAGCTCCGCGAGGCGCGCGGCACACGCGTCCACCGGCGTGTCCTTGCCGTAGCACTCCACCGGAACGCCGAGCTCCCTCGTGAAGCCCGTCAGGATCTCGATCGCTTTCTCCTCGCCGTTGCCGCCCAGGCGCACCACCGCGGGACCCGTGAGCGGCTCCTCCAGGAACGCCTTCACGAGGCCGCGCGCGGAGTGGAACTGCTCCTGCGACGCGACGCCCGAGCCGGTGCCGAAGTAGCCGTCCACGCCGCCCTGCGAGAGCAGGATTCGCGCCGCCCGGTACACCTTGGAGGCGGGGGGGTTGCCGGAGGTATCGCAGAAGTTGGCCACCGAGAAGCCGTGGCGCGCGAGCGCGTCCATCCCCATCATCGAGCCGCCGCCCCCGGCACCGTGGAACGCGACCACACCGTCGCCCCGCGCGTAGCCCTCGCGCATCTGGAGGAAGTAGAACGTCCCGCGGTAGTCGTCCTTCTCGACATCCCACGCGATGCGCTCGAGCGCGGTAGGCGGGTGGCCCAGTTCGCGCGCCACCTCGATCCCGAGCTCGGGGTGACGGAACACCGCCGCGTCGTCCACGGTGATCCGGCAGTCCAGCGCCGCCACCCGCCCGTCGCGAGTGAACACCAGCGGGTTGATCTCGGCCGCCCGTGCGTCCAGCGCGCGCGCGATCCCGGCCAGGCGCACGCAGGCGTCGGCCAGGTGACGCTGCTCCTCGCCGTGAACGCCGACCCGCCGCCATACCTCCCGTGCCGCGTGCTGCGGCAGCCCCTCCACGACGTCGAGTTGCAGCTCGGCCACCGCCTCGGGGTGCTCGCGCGCGGTCTCCTCGATCCCCGAGCCGCCGCGGGCAGACACGAGGAGCACGGGGCAGCGGCGCCGGTCGTCCAGGACGATGCCGGCATAGCGCTCGCTCGCGATCGCCACGCGCTCCTCCACGAGAACGCTTGACACCGGGAAGTCACCGACGCGCAGCGCGAGGATCGCGGCCGCCGCTTCGCCCGCGGCCGCGGCGTCTTTCACGAAACGCACCAGCCCCTGCGCGGCGCGGCTGGTAGTCCACGCCTGGGCCTTGACCACCGTGGCGCCACCGATCCGCTCGGCTGCCGCGCGCGCCTCCTCGGGCGTGCGGGCAAGCTCGCCGCGCGGAACTGCGATCCCGGAGGCGGCGAGGACCTGTTTTCCCTGGAACTCAGAAAGACGCGCCACGAAAGCTCTCCACCCGATGCGGCGGGCACGGGCACGCTACGCAAACGTCAAAATGGTGTCAAGCCCGGACCACGGTATGATCTGTCCAGGTGCGGGAGGGAGATCATGGCGCCTGAGTCCACGGTTCCGGGTTCCTGCTACTTCTACTACCCCCGACCGGTGTGCATCGTCGGCGTGCGCGACGAGGGTAGGGACACCGTGAACTTCGCACCGGTGACGTGGGCGACCCCGCTCTCCTCCGATCCCCCCCTGTTCGGCGTGTGCCTCTCCCCGAAGACGTACAGCCACCAACTGGTCGTCAAGACCGGCGAGTTCACCGTGAGCCTCCTGACCCACGAGCACGCCGCCCTTGCCGAGGCCCTCGGCAAGCTCTCGGGGCGCGAGACCGACAAGGTCAAGGCGCTCGAGCTTGAGCTGCACGCAGGCGAGGCGCTCGCCACGCCGTTTCTCGCGGTCGCCTACGTCGCCGCCGAGTGCCTGCTCCTCGAGCGCCACCACGTGGGGGACCAGACGCTGGTCGTGGGTGAGGTGCAGCGCATTCACACCGCGGCCGACGCCTTCGACGGCACGGGCGTACTCGACATCGAGCGCTTCAGGCCGCTCCTTTACCTCGGCAGCAGCCGGTATGCGACCACGGCGCACGGCAGCGAGCCTTCGAAGAAAGCGCGCTGAGGGGGAAGCGCCGGAGCCCGGCACTTCCCGGCAATCGGACAACGACTCGGGCTGCAGTCACGCCTTTGGCGGCACCTGCGGCGCGCTTGCCCCGAGCGCGGTGGTGCCGAGCATCCCGCCGAGGCCCATCGTCTCCACCGCCGACGAGGGCACGATCACCATGCTGCCCTTCTCCTTGATCGCCTCGTAGAGCATGTTCATGGCGCGCAGGTGCATCGCGGTCGGGTTCTCGCGGTACAGCTCGGAGGCCTTGGCGAACAGCGTGGCGATCTCGGTCTCCGCCGTGCCCAGGATGATGCGCGCTTGCCGCTCCCGCTCCGCCTGGGCGCGCCGCGACATCGCGTCCTCCAGCTCGGAGGGGATGCGAACGTCGCGGATCTCCACCGACTGGACCGTGATCCCCCACGGGTTGGTCTTCTCGTCCAGGATCTTGGCGAGCTCCTGCCCGAGCTTCTCCCTCTCGGTGATCATCTCGGCCAGGTCGTGGCGGCCGATCGCCTCGCGCAGCGCGGTCTGCGAGGAGAGGAAGATCGCGTTGAAGTAGGACTGTACCTCGAGCACCGACTTCTGGGCGTCCCACACCAGCCAGAACACGATCGCGTCCACGTTGACCGGGACCGTGTCGCGGGTGAGGGCGGACTCGGCGGTCACGTCGGTCGCGCGCACGCGCTGGTCCACCAGGTGCGAGATCACCTCGACCACCGGGACGATCCAGAACAGCCCCGGTCCCTTGAGGCCGCGGAACTTCCCGAAGTGCAGGATCACGGCCTTTTCCCACTGGTCGGCCACCTTAATCGCGAACAGGAGGTAGAGGCCGACCAACGCCGAGCCCAGCAGCGTCAACGGCACGAGACCGCTGCGGTGCAGCACCTCGGCCACCACGAAGGTGGCAATCAGGCCGGCCACCCAGACGATGACCGCCGCCGTGACCGACACGGGGTTGACGAAGCGGCGGGCGTCCCGCGACGGTAGCTGCGTGTCGAACGAGACCTCCTGGGGCGGTTTCTCCGTCTCCTTCTCCTTGTCCTTCTGCTTCCTCGCAACCGTCACGATCGGGAACATGGTCTCCTCCTCCTCCTAGAGTCGCGGCCGCAGGTGCCGCCTCGCGTTTGCCAGGAACCACAGGTAGATGGCAACCAGAACCCCGGCGGCCAGCGCGAAGCCCGGCGCCGGGACCAGCCCTCCGCCCTCGACGGCCAACCCTCCGAGCAACACGAGGAGCGCAGTCGCCTTCAGGGCTAGGCTCATCGCCCGGCCTCCTCCACCCGCGCCGCGAACTCGGCCAGGACCTCCTCGGGGGGGAGGCCGGCGCCGGCGGCTCGCGCCAGGAACTCGTCCACCAGCTGCACGACCTGCCGGCGCCGTTCCACCTCGTCGCGCTCCACCTGCACCGCCGCCACGAACGTCCCTGACCCCTGCTGGGTGTTGAGTACGCCGCGGATCTCCAGCTCCTTGTATGCCTTGGCGATGGTGTTCAGGTTCACCTGCAGCTCCACCGCGAGGCCGCGCACGGTGGGGAGCTGCTCGCCGGGGACGAGCGCACCGGTGGCGATGCCGGCCAGGATCTGATCGATGATCTGCCGGTAAAACGGCACCCCGGAGGCCGGGTCGAGTCGGAAGGAGGTGGGCATCGGATTTAGCCTTTGTAATAGTTAACCATGACATTGATACGGTAAGTCCCTCGAAGAGGTTTGTCAAGGGCCCTGGTAGCATCCCTGGTAGACATGCTGGTGGGGAACCCGCGACCGGCCGGAAGCCGATGACCGACAGGCGCCTGACCTGGGCGGCGGCCGGTATCGGCGTGGCGGCCGCCGCCGTCGTGGCGGCCGCGATCGCGGGGCTCCTCCTCCGGTGGCCGCTAGCCGCACCGCTGGTGGCCGCGTTCCGCCTGCTGCGCTGGAGCGTCACCGCCGCCTATGCCGCCGTCCCGGTGTTCGCCCTCGGCGTTCTCCTCACCCGCAAGGTGCTCCGCCTCTCCGGTTCGCTCCCGCCCGGGTGGGGGCTCGCCGCGGCATGGGGTGCGGGGTGGGGAGCAGTCGTGCTGGCCGGGACCGCGATGCTCGCCTGCGGTCTCTACCACGACGGGGTGTGGACGGCGGGTGCGCTCCTCGGCAACCTGGCCGTGCTCGCGTTCCTGGTCGCGCGGAGGTGGCGCCCGCTTGACGAGCTGCGGGCCGAGGCCGCCTCGCTCTGGCGGGGCTGGCGCGGCAACGGGCGGGGATCCTCCGTCTGGGGGCTCGCCATCCTCCTCTGCCTGGTCAGTGCGGTGCTCCTCGCGAGCATCCCCCCCGACGCCCGCGACGAGCTCGTCTACCACCTCGCGCTTCCCCAGTTCTGGCGCTTCCAGCACGACTGGTGGGTGCCGCTCGACAACGTCCACTGGCTGTTCCCGGCCAACGGCGAGGTGATCTGGGGGTACGCGCTGGCCGTCGGGGGGATCCACACCCCTCGCATGCTCACCCTCGCCTTCGGCCTCGCCGCGCTGGCGCTGCTGGCGGGGATGCTGGCGGAGTCCGGCCACGACCGCTGGACGACGCGCGTGAGCCTGCTGTTCCTGCTCCTGGCTCCGATGTCGCTGGTGCTGCTGGGAACGTGCAACGCCGAGTGGCCGCTCGTATTCTTCCTCCTCCTGGGGTGGCGAGCCGGCCGGCAGTTCCTCGCGACCCGGCAGCTCGCTGCGGCGGCGCTGGCCGCGGGCGCCTGGGGGCTCTGCCTGGGCTTCAAGTACACGGCGTTTCCCGTCGTCGCCGGGCTGGCCCTGGAGCTGGTGGTCGCCCTGCTGCGCGCCCGAGCGAAAGCGCACGCCGCACGCGCACTGGCCGCGCTCGCCCTCGCAGCGGCGCTGTTCGCCGGTGGGTGGCTGGCGCGCAACTGGAGCCTCACCGGCGACCCGCTCTACCCGCTCGGGGTGCACGTGATCGGCGCTTCTGCGTCATCCGCGGGTACGGCCCCGGACGTGGGGTCACTGCTCGACTACGCGAAGCTGCACGGCGTCTGGCGCTTCGTCCCCTGGCTCTACCACGCCACCGCCGACCCGGTGGTGGACCAGCGTCTGCATTTGGGGTGGCCGCTGCTGCTGCTCGGCGTCGTTGCGCTCGGGTGGCGGCGCGCCGGCTCCCTCCCCTGGTTCACCGTGACGGCTGCCTCCCTGGTGCTGCTCCGCTACTCGCCGGCTCCGCGCGCGTACGTCCCGGTGCTCGCCCTCGCCTGGCTCTTCCTCCCGCCGTTCCTGCAGGCGCTCACGGGCCGGCGGTTGCTGAGGGTGACCGCCTCGGCGGTGGTTGGCGCGCTGGCGCTCTCCTCGCTGCCGTGGTTCTACGTGGTCGTCACCCGCTACAGCCCGGGCGCGCAGCACTACCTGCTCGGCATCATCGGCGACGACGAGCTTCTGCGGCGCAGCGGCGTGCTCACGCCGTGCGTGCGGTGGATCAGGACCGCCTCCCCGGAGGATGCGCGCATCTGGGTGTGGGGAGGGGAGCAGACGTTCTACCTCGATCGCTGGGCGCGCGCCAGCAGCTTCCTCGACGAGCCGCTGTTCCTGGCCTGGTTCGACAGGTATGGACCAGAAGGGTTCTCCCGCAAGCTCGCCGAGAGCCGTGTCGACTTCGTCCTCGTCGAGACCGCCAACTGCCAGCTGCCTCCGACCTCGGTCCGCACGGAGGCCCGGGAGTGGCCGATCGCCCCGCCGCTCCAGCAGGTCATCGCCCGCTGGATGCAGGACAACCTCCGCGAGGTCGCCCGCGACGGGAGCTACGTCCTCTACCTCGTCACCGCGCGCCCGCACGGTTAGAATCGCCGACGTGACCGAGGACGCATTCACCGTCGGGATCGTGGGCGCCGGGCCGGTAGGCCTTGCGGCAGCGATCGCGGCGCGCCGCCTCGGGCTCGAGGCCAGGGTGTGGGACCGCGGCCCGCTGTGCGCTTCGATCACGGCCTACCCGGTCAACATGGCCTTCTTCACCACCAACGAGCTGCTGGAGATCGGCGACCACCCGATGGTGAGCCTGGGGCCCAAGGCCACCCGCCGCGAGGCGCTCGACTACTACCGGAAGGTGGCGGAACGCGAGCGGCTGGACGTTGTTACCCACACCGAGGTGACGCGCATCCTCCCGGACGCCCCCGGGTTCTCCGTGATGACCAAGGGCAGAGCGGGGGAACGCTCGACGCGCTGCGCTGCGGTCGTGGTCGCCACCGGCTACTACCACCGGCCACGCCTCCTCGGGGTGCCTGGCGAGGAGCTTCCCCACGTCAGCCACTACTACACCGAGGCCCATCCGTTCTGGCGCCGGCGGGTGGTCATCGTGGGCGCCGGCAACAGCGCCGCCGAGGCGGCGCTCGAGCTCTGGCGGGCGGGCGCCGACGTCACGATGCTGGTCCGGGGTTCGCAAGTGAGGGACACGGTCAAGTACTGGGTACGTCCGGACCTCGAGAACCGCCTCCGCGAGGGAAGCATCCGCGCCCTCTTCGGCGCCCGCGTCGAGCGGATCACGCCCGCGGCCGTGTACTACGGGTCCGGAGGTGCCGCCGGGGAGCTCGCGGCCGACGCCGTGCTCCTGCTCACCGGCTTCGTCGCCGACGCGACCCTGGTGCGCGAGGCCGGGGGCACAGTGCGCGCCGACGGGAGCGTCGTGCTCGCCGACGCGACGTTCGAAACCACCGTGCCGGGGCTCTACGTCGTCGGGTCCGCCGGGTACGGCGAGCGCACCGGCGAGGTCTTCATCGAGAACGGCCGAGCGCACGCGCAGGCGGCGATCTCGCACATCGCGGGGCGCCTCGCCGGCCGTTGACCGGCGCGTGAGTCGCCGCGAGCTTCTGCGCTACTGCGCCCCGGGGTATGATGACCCGCGAGGCGCAACGACGGAGCGGGATGGTGCGATGAGCGACGTTGTGGTGATCGGGGTGGCCGGCGGCACGGGCTCCGGCAAGACCACGGTCGCGGATGCGATCGTGAGCCGCATCGGGGCCGACCGGATCGCGTTCCTCCAGCACGACAGCTACTACCGCGATCTCACCGGGGCGGCGCGCGAAATCGTCCTCCACCACAATTTCGACCACCCCGATGCGCTCGAGAGCGAGCTGCTCGCCCGTGACGTGCGCGACCTGAAGGCCCAGCGCGCCATCGAGGTCCCGATCTACGACTTCACGCGCCACGTCCGCACCGGCGGCACGCGCCGCGTGGAGCCGCGGGGCGTGGTGCTCGTGGAGGGGATCCTGATCTTCGTCGAGCGCGAGCTGCGCGAGCTGTTCGACATCAAGATCTTCGTGGACACCGACGCCGATCTCCGCTTCATCCGTCGCCTGCGGCGCGACCTGGTCGAACGCGGCCGCACGGTCGAGAACGTCATCGGTCAGTACCTGGAGACCGTGCGCCCGATGCACCTCGAGTTCGTGGAACCCTCCAAGCGCTGGGCCGACCTGATCATCCCCGAGGGCGGGTTCAACGCGGTCGCGCTCGACGTGGTGTGCGCGCGCGTGGAGGCGCTCCTCCAGACCGCTCCCGTCTGACGCTCGATCGGAGACCTTCAGGAGGGCGTTCGACCCCACGGCCCGTTCTCTTCCTGGGCCCGGAGCCGGGGGGTCGTCACTCGCGCGGGCGGCGGCGCCGCTGGCGCAGCTCCTCTTCCTTGAACATGTACCGGATGGCGTGCTTGTAGATCATCAGGTTGGGGCCGTCGGTGCGGTTCAGCTTGATGCAGTACCGGTCGTACCACTCCACCCACCCGTGCAGCTCGGTGCCGTCGTCGAGCATCACGACCATCGCCGTCTTGTTCTGCATCTGTTTGATGAAGTAGTAGTTCTCGGCGTTGGTCTGCTCCGGTGGCGCCTGCTTGCGGTGGACGGCGCCACGCAGGGGTGTGCGGTCAGCCACCTCGGAGATCGAGGGGCGGATAAGCCTGCGGCTGGTGAGGGGTTCATCCCCCGAACGGTCGAATTCCTTCATGTGCTCCTCGTCAAACTGAAGCGCAGTATACCACCATGCGGAGCCTGCACTCGAGGATACGGAACGGGCCGGAGGAAGGTTTAGGAAGGCTTGGCGGAGCGCTTCCCCGAGCTCTCCGCCGAGGCCTCGTGGGCGAGGCAGCACATCAGGCGCCCGCACATACCGGAGATCCGGGTCGGGTTGAGGGAGAGCTTTTGCGCCTTGGCCATGCGGATCGTCACCGAGTTGAAGCGCGCCATGAACGTCGAACAGCACAGCATCCTGCCGCACGGGCCCCACCCGCCGCTGGACTTGGCCTGGTCGCGAACGCCGATCTGGCGCAGCTCCACACGACGCCTCGTGCGCCGCCCGAGGTCGCGCAGCAGCGCCCGGAAATCCACCCGCTCCTCGGCAGCGAAGGTGATCACGAGAGTGTCGCGGTCGAGCGGCACGATCGCGGAGACCGGCCGCATGGGCACGTTGAGCTCGCGGGCACACTCGCGGCAGAAGCGCAGGGCGTCGCGGGCGACGAGGGCGAGCTCCTCGGACCTCGCGACCTCGTTCGGCAACGCGCGCCGGAGCACGCTGCCGGCCACGCGGTCGCCGCATGGCCGCAGCACGGGAACCTCGTGGCCGGCCAGGCGGCCGACGCGCTCCCCGTCGGCGCTCGCCACCACGTAGGACGCCCCGATCTCCAGCTCCACGCCCCCCTTCACCGCGCACACCTGGCCCGGAAGGTCGGCGGAGAAGCTGATCCGGATCAGGTCCGGGCGCGGACGCCCCTCGGCAGGACAGGTCGCGCAGCTCACCGGTGCTCCTCCCCTTCGCGCAGCGCCGCATCCGCAGCCACCACCGCCTCCGCCTGCTCCACCCGAGCCCGGTGCAGCCGTGCCCCGAGCTCGCGGTCGCCGAGGGCGAGGATCTCGGCGGCCAGCACGGCCGCGTTTCGGGCACCGGCCTTGCCCACCGCCACCGTCGCCACCGGCACGCCGCCCGGCATCTGCACCGTGGAGAGCAGCGCGTCGAGCCCGTCGCCCACGCCCCCCGGCAGCGGCACGCCGATCACCGGCCGCACCGTGTTCGCCGCGACGACCCCGGCCAGGTGCGCCGCCATTCCCGCGCCGCAGATGAACACCCGCACGCCCTCCTTCTCGCCCCTGGACACCAGCTCGAGCGTGCGGGCGAGCGACCGGTGCGCCGAGGCGACGTGGGCGCGCCAGGGAACGCCGAGCGTGTCGAGCTGGACCGCGGTCTCGCGCAGGAACTCCCAGTCGTTCTTCGATCCCATCAAGATGAGCACAGGTTCGCTCATGCCAGCCCCTTGCCGATGTCGCTGCGGTACCGCATCCCCTCAAACTGTACGCGCCTCACCGCCGAGTACGCCGTCCGGGCGGCTTCGTCGAGGGTCGCGCCGCGGCCTACCACCGAGAGCACGCGGCCACCGGCGGTCACCAGGCGGCCGTCCTGAAGCGCCGTGCCGGCGTGAAAAACCAGTACCCCGGGCTGGGCCAGGGCCTCGGCCAGGCCGGCGATGCCGTCGCCGCGCCGAGGGCTCTCGGGGTATCCGTGCGAGGCCAGCACCACGCATACAACCGCCTCCCGCTTCCACAGCGCGCGCATCGAACCCAGCTCACCGAGCGCCGCGGCCCTCAGGAGTGGGAGAAGGTCGCCCTCCAGGCGCGGGATCACCACCTGGGTCTCGGGGTCGCCGAAACGGCAGTTGTACTCAAGCAGCTGGGGACCGTCCTTCGTCACCATCACGCCCGCGTAGAGGACGCCGCGGAACGGACGCCCCTCGGCGGCCATCCCGGCCACCGTCGGAAGCACGATGGCACGCAGGATGCCCGCCGCCAGCCCTGACTCCAGCGGCACGGGAGAGACCGATCCCATCCCGCCCGTGTTCGGCCCCGCGTCGCCGTCGCCGAGACGCTTGTAGTCGCGCGCCGCTGCGAGCGGCACGACGCTTGTCCCGTCGGTGAGCACCATGAAGGAGAGCTCCTCGCCCTCCAGGCACTCCTCGACCAGCACGCGCTCGCCCGCGGCGCCGAACGCGCGGTCCTCGAAGTAGTGCTCGAGGGCGGCGTCCACGTCGTCCTTGCTGCGGCACACCTGCACGCCCTTGCCCGCCGCCAGACCGTCCGCCTTGAACACCACCGGGACCTTGAACTCGCGCGCCGCAGCGGCGGCCTCGTTCCGGCTTCGGACGACCTTCGCCCGCGCGGTCGGGATCCCACGCCTGGTGCAGAACTCCTTGGTGAAGACCTTGCTCCCCTCGATCTCCGCCGCGGCGCGCGAGGGACCCACCACGACCAGACCACGGCGCGCGAACTCGTCGGCAATCCCCAGCACCAGCGGCAGCTCGGGCCCGACAACGGTGAGATCCACTTTCAGCGAGGCGGCGAATTCGGCCAGCTCGGCGGTCGCATCCGCCGCAATCGGCACGCAGGTCGCGACGCCGGCGATGCCGGGGTTGCCGGGGGCGGCGTACAGCTGCTCGATGCCCTCGGCGCGGGAGAGCTTCCACGCGAGGGCGTGTTCCCGCGCCCCACTCCCAACAACCAGAACCCTCAACGGCGCCCCCCCGCGACCAGCGCGGCCTGCAGCAACGAGAGGCACGCCGTCTCCACGACGTCGCGTGCGGAGCACCCGCGGGAGAGGTCGTTGGCCGGACGCGAGAGCCCCTGGAGCAGCGGTCCGACGGCCCGTGCGCCGCCGAGCCGCTCGGTCAGCTTGTAGCCGATGTTGCCCGCATTCAGGTCGGGGAACACGAGCACGTTGGCGCGTCCGGCCACCGGCGAACCGGGGGCCTTCTTGCTTCCCACCGCGGGAAGCAAGGCAGCGTCGAGCTGCAGCTCGAAGTCAAATGCGAAGTCGGGGGCGCGCGCGGTGAGCGCCGCGCCCGCCTGCCGGACCTTGTCCACCAGCGGATGCTCGGCCGAGCCCTTGGTGGAGAAGGAGAGCAGTGCGACCTTCGCCTCGCCGCCGACGATCGCCCGGAACGTGGCGGCCGCGCTGACCGCGATGTCGGCGAGCTGTTCGGGGTCCGGGTCGGGGAGCACCGCGCAGTCCGCGAAGACCATCAATCCGTCCTGCCCCCAGCGCCGGTCGGGGTGGACCATCACGAACGCCGAGGAAACCGTCTTGATGCCGGGCGCCGGGCCGATCGAGTGGAGCGCCGCACGCACGGTGTCGGCCGTGGTGCGGACGGCGCCGCCGACCGAAGCGTCGCATTCGCCGACTGCCACCAGCAACGACCCGAAGTACAGCGGGTCGCCGAGCGCCGCATCGGTCTGCTCCTTCGTCCAACCCTTGGGGGCGCGACGGGCATGGAGGAGATCGAACAGGCGCTGCCGTCTCGGGTCCGATGCGATGTCGGTGACCGTGACGCCCTGCGAGCGCAGGCGCTCGTGCTCGGCCCCCTGCTTCGCGCCGGGACACAGAATCGTGACGCGGGCGATTCTTTCCTGACACAGAACGCCGGCAGCCTCGACGATCCGGGGGTCGTCGCCCTCCACCAGCACAACATGTCCACCAACCGCCCGGGCGCGCCCGGGCAGCTCCTCCAGAAATCCCATACCGACCTCCGCCGGTATTGTAACCGCCTTTCACCACCCCGAGTGCGGTGCCCGCTCGGCGCGCGCCTCAGAGGGCCTACGATCGGCGCCGGAGCAGGGTTTCCCCAGGGTCAGGCAGGGCCCCGTCACGGGCGGCCAGGCGGCGGTCACCCCTTGACAAGCGTCACAAAACAGTCAAGAATCCGCAACTGGGCTTTACGGTAGTTCTCTTCTTCACTTGACGCTTGGGGAGGGTTCATGAAGGGAAGACTTTGCTGGGTGGGCTGCGCGTCCCTCTGCCTGGCGACTTTGGCCCTGGCCCAGGATCAGGGCGAGATCGGGATCGGCTACGCGTGGCTCACGAGCAGCGGCAACGAGAACGCCTTCAGGAGCCATTACAACATTCAGCAGGGGTTCTTTCTCGAGAACCTCAAGCTCGACATGACGAAGTGGATTGCCGGGTACAACCGGTTCGAGTTCAAGGCTTCAGGCTTCGGCGGTGAACCCTACCAGAAGGCTTCCTTCACGATGGTCGACTGGGACAGGGAGTGGTCGGTTCAGCTCAGCTACTCGCGCCGGAACAGCTTCTTCCAGCTCTCCTCCTTCGACCAGGGTCTGCAGCGGGACGACTGGAACGTCACGCGCTGGACCGGCAACGTCATCTGGGACGGCTGGAAGGCGGCGCGGCTGCGCCTCGACCTGCGCGACGCGCAGACGAGCGGGACGACGCAGTACCCGTTCTACGGCCTCGGTCGGCCGTACGTCGCTTCGGTCAAGCTCGACCAGCGCGTCCAGGAGGCGGGGATCTCGCTCGAGACGATGCAGTGGCCCGTCAAGCTCGTGTTCGAGCAGGACGTGACGCGCTACACCCGTGAGAACCGTGCCGCCCCGGGAAACAACGGCCAGCCGTACGACGGCACCGACCCGGATGTGCTCAGCGGCCTGACGACCCCGGGGGAGAACAACGCCACGGTCCCAACG
>Ga0315281_10009347_pt1 | contig 13605 bp, 13 predicted proteins | sample YL17G07_0_MG_FD_204540 | JGI IMG/M metagenome (GOLD analysis project Ga0315281, IMG submission 204540) | Sediment microbial communities from Yellowstone Lake, YNP, Wyoming, USA - YL17G07_0 | ecosystem: Environmental > Aquatic > Freshwater > Lake > Sediment | place: USA: Wyoming | collected...
GAACCATGGCCTGACACCTCCTCATGTTTTTATAAACATGTAGCTTAGTCAGACCTATTTGTCAACCATTTATTTCATTATGTATCGTTGTAGGGCTAAGTAATCGGAGATTTCTGGACTCTTTCAGAAATCTCGTTTAACCGGAGTTCTCTCATTTTTTATCGATAGGAAGGTGGGGGGTATCTTGACAGGGACGCTAAAGTATGATTAGTTTTGAATCTCTCCTGTTATTGATATTGAACGACAACATGGCAAGAATTCGCACCCCCGGAAGTCCTTGGAAATAAATTGCTCGGATAGACGTAATCAAAACATTATTCAGGAAAGGAAGATACATGAACGATGCTTTAATTATCAGCGCAGCAAGACTTCCCATTGGAAGATTTGGCGGGGCTTTAAAAGAGGTGAGCGATTGGGACTTGGGGACTATCGCCATAGCAGAAGCTATGAAAAGAGCAGGTCTTAGGGGTGATGAAATCGATGAGGTCATCATGGCCCATGGCTTTAGAACTGGGGATCTCCCTGCGAATTCTTCAAGGGCTGTAGCTCTTAAGGCTGGAATCCCAATTGAAATTCCGCAGTTTACAATTAATAAGGCATGCGGGGGAAGCCTCAGGGCCATTAGTTTAGCCGCCCAGATCATTAAGGCTGGAGAAAGCGATATCATTGTCGCTGGAGGAATGGAAAGTATGAGCAGGGCTGCTTACATCCTGCCCAAAGTGAGATGGGGCAGCCGGCTTGGACATGCCCGGCTCATCGATCAGTTGGTCCTCTTAGATCCTATTTCTGGTTATTCATTGGGAGAGACCGGAGAAAATGTGGCCGAACTTTATAAAATTTCCCGTGAGGACCAAGATGGGTTTGCTTTCTTGAGTCAGCAGAAAGCTGAACGTGCTATTAAGTCGAATAAATTTAAGGAAGAGGTCGTGGCTGTCCAGGTTCCTCAAACTGGCAGATCTCCTGTGATCTTTGATTCAGATGAACATCCAAGGTTCGGCACAACGTTAGAGGAACTATCAAAACTGAAACCTGCATTTAGAGAAAATGGCACCATCACTGCTGGAAATGCAAGCGGCTTGAATGATGGGGCCTCTGCTGTCGTGGTGATGTCTCGAAAGAAAGTAAAAGAAATGGGTATCCATCCGCTCGTCTCGATACGGTCCTATGCATCCATAGGAGTGAAACCTGAAATTATGGGGATCGGCCCCATTCCTGCAACCCAAAAGGCTTTACAAAAAGCTGGGCTGGAACTTAAGGATATCGATTTAATAGAGTTAAACGAAGCCTTTGCAGCTCAGTGCCTGGCCGTGATAAGAGAACTAAGGTTTGACATGGAAAAGGTAAATGTCAACGGTGGAGCAATAGCCCTTGGCCATCCCATCTCTGCAACAGGTTGCATTCTTATGACGAAGATCATCCATGAGATGAAGAGACGAAAATCTCAGTTTGGCCTCGTAACGATGTGTATTGCAGGAGGGCAAGGCATAGCGATGGTTGTTGAAAATGAACAAAAGTAATGTCAGATCTAATCAAGGAGGAAGGGAATTCCAATGTCCTACAAAAATTTGATCTATGAAACGGATGACAGAATTGGCATTATCAAAATTAACCGGCCTGAAGTGAGGAATGTCCTGAATTGGGAGACATGGATGGAGTTGGAGGATGTATTGAAGCGGTTGCATTCAGAACCCAATATCAGGGTAGGCATGATCACGGGTGTGGGCGATGAGGCATTCATTGCCGGGGCTGACCTTCGCATGCTTAAGGACCGAACCCCTCAAGATGCGGTCAATGCCTCGAAGAAGGCCAACGAGATCCTCCTTTTTATGGAATCGATGGAAGAGCCCATGATTGCAGCGATCAATGGTTGGGCATTGGGAGGGGGTTGTGAGATCGCCTTGGCCTGCGATATCCGGATTGCCAGCGAGAAGGCTCAGATCGGCCAGACAGAGGTTCGAGTGGGGATTATGCCTGGCTATGGAGGAAATGTCCGTTTGATGCGTCTCATCGGGCCGGGCCGAGCTAAAGAGATGATCTATACAGGAAAGATTGTGAACGCAGAAGAAGCAGAAAGAATAGGATTAGTCAATCGAGTGGTCCCGCATGGAAAATTGATGGAAGAGGCCTTGGCCATGGCTTGGCAGATTGCTCAAGGACCCGCTTCCATCCATTTAGCAAAACGAGCAATGTTTCATGCCTCTCAGCTCTCTTTAAGAGAGGCATTGGTGAAGGATTCGGAAATCTATGGGGAGGTTTACAAGACCAAAGATTTTAAGGAAGGAGTGACCGCCTTCTTGGAGAAGAGAAAACCAGTTTTCAGGAATGAGTAGGCCACTTGGGTTTTGGTTGAAGAGATGGGTAAACCCCGTTAGAAATTCCAGTCCCGCTATAGCGGGACTCGAAACCGAGCGGGGCATTATTTCTAACGGGGTAAAGGAGACAATAGCCATGTTCTATGAACTGAGCGATGAGCAGAAAGAATTTCAAAAAAAAATTCGAGAAATTTATGAAAGAGAGGTCAGCCCCTTAGTCGAGGAATATGAGAAAAAAGAGACTTTTCCAGTTCAACTCTTTCGGATCCTGGGCACGGAGCATCTTCTATGCCTGCGATGTCCAAAGGAATATGATGGTCCTGGTCTGGACAAGATTTCTGAATGTATTTCAATGGAGGAATTGAACCGGATCTGTGCAGGCATTGGATCAGGCATCATGGTTCAGGGAGGTTTAGCGACAGACCCCCTCCTCCATTATGGTTCTGAGGAACTGAAGCAGAAATACTTACCCTCTGCTGTTCGAGGAGAAAAGATCGGTGCCTTTGCATTGACGGAACCGGATGCAGGGTCGGATGCGTCAGGGATCCGGACGACTGCCACAAGACAAGGAAAGGGTTATCGGCTTAATGGGTCAAAGACCTTCATCACCAATGGAACGATCTGCGATTTTGTGACCGTTGCTGCTTATACTAATCCTGAGCGAAGAGGAACGGGGATCAATCTCTTCGTTGTTAATCGTGAGGATCCCGGATTTTCTGTAATAAAAAAGCTCGAAAAATTAGGGAATCATTCTTCGGATACTGCTGAATTGGCTTTCGATGATTGTTACGTTCCCCAAGAAAGGATGATCGGAGAACGGGAAGGTGGGGGATTAGGGCAGTTGGAAGGGACCCTCAAGTCAGGAAGGCTGACCTATGGGGCGAGAAGTACTGGTGTAGGTCAGGCCGCCTTCGACGCCATCCTCTCTTATATCAAAGGAACCCGGAGACATGGCCAGCCTCTCGCAAAGTCACAGGCCATTCGATTTACGATGGCAGAGATGGCAATGTCACTTGAGGCCATGCGATATATGACCTATCGAGGTGCCTGGCTTTTTGATCAAGGCCTCGCCTCGATGAAGGATGCCTCGATTGTTAAGCTCTTCTGTACGGAATCCCTGCAGAGGATCGTTCAAAAGGCCATGGCCATCCAAAAGAATATCGGGTTGATGATGGAAAATCCTATCCAGAGATTCCTTCGTGATGCGAGATTGTTTAAAATTCCGGAAGGGACCTCTGAAATTCAACACTTAGTGATCGCTAGAGAATTGGGACTTTGAGGATTGCGGATTTCGGAATTCGGATTGGGGATTAAAAAGATCTCACCATTTAACACAAGGGAGAGGATATGGATTTCAATTTGTCCGAAGAACAGAAGGATGTTCAAAAAGCGGCCAGGGAGTTTGCCCAGGGAGAGTTTGATCCCGATCTGGCCTTAGAACTGGACCGGAAAGGGAAATTTCCGGAATCGATATGGAAGAAGGCTGCTCAGTTAGGGTTCATTGGAATTCACTATCCTGAAGAGTTTGGGGGTCAGGGGTTAGGGTTCTTTGAAAACCTTCTGGTCATTGAAGCCTTCTGCAGGGTTGATTCCGGAATCGGGAGCGCCCTGAGCAGTGTAGATCTGGGTTCAGAGGTCATTCTGAAATTTGGTTCCAACGGACAGAAGAATCAATTCCTTACTCCCCTAACAAAAGGAGAGAGGCGATTAGGCATTGCCTTTGGGGAATCGGAGGACAGTAGAGACCTTACAACCATCTCCACGATCGCGGAAAGAAAGAGGGATGGATATTCCATCCACGGGAAGAAGAGTTTTGTGCTTAACGCCTCTCTTGCAGATTCCTTCATCACCCTTTGTAAAGAACCCAGGGAAGGATGGATCACATTGATGATTGAACGAGAAAAGGAGGATATCGAAGTCCATCCCATCGAAAAGATGGGATGGAGGATGATCCCCTTCGGAGATCTCCTTTTCAAAGAGGTTCCGGTACCAACTGGAAACCGGATAGGGCGGGAAGGGGAAGGGATGGCCCACGTTAACCATTGTTATCAAGCAATAGGGCTAAAAAGCGCAGCTCAAGCCCTGGGCACTGCACAGGGGGCCTTTGATCGTGCCATGCAATATGCCAAACAGAGGGAACAATTTGGCAAAAAGCTTTCACAGTTCCAGGTCATTCGGCATAAACTGGCTGATATGGCTGTAAGTATTGAGGTGGCTCGTTGGCTCGTTTACAAAGCCGCTGCAGAGTATGATCACAAAAGGATTGATCCCGGATTCCTCTCCATCGCCCAATTGGAGGTGGGAAGGAGATTGATCTCAGTGGTCGATGAGTCCCTTCAGATCTTTGGGGGCTACGGGTATATTGCTGAGGAGGCCATTGAACACTACTTCCGGGACGCCTGGGCAATCGGAGTAGAACTTGGAACAGAGGAAGAACAGAAAGATTTAATTGCTGAGATCATGTTGGGACCTTTTCAATAAAGAAATAAATTTTAGATTTATTAAACAGGTGATTCAAATACTCTCTCATGAAGACAAAAGATTACGTCTTTTTCCCCACCTTCAGTTAAATAGTTCAGGAGATCCTCATCATTGAAGCCCCTATGAAGATCGTATGGAAAAGTCTTGACACAATCAGGGTTTTGGGTATATATAATTCTTTGTATACAGTATCCAAATTCAGATCGGGAGGTGATTTTCATGGACGAAGTCCAACTCTTCAAAAATATTATGGTTTTAAGTCTCGAGCAGGCAACTGTTCTCCCCTATTTAACCCTTCGTTTAGCCGAGGAGGGAGCCAACGTCATTCGAATGGAACATCCCGTTTACGGGGACCCCAACCGTAGAATCGGAGACGATGTATTGAAAGAGGACCGGATGTTCTCCTACTACCTCTCCATCAATGCCGGGAAAAAAGCCCTCACTCTTGACATAGGAGCCCCTGAGGGACAGGAGATTTTCAAAAAACTCATCACCAAATTAAATGTGGATATCTTTGCCACCAATCAATTGCCCAGAAATTATCCTAAACTCGGAATTGAATATGAGACGCTCAAAAAGATCAAAGAGGACATCATCTGGCTGGGAATGACAGGGTTCGGTCCCCAAAACAATGAGGCAGCTTATGATCCAGTGCTTCAAGCAAGAGGAGGGTTAATGGAATTAACTGGAGAGAAGGGAGGAACCCCTCAAGTGATGGGCATCCCCCTTCCCGATATGGGAGCCAGTGAACATGGCTATGGTCTTCTGATGAAGGCCCTCTTCAAAAGGGCAGTGACAGGCCAAGGAAGCCGCATCGATCTCTCGATGTTCGAAAGCACCGTATCATGGCTCACTCAGGCCATCACCCATACGGTCACTTTCAAGAAAACAGTTACTCGGAGGGGAAATACCCACGAATTCTTTGCTCCGGTCTCTGTCTATGAGACGAAAAATGGTTATGCTTATGTTGCCCTGGGAAATGACCGGCAGTGGGAGACGATGACGAAGATCCCGGGATTTGAATCCCTTTATAAAAAGGAATATGAAAGAAATGCTGGCCGGATTGCGGATGTGGAAAATTTAAATGACGCCATCAATGCCATCACCAAGAAATTTTCGACGGATGAATTGATCGACATTTTCACCAAGGCCACCATCGCCATTTCCAAGGTGAACACGATTGAAGAAGTGGTAGGGGATCCACTGGTCAAACCGAATCTGATTCGCAGCAAAGATCCCAAGACAGGGGTAGAGATTACTATCGCACCTCCTCCTATCAATAACCCTTATCTGAAATCGGTCAACCGGATAATGAGCTTCCCTCCTCGTTTTGGGGAACATAACGAGGAAATTTACAGTGGCCTTTTGGGATACAATGCTACCCAGATGAAGGAGTTCAAGGAAAAGAACATTATTTAGTTCGGAGTTCGTAGTTCGGAGTTTTAAGAATAAATACTCCGAACTACGAACTAATCACTCCGAACTATTGCGACGAAAGGAGCAAGATCCATGGCGCTTGATTTCACTTTTGCCGAGGAACAAGAATTCTTCAGGCAGATGGTTCGGGATGCAGTGAATCGTTTGATCATGCCGAGGGTGGCCGAATTGGATGAAAAAGAAGAATTCCCCTGGAACCTTTGGAAAGAATTCGCTGCCCTGGGATATCTGGGCCTGAGGCATGAAGAAAAATATGGTGGAATGGCTACAGATACCATCTCCCAAATGATTTTCTACGAAGAATTGGCAAGAGGATCCTGTGGGTTCGCCATGGCGGCGATCATGCAAGTTCTCATGGGAACTTACTTCATTGCCCGTTTTGGAAATGAGAACATCAAACAAAGGATCCTCGTACCAGCGATAAAGGGCGAGAAAATCGGAACGATCTGCTTTACTGAAGACCAGTCCGGTTCTGACTTGGGCGGGACAAGGACCCTATCAACCAAAGTGGATGGAGGCTGGAGAATCAATGGAAGAAAACAGTGGATCACCAACGGACCCATTTGTGATTTTGCAACGGTGATGGCAACGGTTGATCCAAAATTAGGCCTGAAAGGTCTTAATTTCTATTTGGTTGAAAAGAAGACAGCGGATCGTGATGGGTTCGTCCCCGGCCAGAGGCTTCATAAGTTGGGCTCCCGCTGCTCGGTGACAGGTGAATTGGTCTTTGATAATGTCTTCATCCCCGATGAGAATTTTCTGGGTGAGGAGGTTGGAAAAGGCGTCCGATACGCTGGAGAAATTCTCAACGAAGTACGGGTGATGACAGCGATGAATGCTTTAGCCATTGCGAAGGGAGCCATGGAGGATGCAAGGGAGTACGCCAAAAACCGGATCGCTTTTGGAAACCCCATCAGTAAGTACCAGTTGATTCGAGAAAAGTTTGCAAAATATTGGGCCTGGTATGAGGTCTCGTGGAATTACGCTTACAAATGTGCCTGGATGATTCAAAACAAAATTCCTTGCACCAATGAGTGCATGTTGGCCAAATATCATGCGACCGAGATGTGTATGTATGCCGTCGAAGAGGCGATGAGGATTTATGGAGGGAATGCCTTCTGTTCAGAATATCCGCCACAACGGTACTGGAGGGATGCGAAGTTCTTGCTTTACGGTGGTGGCACCCATGAAGTGTTGTGTGACTATCTGGGAAGAATTTTTTGTAAAGATTAATGTGGTGACTCGTGATTCGTGTTGGTGATTCGGTAACTCAACCCTTTAGGGTTGATTTTTAATCAAGGCTGAAGCCTTGAGTTACACAAATTTTGGGGGAGTCCAACCCATGGAAATCTATGTTTTGGTGAAACAGGTTCCTGATCCGGAAGCGATCATAAAAGTCAAATCGGATTCTGAATTGGAGATCGAGAATAAATACTTCACCAATTTCTTCGATGAAATTGCAATAGAAGCAGGCTTGAAATTAAAAGAAAAGTTTAGCGGCAAGGTCACTGTGTTGACCGTTGACAATAAGAAGGTTGATGCCCTGAGAAGAGGAATCGCCATGGGTGCAGATGATGCGATTCAGATCACTGACCCTGGCTTGGAGGGTTCGGATCAGTTTGCCATCGCCAAAGCCTTGGCGGCTTATCTCAAAGATAAACCTTTTGATCTGATTTTAGCGGGGAGACAGGCCATGGATGACGATGCAGGAATCGTCGGGCCTGCCGTCGCCGAGTTATTGGGAATTCCACACGTCAATGTGATCACCGGCCTTGAGGTGGATGACCCAAAGAAAGAAGTAAAGGTGATTCGAGAGGTAGAGGGTGGGAAAGAAATCCTCTCCTGTTCCCTCCCTGCACTCTTCACCTGCCAGAAAGGTCTGAATAATCCTCGAATCCCTCAGGTCATGAACGTTATGAAGGCCATGAAGGCTCAGATTAAAAAGTTAGACCTGACTGCTCTGGGACTAAGCGCAGCCGATGCAGGTGGCCAAGCAGCTAAAATAAAAATTCAGAAATATTTACAACCTCCTAAGAGGCCACCGGTAAAAATGATCAAAGAGGATTTTCCGGAGAATGTAAAGGCACTGGTTAAACTCCTCAAAGAAGAAGCCAAAGTCATCTAAATGCGGATTGCAGATTGCGGAATGCAGAGTGAAAATCAAAATATTTAATTCCGAAATCCGAATTCCGCATTCCGAATTTGGAAAAAAGGGAGAACATCGTGACTAATGAGATATGGGTCTTTGCAGAGCAACAGGAGGGAAAGGTCAGGAAAGTGACCTTTCAACTCCTATCGGCTGGGGCAGATTTTTCAAAAAAGACGAACCAGGCGGTCGGAGTGGTCCTTCTGGGAAGCGGACTCCAAGAAGCTGTTAAAAGCTTAACCCCTTTTGCCGACAAAATCTATCTGATTGATGACCCAGCCCTTGCTTCATACACTTCCGATGCCTATTTGATCAATATGACTCCCTTAATTAAGGAACATCAACCCTCTGTTCTTTTGGGAGGAACTACCTCTACAGGAAAGGATCTTTTCCCAAGGCTGGCTATGCATCTCCAAACAGGTTATGCCCCTGACTGCACAGGTCTAACCATCGAAGAGAATGGAAAGCTTGTAGCCAAACGTCCCCTCTACGGAGGAAAGGTCTTCGCAGAGATGAGCTTTTCTGAAGCCAGACCTCAGATGGCTACAGTAAGGAATAATACTTTCCTTGCCAACGAAAACCTTAGTAAATCAGCCCAGGTCGTTTCGATCTCCTCTCATACGGATCCTTCTTCATTGAAAAAGAGGGTCATCGGATGGGAGAAGGCAGCTGGAACGAAGTTAGATATTACAGAGGCTGAAATTGTGGTGGCTGCTGGAAGGGGAATCAAAGCACCCGAAAATTTTAAGATCCTTGAAGAGCTGTCTGATGTGCTCAATGCCTCAGTGGGAACCACTCGAGCTACTGTGGACGTGGGTTGGAGGGATCAGAAGGATCAGATTGGGAAAAGCGGAAAGAATATCTCTGCCAAACTCTACATGGCCTTTGGAATATCAGGGGCCATCCACCATGTCCTGGGTATCGGGACATGTAATACAGTGGTGGCTGTGGATACTGATCCAAATGCCCTTATTTTCAACTATGCAGACTATGGGATCGTTGGAGACCTCTTCAAGATTGTGCCGGCATTAACCGAAGAATTAAAAAAGGCATTATCAGATGCATAGCGCAGAGCGCAATAATTTGTAATTTGTAACTCAGCCCTTAAGGGCTGATATTAAATCAGGGCTAAAGCCCTGAGTTACGTAACTCAACCCTTTAGGGTTGATATTTGCGCTCTACGAGTGAGTGATGGACAAAGTCGATGTCATCATTGTGGGCGGGGGATTAGCAGGCCTTTCCTGCGCTTATGAATTGGCTGATTCAGGAATGACTGTGATCGTCCTTGAGCGGGGAGATTTCTCAGGAAGTAAAAATGTGACAGGAGGAAGAATCTATTTGAGCCCCCTCCGAAATTACCTCCCAGATCTCTGGAAAGAAGCCCCTTTAGAAAGGCACGTGACGAAGGAGTTTATTACCTTATTGGGTGAATCTAATTCGACCACCCTTGAACTTTATAGCGATCGATTTAACCGAGAACCCTACCCCAGTTACACCATTCTCAGGGCAAAATTCGACCGCTGGCTCGCTGATCTTGTTTCAGAAAAAGGAGTTTTTGTTATCCCACAGAAGAATGTGAACGGTCTCATCAAAGATGGAGAAAAAGTCATCGGAATCAAAGCGGAGGATGAAGAGATCGGAGCAGACTGTGTGGTGGCTTCAGATGGAATCCTCTCCTTCATCGCTGAAAAGGCAGGACTCCGGCAACCCTTTCAACCCCAACATTTTGCTTTAGGTTTTAAAGAAGTCATTTCTCTTGATCCTAAAACCATTGAGGACCGATTCCGACTCGGAGAAAAAGAAGGAGCAGCCCAACTCTTTGTGGGAACTCTCACCAAAGGCATCATGGGGGGAGGTTTTCTCTACACCAATCAGGAGAGTCTCTCTTTGGGAATCGTGGTGGGAATTCACTCTCTTAATCAGAGAGAACCCCGTGAGGAAATTTATAAATTCTTAGACGAATTTAAAGAAAGGCCTGAGATAAAATATTTGATTAAGGGCGGAGAGGTCGTTGAATATTCGGCTCACCTCATCTCTGAGGGAGGCCTCCAAATCAAACCAAAGGTCTATGGAGATGGAATTTTAGTCACCGGGGACGCAGCAGGCCTGGGTCTCAACATGTTGGTCACAGTTAGAGGAATGGAATATGCCATGGCTTCAGGAGTCCTGGCAGGCCGAACCATAAAAATGGCAAAGGAAAAGAACGACTTTTCAGCCTCCACCTTAGCTCTTTACGAGAAATTTCTAAATGAAAGTTTTATAGTTAAAGAAATGGACAACTTTAAAAATTCTCTTTCGATCCTGGAGAACAAAAGGCTCTTCTCCAAATACCCTCAAGCGATTTCCAATCTCTTCGAGAAAGTGATGAGGGTGGATGAGAATCCCAAAGAAGGTCTTTACAAAACCGTCTCTCAGGAACTAAAGAAAGAGTTTTTCAATTTCCAAACGTTTAAAGACTGGATGCAATTTAGGAAAATTTAGGATTTCGAAATAGAGATTGCTTCGGCTTCGCCTCGCAATGACAGGTGAAGGGTTGTCATTCTGAGCCCATTCGCTTCGCTCAGGATAAACTCCGCGAAGAATCTGACACGCTGTGTCATCCTGAACGAAGTGAAGGATCTCTTAAACGGAGAAGTCTAATGAAAATCACCGAAAAATTAGCTCTCGATGCTTTTAAAAACGACAAAGAGACCCATATCTCTCTCGACCAAAAAATTTGTCAGAATTGTAAGGAACGTTTTTGTATCTATGCCTGTCCGGCAAATCTCTACTCTCTTAACGAAAAGGGTGAGATGGTGGTGGAATTTGCCGGTTGTTTGGAATGCGGCACTTGCCAGATCGCTTGTATTTATGGCTCCGTCCAATGGAAATACCCCCGGAGTGGATTCGGTGTACAATATCGCTTTGGATGATGGAAAACAAATCAACCTTCGACAACTCTGTTGCCCTCATTCTTAACCGACCTGAGACGAACTCCTTAGACCAGGCCCTCGATCTCTGTCAAGGGCTTCAAGAGATCTCTCCGAAAACGCAGATCCTCATTAAACCCAATCTTGTCTTCTGGGACGATCCCCTCTCACCATGGAGGATCCAGTAAAAATTTTGAGAGAGAATGGAGTCGAGATCGATATGGAGGATTATCTCCGTTACCGAAAACATCTGGTAGAGAGATACAAAACGAAGCCACAATTCGATCCAAAGGATTTTTTTGAAAGGGGAAGATAATGGAATACAAGACTATTGAATTGATCAGAGAAGAAGGGATCGCTTTTATCTATCTGAATAGGCCTGAAGTTCTAAATGCTCTGAATGAAACGATGAAGGATGAGTTGATCCATGCGCTTAAAGAGACTGGAGAAGATCATGACATCCGGGTCATGATTCTAACCGGACGGGGTCGGGGGTTTTGTGCCGGGGCCGATCTTAACAGGTTTATGGAGCTTCAAGAAAGTGATAGGGATCATAAAAAGAAGTCAAGATTCGGATCACTCGATTTACCAAGGGCTTTTATACAGTATCCCAAACCAATCATCGCCGCCATCAATGGCCCATCTTATGGGTTTGGTTTTACCGTAACCCTAACATGTGATATTCGTCTTGCCTCTGAAAGGGCAAAATTTAGCTGCGCCTTTGTCCGGATAGGAGTAACCCCGGAATTTTGTAGCACCTATTTTCTACCCAGACTCATCGGATATGGCAAAGCGGCAGAGCTTATATTCACTGCCAGGCCTTTTGATGCTCATGAGGCATTAGAAATCGGGGCGGTGAACCAGGTATTCCCCCATCACCGACTGATGTCCGAGGCCAAAAAGATGGCCAGGCAAATTGCCTCCATGCCTCCTAATGCCGTACAAAAGTCAAAGGAGATTCTACGTCACGGGATGCAATCCACTCTGGATCAAGTCATACAGCATGAAGCGATGGTCTTTCTCGATTGCATGAAGACGGAAGAACATCGATTGGCCCTCAGCAAATTACTGGCCAAGATGAAATTTAGGAATGTTAGGCCCCTTCGACCCAAGAAGTAGAGAAGAAATCCCGACCTCCCGTCTTCACTTGAGTGGTTCCCCTCTTGTTTCTTTTCATCGTGACCCAGTCCTCTCTCTTTCCACCCTCGCTCAAGACTTTCTTATCTCAAAGAAAAGCTCTTAAAATTTTTCTTGACAACCAAAAAAAAGAGGAATATATATAGTATCAACCAACCGGTTGGTCGATTAAGCAAATGAATTGGTATCGTAACAACAAATGAAGCGAAGAAGGAATATAATTAAACATAACCATCTGTTTTAACTTTTCAAGAGAATCCTTCTCGAAACGGTAAAAGATCGATTTGTGTTTATGAAAAACCACTTAGAAAAGAGTGAAAAATATCGAAAGATCGTAGAGGTTGCTAGCAAACTTATGAGCGAACAGGGCTACAAAGGAGCCCCATTGGACCAAATTGCAGAAATTGTGGGGATTCATAAGAGTACTTTATTCCACTATTTCAAAAACAAAGAGCAATTGTTAATGGCAGTGTTAGAAATATCTACCGAAGAGGTCATCAAGGACCTTGAGGCAATTATTAGAAACAAGAATCTAAACCTTGAAGAGAAATTAAGGCGGTCGATTATTAATCACTTGGAATCCCAGTTGAGATACTACTACAGCGTAAATGTTTACCATAGTGAGATTCGGTTTCTTTCTGGTAGAAACAAACAAAAATTTCTCAAACGGCGAGAACACTATAGTTTATGCTTCGAACGCCTGATTGAGGAGATCATTAAGAGCAATACGAAGAAGTTCGCACACTTTCGGAAATTGAATAGCAAGATCGTTGCTTTCGGGATACTCGGAATGTGTAACTGGGCAGCGAAATGGTTCAAGGCATCCGGTCCATTGAAGCCTAAAGATGTGGCGGATATATTTTGTTCGATGTTAATGCAACATAGTAGTAAGACCCGAAATAGAATGAACTTTCATATCTCAGGTTGATATAGTGCTTCTTTTCCTTATGAACATGAATGGTCTACTTAGCGAGTTACCAAACGATCACATAGAGTTATTCATTTCAATCCGACGGATTAATTTAATGGAGCGAGGCCTTTAATTTCAGGACGTACTTAACCCTACAACGATACATATGATGTCCTCTCGGCAATGGCCAGTTTACGTTTCCGGTGTGAGAGATAAGCTCGATGGTTCTTTATCTGTATCCATAAGACAAGTTCAATGAGATCGAGAACATCG
>Ga0315281_10009348_pt1 | contig 13605 bp, 13 predicted proteins | sample YL17G07_0_MG_FD_204540 | JGI IMG/M metagenome (GOLD analysis project Ga0315281, IMG submission 204540) | Sediment microbial communities from Yellowstone Lake, YNP, Wyoming, USA - YL17G07_0 | ecosystem: Environmental > Aquatic > Freshwater > Lake > Sediment | place: USA: Wyoming | collected...
AGTGGTTCCCAAGTTCGCCAAGATGGGAAATGTCCAGCCGAAGACGGTCCTCGATGCTCTAAAGATCGTGCAGTTGGCTCCGGATAGCCATGTCGGGTCACAGCTTTTCGCAGGTGACCTTGACATAAAAAACGAAAATCATATCATAACCACCACTACCAAATGCGCGGTATTGGAGTTCTTCGAGAAGGCTGCACCTGAGAGGATAGAGTATTTCTGCCACAAGCTGGAGCCGGCGACCATGGAAGCGTATTTCAATAATCCCAGGATTAAAGTAACGCCTCTGAAGCTGCCGCCCAGAAAGAGCCCTGACGAGCCTTGCTGCCGGTTCGAGATTAAGCTTGAAGAATAAGGGGACGCCGCGTGGCTAGTGATCGCCTCCGCTGCTTTCCTTCACCGTAATAACCCCATGCATTCTTGCTAATGATTGAAAAGGCTTTAGGAACACCCTCAGTTATACTTGTTCATCGCTGCCGCGAGGCCTTCGCTAAGCACGCATTCGATTGCAGCAGCGACCCTGGGGTAGACCTCTCGCATCACGGTTTTTTCGGCATCGGTGAAGTCGCTGAGGACGTGTTCGATAGCGTCAACCTCCGAGGTGGAAGTATTATCGCTGCTTTCGGAAGGGGCAATACCTACCCGGATCCGGGGAAAGTCCTGTGTGCCCAGATGAGAGATGATGGACTTCAGGCCATTGTGCCCCCCTGAGCTTCCTCTTTCGCGAATGCGAATCTTGCCCAACGGAAGGTCGAGGTCGTCGTAGATAACCAGGATGTCTTTCGAAGAAAGCTTGTAGCGGCGCACCAGCGCCGACACTGCCTCGCCGCTCAGGTTCATGAAGGTCTGAGGCTTGGCTAGTACAATCCTGGTGTTCGCTACCTCTCCAGTACCTAATTTACTAAGCGCACGGCGCTGTGTCAGAGGGATGCCGTGCTCGCGGGCAAACAGGTCAACGCATTTGAAACCTACGTTGTGCCTATTGTTGACATAATGTCGGCCAGGATTACCTAGTCCTACGATCAGTTTCATTAATATCTACTTCTTCTCTTTCCCTAGCATCTCCAGGAATTTCTTTTCGGTGAGCTCGGTAGTGCCCAGCTCGCGAGCGCGGTCGAGTTTGGAGCCGGGGTCGGTGCCTACCACCAGGAAATCGGTCTTCTTGCTCACGGAGCTGCCCACCAGGCCGCCGAGCTCTCTTATCCTGGCCTCGGCCTCGGTCCTGGTGCAGGAATCGAGCTTACCTGTGACCACGAACTCCTTGCCAGCGAGGGGCAGCTCACGGGGCCTGGCTGCTTCCTCCCGCATCGTCACTTTGGCTTCTGTCAGCTTTTTGATGACTTCTAGATTGGCCTGCTGTCTGAAGAAGGCGACTATGCTCTCAGCTATCGTAGGCCCTATGGTCGGTTTCGTCATCAATTCCTCTGTGGTAGCTTTGGAAAGCTCCTCTATGCTGCCGAAGTGTTTGACCAGGATTTCAGCGGTCTCCGACCCCACATGGCGAATCCCCAGGGCGAAAATAACCCTGGAAAGTGGCCTATTCTTGCTGTCCTCGATTGCTTTAAGCACATTGGAGGCGCTCTTCTCTCCCATTCTTTCCAGCCTGATGAACTCCTCTTTCTTGTCCTTCAGCGTATATATATCGCCGACATCTTTTATCAATCCTGCTTTGAGCAGGGCCTCTGCCAGCTTCTCCCCGATCCCTTCTATATCCATAGCCCCGCGGGAGACGAAATGTTTGACCAACTCGTAGACCTGGGCCGGGCAGGACACATTGGTGCAGCGGGACATGGCCTCGCCTTCCGGTTTTATCGCCTCAGCACCGCAGACCGGACATTTGGACGGCATGACGAAGACCTTCTCTTTGCCGGTGCGCAGGCTGACCACCGGCGACACTACCTCAGGTATGACCTCGCCTGCTCTTTGTACTACGACCATGTCTCCAATACGGATGTCCTTGCGCCTGATGTCGTCCTCGTTGTGCAGGGCGGCGCGCTTTACAATTACCCCGCCTACGTTGACTGGCTCTAGGATGGCATAGGGGTTCAGTGTGCCAGTGCGCCCTACGCTGACACCGATGTCGAGGAGGCGGGTGGTTTCTTGAGTGGCAGGGAACTTGTAGGCTATGGCCCAGCGGGGCTCGCCGCCCACGTTTCCCAGTCGCTCCTGGAGGTCGTAGCGGTTTACCTTGAACACAATGCCGTCGGCTTCGTAAGGAAGGTGCTCTATTTCTTCGAGCCAGTGTCGATAGTAGCTTTCAGCCTGCTGGAGGTTCTTCAGAAGCTCATTCTGGGGATTCAGCTTGAAGCCTAAGGATTTCAGGTACTCGAGCGTCTCCCAGTGAGTGGAAAACGTTTTTCCGCCCTCAACCAGGCCCACACCGTAAATATAGATATCCAGCGGGCGCTGGGCGGTAATGCGCGGGTCCAACTGCCGTACCGAGCCAGCGGCGGCATTTCTGGGGTTGGCGAACAAAGGCTGCTCTGCTTTAGCCCTGTCGTCGTTCAGCTTTTTGAAACCTTTTTTGGAGAGGAAGACTTCCCCCCTGACCTCCAACCTTGTCGGCACGCCCCTGGGCAAAGTCAAAGGTACGCTTTTGATAGTTTTGAGGTTCTGGGTAATGTCTTCGCCTCGGAACCCGTCGCCGCGGGTAGCCCCTGTGACGTATCTTCCGTCCTGGTAAATCAAGGTCACGGCCAGGCCGTCCATCTTATGCTCTGCGACAAGGTCGAATTCTTGCTGGCCCAGCAGCCCTGAGATTCGTTTGTGCCAGGCGAGGAGCTCTTCGTGAGAGAATGCCTTGCCCAGACTGAGCATGGGTATCTGGTGCTCCACAACGCCGAAGGCTTCTACGGGAGCTGCGCCGACCCGCTGCGTCGGCGAATCGGGCGTGAGGAACTGGGGGTACTCCTCCTCCAGGCGCTGGAGCTCCCTCATCAGCCCGTCATATTCAGCGTCGCTTATCTCGGGGCTGTCGAGGACGTAGTAGCGGTGATTGTGATAGTTTATCAGCTTTCTGAGCTCGTCGATCCTTTTTTTTGCCTCGTTCTCGTTCATAGCGCCTGCCCATGCAATGAGTTTTTCAGAGCAAACTCAGCCAAAATTGCTTTTGCTTTTGTAGTATAGCACAGTTGGTAAAGACGGCAAAAACGAATCTGCCAACGCTTTGACAAAAGGTTTATTTTATGATAAAAAAGTAGGCGAAGCGGTTCATGGCGAAATATATATTTGTTACGGGTGGCGTAGTTAGTTCAGTAGGAAAAGGAATCGTCGCCGCTTCTGTCGGAAGGCTGCTTAAAAGCTACCAGATAAGTGTATCGGCCCAGAAGTTAGACCCTTACCTGAACGTCGACCCCGGCACTATGTCTCCCTATCAGCATGGGGAGGTCTTCGTTACCGAGGACGGCGCGGAGACAGACCTTGATCTCGGGCATTACGAGCGTTTTATCGATATCAATCTGACTACTGCCTCCAGCGTCACTACGGGGCAGATATACAGCTCGGTGATTGCTAAGGAGAGGCGGGGCGATTTCCTGGGCGGCACTATTCAGATAGTGCCACATGTTACCAACGAGATTAAGAAACGAATTCGTGAGGTAGCCGAGAAGAGCGGGGCCGATGTAGTGCTGGTGGAGGTGGGGGGCACGGTCGGTGACATCGAGGGCCAGCCATTTCTGGAGGCTATCCGACAGATGCGGAACGATGTAGGGCGGGATAATGTTCTCTACATCCATGTTACGCTTCTCCCTTATATTGCGTCTACTGGAGAACTCAAGACCAAACCAACGCAGCACAGCGTTAAGGAACTGCGCAGCATAGGGATTCAACCCGACATTATAGTCTGCCGCAGCGACTATCCGGTTGCCGAAGAGTTCAAAGATAAAATCGCTCTGTTCTGCGACGTTGAGAAGCGCGCCGTTGTGGGCCTTACCACAGCATCCATTATTTACGAGGTGCCTCTGATTCTGGATGAGGCGGGATTGGGAGAAATCGTGGTCGATAAGCTGCGGTTGTCGGCAGCGTCAAGAGACCTCAGTGAATGGCGGAGCATGGTGGAGAAAATGAAGAAACCGAAGTCAACGGTCTCTATCGCTCTTGTCGGCAAATACGTGAAGTTGCGGGACGCTTACCTGTCGGTAAGGGAGGCACTGCGTCATGCTGCTCTGTACCACGATCGTGATGTGGAAATCCTCTGGATAGAGTCCGAGGAGATTGAGAAGGATGGTGGTGAGGCGCTGCTGCGAACAGCGAACGGGATAGTTGTGCCGGGGGGCTTTGGCTATCGGGGCATTGAGGGGAAGATTATAGCGGCGAGATACGCTCGTGAGAACAATATTCCGTACCTTGGCCTGTGCCTTGGCTTGCATATGATGGTGATTGAATTCGCGCGCCACGTGCTGAAGTCAGCCAAGCCTAATTCCACAGAATTCGATAAGGATACCCCTTATCCTATTATCGACCTCCTGCTCAATCAGCGGGACGTAAAGGAAAAGGGAGGCACGATGCGTTTGGGGCTGTATCCCTGTCAGTTGGTCCCTGGTACTCACGCTGCCACTGCCTATAATTCATCATTGGTCTACGAACGGCACCGTCATCGCTTTGAGTTCAATAACAAGTACAGGGAGGTTCTGGGCAAGGCTGGTCTTGTTGCCAGCGGCATTTCCCCTGACGGCAAGTTGGTCGAGATAGTCGAGCTTGCGGGACATCCCTGGATGGTGGGGACACAGTTTCATCCGGAATTTACCTCTCGCCCTAACCGCGCTCACCCTTTGTTTCGCGATTTCATCGGGGCAGCTAGGAAGACTCTGAAGGTGGGCGATCAGCGTCCGTTGCCGCTGGAACCCACGGTGAACAATTGACCTGTCATGTAGACAAAATTGTTGACTTATGCTATAGTCAAGAGGACTAGATGCGAATTTTCTTGGATACCGCCAATATTGATGAAATTCGCCAGGCAGCAAAACTAGGCGTGATTAGCGGGGTCACCACCAACCCTTCTCTGGTGGCGAAAGAAAAGCGGGCGGATATGAAGGCGGTCATCCAGGAGATCTCCTCCGTAGTCGATGGCCCCATCAGTGCTGAGGTGCTCAGCCTGGAGCCGCAGGCTATGATCCGGGAAGCAAGAGAAGTCTCCTCATGGTCGCCCAATGTGGTCGTTAAGATCCCTGTATCGGCGAGCGGTCTGGAAGCTGTCTCAATCCTTTCCAAAGAGGGGATACGTACTAATTTAACGCTTTGCTTTTCCCTGAACCAGGCGATATTGGGCGCGATTGTGGGAGCAACTTACGTCAGCGCATTTGTGGGAAGGCTTGACGATGCAGGGCATGATGGGATGCAGCTCGTTGCTGAGATTGTGGAGATATTCGATAACTATAAGGATAGACTTAAGACTCAGGTGATCGCTGCCAGTATACGTCATCCGCTGCATGTTGTTGCGGCGGCCAAAGCAAGGGCTCATATAGCAACTGTACCTTACAGCATACTTATGCAGATGGTCAAACATCCGCTAACTGATATCGGGATATGCCGTTTTGCTGAGGACTGGCAACGCATCTCTAAGACATAGAGCTACAATCCACAACTATGGCACCGAGGCAGGCACCTTTTATAGATTTTGTTCAATTTAATTATGGAGTAGGACTATGAATATCACCGAACTGGAAGTAAAGACCAAAGAGGAACTTGTGACCATGGCTAAGGAACTTGGCATTACCGGCATCAGCGCCCTGAAGAAGGAAGACATTGTATTGAAGCTACTTCAGGCAAATGCCGAGCAGCATGGTTATTCCTTCAGAGGCGGCATTCTCGAGGTTATGAACGATGGTTACGGCTTTCTGCGCCAGGCAGACCTGCACCCCAATGCTAATGACATCTACGTATCCCAGTCGCAGATTCGTCGCTTTTCCCTTCGGACCGGAGACATCGTCAGCGGTCAGGTGAGGGCTCCCAAGGACGGTGAAAAATACCATAGCCTGCTTCGTGTCGAGACGGTCAATAATATGGACCCTGAGGCGACTAAAGAGCGGCCGTTATTCGAGCATAAGACGCCTATCTTTCCCAATAAGCTGATTAACCTGGAGACTACTTCCAACAATCTATCCACAAGACTGCTCAATCTCATAGCTCCCATCGGTCGCGGTCAGAGAGGACTTATTGTCTCTCCGCCGAAAGCTGGAAAGACCATGTTGTTGAAGCATATAGCCAATGGGATCATTGCTAATTACAACGATATACATCTTATGATCTGTCTTATCGGTGAGCGGCCTGAGGAGGTAACGGACTGGAAGAAGTCAGTTAAGGCAGAAGTAATTGCTTCTACCTTCGACGAGCCTGTTGAAGAGCATACCAGGGTGGCTGAGGTGGCATTGGACCGCGCCAAGAGGCTGGTGGAGATGGGCATGGATGTAGTCATACTGCTTGATAGTATCACTCGACTGACTCGTGCTTATAACCTGGAGATGCCGTCCAGCGGACGTACCCTCTCAGGTGGTGTTGACCCTGCAGCTCTCTATTCACCGAAGAGGTTCTTCGGTGCAGCCAGGAACACGGAGGAAGGGGGAAGCCTGACTGTCATAGCTACCTGCCTCATCGATACCGGCAGCAGGATGGATGATGTGATATATGAGGAGTTCAAAGGTACCGGCAATATGGAGCTTCATCTCGACCGCAAGCTCGCCGAGCGCAGGATTTTCCCATCTATAGACATCCAGCGCAGTGGCACCAGGCGTGAGGAATTGCTTCTTGATGAGAATGCGTTGAAGCAGATCTGGGTAGTACGCAGAATGATTACTCTCATGAACACTAACTCACCTAACTCTACTGAGGCAACTGAGCGGGTGCTGGAGAGACTGTCTAAGACCTCTTCTAACGCGGAGTTTCTCGCTACTCTTTCTAAAGAGTTTTAGCTCTCCCTTTGTAAGGTAAGCCTCATCGTTGTTACCGCTTTACTTCGCTGCTATAATAGGAGCGATTTGCCATGAATTATCATCGCATTGTGGTCAAGTTAGGTACGAATTTGCTTACGGCGGGAAGCGATCATCTTAACCTTGAGACGATGGCTTCCCTGGCGGGGCAGATAGCCGGGCTTCATAAGGAAGGCCTGGCTGTAGTCGTTGTTACCTCAGGAGCGATCGCTGCCGGCAGACATCGCCTGAGGGTTGCTGAAGAGCGCAAGGAAATCGTCTCCAGGCAAGTGCTCGCCGCAGTGGGGCAGAGCCGACTTATGGATGCTTATGATCAGCTCTTCGGTTGGCATGAGATAACTATCGCCCAGACATTGCTCACAAGGGCTGACCTCTCAGACCGCATCAGATACCTTAACGCCCGTAACACTTTAACAGCGCTTCTGGAACTTCGTGTCATACCCATAATTAACGAGAATGATGTTGTTGCAGTGGAGGAAATCCAAGAGACGGTATTCGGGGACAACGATAATCTGTCTGCCATGGTAGCTAATCTTGTCGATGCCGACCTTTTGATGCTGCTTACGGATACCGCTGGCCTTTACACTGCTGATCCTCATCGGGATTCTACTGCCAAGCTTATCGGACGGGTTGATAAGATAGATGCTCATATCGAGAGCCTTGCAGGGGGAAGCTCGAGCGAGCGGGGCACTGGTGGCATGGCTACAAAGATAGAGGCAGCAAAGCTGGCTACTGCCTCGGGAGTGGCGGTGGTCATTGCTAACGGGCGAGAACGTGATGTCATTGTCAGATTAGCTAAGGGTGAGGCTATTGGCACTTTCTTTCAGCCGGTTGCGTCCAGGCTGGAAAGTCGCAAACGCTGGTTGCTGAGCCAGATCTCCAAAGGTAAGATTTACGTTGATGCGGGTGCAGCGACAGCTTTGAGAGAGCAGAACAAGAGTCTGCTTCCTGCTGGTGTTACCAAGGTTAGCGGTGAGTTCGAAAGAGGGGATGTTGTAAATATATTCGATAGCAAGACTGCTGAAAAAATAGCCTGTGGCATCTCCAACTACAGCTCAGGTGATGTCGCTGTTATTAAAGGGGCTCGTTCGGACAGAATAGCGGAGCTTTTGGGTCGCGAATACGGGGCTGAGCTGATGCACCGCGATAATCTAGTGGTGCTTTAGTTCCCAAAGGAGAGATCATGCAATCCGCTACGAATGAGGTTGAAATTAAAGCTAAGGCGGCAAAAGCTGCCTCTAAGAAACTTGCGTATCTGAGCACTGCGGTCAAGAATAAGGCGTTGCTTGCCATCGCCGATGAGCTCATTGCTAAGGTGCGTGATATCTTGTCTGCCAATCACCGGGATTATGCGGAAGGCGAGAGGGCAGGCATGAGCCTGGCCATGCTCGACCGCTTGCTACTGAACACTGAGCGGATTAAGGGTATAGCAGACGATGTGCGCACTGTTGCTGCATTACCTGACCCGGTGGGGGAGACCTTCGAGATGCGTACCCTACCCAATGGGCTTCAGGTTGGCAAGAAACGTGTTCCTCTGGGGGTGATCGGGGCTGTCTATGAGAGCCGACCCAATGTTACTGTAGATATCTCGGTACTTTGTCTCAAGTCGGGGAATGCTATCATGCTCCGCGGCGGCAAGGAGGCCCTGCACTCCAATTCAGCTCTGGCGAAGATAATACAGAGTGCCGCGTATCGTGCCGGGGTTCCCAAGGGGGCAGTGCAATTCATCGAATCAACCGACCGCGCCCTGGTAGGACAAATGCTGAAAATGAGGGATTACATTGACTTGGTGATTCCTCGCGGTGGAGCTGATTTGATTAATTATGTGGCCCGAAACGCTGCCATGCCTGTGGTTACAGGGGGGATCGGCGTCTGTCACACTTATGTTGATAGGAGGGCAAATCTCGAGAAAGCGGTAGCCATTGTCTATAACGCTAAGGTGCAGAGACCTACTGTCTGTAATGCGCTGGATGCTATACTGGTTCACGCTGACGTAGCGAAAAGCTACCTGCCGATGGTTGCCAAGGAATTGGGCAAGGCCAAAGTGGAGTTGCGTTGCGATAAGCGGGCTCTGAAAATTCTTAAGCCTTTGACCTCGATAAAGGTGGTTCGCGCTAGTGCCAAGGACTGGGGCAAAGAGTTCCTGGCTCTGGTTGCCGCTGTAAAGGTTGTAGATTCTCTGGAGGAGGCATTAGAGCATATCGAGCGTTACGGTTCGGGGCATTCTGAGGCCATTGTGACCGAGGATTATTCGGCAGCCATGAAGTTCCTGGATGAGGTAGATGCAGCTTGCGTCTATGTCAATGCCAGTACTCGTTTCACCGATGGCGGCCAGTTTGGGCTGGGCGCAGAGGTGGGAATAAGCACACAGAAGTTCCATGCCCGGGGCCCGATGGGCCTTAAGGAACTCACTACCTATAAATGGATAGTGCTAGGCAGCGGACAGGTTCGTCCATAGAGGAGGAATGATAATGGCAGAGTATCGATTCGAAAGAGAATGCCGCACTGCACACTCTGAGGCTTATCTCATAGTTGCCAGTGAAGAGCAGGTAGGCAAGGTGGACATCCATTTCACCCCTTCGATAGTCTATGCTACCCTGTGTGTGGGGGAGAAAATGACTCAGGATGAGATTCAAGACCTTATCGATACTATTGACGAAGATTTGATTATGTCGGCTGACGTTGCCCGAGATGATTTTATTGTGACTGTGTATCAGGGGCGAGAAGTTGGCGTCTTCAGTGACGAGGAGTTTGAGGAAGAGGAAGAATAGATCTTAGATATGGTCAGGCAGGCTTCCTAAGGATTAGAGATCGAGCGGCGCTCTCGATATCGGCTGCAGTTAGACGGTATCTTTTTAATAACTCCGCAGGTTTTCCAGATTTGGCAAAGGTGTCGTTTATGGCGACGAAGGACATAGGAACTGGCCACTGTTCGGCTACAATTTGAGCTACAGCGCTGCCCAGTCCACCCCGTCGCAAGTGCTCCTCCGCAGTGATAATGGCTCCTGTCTCCATAGCTGCCTTCACGATAGCGTCCCTGTCCAAGGGCTTGATGGTAGGCATACTAAGCACACGGCAGTCGACTCCATCCAAGGCCAGGTTTTGGGCTGCTCCCATGGCGGAAGCCACCATAATTCCCGTGGCTATGATAGTGATGTCCTTACCTTCCCTTAAAGTCGCTGCTTTCCCTAGAGTAAACTTGTAATCTGATGCATAGACCAGAGGCGTTTTGGGACGGCTAAGCCTTATGTAGAATGGGCCGTAGGTTTGAGCTGCTACCTTCACGACCTGGGTTACTTCTGTGGCATCAGCGGGGACAACCACTGTGAAACCAGGGAGGGAGCAAATCAAAGCCAAATCTTCGATGGCGTGGTGAGAAGTGCCATCCTCTCCCACGGTGATCCCGCCATGGGTAGCCACGATTTTAATGTTGAGTCCAGGCTGTGCAACGCTCATTCGAATTTGGTCGAAGCAGCGTCCGGGAGCAAACACTGCAAAAGTGCTGACGAACACAGTTTTGCCTGTGGCAGCCAAGCCGGCAGCAATTCCTATCATATTCTGTTCAGCGATGCCGCAATCGAAGAAGCGCCGGGGGAATTCTCTGGCGAAGAGGCTGGTCATTGTGGACTTCGATAGGTCAGCATCAAGGACAACTATATCAGGGTTTTGTTTGCCCAGCTCAACGAGAGTTTTTCCGTAGGCTTCCCTGGTGCTCTGCTCCATGACTACTTCAGTTCCTCAAGAGCCTTTTCCATTTCAGCAAGAGTGGGAGCCTTGCCATGAAAATCTACATTGTTTTCCATGAAGCTGACCCCTTTGCCCTTGATGGTGTGGGCGATGATGACAGTGGGCTTTCCCTTAACCAGCTTTGCCTCATCGAATGCGGATATTAGCTGTGATAATTCATGTCCATTGACCTCTATAGCGTGCCAGCCGAACGCCTTCCACTTCTCGGCCAGGGGCTCAAGGCTCATCACGTCGCGGTTCCAGCCATCGATCTGCAGTTCATTATGGTCAACGATTGCGACAAGGTTGTCGAGTTTGAAATGGGCTGATGCCATCGCTGCTTCCCAGACTTGCCCCTCGTCGCATTCCCCATCGCCCATAAGAACATATACTCGATAGTCACGGGCATCTAGGCGCCCAGCCAGCGCTATGCCGATGCCGAAGGAGAGACCTTGCCCCAGCGAACCCGAGGACATCTCTACTCCCCGTGTGGCGGTCATGTCGCAATGACCCTGCAGGCAACTACCCAGAATCCTTAGAGTAGCAAGCTCCTCCACAGGGAAATAGCCTCTTTCAGCAAGCGTTGCGTACAGGATAGGAGCGGCATGACCCTTACTCAGGATGAATCTGTCGCGCTCTGCCCAACGGGGGTTGGCTGGGTCATGTTTTAGAACCTTGAAGAAAAGTGCGGTGACAATCTCAGCAGCGGAAAGCGAGCCGCCCGGGTGTCCACTGCCTGCTTTGCCAATCATCATAACAACATGACGGCGCAGCTTTTTTGCCATTGACGACATTTCGTCTAACGACAACGAGGGGGCTGACGACGGATTTTTGCGCGGAGAAGCAATAGCCTCGGCTTTGGTATCAGCCGAGGCTTCAGGATTTTCCTTTTTAGCTCCCTGGCCGGACGAAGACATTCATACCCCCGGGAGGCAATTATATATTATCCTTGTTCCTTAGTCCATACCTTGTTATAATTTTGCTTATGATTGTTGATTTTCATACCCATATCTTGCCACCCGGTTTACGGGAAAATCGCGGCCGCTACCTAGGGCGTGACGCCTGTTTTGATCTTCTATACAACGACCCTAAAGCCAAAATCGCTACCGCCGAAGAACTCATTGCCAACATGGATAGAGAGGGCATTAATGTATCGGTAGTGCTCAACATCGGCTGGTCGAGCCACGAGTTTTGTCGCGAGACCAATGACTATATTATGGAAGCGATAGCCCGTTACCCTAGAAGGCTGGTGGGTTTCTGTGCTGTGCAGCCCCTCGCCGGTGACGAGGCGATAATAGAGCTTGAACGTTGCGTCAGGGGTGGGGTCAAGGGGATCGGCGAGCTGAGGTGCGATACGCAGGGGTTTGATTTGGCTGATAAGGATGTTATGGGACCAATAGCCCGTGTTGCGGTAAAGCATCGGCTGATTATACTGACTCATGCCTCTGAGCCGGTGGGGCATTCCTATCCTGGCAAGGGGAATATAACTCCCGGCCTTCTATACCGCTTTATAACTAATTTTCCCGATTTGACATTGGTGTGTGCTCACTGGGGTGGGGGGTTACCTTTCTATGGTTTGATGCCAGAGGTCGCTAAAGCATTATCGAATGTTTATTTCGATACGGCTGCCTCACCGTGGCTCTACCGAGACGAGATATTCAAGCACGTTACGGAAATTTTAGGGGTGGAAAGTGTGCTTTACGGCAGTGACTACCCACTTATGAAACAAAGCAAGCTTGTTAAGTCTATACGAAACCTCGACCTCTCTGAGGAGGCCAAAAGGTTAATCTTAGGAGGAAATGCTCAAAAGCTCCTGTCTTTAAGTTGAGCTTCGTCATGGAACCTGTACGCGCATTTATTGCCATCGAATTGCCGAGTCAGACTAAGGCAGCCCTCTCTCAACTGCAGGATAACCTAAAAACAAGCAAAAGTGCTGCAGTGAAATGGGTTGCCCCTGAAGGCATTCATCTCACGCTCAAGTTTCTAGGAAACGTCGATGAGGCTGAGATACCGGCGCTAAATAAGGCACTGTCAGAAGCTGTGAAAGGGATTGCTCCTTTCTATCTGGAACTTGGAGAGCCTGGCACCTTTCCCAGCTCTCAAGCCCCAAGGGTAGTCTGGATTGGGGTAGGGGGAGAGATAGAGCCCCTCCGTACTTTACATAACAACATAGACCGTGTTCTTACTCCTCTAGGATTTCCCCTGGAAAAGCGTGCTTTCTCACCTCATCTCACTCTGGGAAGGGTCCGGGAAGAGGCTTTGCCTGGAGAGAATCGACGTCTGGGCGAGAGCGTTGCTGCGCTGAAGACAGGGGCGAAGTCATCCTTCAGGGTTGAGTCTCTCAGCCTGATGAGGAGCAGGTTGACCAAGGAAGGAGCGTTGTATAGCTGTCTCGCTTCCTTCGCACTATGTGATTAAGCCAGTGGTGCAATCGCACCGTTGCGCGTTTTGTGTTTATATACAGATCACGGGACATCTGTTTGCACAGTTGGCGTCCAATCTCCGCCCTTCCACTTGATAGGGAACACCAGCTTCACGGTCTGCGCTGAGCCTGCCGTCAGGTAGACGGGCATCTCGTTCTTCTGGGTCTGTCCAGCTTGAGTGATGCTTCCGATCACGATTATGATACCATCAGCGCCCTCATTCTTAGCAGTGATATTGAGTATAGCGTAGTAGTTGTCGAAGACGCCAGCGGTAGTGGCATTTACTAATAACACGGCTGGGCTTGGCTTGCTGATATTAGACGATGCTACAGCGGTAGGTTTAGGGTTTGTGCTAGTGCTGCCACCACCACCGCAGGCAGAAGTCATAACGGCTGCGATTGCTATGAGTATGATTACTCCTGCTAATTTTGTGCACTTCATAGTGGCTTCCCTCCGTTCAATACCATCCTTTAGCAATCATCTTAAGGTTGGCATTTGGCACATTATCAAGCTAAGACTGTGGCAGGTTGAAGTCG
>Ga0315281_10009349_pt1 | contig 13603 bp, 13 predicted proteins | sample YL17G07_0_MG_FD_204540 | JGI IMG/M metagenome (GOLD analysis project Ga0315281, IMG submission 204540) | Sediment microbial communities from Yellowstone Lake, YNP, Wyoming, USA - YL17G07_0 | ecosystem: Environmental > Aquatic > Freshwater > Lake > Sediment | place: USA: Wyoming | collected...
CGGCGGCTCAGCGGTCGTCGAACACCATGATGCTGCCGCTGTAGCAGCACACCCAGACGCTCTTCGTCGGCGTGTCGTAGGTGATGCCGATGGGCGCCGCGTTGGTGTTCACTACCTGGATCACTTTCATGTCGCTGGTGCGCACCTTGCTCATCGTGTTGGAGCCGTAGTTGACGACGTAGAGCGACTTGCCGTCGGGCGCCATCGCCATGCTGCGCGGCTCCGAACCGGTGTAGACCTTGTCGACGACGCGCTTCTCGGCGACGTCGATCTTGGCGATGCTGCCCTCGCCGTTCAGGGTGGCGTAGAGCTTCTTTCCGTTCGGGCTCATGATGATGTGACGCGGTCCCGAGCCCACGCCGCGGATCCAGCTCACGCCCCAGTCCCGCAGGTCCACGCGGGCGATGTCGTAGCTACCCATGAGGGCCACGTAGGCGTAGCGCGAGCCGGGGTCGACGGCGATGCCGCGCGGGTAGGGCCCGAGATAGACCTGGCGCAGCTCCCTGCTGGTGTGCACGTCCACGACGCTCAGGCTGTAGGAGCACCAGTTGCTCACCAGCAGGTAGTCCTGGTTCGGCGTGACGGCGAGGAACTTGGGCACGGCCCCCACCTTGATGATCTTGTCGATCTTCAGCGTGTCGATGGGCACGCGATAGACGTAGCTGTCGTCGATGCCGCTGCTCGGCGAACAGACGTCGCCGCCCTGGTGGTAGAAGCCGGCGCCGTACATCGAGTACTGCGAGACGTACATGAAGCGGTGGTCGGGGGTCTCGGCGGCCTCCACGGGAGCGCCTTGGACGCTGCCGGTCTTCTTCTTGTTGCCGTAGTCGGAGAGCTTGATGCGGTCGGAGATCGTCTTGACCAGCTTGAGCGTCTTGGTGTCGTACACCGTGATGGTGTGCCGGTACATCATGTTCTGCGCGAAGACGTAGCCGGTGCCGCTGGAGACCACGGACTTGGGCGAGATGTCGGCGCTGACGATGACCTTGCGGAGCTTCAGGTCGAGCTTGTCGGAGGGCGCGCCGGTCCAGGCGGCGCTGGCGCTGGCGCTGGGCGTGGCCGCCTGAGACGGCGTGGCGGTCGGTGTGCCGCCGGGCTTGCCGCCGCCGCGGGTCACGGCGACCGCCACGGCGGCGAGGGCCACGACCAGGACTATGACAGCCACGAGCGCGAACAGGCGTCGCCGGCGGTACGCGCGGGTTCGGTTGCGGCGCATCCGGCGGTCGGTGCGGTAGGCCATGGCCGGGGAGTGTAACTCAGCCGAGAGCGGCCTGCAGGCGGCGCAGCGCCTCCTGCAGGGTGCTCCGCGGGCAGGCGAAGTTGAGGCGCAGGAAGCCCGGGTCGCCGAAGGCGGCCCCGGGCGACAGCGCCACCCCCGCTTTCAGGCAAACCTCGGCGACATCCGTGTGGTCGAGCCTGCGCACGTCCAGCCAGGCCAGGTAAGTGGCCTCGACGTGCGCCATCGTCACTCGCGGCAGCGACTCGTCCACGACGCTCTCGACCAGGTCGCGGTTGCCGCGCAGGTAGTCGAGGAGCTCGTCGAGCCAGCCGCTGCCCCCGCGATAGGCCGCCTCGGCGGCGTCGATGGCGAAGCAGCCGGGAAACGGCAGAAGCCCTTCGCCCGGCCGAGTGAATCGCCGCCGCAGCTGCTCGTCGGGCACGATCGCGAAGGCGAAGTTGAGGCCCGGCAGGTTGAAGGTCTTGCTCGGCGACATGAGCGTGACGATGCGGTCGGCGTCGCCGGGGGAAACGAGCGCCGCAGGCACATGGGCCAGCTTGTCGAGGATGAGGTCGCAGTGGACCTCGTCGGAACACAGCACGAGGTCGTGGCGGCGGCAGAAGTCCACGACCGCCGCCACCTCGTCCTTGCTCCACACCCTCCCCAGCGGGTTGTGCGGATGGCAGAAGAGGAACACCCGGGCGTCGGGCGTGACGGCCGCCTCCAGCGCCTCCAGCGGCAGCTGCCAGCGGCCGCCGGCGAAGGCCGCCGGCACGGTGACGAGCCGGCGGCCCTGGTCCGGCGGCGCCTCCAGGAACGGCGGGTAGACGGGCGTGACGGTCATCACCGTCTCGCCCGGCCCGGCGAAGGCGCGGCAGGCGAGGTTGAGCCCAGGCACTACGCTCGGCAGCCACACCAGCCACTCAGGCTCGATGCGCCAACCGTAGCGTGCCACCAGATGTGCGCGGATGGCGTCGGTCAGCGAGTCGGGCACCAGCGCGTAGCCGAAGACGCCGTGGGCGGCACGCTCGCGCAGCGCCGCCACGACGGCCGGCGGCGAGACGAAGTCCATGTCGGCCACCCAGAGGGGGAGGACGCCTTCGGGGTACTTGTCCCACTTGAAGCTGGCCGTGCCTGTGCGGTCGACGGGCATGTCGAAGTCGAAGCGCATGGTCCCTCGCGTGGTCGGGGTCTCGCCGACCACGGTATCAGACGGCGGCAGGGCGGCGCGGACCCCGTTTGTTCTGTAGTGTGAACGGCCATATCCTCTAACATCATCGCGCAGCCGGCCTGCCTCGTCGCGCGGCGAGTCGCGGCCACATTCAAAGGACGCTCATGAAGATCCGCCTTATCGAGCCCGACGCCCCCAGCATGCACCTGTGGTCGCACTCGTACTTCGTGCGGCTCGGCCTCCCCATGATCGGTGCGAGGCTCAAGCAGCTCGGCCACGACGTGCGCATCTACAACCCGCAGCTGGCGCCCATCGATTGGGACGACGTGCACACCGCCGAGCTCGTCGGCTTGTCGAGCACCACCTCCACCACCCCCGCCACCTACGCGATCGCCGACGGCCTGCGGCGGCGGCGCATCCCGGTGATCGTCGGCGGGTCGCACGTCACGTTCATGGCCGACGAGGCGCTCGAGCACGTCGACTACGTGGCGCGCGGCGAGGGCGGCGAGACGATCATGGCGGAGCTCGTTGAGGCGCTGCAGGGCGCGCGTGAGCTCGAGTCGATCACCGGTCTGTCATTCAAGCGCGACGGCGCGATCGTGCACAACCCACTGCACGAGCCTTGCGCCGACCTCGACACCCTGCCGTTCCCCGATCTCACGTTGATCGCCGGCAACGAACGCCTCATCAACACACCCATCATGACCAGCTGGGGCTGCCCCTTTGCCTGCAATTTCTGTTCGGTCACGGCGATGTTCGGGCGCAAGTACCGCTTTCGCAGCGCCGAGAGCGTGGTCGCCGAGATCAAGGAGAAGAAGCCCGCGAAGATCTTCTTCTACGACGACAACTTCGCCGCCAACAAGAAGCGCCTGAAGCGGCTGCTGCGCATGATGATCGATGAGGGCCTCGTGATGCCCTGGGGCGCCCAGGTGCGCACCGACGTGGTCCGCGACAAGGAGCTGCTCGAGCTCATGCAGGCCTCGGGGGCCGACTTCGTCGCCCTCGGCCTCGAGTCGGTCAGCCAGGCCACTCTCGACGGCTACGAGAAGTCGCAGACCGTCGGCGACATCGAGCACGCCATCAAGGTGCTGCACGACTACGGCATCCGCAGCCACGGCATGTTCGTGCTGGGCGCCGACAGCGACACGCCGAGCTCCGTGCGCGACACGGTGACCTTCGCCCTCAAGAACCACGTCGACACCGTCATGCTCAACATCCTCACGCCGCTCCCCGGCACCCGGCAGTTCAGCGACCTCGACGCCCAGGGCCGCATCATCACCAGGGACTGGTGTCTGTACGACGCGCAGCACGTGGTCTTCGAACCGAAGCAGATGAGCGCCGCCGAGCTGCAGCGCGAGGTGCTGCGCGGCCAGCGGCGCTTCTTCCACGCGGAGCGCCCCGTGCAGAAGGCCGCCTCGTGGATCCTCACGCGCCGCAAGTCCAGCTACTTGCGGATGCTCGAGTACGGCTGGTGCTGGTGGTACGCGCGCATGTGGTGGCGCGAGCCGCGCAACCGCCGGCACATGCGCATGCTCGAGCAGCGGCGCCGGTCAGAGCCGGCCGGCGTGCTCGAGGGCGCGCAGCGGGCGTAGCCTCTGACTGCGCGCCCCGGGGCGCGTCGGGCCGCCGGCCGTGCGTGTCGCCCCGCCTTTGCGGGAATCACCCCCCTGAAAGGTGCGCACCTTGTGCGCGCGGCACCGACAGGAAGGCGACACGATGGCCATCGCGACATTCGCGGCCGGCTGCTTCTGGGGCGTCGAGCAACGCTTCGCGCAGCTTGACGGCGTCACCCGCACCGAGGTCGGCTACACGGGCGGCTCCACGCCGCACCCGACGTACAAGCAGGTGTGCTCGCACAGGACCGGTCACGCCGAGGCCGTGCGTCTCGAGTACGCCCCCGGGCTGATCACCTACGAACAGCTCCTTGCCGCGTTCTTCGGCATGCACAACCCCACGCAGCTGGACCGCCAGGGGCCGGACGTGGGCGACCAGTACCGCTCGGCGATCTTCTTCCATACGGCGGAGCAGGAGGACGCCGCGCGCGCCGCGATGCGGGCTCTGGAGGCGGAGGGAAGGCTTCGCCGGCCCATCGCCACTGCAGTCATGCCGGCGCCGGAGTGGTGGCCGGCCGAGGACTATCACCAGAAGTACTTCGAGAAGCACGGCCGCTTCGGCTGCGCGATCTGACGGGCCGGAGGGCCTGCGGCCGCCGGCCCGCCGGCCGCGGCGGCTCCGTCGCCTCAGGGCGCCGGCGTCTCGGGGTCTTCGAGGCCGTACTTGTCGAGCAGCGTCACGGTCTTCGCCGAGAGGAGCCGCTGCCACACGGTGCGCCCGGGTTCGATGAGGTGCCAGAGGTCGTAGAAGTCGGCGTTGGGCAGGCGGGCCGCGCTCACGAAGCTCACCCATGGCACACCGTGCTTCTTGGCAAGCACGCGGCAGGCGGAGGTGTACCGGGCCACCGGAGCGTCGAGGGCGTGGCCGACGATCGCCGTGTCGCGCGGCAGCTCGAGCAGCACCGGGCGCAGGCCTCTCTTCTGGCAGGTGGCGAGCAACAGCGCGAGCGTCTTGAGGTTGGAGGCGTAGTTCTTCTTGAAGACAGGATAGCGCTTCGCGAGCCACTCACCGAGCAGCGCCTTCTTCTTGGCGACGCTGAGGATCTTGCTCTGGCTGTACTGGTGCTGGCGGTAGGGCGGCAGTGACGCCGTCGGCTTCGGAAGGTGGAGTGTGGGGTCCGACGGCGGAGCGGTGAACCGACCGACGTTGATGCTGATGTAGACGATGCCCGGCATCTCAGGCAAGGCGCAAATGAGCTCCACGTCCTGCGCGAGAGTGCGGTTGCGCGAGCCCAGGTTGTAGGCCGCGACGGACGGGCCGCCGAGCCGCTTCACCTGGGCGGCCCAGTTCGCGTCGTCGATCGTGCTCTCGCGGGCCGCGGACCCGCCGAGCAGGCAGACGACGGGCTCGGCGGGCGGCTGCGCCTTGAGGTTGGCCACGACCTGCAGCACATGAGCCCAGTCGTTGCCGCCGCCGCCGGCGCCGGTGGACGGTGCCTCCGCGGAGCTCGAGTCGGGGGCCACGCCGGTGGCGGCCGCTCCGCCCGTGGTCGCCTGCGCGGAGCAGGCGCCGAGGAGGGCGGCGACGACGAGCAGGCAGGCGGCCCACGCAAGCGCCGCCGCGACACGCGGGCGCGCCGCAGACGTCGTCGATCGCTGGTGTGTACCAATGCCCAAGGTTGCCTCCCGCTCTCAGAGGACTGTAGCACCCGGGTCCCGGCGCCGCGACACGGCTGCCGCCGCGGATGTAGTCTTGCCGGACAGCACCAAGCCGTCTGCCCAGGAGGTCAGCGCTCGTGAAGTACCGCCGCATGCCCATCGAGGAGGAGTCGCCCGAGCAGCTGGGCTACGACAAGATCCTCTTCAACCTCACCGAGAGCTCGGTGCGCGATCGCTCGCTGGCCGACCTCGGCATCGAGGTCGGCGACATGCTCCTCTACTACGGCGACCACGTCGGCAACGACGCCTTCCGCGAGCTGATCGCCGCGCAGAGCGGAGGGGCGAGCGGCGGCGTGGACCGTGACGACGTGCTCGTCACGGCGGGCGCCGCCCAGGCGCTCTTCATCATCGCCACCTCGCTGCTCGACAAGGGCGATCACCTCGTCGTCATCCGGCCCAACTACGCCACCAACATCGAGACGCCGCGAGCCATCGAGGCGGACATCAGCTACCTCGATCTCACCTTCGAAGAGGGCTTCCGCATCGACCCCGACAAGCTCATGGCCTTGGTCACGCCGCGCACGAAGTACGTGAGCATCACGCTGCCGCACAACCCCACCGGGGTGACGATGAGCGAGGCCGACCTGCGCAGCGTCGTCGGCCGCGTCGAGGCTGCCGGCTGCCGGCTGCTCGTCGACGAGACCTACCGGGAGATGACCTTCGGCGACCCTCTGCCTGTGGCGGCCACCCTCGGCGAGTGCGCCATCAGCGTCAGCTCGCTGTCCAAGACCTACGGCATCCCCGGCATCCGCAGCGGCTGGCTGGTCTGCCGCGATCGCGAGCTCATGACGGTGTTTCTCGCCGCCAAGGAGCAGATCGGCATCTGCGGCAGCGTGGTTGACGAGGAGATCGCGGCGCGCGCCTTCGCCCAGCGCGACACCTGGCTGCCGCAGATCAACGCCTTCATCCGCCGGCGCTTCGAGGTGGTCAGCAGTTGGATGGCCGGCGAGGAGCTGATGGAGTGGGTGGAGCCGCGGGGCGGCTGCGTGTGCTTCCCGCGCATCAAGCCGAACGTGCCGGTGGACGTGGACGAGTTCTACCGCGCGCTCAACGACCGGCACGGAGCCTACGTGGGCCCCGGCCACTGGTTCGAGCAGTCCCGGCGCCACATGCGCGTCGGCTACGCCTGGCCGCTGCCCGACGAGCTGGAGGGCGGCCTGGCCGCCATCTCCTCGTCGGTGCGTGCGGCCCTGACTATGTGAGGGTGACCGTGGAACACACCTCCGCGCAGTTCGCGGCCGCCGACGGTCTTCTGCTGACGCGCCAGGCGTGGCGCCCCGAGGGCGCGCCGGCCGCCGTGCTCGCCGTGGTCCACGGCTACGGCGAGCACGGCGGCCGCTACCGCGGGCTCGCCGAAAGCATGGCGGCGCGCGGCTACGCGCTGCACGTGTACGACCTGCGCGGCCACGGCCGCTCGGCCGGCCGGCGCGGGCACCTGGGCCGCTTCACCGACTACCTCGACGACACCGCCGTCTTCCTCGACGCCGTGCGCGGGGAACAGCCGGGGCGGCCGCTGTATCTGCTCGGCCACAGCCTCGGTGGGCTCATCGCCGCCGCCTACGTCGAGGACCGGCCGGCCGGCGCCCTGGCCGGTCTCATCCTCTCGTCGCCGTTCCTGCGCCTCGGCACGCCGGTCCCGCCGCTCAAGCTCAGCGTCGCGCGGCTGCTCTCGCTGGTCGCGCCGGCCGTGAACATCGGCAACACGCTGGATCCGGCCGGCCTCTCGCACGATCACGAGGTCGTGAGGGCCTACGGCACCGACCCGCTGAACCACCACGTCGCTACTGCGAGGTGGGCCGCCGAGGTGGTGGCCGCGCAGAGCGCGGCTCTCTCGGCGGCCGGCGGCATCCGCCTGCCGTTCCTGCTGCTGTACGGCGACGCCGACGCGGTCGCCGACCCGCAGGCTGCCCGCGAATTGTTCAGCGCAGCCGGTTCGACCGACAAGACCTCGCGCTGCTACGAAGGCTACTACCACGAGATCTTCAACGAGACGGGCCGCGACGCGGTCTTTGCCGAGCTCGCGGCCTGGCTCGAGGCGCGCACGCCGGCCGAAGGGGCGACCTAGCCGCTCGCCGGCCGGCCCACGGTGGTCATGTACACCACCGGCTCTTCGTCCTCGTCCACGCCCAGCAGGGCCGCCGCCTCGTCGTCGAAGAAGGCGGCGATCTGGCAGCTGCCCAGACCCAGGGCCACGGCCGCGAGGGCCACGTTCTCGGCGATGTGCCCGGCGTCGAGGAAAATGTAGCGCCCGAAACGCTGGCCGTACTTCCAGCGCGAGCGCTCGAGCACGGCCGTCCACATGAACACGGCGTCCGCCTCGGCGGCGATGGCCTGGTCGAGCGCGGCGTGCGCGACCGTCAGCCGGTGGTCCCCGCCGCGCAGCAGCTCCAGCGCCTCGTCGAGCACGGCGTAGTGGTAGACGCCGGGCTCGAGACCCGCCACCGAGTTCGCGACCACGTAGTGCTCGATGGGGAAGAGGCCGCCGGCCGACGGCGCGGTGCGGAAGGCGAAGCCCATCTGCCGCGCCGTGACGCCGGCGGCCGCCCACAGCAGCCCGCCGAGCTCCTCGACGTCGAGCGGCGGAGGCCCGTACTCACGTACGCTCCGCCGCCGCGTCAGCACGTCGAACAGTCCCGCGCCGGCCGGCGCGCCGGCACCGCTCGTCAGGGGCGGCAGCGCGACCCTCGGCGCCTCGGGGTAGGTCTTGAACCACGGGGGCTGGTGGGCCCAGTCCATGCGTCCGCCCACGAGATGGCCGCGACTGTGGCGCGTCTCGCGCAAGAAACGTTCGCCGATGCTTTCGTCCATGAGCCCTCCCCTGGCTGGAGGCGGCGTGTGCCGGGTCGCTGGCAAGATACCCGGCACCCGCCAAGGCCAAAGGTCCGACAGCGGTTGCTCCGTCGCCGGCAGGGAATACCCCATCTGACCCACGACGCCACCCATGAACCGGCGTCCAGACTGGAGACACGCTCATGATGTTCCAACGCAAACAACCGGTGGACATGACGCCGGCCGAGCTGGCCGCTCTGTACCTCGCTGCCGACGAAGCCCGCTGGCTGGCCGAAGACCACGGCCTGTCCTCGTATTGGGAGGTCGCCCGCATCCTGAGCGAAGCCCTGCCCAAACAGATCGCCGAGAGCATGGAGTACTGCTGGGCACACGCCGACGTCGTGGCGCAGGAGATCGAAGGAGACACAGGCTACTACCGGCGGCTGATGTGCCACACCGCCTACTTGCGCGAGGACTACCCCGAAGTCTACGAAGCGGTCGTGCTCCTCATGGGGCAGGTCCGCGAGGCGCGGGCTTGCGCGGTGACCGCCGCCTAAACCCTCAGCGGTCCTGCCCGGGTTCGCGGTACGGCGTCGGGATGAACTCCACCGACGGGCGCCGCTGCGCCCGCCGCGGATACCTGTCCATCAGCTCGTACACGCCCTCCGGGACCGCGTCGCTCACGGGCAGGCCAAGCTCCCCGGCCTGCTCCAGGCGGATGGGGTAGTCGTGCGTCCAGCGCCCCTCGCTCAGCGCGGCCGCCAGGGTCTCCGCCTCATCGGGCATCCTGTCGCGGACCAGCTCCACCACGGTGTCGCGCACCTGGACGACGGCCTTGTGGGCGATGTCGCCGAGAATCAGCGTCTCGTCGTCGCGGTTGGGGTTCGGCTGCTCCAGGGCGGCAAGGATCGAGGCGGCCGGCCAGGCGCCGCGCAGCAGGCTGCCGAGCTGAGGGTCGACCGGGCCCAGCACCGCGTCGGGGTCCATGAGGATCTCGTCGGCGGCGAGAGCGACCAGCGTGCCGCCCGACATGGCGTAGTGCGGCACGATCACGGTGACGCGTCCGGGATGCCGCCTCAGCGCGTGGGCGATCTGATCTGAGGCCAGGACCAGCCCGCCGGGCGTGTGCAGGATGAGGTCGATGGGCATGTCGGCCGGCGTCATGCGGATGGCGCGCAGGATCTGCTCTGAGTCCTCGATGTCGATGAAGCGGCGGAACGGGATGCCGAGCAGGCTCAGGGTCTCCTGGCGATGGATCATCGTGATGACGCGCGAGCCGCGGCTCTGCTCGAGGGCGCGCAAGAGAGCGCGGCGGCGGCGGTCCCGCCGCCGCCGCAGCAGCGGCGGGACGACCAGCGCCGCCGCGATGAGCACGACGACGAGGATCAGGATGACGGTGGTCATGGTGGAGTGGTGCCCCTTCGCGCTGCAGGCGACACCTCGGGAGGACGAACGAGGGCGGCGGGCGCCTTGCGGCGCCCGCCGCCGTGTAGGTCCGTCAGGCCGGCGCGCTGTCGCCCTTCTCGCGGCGTCCGAACGGCCACTCCCCGATGAGGAAGCTGATGACGCCCTCGTAGAGGAGGATGACCACCACCCAGAGCACGATGCCGAGCCACGAGGACGTCGCGACGAGCAACAGGATGACGCCGGCCACCACACCGGCGATGCGCAGCCAGTGCGCGTAGCGCTCGACCCAGACCGTGAGCGGCGAGTCGACGGCGGACGTCTCGTCCTCGGTCTGCACGACGCGCTTGCCCGCCGTGACCACGGCGACCTGCACGTCGTGGCGGCCGGCCAGCCAGGCCCCGAGGGCCACGAGGAGGCCGATGACGACGATCCAGATGGTGAGGTTCGTGAGTGGTCCCAGGGACGCGTTGACCACGTCTCGCAGCACCGTGACCGTGCCGCCGTTGGGGATGCTTTCGATGAGCGCGGTCGATGCTTGTTTCGTGATCACGTAGGTGAGGATCAGGGCGAACGCCGCGCCGATGCCCAATTCGATGAGCGTGCGACGCCGGCGACGCGAGAGCCAGATGGTGAGGGCGATGAGCACGATCGTCACGACGAGGAGCACCCAGGCGAGCGTGTCGAACCAGCGCACGGCCGTTTGGGCCGGGCCGAGCGAGTCGTTCTGCAGCAGAGTGATCTGTCCGAAATCCGCGGGGAGCGTACGGCCGGTCCACGTAGAGACCTGCTGGATCGCCTGGTCGGGCGGCGTGCCCGGGGGGATGACCGGCGGTGAGAACTTCGTGCTCAGGGCGCCCGGGAGCTTGCCGTCCAGCCAGACGAGCACCTGGCTGATGAGTGGCAACGTGTCGAGCTTCACGTCGCTACCTTGGATGTACGTGTACGTGGTGTCTCCGCGCAGGAGGGCGACGATCTTCTCGTGCGCGAGGCGGTTCACCTTGAGCCACAGGTCGTACGCCTGAGGCGTGCTGAGCACCTTGGTGGTGCCTTTGGTGATGAAGCCTTCGAGGGCGTCGGTGATCGGCCCGGCGAAGATCTGGGCCTTGGGCGGCAAGGCGTCGGCCGTGCGCTGCTGCAGATCGGTGGCGCTGACGATCTGGCCGGCGACGTAGTCGCTCAGGGCCTTGATCGCCTCAGGGTCCTTGCCCACGGGCCCAACGATCTTCATGTAGCCGTCGGTGTTGAAGATGGAGTAGTGCGTCCACCAGGCCACGCCGGTCACCACGATGGCGAGGCAGCTGAGGAGGACGAGTACGCCGACGAGGATGTTGCGCAGGCGGCTGCCTTTGCGCACCATCACGACCTTGGTCGCGTCCTCGCCCCCGTCCGCGCCGTTCACGGCGGGTACGGCCTGCGTTACTGCGGTCTGTCCGACGGTTGCATCGTCCGCGAGATCGGCGGCGAGGGCGGCGTCCTCGGCTTCGAGGGCGGCGATCTTGTCGCGCAGCTCCTTCTGCTCTTTGAGGCTCGCGTTCTGAGCCTCGAGCGCCGCGAGCTTGGCGCGCATCTCGTTCTCGTTCATGCAGAACATCTCCTCGTTCGTGCGCCAGGGCTCAACGCCGCTGTGTGACCACAGGGTAACATACGCCGCGGGAGGCCGGCTCCCCCCGGAGACGGCGCTTCACCGTCGCGGGTTTGAGCAGAACAGCGAGACCTGGCAGCGCAGCCGGTATTGCGCATCCAGCTCACCGGTCCTGCGCAGCGCGTCGAGCCTCATGATGCGCCGCGCCTGCGGGGTGTCCTCGACCGCCGGGGCCGGGGCCACGTGTACGCCGACCGGCCGGCCGTGAGCGTCGCAGACCAGGGGTCCGGAGTCCGGAACGCTCACTCTCCTCGCGCGGCGTCTCATCATCATCCTTCTCGCCGTGGGGTCTGACCCGGGTGTACCCGGGATGCGACCCCGAGATGCGTTGCAGGCGGCGCGACCAGCGACGAGGAGGCCGCGACAGGCCGCGGGCAGCGGCATCACGCGGCCGGATCGCGGGCGGCCGCGGCCGCCTCCCGCAGCTCCCGCCACAGCGCTCCCACGTGCTCGCGCTCGGTGGCTTGGGCGCCGATGGAGACGCGGATCATCTGGCGGCCCTTGAGCAGCGACGGCGTCACGGAGGAGCGGCCCGCCCGGTTGACGCGGTCGGCGATGGCCAGGTTGTGGGCGGACAACGCCGGCTCGTCGTCTTCCAGCGCCGGCGGCACGTGCCGCACGCACACGGTCTGCAGCGGCACGGGCGCCAGGCGCTGCCAGCCGGGGGCTGCGTCGACCTGATCGGTCAGCCAGGCGGCATTGCCGATGTCGCGGCGGACGCGCGCCTGCAGGCCCTCCACGCCGTACTCGCGGATGAGGAACCACAGCTTGAGCGCGCGGAAGCGCCGCCCCAGCGGGATGCCCCAGTCGCGCAAGTTGCGCACCAGGCCGTCCTGGGCGGTGCGCAGGTAGCTGGGATCGGTGCTCATGACCCGCACCAGGTGCTCCGGGTCGCGCACGAAGTAGGCCGACAGGTCGAAGCCCGCACCCATCCACTTGTGCGGGTTGAGCACCACGGAGTCGGCGCGCTCGACGCCCTCCCACATCCAGCGGTGCTCCGCGCAGATCATGGCGCTGCCGGCAAGGGCGGCGTCGACGTGGAGCCACAGGCCGTGTTGCGCGGCGAGCTCCGCCATGGGCGCCAGCGGGTCGAGGGCGGTCGTGGCCGTGGTGCCGACGGCCGCCACGAGGGCGCAGGGCCGGCGGCCGGCGGCGAGGTCCTCGCGCACCGCCGCCTCCAGTACGTCGAGGCGCAGGGCGTGGTCGTCGTCGGTCTCGAGCAGGCGCAGATTGTCGGCGCCGAAGCCGGCAAGGTGCGCCGCCTTGGGCACCGAGCTGTGCGCCTGGTCGGAGGCGTACACCACGAGCGGCGCCTCCTCGGCCTGCAGGCCGCCGCGATCCTGGCTGAAGCCGCTGGACCGCTCGCGCGCGCACAGCAGGGCGCACAGCGTGGCCGTGCTGGCGGTGTCGTGGATGACGCCGGTGAAGGCGTCGCTGAGGCCCAGCATCTGGCGCAGCCACTCCATGACCACGTCCTCGACCTCGGTGGCCGCCGGGCTCGTCTGCCAGCTCATGCCCTGGACGCCGAGGCCGGACGAGACGAGGTCCGCCAGCACCGACGAAAGATCCGTGTTGGAGGGGAAGTAGGCGAACCAGCCGGGGTGGTTCCAGTGCGTGATGCCCGGCAGCACGATGCGCTCGAGGTCGGCCGAGATGGTCGCCAGGCCTTCGGCCCGGCGAGGCGGCTCGGCCGGCAGCTGCGCCGCCACCTCGCCCGGCTGCACGCGGCTCATCACCGGATACTCTGCTATGCGTTCGCGGTAGTCCGCGACCCACTCGATGAGCTCGTGGCCCAGGCGGCGGAAGTCGTGCGTGTCCATCGGTGGCGCTCCTCTCGTGCAGCCCGGCGGCCGGCCCTCGGCCGGCGAGGGCTCGCCCCTCCTGTCGGACAGTCTACCGGCATCGCAACACCCTCCGGGGATTGACACTCGCCGCACATGCAGAGGAATGGAAGCAGTCTGCGGCGCCAGCCGCAGGGCAGGGGGGCTCCCTCGACCCGGGGGAGCCGATGTAGGGGAGGTAGCTGATGTTCAAGAGACTGCGCTTCATCGCGATGGCTGTCGTGTGTCTGGCGGTGGTGCTCGTCGCCGCTGCGCCTGCGATGGCCGTGCATCGTCCTTCGA
>Ga0315281_10009350_pt1 | contig 13602 bp, 11 predicted proteins | sample YL17G07_0_MG_FD_204540 | JGI IMG/M metagenome (GOLD analysis project Ga0315281, IMG submission 204540) | Sediment microbial communities from Yellowstone Lake, YNP, Wyoming, USA - YL17G07_0 | ecosystem: Environmental > Aquatic > Freshwater > Lake > Sediment | place: USA: Wyoming | collected...
GCCCACGCCGCGAAACCCGGGGGAATCACGAAGGCGAGCGAGGCCCCAAAACCAGGGGACGTGGACACGGTGGATCTGGGCGGCGGGGTGAAGATGGAATTGGTGTGGGTTCCCGCCGGGAGTTTCCAGATGGGTTCGCCGGATTCGGAACAAGTCCGCAGCAGCGATGAAGGCCCCGTCCACACGGTGGAGTTGGACGGCTTCTGGATGGGGAAATACGAAGTGACGTAGGAGCAGTATCTGGCGGTGATGGGGAAGAATCCTAGCCACTTCAAAGGGGAAAAGAACCCGGTGGAGCGGGTTTCGTGGAACGACGCGGCGGATTTTTGCCGGAAATTGACGGATAAAGTAGGGCAGGCATCCTCGCCTGCCCAGACCTTCCGCCTTCCGACGGAGGCGGAGTGGGAGTATGCCTGCCGTGCGGGGACGCGGACGCCATTTTTTTTCGGGGAGACGATTTCGACGGACCAAGCGAACTATGCCGGGAATTACACGTACGGAAGTGGAAGGAAGGGCGAGTATCGTCAAAAAGCGATTCCGGTTGGGAGTTTCCAGCCGAACGAGTGGGGCCTGTACGACATGCACGGGAACGTTTGGGAGTGGTGCGCGGACTGGTATGGGGCAAAGTACTCCGGAGAGTCCGACCGCAAGAATCCCAAAGGGCCTTCGGACGGCCGCCGGGTTTTGCGGGGCGTGGCGTGGAACAGCGTTCCGTTCGAGTGCCGTTCCGCCGACCACAACTGGGCCGCTCCCCCGCTCACGCTTACCATCGGCGGATTCCGGGTCGTTTGCGCCGGGTCGTCCTCTCGCTAGTCTGATATGTGTTTGATCCTTTGTTCTTTGTTCCTTTTTCCTTTGGGGGTCTGGGGGGCGTTGGTCCCCACTCGCGATTCTTTTTAGAACCGCAACGCGGTTACCGTTTCCTTTCAGAACCGCAACGCGGTTCGATATCAAAGCCCAGGGTCAGCGAAGCGCCACCCTGGGAAAGCGGGTGTGTTTTTTCATACGAACCCTGAAGGGGTTCCATATACGCCGGGCGCGGACCTGGCAACGGCGCTTCTCCAACCGGAGGCGAGCGGCCGGGCAGTGGAGGGACCGACCGGAGACGTGGGTATCGAGGTTATGAAACCCCTTCGGGGTTTGCGGGGGGAGGGGGCGTGGGCGGTCCCAGGGTGGCGCTTCGCTGACCCTGGGCTGTGTTCTGGAATCCCTTCGGGATTCTTCGCGATGGCGCTGACCCTGGGCTTTGGTATGGAACCGCGTTGCGGTTCACTCACCTTTTGCTTACTTTGGCCCCGTTTTTCCCGCAATCTCAAAATGCCGGGTTGACGACCAGCCGACGGGATGCTTGGTGCTCGACAATCGTTTGGGGTTGAGTAGGAGGAGGCTCGTGTGGGATCATGGAGCCGAAGAAGCGAACAGAAGAGAGAAAGCCCTTTCGCTGGAGACTATCACCATGACCGCCGCCAAGAAACCCCATCCGCAATCCCCAATCCCCAATCCCCCATCTGAACCGGAACGGCCTGAAGGCCGCACTACATACTGTCCGCAATCCCCAATCCCCAATCCCCCATCTGAACCGGAACGGCCTGAAGGCCGCACTACATACTGTCCGCAATCCGCAATCCGCAATCCCCCATCTGAACCGGAACGGCCTGAAGGCCGCACTACATACTGTCCGCAATCCGCAATCCGCAATCCCCCATCTGAACCGGAACGGCCTGAAGGCCGCACTACATACTGTCCGCAATCCGCAATCCGCAATCCGCAATCCCCGGCGAAGCCATCGGAGATTATCCCGAATCCGCAGTTGCTGGAGGCGCTACTGGTGGACGCCCAGGACGCTTACGCAAATCTCCTTAGTCTGATCGAGAGCAGCCTGCAGGCGGCTGTGGACGAAGAGCCGGACCGGCAGGACGTTTTCGCGGGGGTCATTGCGGACGGGATGTCTCAGGCGGATATCCGGTTGGCGGCGTTGCGCGAGCAGCTTGAGCCGTGGAGCCGGCGGCGCAAGCTGTATCCGCCGGAGTTGGCGCAACGTGTGGATCATTTCCTGGATCTGCTGGAGAAGGGTTTGCTTGGGCTCCAGGCGCACGTGACGCACCGGAGCGGAGAGATTCGGGAGATGCTGGGGGAAGCGCGGGAGGGGCTTCAGAAGCTGAACAGCCAGCGGGCGGGGTTCCAGGGATACCGGAACAAGGGTCAGAAGTCCAAGATGCTGGACAAGAAAGCGTGATAAAATGATGAATGATGAATGATGAATGATGAATGACGAATGATGAATGACGAATGACGAATGACGAATGATGAATGATGAATGACGAATGACGAATGACGAAGTATGAAAGGAAGTAAAGAAGGTGATCTGAGCTGGCTGCCGCTTTACCCTATTCTTTCTTCCTCGTCCATCTTTCCGTCTTCATCCTTTCTGTTTCAGCTTCCTCAAAAGAACTCGTGGCTGAATTTGGACTCGGGTAGATTGCCGAGTGCATGATACAACGCCACTTGCGGCATTTTGAACGTCTGAAATCCATACGTTTTCCTGGGGCCGGTTTCACTTCGTTGTTCTGTCCCTCCTCCATGCCGAGGAAAAGGCCCCTCACCCTTCCCTCTCCCCCAGGAGAGGAAAAAGAAGGCCGACCTCTCTGGTAAGGGCGGCGCAAGACCAGAGAGCAAAGGGGAAAAGGATTTCCTCTCCTGGGGGAGAGGGAAGGGTGAGGGGCTTTTTCTCAAATCCGTGTCTTGGTTGAAAAGCGAAAAACTCATCCTTGTTTTACCCACAGATTCTTTGGAAGACCCTCTCTTTCATTATTCATCATTCATCATTTGTCATTCATCATTTGTCATTCATCATTCATCATTCATCATTCGCCATTCAGAGAACGTCCGCAATGGCGGCGCAGAGGGTATCCATGTTTTCCACAGTCATGCCCGCCACGTTGATCCGGCCGGATCCCACGACGTAGAGGGCATGTTTCTTCCGCAAGGTCTCGACCTGCTGCTTGTTGAGGCCCGAGAAAGAAAACATGCCGTTCTGTCGCGAGATAAAGGAGAAATCCTGCCGGACACCTTTGGCTTTCAGGGTGTTGGCAAAGAGGAGACGCATGTCGCGGATACGGTCGCGGATCTGGCGCACTTCCCCTTCCCATTCCGCGCGGAGTTCGGGGTCGTTGAGGATCGTGGCCACGATGGCCCCGCCGTGGGAAGGCGGGTTGGAGTAGTTGGCCCGGATGGTTGCCTTGACGTGTGAAAAGGCGCGCGCGGTGGTTTCGGCGGAGTCGGACACGAGGGTCAGGGCGCCGACGCGCTCCCGGTAGAGGCCGAAGTTCTTGGAGAAGGAACTGGCGATCAGGATATCGCGCGGCGATCCGCAGAGCACACGGATTCCGGCGGCGTCCTCTTCGAGTCCCTGGCCCAGCCCTTGGTAGGCGAGGTCAACGAGGAGAATGAGACGCCTGGAGGCGGCGACGGACGATATCTCTTTCCACTGATCCGGATCGGGATCCGCGCCGGTTGGGTTGTGGCAGCAGCCGTGTAGAAGCAGGACGTCGCCTTCGGGGACGCGGCCCAGGGCTTGGATCATGGAATCGCCGTCGAGCGACCTGTTTGCGGCGTCGTAGTAAGGATAGGTGGACACTTCCAGCCCCGCGGCGCGGAAAACCTGGGAGTGATTGGGCCAGGTGGGCTCGCTGACCCAGATGCGGTTTTTCTTGCCGACGGTTTTCAGGAAGTCGGCAGCCACTCTCAGGGCCGCGGTCCCTCCCGGCGTCTGGGCGGTGAGGGCGCGCTTTTGCTGAACAATCTCGTCTCCGACGGGGAACAGAAGGGTCTGGACAGCCCCGCCGAATTCCGGGGAACCGCCGATGGGCAGGTAGTTCTTCGTGTTTTCCCGCCGCAGAATCCTCTCTTCCGCTTTCTTGACCGTGTTCATCACGGGTGTTTTGCCGGAAGCGTCCTTGTATACCCCCACCCCGAGGTTGATCTTGCGCGGGTTGGGGTCTTCGTTGAAGGCGTCGGTCAGGCCCAGGATGGGGTCAGGCGGCGCCATTTCGAGGTTCTTGAACATGATACGTCTCCAGGTTTTGCGCGGGACGGCGGTTCTCACTCGGTTACATTCTTGGTCTCTTCGATTTTTGTCATGCTGCGCTGGTCCCAGAGCCACTCGCTGAGAATGCCCTGGCGCTTGACCAGGACGTCGGTGCGTTCCAGCGTGGGCAGTTCCTCGTCGAAGGCCTTTCGGGTGGGATCCTGGAGGGCGCGCGCGTGCCATACAAGGTAGCCGATGGGGGCCTTTGTGTCCGTTCCGGCGGGGCTGATCCCAAGCGTCCCGGTGGTGATTCCAAGACTGTCCTTCTGGAAGTCTATCAGGGGCGCGGGCAGGACCTTGGGGAGATCGGCGCGTGTGGAGAAGGGGGTGGTCTTCGCCGCCACTTTGATGGAGGGGGTGGTTGCGAAATCCTCGGGTTTGACCGATGCCAGGAATTGCTCCGCTTCCGATCTGGCCATTTCACGGGACTTGTCGGCTCGGTATGCCTGCTCGACGCGCGCGCGGATCTCGCGGAAGTCCGCCGGGACATGGGAGGGTTTTTCGTCTTCCACATACAGGACATAGAGCACATCCGGGGTCCGCAGCAGCGGGCTCATGTCTCCCTTGCGCAAGCTGGTGTTGATGGACTCCAATTCGGAAGGCTCCAGCCCGCGGATGTCCTTCGAAAGCGTGGGTGAAGAAGTAAGGACCCACGTCGTCTTGCCATCGCGCATACCCAGCTCTTTTGCCAGAGTCTCAATGGTGGAGTAGTTGCGGATTTTCGATTTCAGGTCCTGGCCTTTCGCACTGAAGAGCTTGTCGGTCTTGTCCTTCAAGCAGTCCACTTCGACCTGGGCTTTCACCGACTCAAAGGGAGAGATTCCGGACTCCCGAACCTCTTCGCACTTGATGATGGACAATCCCTTGGCGCCGCCCATCATCGTGACCGGCACGATCTGGCTCAGCTTGCCTACATCGAGGCTGAGAGCGGCTTCGGCGAATTGCTGTCCATAGAGCCAGGCGGTGTCCTGGGAAATCCAGCTTCGAACAAGGCCTCCCATCTTGGCCGGGGCGCCGGCGAGGGTGGGGGAGGTGTTCATGGGGTCTTCGCTGTAAGTGTTGGCCAGCTGCGCGAAATCCTGCCCGCCGGCGGCCATGTTGTGGACGAGCTGGGCCGTGGTCATAGTCCTGCTCGTGGCCTCCGCCTTCTGGGCGGGGTTCATGGCGGGTGTCGCCTTCTCGTTTATCAGGATGTGCCGCACCCTGACCTGGCGGCCATGCTGGTACTTCGCGGCCTTCTTTTCCTCGTAGTAGGCTTTTACCTCGGCGGGGGGCGCCTGGGTGTCCTTTGCGAAGTCGAGTTTGTTCAGGAAGGCGTAGCGGTAGAGGCGTTGGTCGCCGACACGGAACTTGTCGCCGCTGTGTTTGTAGTAGGCTTCGATAGCGGCCTCGGACATGTCCACTTTGTTTTCGGAATTCTTCGAGTCGAAGAAGACATAGTCGAGGCGCATCTCCTGCTTCTCGATCACGAAGGAATCCCAGAGATCGGCGAGGGAAGGCCGCGCCTGCTCGCCGAAGAACTGGAGGCTGCGCTTGAAGCGCTCCGAGAGGCGGAGCCTGCTCTCGAACTCCGGCACGTTCATGCCTTGGCTGCGCAGGATGGCTTCGCGCTGCTCCACGTAGGGGTAGTCCTTGAAGGCATCATCAATCAGCGCCGTGAGTTCGGCGTCGCTCACCGAGATCTTCTGGTGGTCCGCAAAGTAGTTCAGGTACCAATCGTCTATGGTCTCCCTGATGATGTCCTTGGTGGGCAGGAGCTCCTCCTCGCTCAGATCCCGCTCCAACATCTGGTCAATGCTGGGGCCAAACAGGTTTCTGAGTTCGTTTCGCATCTTCCGGCGGGTCATCACGAGTTCCTCCCGGCTCACCTTCACCCACTTGCTCCAGCCCTTGATGTCGCCGCGGGCCAGCGGCGCCGGGCTGAACTTGGCGAGTTCCGCCGCCACGCCGCGGTGCTTGCCCGAGATGGACTGCCATCCGAAATAGAACACAAAGGAAGGAATGACGAGAATCAGGGTGGTCAACATGATCTTTCGCGTTTTCGTGCGGAGAATTTTAAGCATTGTTACCGAGTCCTCTCAACGTTTGGGTTTCCCACAGAGTTGATATCCTGAATGCGGCGCTCTAGGTTGTCAACCGAATTCGCCTGAAATTCCTTTTGCCCACCTGCAGCACATGTTCACCGGGGCCGAGACGGAGCGACTCGTCCGTGATCTTCTGCCCATCCTTGCGGACCCCGCCCTCCGCGATGGCCTTGCGGGCCTTGCGGTTGGATTCACACAGACCGGCTTGCACCAGAAGGGGGGCGATCCAGAAGCCGTCTTCCCCCGCCGGGAGACGGATCTCGACGTTCGGGATGTGCTCGGGCTGGTCGTGGTCCCGGAAAACGCGGTCAAAATGGCGCAGGGCCTCATCCGCGGCCTGGGCTCCGTGGAAAGTGGCAACGAGCTCGCGGGCGATCCGAGCCTTAAGGTCCCGGGGGTGCAGGGAACCTTGGCGCATCTGGGTTTCCAGCGCCCGGACGTCGGCTTCCGGGTAGCCGAGGACCAGGCGCAGATAGTCCGGCATCCGTTCATCGCCCACGCTCATGGTCTTTCCGAAGATCTCCTGGGGAGGTTCGGTGATCCCGATGTAATTGCCCAGGCTCTTGCTCATCTTCATCACGCCGTCGAGCCCGGGGAGGATGGGCACGGTGAGGATGGCCTGGGGGTCCTGGCCCATCTCGCGCTGGATTTCGCGGGCCAGCAGGAAATTGAAGCGTTGGTCGGTGCCGCCGATTTCGATGTCGGACCGGACGCAGACGGAATCGTATGCCTGGGCCAGGGGATAGAGGAACTCGTGGATGTATATGGGCTGTTCGCGCTTGAAACGCTTGGAGAAGTCGTCGCGTTCGAGCATGCGCGCCACGGTGTACTTGGCGGCGAGCTCGATCACCCCGGTCAGGTTGAGTTTTCCCAGCCACTCCGAGTTCTTGCGCACCTCGGTCTTGGCCGGGTCCAGGAGCATGAACACCTGGTCGAAGTACGTCTTGGCGTTCTCCTGGACCTGCTCCGGGCTGAGCCGCTTCCGTGTTTCGCTCTTGCCGGAGGGGTCCCCGATCATCGCGGTGAAATCCCCGATGATGAAGACGACCTGGTGTCCCAAGTCCTGGAACTGGCGGAGCTTGCGGATCGGGACGACGTGGCCGACGTGCAGGTCCGGGGCCGAGGGGTCTGCGCCATACTTCACGCGAAGGGGGCGGTTCTGGTCCAGGCAGCGCTGGATTCGGCAGGCGAGTTCGTCCTCGGGCAAGAGGTCCACGGTGCCCGTCCGGATGACCTCCATCTGGCGGAGGGCTTCTTTGCCCGGCTTCTTGATCTCTTCGGTCATGTTTCTCGCCTCAATACGAACCACCCCCACGTCACCCGGCGGGAGCGCCGCAGGGGGCTCGATAGGGTACTTCCCGCCGCCGAACCGGCGCGAAAGACTCGCGTCCGGTCCAGAACCCAGGAAAATAGCCGAACGGATCGCGATATGCCAGAGAAATCTGTTTTCGGGGCAAGAAAGTCTGTCATCCCGGCCAATGCCGCCCAGACGGGCCGGGCACCCGCGGGGAGTTCCCCTCCGCTCACAACTCATTTCCCGGCACTTTGAGCTTGCCTCCCGGGCTGGACCTCCAGTACACTTGAGGTAGAGTTCTCGGGTAGGACAAGAGGGGAACCCCTGATGCAGAGATTGCCGATTCATTTGCTCAAGCCGGGCATGCAAGTTGCGAAGGAAGTGAGAAACGACAACGGCATTGTCCTGGTGAGCGAGAACGCGACGCTGGACGAGAAGATGATCTCCCGCCTTGAAAACATGGGAATCAGAAAAGTGGTGGTGAGCGGCTGCCCGGTGGAAAACCTCGCGGATTACCAGCCCAAAAGCCTGTCGGAAAAACTGGCGGACATGGATACGGGTTTCTCGTATGTGAAGAAAAACGCGCTTATGCAGCGGTTCCGCGTCTTGCTGAAGGATCACTTCATCCGACGGAATCAGGAGATGCTGGGCGAGATAGATGATAAGGCCGGGGGGGTTCTGGAGGTCAAGGATCCCGGCCCGGCCAAGTCCGCCCAGGAGTGAGCTTCCTTGCGCCAAAGGCGCGGAAGACACTGGTGGGGAAAAGAGACCTGAATGCTGCTAACCCCCTCCGAGATCCGTCTGAAGGTGAAGACGATCAAATCCCTGCCGACGCTATCGGGGGTGGTGAAGAGGCTTTGCATCAAGGTGGACTCGGAGACCACCTCCTTTGCGGAGGTAGCCAAGATTATCTGCAAGGACCAGGTCCTGGCGGCAAAAGTTCTCAAGATCGTCAACTCTCCCGTCTACGGGTTTTCGGGGCGCATCGCCACGGTGAACCACGCCTTGGTTCTCCTCGGGTTCTCGGTTGTCAAGGGGATTGTCTTGTCAGCCGCCATCATCGAATACATGTGCAAGTGCCTGGTGGGACTTTGGGAACACAGCCTGGGAGTTGCTGTTGCCGCCGACAGAATCGCCCGCACCCTGGGTGTCAAGGACCCGGAAGAGGTTTCCACGGCGGGCCTCCTGCATGATTTGGGGAAGGTGATCATCGGGGTGGAGATGCGCCGGGAAGGCCAATGGGTTCTGAACGAGGTCCGGAACTGGAAGATTCCGTTCGTGGAAGCCGAGAAGAGGATTCTGAACGGCGTGACGCATGCGGAGATCGGGTCGTGGCTGGCCGAGGAATGGAAGCTCCCTGCACGGCTGTCGGAGCCGATCGCTTTTCATCACAATCCTCGGGGCGCCAGTTCGGCAAAAGAGGCCACGGCGATCATCCACCTTGCGGACATTCTGATCCGCGCCCTGCAGTTTGGCTCCGGGGGAGACCCGTACATTCCCCAGATTGACGGGTTCGCGCTGGAGGTTCTGGATCTGAAAATGGGGGACCTGGCAGGGCTTCTCGATGTCATCGCCGATGAGCTGGAGGGATTGGACACCAGTGGTTTTGCCTGAGTCAAGCCACATACCCCGTGTGCTGATCTTCGACGCGGACGCGGAGCGCGCGGGACGCTTGTCCTCCCGCCTTGCGGCGGGTGGGATGATCGCATCGGTTTGCCCGGATGGCTCGACGCTTCTGACGACGGTTCACAGTGAGACACCGGAACTCATCATCGTGGGGCTGGACGTGCCTCCCCACGGGGGCTTGGCGCTGGCTCGGACGCTCAAGAACGATAACGTCCTTGCTCATTTGCCGGTGCTGCTGGTGGTGCCGGAGGTGGATCTCGCGCGGATCAGGACGACCGGCGAGTACCTTTTCGACGACTACATCGGTCCGGACCCTTCCTCCGAGGATCTGCTGGCACGCGCTCTGCTGTGTGTCCATCGGACCCTCCGCCAGTTGGACGCAAGCCCGCTTACCCGGCTGCCAGGGAACAATTCCATCACGACGGAGATGGAAATACGCATCGCTCGCAAGGAAGAGTTTGCCACGGTATACGTGGATCTGAGCGACTTCAAAGCTTTCAACGATCGGTATGGCTTTTCGCGGGGAGACGAGGCCCTGCGTCTCACCGCCCGCCTCGTGGTGAGCTGCGTGAGCGCCAACTCGCCCCAGGACTATTACATCGGCCACGTGGGGGGGGATGACTTCATCTTTATTGTGCCGAGCGACCGGGCGGAGCCGATCTGCGTGCAGTTCATCCGAAGCTTCGACGAGATCATCGGGGCGGTGTATGACGAGGAGGACCGTCGGCGGGGATACATCCAGTCGGTGAACCGGCGGGGTGAGACGGAGACCTTTCCGCAGATGACCGTTTCGCTGGCAGTGGTGGTCAACCGGCACGGGCAGTTTGAGCACCCCGGGGAAATCAGCGCGATTGCGGCGGAGTTGAAGAAGAAGATCAAGCAGGCTCTGGAGTCCGGATTCCTGGTGGACCGTCGGGAGAAAGTGCGCAAATGAAAAGACCCGCCCCTCTGGGCGGGTCTTTTGCGGTATTTGGTAGCGGGGGCCGGATTCGAACCGACGACCTTTGGGTTATGAGCCCAACGAGCTGCCATCTGCTCCACCCCGCGTCATTCCCCATCCAACGCGGCTGCAAAGGAAGATAATGGCAGAAAGGCAGAGACGGCGCAAGGGTTTTTTGCCTGTTTTTTCGGTGGTGGGTGCGTCTTGACTCCGCTGCCAAACTGTGGGGGCGGACAAAGTAGGGCGGGCGTCTCGCCTGCCAATGAATCCCTGGCCTGTGAGTCTGGGGAGCATAGAGTTGGCCCTGTGAACGCGGCGTTTGAGAGTGGCAGGCGAGACGCCCGCCCTACTTTAGTTGGCACTGGCATTGGTAGAACCGTCACGAGGCGCGCGTAGCGGAGTCAAAATACGCCCTTCGGTGGTTGACCCGGCCCCGGCCCGAGATGGGGAGATCTCGGTCAAAGGGGAGGATTTTCGCTCCCGCCGTGGTGTTGGGGCCGCGCGGGAGAGTGTTTTTCTTTCAGCTGGCGAAGTCTGCCCGCGAGGAGACGGCGTTTTGTAAACGGCATCCGGTCCACGAAGAGAATCCCGTTCAGGTGGTCCAGTTCGTGCTGGACGCAACGGGCTTCGAGGCCCTCCATGAGCCGTTCGTGGTTTCTGCCGCTCTGGTCCTGCCAGCGCAGGCGGACGGAGGTGGGACGGTACACTTCACCCTCGATCTCGGGCAGGCTGAGGCAGCCTTCGCTCATCGCCGAGTCGTCCTGGGATTCCCAGAGGATCTCGGGGTTGACAAAGACCTTGAGATGGCGGGCGCCGCTCGGGGCGCCGCCCTCTTTGTCCACCCAGTCCGTGTCCACCACAAAGACGCGTTGGCTGACTCCGACCTGGAGGGCGGCCAGGCCGATTCCGCGGTTTTCGTACATGGTGTCCGCCATGTCCTGAACCAGCAGCGCGAGATGCTGGTTGAAATCCGTCACGGGAGCGGATGATACCTTCAGGAACGGGTCGCCGTAGATCCTGATTCTCTTGACTGCCATTCTTGGCCGGACGCTTTCTGCAACCGGTCCCGGCCGTTTCCCGGGACCCCGGAGTGCGGGGAACTTACCTGTTTGTCAGGCCTTTGACCCGCAACCTAACCATAGGATAACCGATATTCCCGCAAAGATCAAGAACGTAAGAGACGTTCGAGGAAAGAAATGAGGGTCTCGCGAAATGGAGCATTGATTCTGCCAGAATGGGTGGCGCAGGCTTTCCAGCCTGCGTTTGTGGCCTTTTTTCATGGCCTTTCGCAGGCTGGAAAGCCTGCGCCACTTATTTCGCAAGACCCTCGAAAGAAATTCCCGAGCGTCGCGGGCTGGAAAGCCTGCGCCACTTATTTCGCAAGACCCTCGAAAGAAATCCCCGAGCGGGGCGCAAACTTCGCTTGATCGCTTTCGCCGTCTTGTTTATGATCTCCGCAGCGGTATTTTGCCGGAGGCCAGGAATGCCGGAATGCTCTCCCCAGCCCTCTCTTTTGGTCCCGCCGGTCTCTCCGGTTTCCTCCGAGGCCGCCGGTGTGGCATGGTCCATTATCGTTCCCGTTTTCAATGAAGAGAAGCGCGTGGGTCCCACGCTCAGGGTCATCGAAGCTCACATGCGGAAACGGGCGGCGTCGTGCGAGATTCTTGTGGTGGACGATGGTTCGACCGATGGCACGGCGGCCCTGGTCGGGCGCGAGTTCCCCGAAGTCCGGTTGGTGAGGAATCCGGGGAATCGGGGCAAAGGCTACAGCGTGCGCGCGGGGATGCGGGCCGCCGCGGGGCGCCTGGTGCTTTTCACGGACGCGGATCTCTCCACTCCCATCGAGGAGATGGACCGGTTCGAGGCGGAACTGGAGGGGGGCGCGGACGTTGTGATCGCCTCGCGGGCGCTGCCGGATTCGGTCCTGGAAGTCCGCCAGGCGTGGTGGCGGGAAATGAGCGGGCGGATTTTCAACAGGATGGTGCGGCTTCTGTCCGGCTTGCCCTACGCCGACACGCAGTGCGGCTTCAAAGCCTACACTCGGGAAGCCGCTCGCCGGATCGCGGGATTGCAGCGATTAGAAGGGTGGGCGTTCGACGTGGAGCAGCTTCACCTGGCGCGGCTGCTTGGGCTCAAGGTCCGCGAAGTCCCGGTCCGCTGGCTCAACTCCCCGGACACGCGCGTCCGCTTCCTGCGCGACGCCTCCCGCATGTTCAAAGACATTCTCCGGGTCCGCTGGACTCGCTATCCGGTTAAGCGGTGACTGACTTCGCAAGTCTCTCATTCTGTACGTTCATCTGAACATACTTCATTGGGGCAATGGACCGTGTGGAGTAGTGTCGTGGTGAAGAGGGAATATGACCACGTCTCGGCCGATACGTACAGCTAGGATGCACTATCCATTCGAGTACGATTGGTCGCGCCGCACGGAAAAGGACTGGGTCCGCCTACTTGGCGGGCAAAGCGCTTTTCAGGACCCGCCGTGCCTTGTCGGCATCCTCCGCGGTGTCGAAGGCGAAGTAGACCACGCAACGCCGCCCGAGGGCCGCGGCGGAGAGCCCCCTGAGGTTGATGTTCGCCTGGGCCAGGGCGCGGGTGATCATGGCGCCGATGCCGGCCTTGTCGGGACCCTCCAAACGCAGGGAATGGAGACTGGCGCTTTTTTTCAGGCCGGCCGCCTTGGCCGCCTTCAGCTGTGCCGCTCCTTTCAGAGGGGCCAGGAAGACGACCCCGGTCCCGGGCTTTTCCGGAGCGCGGCGGGCGATGACGAATTCCAGATTGGCCTTTGCCTGGCCCAGGGAATCCAGGATTCCCGCAAGGCTCCCAGGGCGGTCCTCCATGGATCCCACCCAAACATCCACTTTGGCGATCACGTAAGACATGATTCATACCTCCTTTTCGCGGGAAGAATAGGTTCTTGGGGCAGTCAGCGATCGAGACCTACTTGCCCCCAAAACGTGTTTATGCCGCCCGCATACGCATCCCTTATACTAAAGATCGGCAAGGCGCGAAAGAAAAAACTTGGGGAAAAAACTTGGGGATTCCAGGATTCTGGGCGCATCTTGACTCCGCCACCAAATCGCCCCCCGCCGACTTTAGGTCGGTGGAGCGATGATTTTGCTCCAGAATCGGGGATATTATTCATCCGCGCCCCCGCCGACTTTACGTCGGTGGAGCGGTGATTGAACCCTGCGGCTTCTTGCCATGAATCTTTCAGCATCCATCCACGCCCTCTCTTACATTGTCGCCGCCTCGGGTTCGCAAACGAGAAGAAAACCGCCGCCCCACCGACATAAAGGGCCTGTCGATTTAATCGCCCCAAGAAGGCATGTGTCAGAACGATACGCGTTAGAATGCCCCAGGATCGACGATCTCCATGCGTCTCGACAAGAATGACTCCCTGCGTTTCGCAAAACGGCGCGTTTTCGGATTAAACCGACAGGCCCTAGAGTCGGCGGGGGCGATATGGAGAGCGTGTCGGCTCTGGAGCAAAATCATCGCTCCACCGACTCTAGAGTCGGCGGGGGCGATATGGAGAGCGTGTCGGCTCTGGAGCAAAATCATCGCTCCA
>Ga0315281_10009351_pt1 | contig 13601 bp, 10 predicted proteins | sample YL17G07_0_MG_FD_204540 | JGI IMG/M metagenome (GOLD analysis project Ga0315281, IMG submission 204540) | Sediment microbial communities from Yellowstone Lake, YNP, Wyoming, USA - YL17G07_0 | ecosystem: Environmental > Aquatic > Freshwater > Lake > Sediment | place: USA: Wyoming | collected...
GCGACGCAGAGGGTCGCGGCGGAAGTCACACGTCTCGTCGTCTTTGCCATCGCTCTGTCTCGGCGCCTGGCGGGCGGTCGCGGAGCAAACCATGCGAGCACGGCGATCACCCGTGCTCGACAAACGCATTGCAAGGGCCGAAAACGGCGCTGGGTTGGGGACCCAGCGCTTCCGCCGCCGGCACCCTGGAGATGCGTTTGTCCGCCGTGTCGAGCGGTTTGCGCAGTGACCGACCGCCGGGCGCCGCGCGCTCCGTCTGATCAGTATCGCTCGAAAAGCTCGGCGTCACGGATGGTCCGCGTGCCTCGCCGAGAACCCGCCCAGAAGCTCCTCGACCGCTTCGGCCACTTCGGAGCTCTTGCCGTCGAACAGGTGATCGGCCCCGTCGACGGTGACCATCTCCTTCGGGCCGGGCATGCGCGCGTAGAACTCGCGGGCCGACTGGTACGGGCACAGTTCGTCGCGGTCGCCCTGGATGAGGAACGTCGGCTTGAGGCTCTCGAGCACGGCGGAGAAGTCGTACCGATCGACAGGCGGCGCAACACCGATGAGCGCCGTCACGCGATTGTCCGCCGCCCCGACGGACATCGCCACCCACGCGCCGAAGGAGAATCCGGCCGCCCAGATCTCGACGCCGGGGTAGCGATCGGACATGAAGTCGAGGGCCGCGCGATAGTCGGCCATCTCGCCCGGCCCCTCGTCGAAGGAGCCCGCGCTCAGGCCGACGCCGCGAAAGTTGAAGCGCAGCACGGCGGCGCCCGTGCGGCAACAGCCCTTCGCGATCTGGTACACGATCTTGTTGTGCATCGTGCCCCCGCCAGTCGGCAGCGGGTGCGCCAGGACCACGGCCACGCGCGGCGACTGGTCGAGGCCGGCGTCGATCGGGAGATTGTCGGCGCCTTCCTGTCGGACCGGGCCGATGTGGCAGTTCCAGGCGGGGTCGTCGAGCAGGGCTTCGAGGCGTCCTGCGGGGCCCTGAATGTGGCGAATCATCGGCAGACCTGTGCTTCCTTCTACAACCGGTTTCAGAACCCGTTCTCGCGGTCGGAATCCGGCCGCACACGCAGGTTATGAAACCGACTCAATATAACTCCCCACGATCCGGGCGAACTCGTGCGGCCTGGTCACGAGGCCGAGGTGGCCCGTTCGATCCAGCTGCACGAGTTGCGCACCCCGAATCGCCCTGACGTAACCCCGCGTGCTGCCTACGGGAACGACGCGATCGAGCCCTGGTTCGCCGGTGATGATCAGCGTCGGCGCACAGACGCGCGCGCACGCCGCGGCGGTGTCCGAAGGGTCGACCATCCTGAGGCGGTCGGCCATTCTCGCCGGCGACATCGGCGCGGCGATGGCTCGTCCGGCGTGTCGCGCCAGGAAGCTCATCCACGCGCGCGTTGGAGGCAGCGCGGCGCGCACCTCGGGCAGCAGCCGCCCCGCGGCCGTCACCGCGAACGCCGGCATCGACCGTACCGGCGCGCGCATGTAGCGCCGCGCGCGGTCGTCGGGCATCCGGGCCGGGGGCTGAGACGATGGCCAGTGCCCGCGTGCGCCCGGGCCGCCGCGCGGCGTAGTGCACGGCGACCAGGCCGCCAAACGACACGCCGCACACCGCCGCGTCGGCCAGTCCCGCGCGATCGAGCATCAGGTCGATCTGCCGCACGAACATCTCGAAGCCCGACGCCGGGTCGTGCGCGCATCCACTGGCGGGTTCGCCCGGAAAGGAGAACGCGATCACGCGGCATCGCTCGGCCAGGGCGTGCACCGTGGGCGCAATCCACTCCCAGCGTCCCTGGATGCCGGGTAGCAGCACGAGTGGCGGACCCTTGCCGATGTCGATCACTCCGTTACCCCGTGATTGCCTCACCCGGCTTTAGGCGCTGTTAATGAATTATGTCAGCAGGGTGTGGCTATGGGCCCGCCATAAGGGCCCGTAAGAAAACAAGACTTGCTACCTTTGTTTTCAAACCGGCCCTAATCACCCGTTCTCGCGGTACGATCTGGCCGCTGCACGCAGGTCATGAAAGCTCGTCCATGCAGCATCCAGCGGCGGCCGCGCGGCTGTCAAGCCGGACGAGGAGTAGAATCGACCCTACCGCATGCGGGTCGTCACCACCATCTTCACCGTGTCGTTGTTCGCCGGCTCGATGCTGCTGTTCCTGCTCGAGCCCATGATCGGCAGGCTGGTGCTGCCCGAACTCGGCGGCGCGCCCGCGGTGTGGAACACTTGCCTCGTCTTCTTCCAGGTCACGCTCCTGCTCGGCTACCTCTACGCGTGGGCGGCCACGCGGTGGCTCAGCCTGCGGTCGCAGCTGGCCGTGCACGCGGCCCTGCTCGTCGCTGCGTTCGTCGTACTGCCGATCCGCATCAATCCGAACTGGCTCCCGCCCGCAGAGTCCAATCCGATTCCGTGGCTGCTCGGCGTGCTCGCGCTGTCGATCGGCCTGCCGTTCTTCGTGGTGTCGACGACGGCGCCCGTGCTCCAGCACTGGTTCGCGAACACCGAGCATCCCGACGCGCACGACCCGTACTTCCTCTATCGCGCCAGCAACCTCGGCAGCATGATCGGCCTGCTCGGCTATCCCTTCATCGTCGAGCCCTGGCTCGGCGTGAAGGCGCAGGGGATCGCGTGGAGCGCAGGCTACGTCGTGTTCGTCGGCCTCGCGCTCGCCTGCGCGGCCCAGCTCTGGAAGCATCCGCTCGTCGAGCGCGAGTCCGCCGATCCAAGTCCGGAATCCCGCCTGCCACGCCGAAGCTCAGGAAGCGGAGCCGAAGCGAAGGCGGGAACCCCGGCGCCGGCATCTCCCCGCTGGCCGCAGCTCGCCCGCTGGATCGCGCTGTCTGCCGTGCCGGCCAGCCTGCTCCTGGGCGTGACCACCGCGCTGTCGACCGACGTCGCGGTCGTGCCCCTGCTGTGGGTGGTGCCGCTGCTGCTCTATCTGTTCACCTTCGTGCTCGCGTTCGCGCCGAAGCCGTGGATCCCGACCCGCGTGCTCACCGTGGCGCTTCCGCTGCTGGTGCTGCCGCTTCTGCTCGCGATCACCCTGCGCACGACCGACCCCCCGTGGGCGATGGTGCCGCTGCATCTGGTGGGGTTCACGATCGTGGCCCTCCTCTGTCACCAGCAGCTTGCCGAGGAGCGGCCGCCGGCCAGTTACCTCACGCTCTTCTACCTGTGCCTGTCGGTGGGCGGCGCCATCGGCGGCCTCTTCAATGCGCTGGCGGCCCCGCTGATCTTCCGGATGCCGTTCGAGTACCCGCTGGCACTCGCGGCCGCGGGCCTCCTGAAGCCGTACCGCTACGCGTCCCGGGACAGGGCTCGCGCCAGCGCCGCAGACGTCTGGCTGCCGGCGTTGCTGGGCCTCGGGGCCTTTGGAGCGCTCGAGTTGTTCGGGCGCGAAGGTTCCAGCCTCGGGAAACTCGCGATCCCCGTCGGCCTGGCGTTGCCGATCTTCGTCTGCTTCGTGTTCTCCGCGCGCCCGATCCGGCTCGGCCTCGGCATGGCCGCGTTCGTCGTCGCGACGATGCTGCAGCCGGATCCGACGGGCCAGCTCGTCGACGTCGAGCGCAGCTTCTTCGGCGTGCACCGCGTCGCTGTCGACACCCCGAACCAGCTCCGCCTGCTGTTCCACGGCAACACGCTGCACGGCGCCCAGAGCCTCGATCCGGCGAAGGCGAGGGAGCCGCAGACCTACTACACCCGCCGCGGGCCGGCCGGGCAGATGTTCGAGGCGCTCGCCGGAAAGACCGGGCAGTCGGTGGGCGTCGTCGGCCTCGGGACCGGCGCGCTCGCGGCCTACGCGCAGCGCGGGCAGTCGTGGACCTTCTACGAGATCGATCCCGTCGTCGTGCATCTGGCGCGCGACACCGGGTATTTCTCGTTCCTGAAGGACGCCGCGGTGCCCGTGCGCGTCGTCGTCGGCGACGCGCGCCTTTCGCTGGCCGCCGAACGCGACCGGAGCGTCGACCTCCTGGTGCTCGACGCGTTCAGCTCGGACGCCGTGCCCGTGCACCTGCTCACGCGCGAGGCCGTCAGGCTGTACCTGTCGAAGCTGAAGCCGGGCGGCGTGCTCGCGTTCCACGCGTCGAGCAGGCTCCTGCGCCTGCGGCGGCTGGTCCTGGCGCTGGCCAACGACGCGGGGCTGGTGCACCTCATGCAGCAGGACAGACGCAGAGAGCGCGTGGCGTCCTGGAGCGGCTGGACCCCGTCCGACTGGGTGGTGCTGGCCCGCGAGCACGATGAGCTGGGCTCGCTGACGACCGACGGCCGGTGGGGCCGGATCGAGGAGCCCGCCGCGCGCGTCTGGACCGACGACTACTCCAACCTGCTCGCGCTGTTCAGGTGGCGCTGATCGCTTGCGCGCCGGTGAACGGGCGTTATCATAGGCCCGTGGCAACGCCGGCTCATTTAATCGACACCCTGCCCGAGTGTCTGCGTTCCCTCTTCTGGGACGTCCGCTTCACCGACCTCAGCTGGACGGGGAACCGGGACTACATTGTCGGCCGCGTCCTCCAGCATGGTGGGCTCCCGGCCGTCCGTTGGCTGCGCAGCCGGATGCCGGATTCAGATTTAGTGGCCTTTCTCATGCGCCGGCAGGGGCGCGGACTCGGCGCCAGGCAGTTGCGGCTCTGGCAGGTGCTCCTGCACATCCCTGACGAAACCGCACGCCCATGGATCGACGCGGCGCTATCCAGCCCGTGGGCACGCCGGACCATGGCATGACCCGATTCTTTGAACGAGTACTTTCGTCCCAGCAGCTCGCTGTCTTGAGCGACCTCGCCCCCGCTGTTGCCGCCGGTGGTTTCTACCTGGCCGGCGGAACGGCGGTGGCGCTGCACCTGGGACATCGACGCTCGGACGATTTCGACTGGTTCGTAGAGCGGTTTCTGCACCAGCCGATTGACGTCGCCTCGTCAATCCGTTCGGCCGTGGCGGGTTTTACCGTCGATCAGATCGAGGAAGGCACCGTGATCGGGACAGTGAGCGGGGTAAAGACGTCCCTGCTCGCGTTTCCGTATCCGCGCCTCGCACCGCTGCACGACTGGCAGGACCGCGGGGTGCGCATCGCCGACGTGCGCGACCTCGCCACGATGAAGCTGCTGGCCGCCGTGCAGCGCGGGACGAAGCGGGACTTCGTTGATCTGTACGCTCTGATCGAGAGCGGCCAGCGTCTGCCCGACATGCTATCCGATTTCGCCGCCCGCTTCGGCGTGCCAGACCCGGTGTCGGTCCTCAGAGCGCTCGTGTACTTCGAAGATGCCGAGACCGACCCGATGCCCGACATGCTGACAGCGATGACTTGGAACGCCGTCAGGACTCGGCTGGAACAAGAGGTAGAACGCCTCGTCTGAATCGTGTCCCCGGCGGCGGTTCGCATGCAGGCGCAGGTGCGCGATGCGGCAACTGTTCTTTGCGCGAGGCGCTGTCGACTATCGCGCATGGCTTTGCGCGGCCCGGGCGGCGGTGTAAACGCACACAGCGCTCAGCAGCCCGATCGTCGCCGGCGTCCACAGGCTGCCCGGCCGGTTGCCCAGAGTCAGTTGCACAACGATGACGGCCACGGCGCCGGCAACGATGGACGCGAGCACTTCGCGGCGCCGGTTGGCGCGGCCGTGGATGGCGACCACGACGGGGACGAGCAAGGTCGCACCGAGCATCGCGTAGAAAACGCTCAGCGCGCCGATGATCGTCGGCGTGACCAGCGCAATCAGGATACCGAGGGCGCCGCCGGTCACCGCAGCCAGACGCGCTGCGCCCAGCACCTGCGCGTCGGTCGCCTCCCGGTTGATGAAGCGGCGGTAGAGGTCCTGCGAGAGCGATGTCGAGAGCATGAAGAGCACGGCGTCGGCGGCGCTCACCTCGGCGGAGAAGATCGCCGCGAGCAGCAGGCCGCCGACGGCCGCCGGGAGATCGTGCGCCAGCAGAGTCGGCAGTGCCAGCTCCTGCGGCAGCCCCGGATGATGCAGCCGGGCCGCCATGCCGAGCAGCGCCGGCACGAGCCCGAAGATCATCAGCATGACGCCGTTCGCGCCGATGCCCCAGCGCACGACACCGTCACTGCGCGCGCCGAACATCTTCTGCAGCAGCCCGGGTGAAGTCAGGAACGCCGGCACCATCATCGCCACCAGCGAGAGCGACATACCGCCGTTCCAGAACGAGCCGTACCCGGGTTCTGGTGACGCGTGCAGCACGCCGGACACGCCGCCCGCGTGTTCGAGCACGAACGGCAGGGCCACGGCAAAGCCGAGGAGTTTCACGGCCAGTTGCACGACGTTCACCCACGCCGCCCCCAGCAGCCCGCCCGCCGCGAAGTACGTGGTGACCAGCCCGCCGCCGATCAGGCACCCGGCCCACTTGGGCAGGCCGGCGACGACGTTGAGGATCCACGCGATGCCGATGAGCTGGCCGGCCAGGATCGAGAGCGTGGCAAACCACAGCATCCCCGACACGAGCCCGCGCACCGTGCGGCCGAAGTGATGCTCGATGAGGTCTCCCGTGGTGAGGAAGCCGTACCTGGATGCCTGGCGCCAGATGCGCGGTCCGACCCAGAACGCCAGCAGCAGCGATCCGATGCCGGCCGACCCGTTCCACCACCACGCGCTCAGGCCGTCCCGATACGCGATCCCGGTCGCGCCGACCGTCGACCCGGCGCCGATGTTGGCGGCGAGCACCGTGGAGAACAGCAGCCAGGCGTTCAGGTTCCGGCCCGCGACGAAGAACGCGCTGGTGCTGCGCACGCGGCGGCTCACAGTGAAGCCCAGCGCGAGCAGGGCCGCCGAATAGCCGGCGAGCAGCAGGAGATACAGGTTCACGTCAGCGTGGCGGCTGTGGCAGGTCGCGCGCGGCAGGCAGGCCGGGCAGGCCGGTCGCCGCCCGCACGCCCCGCAGCACGGCCTCGGCCACCATGTCTGCCGCCAGCGCGCCGACCGTGGTCGGGTCGGCGTCGGCGGCTAGCCGACCGGTGGCCAGGGCGAAGATCGTGTCGCCGTCGTACATCGTGTGGATGGGCGAGATCGCGCGGGCCAGGCCGTCGTGCGCCATCTGCGCGATCTTGGTGGCCTGCGTCTTCGTCAGCCGCGCGTTGGTCACCACCACGCCGATGGTCGAGTTCTCGCCGACCGGCGCCTTCTGCGCCGCGCCCGATCGCACAAGCAGGCGCGCATCCGCCAGTCCCTTGCCGTCTTCCGTGCGGACGCCGGCGATCAGCCTGCCCGTGGCCGGATCGATGATGTCGCCGAAGGCGTTGACGACGACCAGCGCGGCGACCGTGAGGCCGCCTGGCAGCGTGATGGAGGCGGTGCCGACGCCGCCTTTCATCGCGCGCCCCATGCCGAGCAGTTTGCCGACTGTGGCGCCGGCCCCCGCGCCGACGTTGCCCTCGGCCACCGGGCCGGCGGACGCCGCCGCCGCCGCCGCCGCGCCGCAGGAGGCATCGGGCCTGATCTTCGGATCGCCGACGCCGAGGTCGAAGATCACCGCGGACGGCACGATCGGCACCTTCCCATAGTCCGTGGGGAAGCCGATACCGCGCTGGTCGAGGTACCGCACCACGCCGGACGCCGCATCGAGGCCGAACGCGCTCCCGCCGGCCAGCACGACGGCGTGCACCTTGTCGACGAGGTTGAGCGGACTGAGCAGATCCGTCTCGCGCGTGCCCGGGGCCGACCCGCGGACATCGACCCCGCCGACTGCGCCCGCCTCGGCCAGGACGACGGTGCAGCCGGTCGGCCGACCCGGCATGGTGTGGTGGCCGACCTTGATCCCGTCGACGGCCGTCAGGCCGCGCGCGTCGCTCATCGTCATGGTCAGGACCGGAGAGAAGAGCACCGCGCAGGCGGCCAGGAAAGCCGCGGCGGCAGCCGTGCGCGGGCGCGTTGGAACGTGCATGAACGGCACCTGGCGGATGGTACCACACCGGGCTGGAGCCTGACGGGTGGCACCGGAACAGGTGGCACCGGGACCGCCTGTCGGGGTAGACTTTTGCTGTCGGTAGTCTTCATACGTCCCCGTAGACGATCGTCCCCCGAAAGGCGATTCCCCCGATGCGAATCATGAAGCAGGCGTTCATCGTCGTGCTCGCCCTCATCCTCTGTGCCTCGGTGGCCAGCGCGCAGTCCTGGCGCGGCATGGGCCGCGTGTCCGGCAAGGTCATGGACGAAGAGGGCAAGCCGATCGAAGGCGTCACCGTGAAGCTGAACCTGCCCAACGCCGGCGGCACCCAGATCAAGACGAACAAGAAGGGCGAATGGCAGATTGGCGGCCTCTCCCGCGGCGAGTGGCAGATCGACTTCGAGTTGCCGCCCTACGAGCCGCGGCGCATCACCGTGTCGGTGGCCGAGCTGTCGCGCGTGCCCCTGGTCGAGATCAAGCTCAAGCTGGACATCAACGAGGTGATTCGCACCGAGGTCGTGAAGGCGGCCGACTTCATCGCCAGGAACCAGTACGCCGACGCGCGGAAGGTGTACGAGGCGGTGCTCGTGAAGTACCCGAGCGCCTACCGGATCGAGCCGTACCTGGCCCGCACCTACTACCTCGAGAAGAACTACGACGAGGCGATCAAGCACATGAAGATTGCCATCGACAAGGATCCGTCGGATCTCGAGAACAAGCTGCGCCTGGGCAACATCCTGATGGAGACCGGGCGGATGGAGGAGGGGCGCCAACTGCTGGCCACCGTGGACGACAGCGTGGTGAAGGACTCCGGCATCTTCGTCAACGTCGGCATCAGCCTGATGAACCAGAACAAGGCCGACGAAGCGCTGGTGTACTTCGAGAAGGGGATCAAGAATTTCCCGGCCGTCGGCGACAGCTACTACTACCGCGGGCTCATCCGGCTGCAGAAGGGCGATACCGCCGGCATGAAGGCCGACTTCACGAAGTTCCTGGAGCTGTCACCCAACGCGCCCGAGGCCGCGGCCGCGAAGAAAGCGCTCGAACAAATCAAGTAACCGTTACCGGATGTTCTGCAGGCGATCGATCGCCGCCCGGGCATCCGCCTCGTACGGCCCGCCCATCTGCAGGTACTTCCCGTAGTACTCGAGCGCCTTCGTGCGCAGCTCGGGGTCGTCCATCCATCGCGCCTGCGGGCGCGAGAAGCGGCGCAGCTGGAAGTAGCGCAACTCGCAGGTGCGCGCCAGGTTGAGGTAGGCAAGCGAGTCTTTCGGGCTGGTCTGGACCGCGCGTTCGAAGGTCGCGATCGCGTCCTGGCTCGAGCCGCGCCGCACCTGCACCGTGCCCAGGGCGTTCAGCACGTCGGTGTCCTTCGGCCATCGCTGCTCCGCCACGCGCAGGACGTCGAGCGCGCGAACGGGGTCGCCCATCAGCAGGTACGCATCGGCGAGATCGAAGTACACGTCGGTGAACGCCGGCGCCGCCGCGCGGACGCGCTCCCACGATTCCGCGGCCATCTCCGGCTTCTTCAAGCCGATCTGGGCGAACCCCAGCGCGTAGGACACCCACGGCGGCGCGCCCGGCTCCACCACCGCCTGCGCGAGCAGCGTCTCGGCATTCTCGAGATCGCCGGCGCTGTACCGCTCCCAGCCGCGCGTGGCCAGCGACTTCGCCTCGCCGCTGCCGCCTTCTTTCGAGGCGAGGTCTCGCACGCGCGTGTTCGTGTCCGGGCGGAGCGAGATGGCTGACGCGGGCAGCGGCGCCGCCAGCTCGGGCGGAGGCGCGTTGGCCGGTGCGTTGGCCGGCGCCTCCGCAGCGGGCCTGGCCGCCGGCGCGGGCGCCGCGGGCGGCACCGCGCCGGCCGCGCTGTCAGGCGGCGGCGCCAGGGGCGCGGCAGGCGCCGCAGGAGCAGCAACGGCCGGCTTTCCGGTCGGCGCGGGTCCGGCCGCCAGGTAGCCGCGCCGTGCGCGGACCTGCAGCCCCTTGGGCTTCACCTTCACCGTGAGCTCGCGGAACTTCCCGGCCTCCGAGGCGTCCGACGGGCTGAACCCCAGCACGTAGTAGCTGCTTGCATCGCGCGCCACTTCGACCATCGCGCCGGCGAAGTCGTTAGTCTTCCGAATCACGTAGCCGCCCGTGTCGTTCGCCAGCGTGTTCGGGCCCTCCTCGGTGGTGTTGTAGATCTCGGTCGGCACCTGGCCGGCAGTTTCCTGCGGGTTCATCACCGCGAGGTCGGTCCCATTGGCTCCGCGGCGCAGTCCGAGCGCATCGATGGTGTAGATGCGCGCGTTCACCCGCGACGCCTGACCCACCAGCAGCCGCAGGTCGGCCCAGGCCTCCTCGAACAGGAACCCTTCTGTCAGGAACAGGACCGACTTGCGGCCCGGCACCTTCGCCAGGCCGTTCAGCAAGCCGTTCATCGCCCGCAACGTCAGGCCGGTGCTCTTCTGAAGTTCCGCCACGATCTGCCTCGACTTCGCCATGATCTCGGGCCGAAGGTCCGGCGCGTTCCGGCCGGTGATTTCCGGGCCCTCACGCGCGGCGCGATCGGCCACCTGGTCGAGGACGCGCGTGTCGTTGAAGAGGGCGACGCGGATCGCTTCGGGCTGGCTCAACCTCGGGTAGTCGCGCAGTTGCGCGAGGATGTTCGTGGCCGTCGGGCTCAGCTTCGCGCTCTGCACCGCGGCGACCAGCTCCTGGCGATCCCGCGTGAGCCGATTCCCGACCATCGTCAAGCCCATGAGGATGCCGCCCACGTCGCCATCCTGGAAGCGCGTCTTGAGGAACTCCTCGGCGGCCGTCTGCACCCGCTTGAAGGATCCCTGGTCGAGATGCTCCTGATCGAAGAAGAAGACGAAGACGCGCTGCGGCGGCTTGTTCTGGGCCAGGAGGGCCTGGTCGGCCGCGAACGCGCCGCTTGCTGCCGTCGCCTGCGACTGCACCACGAGGTCCAGCGGCGCCAGCGCGGTTACCTTCGATCCGTCCACGCGGAAGAGCATCTGGATCTTCTGCCGCACGCCCTCGTCGAGCAACTCGAAGTCGTCCACGCCGAGCGAGTCGACGAATTTGCCGTTGCGGTCGGTCACCGTCGCATCCACCTCCACGAATGTGATGGCGGCTTTGAAGGTGGGGGTTTGCGTCTGTGCATGCCCGGCCGCTCCCGTGACGGCGAGCGCGAGCGCGGCAGCCAGTGCGATGGGCGGCAGCAAGTATCGGGAGTTCATGTGCGGGGAACCGTGACGGTGATGCTCTGGAGGTTGAACTTCTTGCGACCGGTCTTCTCGAGGAACACGATCCGTGTCCCTTCGTCAAACCAGCCGGGGAACGAAGCCGCCTTCGGCCCCGGGATGTCCTGTTTGCGGCCCCGGTCATCCATCAGCACGAGGTGCCCGTCGGAGGCGACAAAGACGACGAGGCCGGAGCCGTTCGGACCCCAGCCGAAGGTGGTGCCCGGCAGCGCCGGCGCGTTGACGAACTCGCCGATGACCTCGCCCTTCAGCTTCAGCTGGACCACATTCGCGTTCTGCGACCCGAAGGCCGCGCCGGTCGCGTCGCTCACCGACGAGCCGCCGCCGCCGCCGGACGCGCCGCCCGTGGCCCCGACCCCGCCCTTGGCCATGTCGCCGCCGGTGGGCGCGGCGGTGCTGCTGACGCGGCGCTGCTGCTGATCGATGGTGATCTTCAGCGACGCGAGCCCGGGCGCCGACTGCGCCGACTTCTTCGTCCAGCACGCCGCCGCCCACGCCGGTTCCTGCTCCGTGCCCTTGGGCTGCTGAGCCGACGTGTCGAAAAGGTAGTGCCGGATGTTGACATTGCCGCGGGTGTCGCGGTCCACCGTCTGGAAATAGTACGTCGAGCCGTCGGGCGACCAGGCGAAGCGGGTGGGATCGCCCTTCATCTTACCGATGTCGACCGCGGCCATCGTCGTCGGCGCGGAGACGGTGACTTTCGAGGCATCAGCCGTCTGCGCGGCCGCTACGCCGAGACCGCCGGCCAGCAATGCGACGAGCACGATTGTCAGTGTGCGTTTCATCGGAGTCTCCTGGCAGTCGTCGAACCGGTTTCATGACCCGTTCTCGCGGCCAGATCCAGCCGTCGCACGCAGGTCAGGAAACCGTCAATGGTCGGCGTCATCGTCGTTCCAGTCGCGCCACGCGGTCGCGCAACTCCGCGGAGGCCGGCAGCGCCTGCGCGCCGCTTCGCGCGATCTGTAGCGCCAGATCGGGCTGGCCCAGGCGCAGGTAGGCGTCGATCGCCGCGAGGTAGGCCGGCACCATCCCCGTGTCCGCGATGATGGCCGCACGCCACGCGCTCACCGCCGCGCGATCGTTGCCGGCGGCTGCCTGCGCCCACCCGAGCAGGAACGCGGCGCGGGCGTTGGTGGCGTCGGCATCCGCAACGGCCTGCCACGCCGTGCCCGCGCCGGCGAAGTCGCGTCGGCCGAATCGCGAGAGGCCGATCAAGGCCTGCGCATCTGGCGATCGAAGCCCCGCCGGCACCGCCGCTTCGACGTCGGCCCACCGGGCGAGCTTCGCCTGTGCGGCCGCCGGCTCAAGAGGCTGGCCGGCGGCGCGGGCCGCGAGATCCTCAACATACCGCCTCACGATGTCGCCGCCAAGCACGGCTCCCGGCGCGACATCCTGCAGCGACACGGCCGGGACCGCCCGCTCCGCCGCTTCCGCGGCTGGCGGCGGCGGCACAGGACGCGCGCCCGCGAGGACCGTGACTTCACGCAGCAGCTCGGCCACCTGTTCGGCGCCGCTGCGTACCGTCGCCCGCACGAGGTACTCCCCGGGCAAAACGTCCTGGATCGGGATCGTCACCCGCGCGCTCCGGCTCGCGCCTGCCGTCGTCGTCTTCACATCGCCCAGATCCGCGCGGCCCGACGTCAGGGCCGTCGGCTTGCCGAACGGCAGCAGTTCGACCAGCACGCTCAGGGACGTGAGTGCGCCCGCATTCCTCGCATACGTGTCGAACACGCCGTCGATCGCTTCGCCGGCATAGACCACGGGTCGCACCGGCAGACCGCGCACGTCGGACGATCCGAGAATCAGATCGCCAGCCTGGACGCCGGGTCCGTTCAGCGCGCGCACCTGGAAGCGCCTGTCCGTGCTGCCAAGCAGGCCGCCGGGCTCGCGCACCACGACGCGCATCATGTAGACGCCCGGCGGCAGATCCATCTGCGCGCGGTAGTACCCGGTGCCCGTCGCGGTTCCGGCGCGGGCGGCCGATGGGAGCGCCAGCGTGTCGCTGCCGCTTGCGGCGATCTGGCCGGAGCGGACGCTGCGCACGGCGAAGACGATGTCGGCGGGGCCGCTGGTCGGCGATCCGACCGGGAGCTCCGCCGAGGCGCTGAGGATGACCCGCTGCGTGTCGGCCGACGTCCCGCGCATCATATACGTCGTGTACTCGACATTCAGGCCCTGCTGCGCGAACGGGGCGCCCAGCGCGGCTTCAATCGTGCGCCGGCGATCGGCGGGCCCTGGCGAGGCGCTCATCGCATACCCCGTGCGCGCGCTCACGCGAGCGCCCGGCCGCTTCACGGTTACCTTGATTCGCGTGTAGCGGTCGCGGTTGGCGAGGGTGTCGGCGCCCGGCGCGAAGCCCACGAGGTAGTAGTCCTGGGTCGAGTCGGCAATCTGGTTCAGCACGCGATCGATCTGCGGAGCGGCGTCGTTGAACAGGATGCCGTCGGTCTCTGCTGCCAGGCTCC
>Ga0315281_10009352_pt1 | contig 13601 bp, 13 predicted proteins | sample YL17G07_0_MG_FD_204540 | JGI IMG/M metagenome (GOLD analysis project Ga0315281, IMG submission 204540) | Sediment microbial communities from Yellowstone Lake, YNP, Wyoming, USA - YL17G07_0 | ecosystem: Environmental > Aquatic > Freshwater > Lake > Sediment | place: USA: Wyoming | collected...
AAAATCCAGAAAATGCCGCAACTCGTTCGCTCATTTTTCAAGGCCCCTTCTGTCGCCTATATTACCGACTGCTGAGTAAACCCCTTGGGGCTTAATCCCATTCCCCACCCGTGTGGTTACCCGCACTTCGAATCCCCGCAGTTCAGGCAGGTCATGCAGCCGTCCATTTTGATGACGGCTTTGGTGTTGCACTTGATGCACAGTTGCGCGCTTTCGGGAAAGTCGCCGGGCGCGACTTTTTCGGCGGTTTTTACGTAGGCGTTGTATTGGTTGCGTTTGTCGTCGATGAGCTTTTTCTGGTGTTCATCCAGCTCGCCGCCCTTGAGCAAGCCGATCAGGCGCAAATGGCTTTCGATGGCGTCGCCGATTTCCGCGACCAGCGATGGCATGTATTTGCCGCCTTTCTTGAAGTAGCCGCCGCGCGGGTCGAACACCGAGCGTAACTCGTCCACCAAAAATGTCACGTCCCCGCCTTTGCGGAACACGGCGGAAATAATGCGTGTGAGGGCGACGATCCACTGAAAGTGGTCCATGTTTTTCGAGTTTATGAAAATCTCGAACGGGCGGCGCAGCTCGTGTTCGGTGCCCGGGTTCAGAATGATGTCGTTGATGGTCAGGTACAGCGAGTGCTCGGTGAGCGGGGTTTTGACTTTATAGGTGGTGCCCAGCAGCATGTCGGGCCGTTCCAGCTTTTCGTGCATCTGCACGACGTTGCTGCCGGGTTCCGCTTTTACCTCGGCCGGTGCGGCAGCTTTGCTTTTTTCCGCCTCAGTCTTCGGTTGTGCCACGTCGTAGCTGACGATTTTCTTGTCGATCTTGATAGTCATGATTGTGCTCCTTAAGTCGTGCGGGCGGACCCGCGGGTCCGCCGTTAAAATTTACCGTAATAGCCTTCTTTCAAGGCATCGTAGAGATTGGCGGCGCTGTGTTTCTCGCCGTCGTATTCGATCTCTTCGTTGCCTTTGACTTCGACGGTTGAGCCGTCTTCCAGCGTGAAACGGTAGGTGGTATTGGCCAAGTCCTGCTCCTTTACCAGCACGCCCTGAAACGCTTCCGGGTTGAAACGGAAAGTGGTGCAACCTTTCAGACCCTGCTCGTAGGCGTACAAATAAATGCTCTTGAAGTCGTCGTACGGATACTGCGTCGGTACATTTGCGGTTTTGGAAATTGATGAATCAATCCATTTCTGCGCGGCGGCTTGCACGTCGACATGCTCCTTTGGATTGATGTCGTCGGCAGAGATGAAATAGTCCGGCAAGGTCTCGCCGTCTTTGTCCGAGCACGGGATCGCGCCGGGGTTGATCAGCGTGCGGTACGCGAGCAGCTCGAATGAAAACACGTCGATTTTTTCTTTGCTCTTTTTGCCTTCGCGGATCACGTTGCGGTAGTAGTGATGCGCGAAGCTGGGTTCGATGCCGTTGCTGGCGTTGTTGGCCAACGACAGCGAGATGGTGCCGGTCGGCGCGATCGAGGTGTGATGCGTGAAGCGTGCGCCGACTTTGGCGAGTTCCGCGACCAACTCCGGTTCGACTTCGGCAATGCGTTGCATATAGCGGCTGTATTTGGCGTGCAGCACCTTGCCCTTGATGGTGTCACCTTCGTTGCAACCGTCGCTGATCATCTCGGGACGCTTGGCCAACATCTCAGCCGTGACCGTGAAGTCTTGCTCCAACGTCGGTGCCGGACCTTTTTCCAGTGCCAGGTCCAACGCCACTTTCCAGCCTTCCACCGCCATCTCGCGCGTCACGCGTTCGGTGAAATCCAGCGAGTCTTTCGCGCCGTATTTCATGCACAACATGGTCAAAGTCGAGCCCAGGCCCAAATAGCCCATGCCGTGCCGGCGCTTGCCGAAAATTTCGTCGCGCTGTTGTTGCAACGGCAGGCCGTTGATTTCCACCACGTTGTCCAGCATGCGCGTGAAAATCGCCACCGTCTTGCGGTACTCGTCCCAATCAAACCGTGCGCGCTCAGTGAACGGATGGTGCACGAACTTGGTGAGATTGACCGAGCCCAGCAGGCACGAGCCGTATTCCGGTAATGGTTGTTCGCCGCATTGCCCGGTGACCAAACCGTTAAAGATGACCGTGTTGTGGTCCGCTTGCGTCGTGTCAAACACTGGCTCCTTACCAAGGTAGGTAATGCTGGCGACGCGGGTTGTAAACGATTGCGTCTTGCGCAACGCTTTGCCCTGAACCCAGGTTTGGTGTCGCGTGTTTTTCGTTTCACCCAAAAAGCCGATCTCGTTCATGAAGCGTTCGCGCGATTCGCCGTCGATGATCAGCTCATAGTCCGCCTGGCAGGGGTAGGACTTGCTTCCACCCTTGCCGTCCGGCAGGACGCGCTCGCCCGCGTCGCGGCGTTTGTGAATCCGGCTGAAGATGCCGAAATTTGCCAACAGCATCTGCACGTCTTTAAGCAGCGCAACATAGCTGGATGCAAGGCGAATCGAGCAGCTTTTGCTGCTTGATGAAACATTCACCGTGCCGTCCGCCTGAAACAACCCGCGCAAGTAACCCTTCACGCAGTCCTCGCTGCCGCGCCAGATGACTTCAGGCACTTTGTGTTTAGTGGACTTCGTGAACCCATAGTGTTCGAGGCAGCGGGCGAGGATCACCGAACGAATGAACAAATGATTGCGTTCCGGTACCGCCACCGGTGCAACACGATAGTCGCGCGGAGCGGAGGACATTCCCGCAATCATCACGTTGACGTAGCCCGCGACGACCGGGGCGAGACTGCGGTCTTCCCCCCAGAAGTTCACGATGGCGGCATTTTTTTGCTTGCCGCGATTGGTGAAATGTCCGTCGCCCGCAATCATGCCAATCAACAGTCCCAGCTCGGCACTACCCTGGCTGCCAAACTGTCCCTTGCCGGACTGCACCCACAATTCGTCGCCGGCCTGCAGCTCATGCAGCTTGATCTTGCCGCGCTGTGTGTAGAAGTCATGCCACGCGGTGGCCTTGATCTCGTAGCCAGCTTCGGTTACCACTCGGTACACGTCTGCATCACGCGCCGTCATGAATGCCGGAACGGCGGGGCGGACGGAAACGCCGCGTTCGTGTTCGCCCAGCGCACGCTGGTCCACCGTCACTTTCAGCGCGGCGCGCGTGGTGGCCAGCTCGCCGATCGGGAGCATGCCTTGCTGGGTGTGCAGGCGCGTATCGGCGGTCACACACGGATTGGTCGCACGGATATTTTCGCAGAACCAGTTGTTGTTCATCTCGTTGACTTTGTCGATCAGGATGAAGCCCGGCTCCGCGTAGTCGTAGGTGGACGACATGATCACATCCCACACGCGGCGTGCCTTGATGGTGCGGTACACGCGGCAGGCCACCAAGCCCTGTTTGTTGACGATATAGCCTTTTTTACTGGCCCATTCGCGCCAGATCACTTTGTCCGGATCGTGCAGGTCGAGTTGGTCAACCTCCGCTTCCTTTTGAGAAACCGGGAACGCGAGTTTCCATTGCTCGTCGTGTTTAACCGCTTCCATGAACTCGTGCGTGATCAGCAACGACAAGTTGAATTGGCGCAGCCGGCCCGACTCGCGTTTGGCGCGCACGAAATCCAGCACGTCCGGATGGCCGACATCGAAGGTCGCCATCTGCGCGCCGCGGCGCCCACCGGCGGACGACACCGTGAAACACATCTTGTCGTAGATATCCATGAACGACAGCGGCCCGGACGTGTGTGCGCCCGCGCCCGCGACAAACGCGCCGCGCGGTCGCAGCGTCGAAAATTCATAGCCGATGCCGCAGCCCGCTTTCAACGTTAGCCCGGCCTCGTGCACTTTTTGCAGAATGTCATCCATCGAATCGCGCACCGTGCCCGACACCGTGCAATTGATCGTGGAAGTCGCGGGCTTGTATTCCAGCGCACCGGCGTTGCTGATAATGCGCCCGGCGGGGATCGCGCCGCGGCGCAGCGCCCACAAAAAATTCTCGTACCATTCACCGCGTTTTTCCGGCGTGGTTTCCACGTCGGCCAACGCGCGCGCGACGCGCTGGTAGGTTTCGTCCATGGACTGATCGACCGCGCGGCCATCCTTGGTTTTTAAGCGATATTTTTTGTCCCAGATGTCCAGCGACGCGGCCTGGTACGGAATCTCGGTCGCGTTCACCGGGCCGGTTTTTAAATGTGCAATTTTCATTTTGTAACTTCCCCAGTTGTTCAATTGGTTTGGAGTAACAGACTGAATACTCCGCCGACTTCGAAAACGAGCCAGTGACCAATGCGAAAGGCACGCCGTTGAAGGATTTAACTTTTTTAAGTAAATGGGCCCGTCTCGGTGTGGTTGCGGCAAGTGCGCGACCACCGCCGAGATCCCTGGCGAAATTCAATTTCTGGATGGTAGTGATTATAGCGAACAACACAACATCTTGTGTTGAGGCAGGAGATTATTGCTACATGTAGTGGTTGTCAACCGTTAACAGGATGTGAATATAAACACCAATAATTTCAGCATTCTGCCGAAAAACGTCGCTTGATTTTGCGCCGCCGCTTGAAAAGCGCGCGCGCTCACCAAATATAACTGGACACAGTCAACTGACGTTCACCTCACGCTACGGAGTCACTATGAACATGATGCGTTATTACCCCTGGAGTGTATTTAATCCCCTGCAACACGAAGCGGCGCGCGTATTTACTAACCGTGTGCGTAAAGCGGCCGACAGCAGCGTTGCCACCGACAGCGAATGGGCGCCCGCTGTTGACATTCGCGAAGAAGCCGACCGCTATGTGATTCTGGCCGACGTGCCGGGTATTGATGCGAAAGACATTGAGATTCAAACCGAGCAGGGCGTACTCACGATCAAGGGCGCGCGTGCTCCCATGGCCGCCGAGGAACGCAATCTCTACAAACGGGTCGAACGCTCGCGCGGGTCGTTTGTGCGCCGTTTCACCTTGCCCGACGCAGCCGACACCGCGCACATTACCGCGCGCAGTCACAGCGGCGTGCTGGAAGTGGTCATCCCCAAAGCGCAAGCGGTGCAGCCGCGTAAAATTGTGGTAACAGGATAATCTGCACAGGGCGCGCGTTCGGCGCGCCCTGTTTTAACAGAAGGAGGCTGATATGAATTTAAAACAGGCGCTGCGTGTGTTGGGCGTGCTCAGCGCAGCCGTGTTGTCTAGTCCGGTACCTGCGGTATTGCCCGCGACCGACGGCGACGGTCAGCAGATTCCGACCTTGGCGCCGATGCTGGAAAAAGTCACGCCTGCGGTGGTCAACATCTCCACGCGCGGCAGCATGCGCGCGCAGCAGAATCCGCTGATGCAGGATCCGTTCTTCCGCTATTTCTTCGATGTACCCAATCAGCCGCAGCGGCGCGAAACGCAAAGCCTGGGCTCCGGCGTGGTGGTGGATGCGCAGCAGGGCTACATCATTACCAACAATCACGTGATCGAACACGCCGAAGAAATTACCGTCACGCTGCGCGATGGCCGCAGCTTGAATGCCAAGCTGGTGGGCACCGATCCCGACGCCGATATCGCGGTGATTAAAGTGCCGAGCGACAAATTGGTCGCGCTGCCGCTGGCCGACTCCGACCAACTGCGCGTTGGCGATTTTGTCGTCGCCATCGGAAATCCGTTCGGTTTGGGCCAGACCGTGACTTCAGGCATCGTCAGCGCGCTGGGGCGTTCCGGACTGGGCATCGAAGGCTACGAAGACTTCATTCAAACCGACGCGTCGATCAATCCCGGTAACTCCGGCGGCGCTCTGGTGAATTTGCGTGGCCAAATCATCGGCATCAACACCGCGATCATCGCGCCCGGCGGCGGCAACGTCGGCATCGGCTTTGCCATTCCCATCAACATGGTGCGCGACATCATGGACCAGTTGGTGAAACACGGCGAAGTGCGGCGCGGCCGCCTGGGCGTATTAATTCAAGACATGACTCCCGACCTGGCCAGCGCCTTCGGTATCGACAACAACGCCGGTGCGGTGATCGCGCAGGTGGTGGCGGGATCGACCGCCGACAAGTCCGGCGTGAAAGTCGGTGACGTGGTGCTGGCCGTGAATGGCCGGGAAGTACGCGGCTCGGGCGATCTACGCAACCGCATCGGCATGTTGCGCATCGGCGAAAAAGTCACGCTCAAGCTCCTGCGTGACGGCAAGCCAAAAGAAATTGTCGCGACTGTCGCCGAAGCCCCGCAAACCAAGTTGGCCGGTAAGCACATTTTCTCAAAACTGGAAGGCGCCTTGCTGGGCAATGTTGACGAACTACCCGCCAACTCGCGCGTTCATCAGGCGGGCGTGGTGGTGCTGGAGGTGGAGCACAACAGCGCCGCCGCACGCGCCGGTTTGCGCAAAGGCGACATCATCTCAAACGCCAACCGCGTACCGGTGAACGACATGGAAGATTTAAAGCGCGCCGCCAAGCGCTCGGACCAAGGCATCTTGCTGAATCTGGTGCGCGGCGAGACGGCGTTGTTTCTGCTGGTGCGCTAGGGGCCGCGTCGTGAAATTAAATAACCGCCGGTAAAATTGCCTTCAAAAAGGTAGGTTGTTCTTGGTAGGAGCGGCGCCCCCGCCGCGATGAGTTGCTGGTGTGCACCGGAACATCGCGGCGGGGCGCCGCTCCTACATCTCTGTTCTTGCGCGCGTCTATCCAACCTTCTCCGGTATAGCTCAGCCGGTTTCAACCGCAGCAAAGGACAAGCCCCCGTAAGCAAAGTCCGATGGCGGCGCGTGGGAGGATGACCTAAAGTAGCGGCTAAAATTTCCCGACGTCATGTAACCAACGGAGCCCGGTTGATGACCGCAAGCATTCCCGTCCCGAAAGAGCTCATTGCGTCGTTTTGCCGTCGCAACCACATTCGGCGTCTCGCGCTGTTTGGCTCCGTGCTGCGCACCGATTTCAGGCCCGACAGCGATATCGACGTGTTGGTCGAATTCGAATCCGGGCACGCGCCGGGCCTGTTTGGCATCGCGCGCATGGAGCGTGAACTCTCCGGGATATTCGACGGCCGCCGCATCGATCTGCGTACGCTGGAAGATTTAAGCCGCTACTTCCGCGACGACGTGGAAAAACAAGCCGAGGTGCAGTATGCAAAAGCCGGATGAAGTGCTGCTCAAGCATAGGCTCGACGCTGCCGAGCAAGCGTTGGGGCTTGCCCGCAACTGTAGTCGCACGGACCTTGATACCGAAGCTGTCGCTGGCTTGAATATTGTAAAGTTTGCTGTTAAATAAGATGTAAAGTTTTAAGCTTTAAGTCCGATACTAAACCCGACAGCACCAAACACCCGTGTCTTCCGTCCACGAGAAAGGGAAAGCGTCCACATGAAGCAAGCGCTAGGGCAACTACCCAATGCACCGTTGATTTACGTTTTAGCTCAAATCCTGTTCACCCGAGTGCCGAAGATGGAGGACATTTGGGAGTATCTTCATCAGCGTGTTTTTGATTCTTACCCCGAGTCTGAGATCGAACGCGTTGAGCAGTTCGCGATGAAAACGGATGGGCTAGAGGCGTCCAAGGAAACGCGCTGGCACTTGTTTGCACGTGATCGGCGCAAGGGCGTAATTCTGAGTTCGAACGCGTTAATCCTGCACACTACGAGTTACACGACATCCAAGGATTTTTTTGCTGATTTGGGGTTCGTTTTGGGGCATCTTGTAGAAGTGCTACCTTCCGGCATCCAAGTCAATCGATTGGGGCTCCGCTATATCGACTTGTTGTTGCCCCGTGGAGAATTGGACATCGACCGACAAGTCGTGGGCAAGTTAGGGATACTAAATTTCGAGTCATTGAGCTGTAAGCCGATGCGTTTTGATCGAGTTGATCGTTACCAAACAGAAATAGGTGGTGAGCTGGTCCTGCGACATAGGCAAACCATGGGCACGGATGTTCTACCAGGCGATCTGTTCCCAAACTTTCTCAAACCGGCTCCGTTGCTGGAGGCGCCCAAGCCACCAAATGTCATGGTTGGCTTATTAGATTTCGATCATTTTCTGAAGACGGACATGCCGATGGAGCAGGCCAGCATCACCGATATGTTTCGCGAACTTCAGAAAACTACGTCCACTGTATTTAGTGAGGCGACAACTCCCGCCGCGATGCGGTTATGGAAGGAGAATCCACAATGAACGGAAATTACGGCACATATTACGCCGCCGAAAGAAAATATGAGGAACGTATGTTTGCATCGCAGTATGAGCCGCAACATGCGCTCACAGATGTGGGCAGCGGTAGCAACGCTAGCGCGGAATTGGTGACTGCTGCCGGCATGGACCCTTGGTCAGTTTCCATCTTTGGTGAGCGAGTTCAGCGTGTGCGCATCAAATCTGCTGACTATGGCGGGTGGAAAGTGGATGTGATCGATCGACCAAGCCCCACGCCAACGGTTGAGCATGTCCGAACTACCAAAGAAAAGCTCGATCATATCCGAGACATTTTTGGTCTTAGCATTTCGCATTTAGCTGGAGCGCTTCTGACTTCGCGTCCTAGTCTGCACGCGTGGCTTGACGGAAATGTCGAGCCCAGAGATCAATCAATTGAGCGCATAATGCAAATTCACCGAATTGCCCAGATGTGGAGGCGCAAGTCCACATTCCACTATTCGCCGGATCGTTTGATGCGACAGCCGCTGGGAAACGGACCTTCGATGTTGGAGCGATTGGAAAAGGCAAATCTTGATGATGTCGAAATCCAAGACGGGCTTGAAAAGTTACTTCAGTTAATGCAGCGGCAAAGAATACAGATGGATCAGGCGAAACAGCGCAGCTCCAGCACGTCATTGTCTGAGCGAGAACAAGAGCGGACTCGCCATAGCCTAACAACCACTGTTACTTCACGATGACGGACTGGAATCGTGGCTGATGACCGCAATGAGTTTATCGAGAACGGTTGGCGGCAATTTTGTATCGTTCGACCGGGCGACCATCCGGTGCTTTGCAAGTTCGCACACGTTCCCGTCAATGCGCAGGATTTTCTGCTGATCGTTACCCAGACCTGCGATTTGGTGAACAACATTGAGAAGGAGCCATATTTTGAAGTCGCATGTATGCGCCCTTTGGATCGAGCCCCTTCAAGTGAATATATGCATGGCAAGAATAGTCGCCGTCTGGAAATGACGGTACCGATACACGGTGCCGATCAAAACTACTTTATTCTTCCGCATGAGCGCTTTTTCGTTCCGCACGAAGTACTCAAAAATATTCGGCCCTACGCGACAATTAGTGATGAAAAAACTCACGATCTTCTAATCAAGTGGATCACCAGTCGATACAACCGCGCAGCGTTTCCTGATGCGTTTGATCGCCGATGGAAAAAGCGCAAAAAGCAAATCGAAGCGATCATTAAACAGCTCGTGCTGGTACAAGACATTTATATTTGCTTGGAACCATTTTTTGAGATTAAGAAAGGAGAATACGAAGTTGTAATCCTACTACTCATGGATGCAGAACATTACGACACGGCTACCAATTACAAACAGCACAATGAACTTAGAAGAAAGCTTGAAGATCAGTTGATCGCATGCGACGGAATCGAAGCGAAAGTTACCCTAGAGTCTAATGCTCGTATTACTGTTGTCGAACTTCAACAGTACAAACGCTGGGATTACAGCCACCTTAGCTATGCCGATCCAGATGAGCACGAATTCCCAGGAATGCCCGCAGGTGGGAATTAGTGTCGTTAGTGGTTGATATGAGACGGCGATTTATAAGGATGCTGCAATATAATCCCTGCGGCTTTCGATAACGCTGAAGTTACCAACACCCTGACGCGAGCCAAGCGCCGAGCGTGCCCCCCGCTGTATCCCAGGCGAGGTCGCGCCAGCTCCAACCCTTGTGGCGAAATTCCTGGTCGATGAGTTCTTTGCCCGCGCCGATGCCGAAGCTGACGACGGTGCCGATACGAAATGCGTCGCACCGGCCGGCGTCACGGTCGCGGGCCACGCGTACCGCAACTGCGCCGGTCACGGCCGAGGCGCCGGCGTGTTTAAATTTATCGGGGCTGGTCCAAGGGTCGTCTTTGGGCGGCAGCGGTGAGCAGGCGCACAGCGTTGCGATGACAAAAGCCAATGATGTCAAGCCAAGCGACTTAGTGGCCGGCATACAATTGCTGCACTTGCGACGGAAAATAGGCCAGGATGTGCTCGCGGCGCAGTTTCAAGGTCGGCGTGATTAAACCATTTTCAATCGTCCACGGTTCGTGCGTCACGACCACGCGGCGGATTTGCGCGTAGCCGGGGAAGGTTCCGGTGCGCGACGTAATTCGGCGCAGCAGCGCATCGGTCACGGGCTTGCTGTCAAGCACGTGCCCAGCGGCGGGATTCACATTCAGGCTGGCCGCAAGCTTCTGCCATTGTTCGGCTTGCAGCGATACTAAAGCGGCGAGAAACGGCCGCCCTTCACCGACGACCATCACGTGTTCAAACAGCGGATCGGCGGCGATCGCGAGCTCCATGTCGCCGGGCGCGACTTTTTCGCCGTTGGCCAGCACGATGATTTCTTTCAGGCGCCCGGTGATAAATATGTGGCCGAATTCAAGGCGCGCGATATCGCCGGTGTGCAGCCAGCCGTCGGCGTCGATAATGCGTTGCGTCGCCTCGGGACAGTTCCAGTAGCCGAGCATCACGCCGTCGCCTTTCACAAGCAGCTCGCCGTTGTCCGCCACCCGCACGTGCACGCCGTCCAGCGGTTCTCCGACGCTGTCGGGAATGTTGTCGTCGACTTTGTTGCCGCTGATAATCGGACTGGTTTCAGTGAGCCCGTAACCCTGGATCAGCGGCAAGCCCAGTCCGATAAACGTTTTGGCGATGTGCGGTGCAAGCGCGGCGCCGCCGGCGATCGCCACGCGCAGGCGGCCGCCGAGTTTGTGCAGGACTTTACGCGCCACCAAAAGGTTGAGTAGCGGCCACAGCAACATTTTGGGCGTCCACGCCGCGCGCCCTTGTTGCATCAAGAACCGCTCCCAGCCGACGCTCACTGTGGTTTCAAACAGCTTGCGCGCGAACCCCGATTTGGTGGCGAGCTGCTCCTGGATGCGCGCGTACACACGTTCGTAGATGCGCGGCACCGAGATCAGCAGCGTGGGGCGTATCGTGACTAAATCCTCGCCCAACTGCGGCACCGAACGCGCAAACGCGACGGTCGCGCCGGTCATCATCGGAATGTAATAGCCGAGCGTGCGCTCCAGCATGTGCGACAGCGGCAGAAACGACAGGAACAGGTCACCGGGCAGGGTGTAACTGACACCGGCGTAGGCGTTGCTCAAAATATTTTTGTGGCTGAGCATCACGCCCTTGGATCGGCCGGTGGTGCCCGAGGTGTAGACGATCGTGGCCAGGTCGCCGGTCTGTCCCGCATGCGGTGTGAAAGCCGGCGCATCGGCCGGCAACCACGACGCGACCGCGCGCAAGTTGTCGAGCCCGGGCACGCGTGCATCGAATTGCAGTGCCAACATCCGCACGAGTTTGGCGAGCTGGGGATAAATCGGCGTCAGCAATTCGAGGTGGTCGGTGCCTTCGACCAATAAAACTCTGACGTTAGCATCGCCTAGAATGTAGCCGACATTCTCGGCGCGGTCATTGGTGAACAGCGGCACCACCACCAGCCCCAGACTTAGCGCGGCCTGTTCCATAAACACCCACTCGCGGCAGTTGCCGAGCATGATGCCCACCCGGTCGCCGGGCCGTAGCGCTTCGCCCTGCAACGCCAGGCGCCAGCGCTCGACTTCATGCATGGCGTCGGCCCAGGTGGTGCTGCGCCAACCCTGCGTCGCGGCATCGAACTGGCGATACGCTTCGTGCTGCGGCGTGCGTCGCACACGCTCGCGCAGCAACTGCGCCAGCGTATTGATCGCCGCAGGCTCGATAACGTGGGACAGGTCGGGTGTGTCGCTCATGTTTGTGACCGCGCGGTAGAGCCGCTCGCTGATCTATGTCGGCTCGGCATTCGTCTGAGTATAGCCGTTGTTGCTACGGGTCGATCTCAATCGGGCCTGGCTCGCCGGGCTGCGGTTGCATTTCGTCAGGCGATGTTTGCATCTCGTCCGGCGGCGTTGCCGGCGGAGTGTCTCGACCGCCCCGCTCGGCCGGCTTGGCTGGCGCTATTGAGACCGGCGCGTAGTGGTGCTCGACGGTACGTTTGTGGTGCAGAAAAAAGCGCGTGCGCGAAGCGGGGTTATGCTGCACCGGGCCGGGTAATGTGGCCGCCAGCTCGATGGCTTCGGCCGCGCTAATCGCACTGACCGGTTTATGAAAATAGCGCTGTGCCGCCGCTTCCACGCCGTAAATGCCACGACCGAACTCCGCGATGTTGAGGTAGATTTCGATAATGCGGCGTTTTTTCAGATGCTGTTCCATCGAGTAGGTGAACACGATCTCGTGGATTTTACGCAGCGGATTACGCGACCCGCTGAAAAACAAATTCTTCACCGTTTGCTGCGACAAGGTGCTGCCGCCGTATGCGAAGCGTCTTTTGGCGAGGTCGTACTCGATGGCGTCCTGGATGGCTTCGGTGTCGAAACCCTTGTGGGAATAGAAGCGGCTGTCTTCCGCGACCACGACGGCGCGAATCAAGTGCATGGGCATGCTCGACAACGGCACCGGCTTCCAGGACAGCGCCGGCCAGTCTTTATTGTCGGCGCGCTCCACCTCGTAGCGCTCGATGAAGCGCGATTTTTTGATCGGCCCGTCAGAGTAGTCGTCCCAATTCGGCAAGCGAATCGCGAGGTAAAACGCATCCAGCGCGATCAGCAAAAAGCCGAATAACACCGCGCGCCACACCCAGAGTGTGCTGCGGGAATATTTTTTTGCGGATCGCCGCGCGGATTTTTTTCGCCAGAACATCTTTAACTGAGGTGTCGTGATAACAATGGATTGTCGCGGCGGCAAGTATACCTGAGAATCAACCGACCACGTTTTCACTGCGAGGTGTGCACCATGAAAGATTTTTGGGAACAGCGGTACTCCGAGAAAGGTTGGGCTTACGGTACCGAACCGAATCAATTTCTGAGCACCCAAGCTGCTCGACTCAAGCCCGGCATGCAAGCGCTGGTGGTGGGTGACGGCGAGGGACGCAACGGCGTGTGGCTCGCCCAGCAAGGTCTCGACGTGTTGTCGGTGGATTACTCCGAGGCGGGCTTACGTAAAGCGCGTGAACTCGCCATCGCCAAGGGCACGCGTGTGAACACCGAATGCGTGGATCTCACGCACTGGCGCTGGCCGGTCGCCGCTTTTGACGTGGTGGTGTCCGTGTATTTACATTTTGCGCCGGACGTACGCACGACCATGCATCGCGCGATGTTGCAGGCGCTAAAACCGGGCGGCGTGTTGATCCTCGAAGCATTCAACAAAAACCAATTGCAGTACAAAAGCGGCGGGCCGCCGGTGGTGGCGATGCTGTTTTCAAGCGATGAGCTACGCGCCGATTTTTCCGGTGCGCAAATCGATGTGTTGGAGGAGGCGGTCGCGGAACTGCAGGAAGGCAAATATCACGTCGGTCCCGGTGCGGTGATACGCCTGGTGTTGACCAGGCCGGGGGAAATTTAAGTCGTGTCTGACCCTCATGTCACGGTTAAGCACCCGCTGAGCACAAATGAGTTCGCGGGCGACATGACGCGGCACGGTAAGCAACGGAAGATTTTTAGGCCGTCGCTTC
>Ga0315281_10009353_pt1 | contig 13600 bp, 10 predicted proteins | sample YL17G07_0_MG_FD_204540 | JGI IMG/M metagenome (GOLD analysis project Ga0315281, IMG submission 204540) | Sediment microbial communities from Yellowstone Lake, YNP, Wyoming, USA - YL17G07_0 | ecosystem: Environmental > Aquatic > Freshwater > Lake > Sediment | place: USA: Wyoming | collected...
ACCCGTCCAGGGCCGCGCACCCGACTCCGGCGGCCGACTGGCAGATCCGGTCGAGCGGCAGCGAGTTCAGCGTGGTGCTCCCGTCGAGCGAGGTGCTGAGCCAGGCCACGTCGGTGGCGGTCGCCGGACGCGGCGCCGCCGCGACACCCGGGGCGGCGGAACGGGTTGGCGACGCGGCACCCGGAGTCGATCCCGGCGCTGGCCCGCCCGTCAGGAGCGTGGTTCCGGCAATCGCGACCAGGACCGCCAGCGCTCCGATCACGCCGAACGGAAGGCTTCCGGGCGCATCCGCCGGGCGAGCCTGGTGAGCGCGGGCCAGGTGGCCCAACGCCAGCCGTCGTTCGCGCTCGCGCGGGCCCGGGCGCTGCATCCCGTCACCGAGCCGGCCGCGCCACGCCGTCCATCCCGAGGTCGGCACCTCGCGGCGGGCGACCTCCGGTTCGGTGCGATCAAGTGCCGCCGAGACGCGGGCCCAGAGGTCGCGCGGCGGAAGGGGGAGCGCCAGTCCGCGCAACTCGGTGCTCTGGTCCTCATACGCCAGGGCGACCGCGGCACAGGGCGGGCAGGCATCCAGATGACGCGACAGCCAGACCTGGTCGCGCGCGGGCAGGGGTTGTGACAGCCTTCGCGCCGCCAGCTCGCGGGCGCGAACATGGGGGGAGTCCGCGGATCGCCCGGGGTGGCCGGGGGTCATGTGGTTCCTCCGCGGCCCCGGTCGCGGGGATGCGGGCTGGCGCTCGCCTGCGGTTGCGCCGCGGGTTGCGGGTCGGCCTCCCGGCGCCGCTCCTCGCCGAGGGCCTGGCGAAGGCTCTCCCGGGCGCGCGTCAGGAGGGCTCGAGCCGCGACATGGCTGACGCCGAGGGCTGCCGCCAGCTCGATCCCGGTGAGCTCGTGCACCTCCGCCAGGAGGAGCGCGGCCCGCTGGCGTTCCGGGATCCGGTTGAGCGCGCGCTGGAGGTCGCCGGACAATCGCGTCTCCATGACCAGTTGCTCGGCCGAGGGCGAGGCCCCCCGCGACTCGCCGGTCCAGGGCAGGAAGCGCACGATCTTGCGGCGACGCAGTTCGTCGAGCGCGACCCGGTGGGCGATCTGGTAGAGCCAGGCTCGCGCGTGGGCGGGATCTTCCAGGGTGTCGTGGGCACGGTAGGCCTTGACGAACGTGTCCTGGGCCAGGTCGGCGGCAAGCTCGGGGTCGCGCAGCATGCGGGCGAGATAGGCGTAGATCTCGCCGTGGTGTCGGGCGAACAGCTCCTCGACGAAGGCGCGAGCGTGTGTCCGGTCCGAGAAGCCGGTCATCTCGCGATCTCGAAGGTACCGCTCGCTGACGGCGAGCTCGCCCTGGAACATGGAGCCTCCGCGGCGGGCGCCGGAAACGGGCGCCACGGGTAGGTAGCGAGCCCTGCGGCCCACTGGCAACAGACGAGGCGGGCCCCACACGTGTGACGACGTGGCGCGATCCGGCCGCCGATCACCGGGCGGCCTCCGTATCCCACCGTTCGCCGGACGCCCGGAGAAGCTCATCCACGGCCTCCTCAGGCGAGACCGGGTTGACCGGCAGGCCGGTCCCCAGCTCGAGGCCGGCGATCTCGCGCAGGCGCGGGTGGACCTCCCAGTGCCAGTGGTACGTCGCCTCCACCTGCTCGCGCAGGGGGGCGGTGTGGAGGACCAGGTTGTAGGGCGGGCCATCGAGGGTGGCCAGCCGGCCGAGCACCTGGCGCAGCGCCTCGGCGGTCGAGGCCAGGCCGGCGTCGTCCACCCGTCCGAAGTCGGCGGCATGGTGACGAGGGACGATCCACACCTCGAACGGCGATCGCGAAGCGTACGGTGCGAAGGCGATGCACCAGGCGTCCTGGTAGACGATCCGTGCCGGGCGTGCGGATTCATCGCGGACGAGCCGGCAGTACGGGCACTCTCCGCCGCGGATCACGAAGCGGGCCGCCCCTCCCAGCTCCTCGGCGATGCGATGGGGGACCTGGGGCAGGTCGTACAGATCCAGGCAGAGGTGGTTGGTGCGCGCCCCGGCCTGGGCTCCCCAGTTCTGGACCACCTGCAGGTACTCGGTCTCCCCGACGTCGCGAGCCGCCGCCACGGCGTCGCGGCACCGGGCCAGCAGTTCGCGGATCAGGTCGGTCCCGACGGCGTGCAGCGGGCGGTGCTCACCTGGCGGAGCGACCACGGTCCGCCAGCTGCCCGAAGCACGGGCCTCGGTCAGCCTGACCTGGGCAACACCCCGGTCAAGCGCCCGGGCCTCCGCCTCGGTGCCGACGACGTGAAATGCGTAGTCCTTGAGCGTCCGGATCCGAACGCCGTCGCCCGGCGGGTCGACGCAGTTCTGGCACTCTCCGTCGTGGATGACCGGTTCGGCGGCCACGCGGAAGCGGTCGCGCAGGAAGGCCCGGTCCACGACCGTGGCGACCCACCAGCCGGTGATGGCATCCCGACGAAGCTCGAACAGGCCGCTGGCCACGTCAGGACCTCGACGCGACGAGCCGGGGCAGCTCGCCTGCCAGTTCGGCACCAAGGTTCGAGGCCAGTGCGCGGGCGAAGGCGTCGGCTGCCCGGGCCACGCTGTCCGTGCTGGGGAGTTCCTCCGGCCGGCCCGCCTCGCGAGCGATCGAGGTCGAGGCCACGCCCGGCATGCCGCACGGATCGATCAGCGCGAAGTCGTCCAGGTCCACCGAGACGTTCAGGGCGATGCCGTGATAGCTGACGCCCCGCTGGACGCGGATGCCGAGCGCGCCGATCTTGCGGGGAGCGTCGGAGTCGGGGTCGCACCAGCAGCCCGGGTGGCCCTCGCGCCGCCAGGCCACGACACTGAAGGCTGCGCACGTCTCGATCATCGCGGCCTCCAGGGCCCGTACCAGGGGTCGAAGGAGAAGGCCGCGGGCCGACAGGGCGATGATCGGGTAGGCCACCAGCTGGCCGGGACCGTGATAGGTGACCTCGCCGCCGCGCTCCACGCGGATCACCTCGATGCCCCGTCGGGCCAGGGCAGCCGGCGTGGCCAGGACGTGGCCTTCGTCGGCGTACCGGCCCAGCGTCAACACCGGGTCGTGCTCGAGGAGCAGGACCTGGTCCCCGATCAGCCCGTCCGAACGCTCACCAGCCAGCCGGTGCTGGAGGTCCCAGGCCTCGCGGTAGCCGATCCGCCCCAGCCATCGCGCGGTGAGCGTGCCCGCCGTCGTGGGGTCGGCCGCACCGGGCGCGGGTCGTTCGCGGTCGGGCGAGCGGTCCATGTCAGCACGATAGCAGGCCGGCCCCGGAGGCCGGACTATGCTGGACGAGCGCAGGCGACGCGACAGCGTGAGGTGCCCGATGAACGACCGCGAACGGATGCTGGCGGCGGTAGCGGGAGTGCCCGCCGACGGCTTGCCCTGGGCCCCGCGGATGGACCTCTGGATGATCGCCCAGCAGGCTCGAGGCTCGCTGCCCGCCGAGCTCCGCGGCGCGAACACCGTGGAACTGGCGAGGCACTTCGGCGTTGCCTGTCACGCGGTCCGCGGAGACTTCACCGCGCCGCGGGACCCTCGCGACTGGATCCTCCGCGGATTCGGCATCGAGAATCACCCTGACTTCCCCTACCGGGTGGAGGTGTCCGGCCTGCCGCTCGAGTTCGCGGCCGAGGACGGACTCTTCCGTACGACGATCCGGACGGCAGCCGGCGACGTCACCACGGCCCTGGAGATGACTCCGGCCATGCGGCGCGACGGGATGTCCATTCCGTTCGTCAGGAAGCGGCCGATCGAGACGCCCGCGGACTTCGAGCCCGTGGCCCAGGTGTTCGAACACCTCGAGGTCGTGCCCACGCCCGCGGCATATGCGGCATTCCACGCCCGCATCGGCGAGCACGGCCTCGCCGTCGCAAACGGCCCGATCGCCGCCTCGCCCATCCACCTCGTCCTGCACGACCTGATGGAGATGGAGCCGTTCATCTACCTGTACGTGGACGAACCGGCGGCGCTCCAGCGGTTCGCTGAGCGACTGGTTCCGTTCTTCGAAGCCGCCCTCGAGGCGCTCCTCCAGTGCGAGGCGGAAGTCGTCTGGTGGGGGGCCAACTACGACCACCACGTGACCTGGCCCGCGTTCTTCCGGGACGAGATCGTTTCCTGGCTCCTGGCCACCGGCGACCGGCTGCGTCAGAACGGGAAGCTCCTCGCCAGTCATGCCGACGGGGAGAACCAGATGCTGCTCCCGCTCTTCCCCGGTTGTCGGCTGGACATCGCGGAGTCGGTCTGCGCGGCGCCAATGACCGGCAACACCCTCGCCGAGTTGCGTGCCGGCATGGGCACGACGACGACCATCTGGGGCGGCATCCCGTCGGTCGCGCTGCTCGACGGGTCGATGGACGAGCCCGGGTTTGCTGCCTACCTGGACTCGGTCTTCGGCGACCTGGGCACCGGGGAGCGACTGATCCTCGGCGTGTCGGACAACGTCCCGCCCGATGCCAACCTTGACCGGCTCGATCGGATCACCAGGCGAGTGGCGGAGTTCGGCGGAGTTCGGCCGACAAGCCAGCGGTGACCGCGGCTCGCATGCGCCCAGGCGTGAGCGCGTCCCCTTGACCCCGGCGGCCGTCTCCGCCACCCTGCCGGCGTGACCCGCGTCCGGTCCTCCTCCAGCGCTTCCCGCTTCGTGGCGCCCGCCGAGTGGACGGACTGGGTGAGCCCGGGACGAACCCGGAACTACCTCAACGACGATCCGCTGCTCGACTGGCTCAATCGCTACGGGCACGACCACGGCTTCGCCCGGGACGACGAGCTCCCCGGGTACGACCCACGCACGGACTTCGGCGCCTTCGTTCTCCGCCAGGGCCTGGCCTTCGAGGCCGGTGTCATGCGCTGCCTGGCCGACGAGATGCGCCGCCGGGGGCACCCGTCACCCCTGCGCATCTCGAGCGACCCGTCGCACTCGCGGAGCGCCGATCACGCCAACGCGACGGTGAAGGCGATGCGCGCCGGGACCCCCATGATCGAGCAGGGCGTGCTCTGGGATCCGGCGATGCGCGTCTACGGCGTGGCCGACCTGCTGGTGCGGAGCGACGTGCTGGCGGCGCTCTTCCCTGCCGACCTTGCCCGGGACGTGGCCGCGGGCGCCGAGCACGGCGCGCCGCTGCTCGGTCTCGAGGATCGCCACTACCGGGTCGTCGACATCAAGTTCCGGACCCTCTCGCTGCGCAAGGACGGCTCCGCGGACGGCGATTCGCTCGCCTACATGGCGCAGGTCTGGCTGTACAACCGGATCCTCGCCGGGATCAGCGGGTACCTCGCTCCGGCGGCGTTCCTGCTCGGCCGCGGCTGGACGCAGGGCTCCGGGGCGTCCCAGGCCCGGGGCGACAGCTGCCTGGAGCGACTCGCCCGGGTGGACGACGCCCGACTGGTGCGGCGCGACGGCGAGGAGATCGAGCTGGGAACGGTAACCGCGGAAGCGGTGAGCTGGCTCCGTCGCCTGCGCGTGGACGGTGGGTCGTGGGCCCTGTTCCCCACGCCCTCGGTCCCGGAGCTGTACCCGAACGCCGGCTACACGATGGATCCGCCGTGGCACACGGCAAAGGCGCAGATCAGCGCACGGCTGGAGGAGCTGACGATCCTGCCAAGGGTCAACCCGGCCAAACGGAACCGCGCCATCGGGGACGGCATCACCAGCTGGCGAGACCCCAGGGTGAGCGCGGAACTGTTCTCCATCAGCGGCAACTCCTACGAGGCCCAGTTCGCGTGCATCGTGGCGGCGAACCACTCGCCGACCCCGGTCGTCCTCCCTGAGCAGGCCGTTCGCGGCCAGGATGAACTCTGGCGGACGTCCGCGCCGTTCGAATGCTTCGCCGACTTCGAGACGGTCAGCAGCCTCGCCGACGACTTCACCCGGCTGCCGAAGGCCGGCGGGCAGCCGCTCATCTTCCAGATCGGCTGCGGCCACTGGGAGGCGCCCGGACCCGGCGAGCAACGCGGCGACGGCCCTCGCGGCACGCACTGGCGGTTCAGCCAGTGGACAGCCACCCGACTCGACGTGGCCGGCGAGCGGAGCGTGATCGAAGGGTGGGTCGAGCACCTCGAAGCGCGCGCCACGGCGGCCGAGGTGCCGATCTCCGGCGGGCGGGTCTTCCACTGGTCGGCGGCGGAGCCGGTCAATCTCTCGGACAGCTACGTGAACGCCCGCGACCGGCATCCGGGCATCCGCTGGCCGCACGATCTGCCCTGGTATGACCTGCTCGCCCGTGTGGTCCGGGCCGCGCCGATCGGGGTGACCGGTGCGTTCGGCTTCGGACTCAAGGCGATCGCCCGCGGGATGCATGCCCAGGGCCACATCGCGACCGTGTGGGGCGACGGTCCGGCTGACGGCATGGGCGCGATGGTGGGCGCCTGGTGGTGCGACGCGGAGGCGGCGCGAACCGGAGGGTCCATGCGTGACCTGCCACTGATGGGCGAGATCGCCGCCTACAACGAGGTCGACTGCCGCTCCATGGCCGAGATCCTCGCCTGGCTTCGCCGCGAACGCTGAGCGGGGGCGGGGGCACGCCCGGTGTGCGTCGGCGACGGGACCCGCTGTCGGCGGGCTCGCGGGTGGCAACAGGGCCGGCGCCGGCCCGCCGACCCCGCGCCCGTTCCCGAGTGGTAGATTCGGCTGGCCCCGGCTCGCCGGCGGCCTCCCGAGCGGGAGTAGCTCAGTCGGCAGAGCGTCTGCTTCCCAAGCAGAAGGTCGAGGGTTCGAGACCCTTCTCCCGCTCCACGTTCCCCGGCGTCATCGAGCGCGGCCGATCGCGGTTCCGACGCAAGGGGTGTGTCAGGTGCGCCGTCGTCGCCGGGCTCGAGGCTCCAGCGCCGTGGACCACGTGGCGATGTGCTCGGAAACCAGGGTGGCCGTGTCCGGCGGAATGAGTGCCTCGCGTGCGAAGGTCGGCCACCTCGCCACCGCGTGCAGCACCTCGTCCACGATCCGCGACGCTCCCGGCACGGCGAAGCGGTCGCCGACCTCAGCCAGGTCGTGGCGATCGATCCCCGTCGTCTTGCCGTTGACGGCCATGAGGTGCTGTCGCGTCCACTTGCTCAGCGGCGCGTGAGCGTGCGTCACGTCGTACGCCGGCGACAGTTGCCACGCGCCGTCTTCAGCCAGGAGGAATGCGAAGTTCTTGGTGTGATCGTCGCAGTTTGCGGCGGCCACGTTGAAGACCATGCGTCGGTAGGCTTCCGAGCGGCTCGAGGGCTCGAGTCCGAGCCGGTCGATGGTTGCGAAGAGCTGGGCGTAGTCGTGCGCCCCGATGATCCGATAGTCCATGTGGGCGAGCGCACACAGCGACTGGACGTGGACCTTCCCGCCGTCGGGGCGACGGTCGAATCGCCTGGTCAGGAAGTGCGCCCATCCGCCCTCCTCGAGGAGTCGGCACTCGGTCATCGTGATGCCGGCAGCAACGGCCATGCGGTAGTAGGCGAATTCGATCCGGCCATAGTGCCGCGGTACGCCAAGGTCCTGGTCGCCGCCCACGCCGTCGAGCTTCAGCAACCAGTGCTCGAAGCCAGGATCCGCCGGAACCTGGCCGGACCGGATCTCATCGGTCGCGGGGTTGAGCGCGATCACGGCCTTGGCCCTCGCACCGCCGGCAGAGGTGCCGACGGCGATGAGCTGGGCCAGGGCATCGGTGATCCCGGCTTCCGTGTCGAGATGGCCAGACAGCGTGGCGCGCGCCGCCAGCACGATCTCCGACAGCTCGATCGCCGTGGATCTCCGGACCTGCGGGCCGCGGACCGGCCGAAACTCGAGCGCGCCGATGCCGCGCCGACCGAGATAGGCCAGTCGATCGAGGCTGGTGATCTGCTCGACCGGTACGCCCTCGCCGGCAAGGTAGGCGTTCGTCAACGCGTTGCCGAAGGCGTCGGGGAGCGAATCCGCGAGCATCGCGGGAAGACGCTGGTAGGTGCCGGGGTCAAGGTCGGGGAAGACAAATACCCGGTTCGTCGCCGGGAGCATGATCGGCGAGAGCTCGATCCGCCGACGCACCCAGCCAGGGTCGTACTCGAACGCGTAGAAGCCGGTGGAGGGGTCCAGGGCGACGGCTCCGACCGTGGATCCCCAGCATCGGACCTCGATGAGGTTGACCGGTCGATACGTCACGGCCCGTCACCGCGGAAGCTCGAGTGCCGCACCCGGGTCCGCTCCGTCGAGCGCCGGCTTGTCCGGAGCATCTGCATCGGTGAGACCTGTGCAGAGGGTGCGAGCCCGTCGATCCAGGGCGTCCTGCCCAGGGCGCGGACAACGGCGATCAACGTCGAGACCGAGGAGCCTCGTCCGCGCTCGAGATTCCGCAGCGCACGAACCGAGATGTCGGCCAACTGCGCGAGCTCGGCCTGCCCAAGGTCAGATGCGATTCGTGATCGGCGGATGTGCTCGCCGAGGACCTCTTCGAGCTCCGCGATCGTCCTGGTATTCATAAGCGGCGCCTTGCTGCCTGTATGCACGGCTGATGGCTGATGCAGGCACTATCGTGCCCTTCACGCATCTTGTCAAGGCACCCGGCACAACCGGCATGATCCTACCGCTCATGCCAAAATGATGACGCAAGCAGCATGTTCATGCCGCTATGGCGATGCAGGATCGGCGACCACACCGGCCGCGAACGCGGCGAGGTGGCAGGTCCTCCCCGCGACCCTCAGCTGGGGCGGCGCTCGCGCGGCAGGCAGACCTCGAAACAGGTTCCCCCGGGTCCGGACTGGATGTTGATCCGGCCGCCGTGGCGGGCGACCACGTTGTGGGTGATGTGGAGGCCGAGCCCGGTCCCCTTGCCGGGCGGCTTGGTCGTGTAGAAGGGCTCGAAGATCCGCTCTCGGACCTCCGGCGGCATGCCCGGCCCGTTGTCGCAGATCTCCACGACGAGGTCGGCGTCGCGCACGAACGCCCGGATCCGGATCTCGCCCTGTCCGCCCATGGCGTCGATCGCGTTGTCCAGGATGTTCGTCCAGACCTGGTTGAGCTCGCTCCCGAGCGCCTCGATCTCCGGCAGGTCGGACTGGTACTCGCGCACGACCGTGACCCCGGACTTGAGCTTGGGGCGCAGGATCACCAGTGTGTTGTCCAGTCCGGCGCGAATGTCGACGCGCTGGACCGGGGCCTGGTCCATGTAGGAGTACTCCTTGACCGCCTTGACGATCTCGGAGATGCGTCGGGCGCCGGTCGCAACTTCGTCCACCAGCGCGTGCACCGCGCTGCCGGCGGCGACCCAGGTGATGACGCGGCCGAGCCCGTCGCCCGGGAACTCCGTCTCGATGCGCTCGAGGTCGGCACGATCCCAGCCGCCTCCGACGAGGGACGGTGCGAGCATGCCGGCGTCCGCCACGCCGCGGTCGGCCAGGAACGTCTCCATCTCCCATGCCCGGTCGCTCGCGTCGAGCGGGTCGAGCGGCGCCCGCCCGCCTGCGCGCAGGGCCACCTCGGCGCCGAGCTCCGAGACGAACGCCGCATGCTCCCGATCGTCGATGGCAGTGCCCAGCTCCCCCGTCGCCACGGCCCACCGATCCAGGCCCTCCCGCAGCAGCGAAGCGCTCCGCTGGACGGCAGCTGCGGGGTTGTTCAGCTCGTGGGCCAGGCCGGCGGACAGCGTCCCGAGCGCCGCCAGCTTCTCGCGCTCCCTGAGCATCGCCTCGGTGCTGCGCAGGCGGCCCATCACCGTCCGCAGCATGGACAGAGTCGCCGACGGCCGGGTGCTGAGCAACTCCAGGATCACGTCGCGCCCGATGCGCACAACCCTCGTCGAAGAGACGGCCCGCACCGATGCCATTCGCGGCTGAGCCTCGAAGATCGCCATCTCGCCGACGACCTCGCCCGGTCCCAGGACCGCGATCGGGACGTCGGTCGTCCGTGACCGCTTCACGACCTGCAGCTCGCCCGAGATGATCACGAAGAGCGCGTCGCCGGGCTCGCCCTCACCGGCCAGCTGGTCGCCGCCGGCCAGCTCCACCGGTTCGCCTCCGTCAGCGACCCAGGAGAGATCCTCCTCGGAGAGCTCGGCAAACAGCGGGACCCGGCGCAGCAGCTCGCGGTCGGACTCGCTGACGGTCACGAGCGCCGGATCACAGATCGGCGAGGTGCTGGTGGACGAACCTGACGGCCATCGCGCCCTCGCCCACGGCGGAGGCGATCCGCTTGACCGAGTTCGAGCGAACGTCGCCGGCGCAGAAGATCCCGGGGACATTGGTCTCGAGCAGGAGCGGCTCGCGGAGCGGCCGCCAGCCCGGGGGGCGCTGGCCGGCCGGAGCGAGGTCGGCGCCGGTCACGACGAAGCCGGCCTCGTCGCGTTTGACCAAGTCGCCAAGCCAGTCCGTCCGCGGTGCCTGGCCGATGAAGACGAACATCGCCGCCACCGGCAGTTGCTCCTTCGAGCCGCTGACCTTGTCCGCCACGTCGATCGCCTCGAGCGTCTCGCCGCCCTGCAGGGCCGTCACCGTGGTGTTGACGCGAACCGCGATGTTGGGGGTCTCCCCGATCTGGTCGACCAGGTAGGCGGACATCCCGGAGCCCAGCGAGTCGGCCCGCACGATGACCGTGACGTGTTCGGCGAAACGAGCCAGGTAGACAGCAGCCTGGCCGGCGGAGTTGCCCCCGCCCAGGACCGCCACGCGCGTCCCACGGTAGAACGGCGCCTCGGTGGTCGCGCCGCCGTAGTAGATGCCGGACCCCGCCAGCCGATCGGCATTCGGGAGGTCCAGCTTGCGGTACTCGACACCGGTCGCAACCAGGAGCGCATGGCAGCTCACCTGGGACCCATCGGACAGCTTGACCACCTTGTAGGGGTCCTGGACCGTCACGCCGACCACTTCCTGCGGGGTCAGCACCTCCGCCCCGAGGCGGCTGGCCTGGGCCACCGCCCTGCGGGCAAGGTCGGCCCCGGAGAGACCCGCGGGGAAGCCCAGGTAGTTGTCGATGCGCGACGTCGTCCCGGCCTGGCCGCCCGGGGCCTCTCGCTCCACCATCAGGGTCTTGAGCCCCTCGGAGGCGCCGTACACGGCGGCTGCGAGACCGGTGGGCCCGCCGCCCACGATGACCAGGTCATAGAAGGGCAATGCGGCCTGCGTCCGCAGGCCGACGCGTGCGGCGATCTCGGCGTTCGAGGGAGCGATCAGGTGGGTCCCGTCGCCGAACACCACCACCGGCTGGCCGGCATCGTGGGCGCCGGCACTGGCGGCGAGCTGGGTTCCCTCCGGGTCCGCCTCGAGGTCGAGCCAGCGGTAGGGGATCTGGTTGCGGGCCAGGAAGTCCTTGATCTCGTGCGCCCGGGCCGACCAGCGGTGGCTGATGACCCGCAGGCCCTCGAACGGGGGCCGAAAACCCGCCTGCCAGTCGCCCAGCACGTCCTCGATGACGGGGAAGAGCTTCTCCTCGGGCGGGTCCCAGGGCTTGAGCAGGTAGTGATCGAGCTGGATGGTGTTGATCGCGGTGATCGCGACCTCGGTGTCGGCGTACGCGGTGAGCAGCACACGCTTGGCATCCGGGTAGATCTCGCGGGCGGCGGCGAGGAACTCGACGCCGGACATCTCGGGCATGCGCTGGTCGGCGAGGAAGAGCGCGACGGCCGAACCACGCAGCTTCAGGCGCCGGACCACATCCAGGGCGGTCGCGCCGCTATCGGCGGCGACGATCCGGTAGGCCGATCCAAATCGGCCCCGCAGGTCGCGCTCGACCGCGCGCAGGACCTGCGGATCATCGTCCACCGTGACGATGATGGGGTTCTCCACGTTTCCCTCCGGCTCGCTGGTGCCGCTGGTCTGTGCCGCTGAGCGCTGCCGCTGCGCGGCGTCACTCGTCGGACCTTCCGCGGCCGCATCCGCGCGTGCGGCGAGCGAGCCTCGGCCGATCAAGTCTAGCGGTTGGACCCGAACCGCGGCTGAGGTCAGGCAGCCGCCTGACCGCCTCGTGGTGAACCGCTCAACCCTTCGGCTGCACGACCGCCAGGACGTTCCGGCTGGGGTCGATGAACCACGCCGCCCAGGAATGACCCATGTCGGCAACGCCTTCCGTGGTCACCGGGTAGGGCGCCTCGTACTCCTCGATGTGCACCCCTCGCGCGCGGAGGTCCGCGAGCGCTGCCTGCAGGTCCGGCACGCGCCAGGCCATCTGGCTCTGGGTGTCCGCCGTGCCGATGGTGCTGCGCGAGATCACCAGCTGCGTCCCGCCGCCGCAGCGCAGGACGATCCGCTCCTCGTCCTCCGCCAGGATCGCCAGACCGAGTGTGTCGTGGTAGAAGGCCCGGCTTGCGGTCATGTCGGTCGAGAGCAGGATGGGGAACACGGGATGGTCGCTGAGCATGCGGGCGCCTCCTTGCCTGGGTCCTCTTCCGGATCGCCGCCAGTCTGCGGCATCGGCCGACCAGCTCCGCCGGCAGCGTGCTCGCCGAAGGCGGCCCGGACGGCAGTTGGGTACAATCCCGCTGGCCTGGCTGCCGACGCGGCCGCCGTATTCTGCCCCGGAACGGGCCCCGACGGGACGATCGCGCCGTGCCGGGCGTCTGGCTCCCCTGATCGGATCGACCGATGACCGACACGATGGCGACCCCTGCCGCGACGCAGCGCGAGCTGCCAGCCGCTGGCGCAACCGAAGATGCATCGCGCCTGCGTGCGACCGCGCTCGCGGTGAGCGAGGCACGACTGAGCCGCCTGGTAGCTGCCGGCCCCGCGGTGTTCTATGCGTGCAGGCCGGACGGGGACTTCGGGGCGACCTGGATCTCGCCCAACGTCACGCCCCTGATGGGCTACACGCCCGAGGACTTCACGACCGACTCGGGCTTCTGGGCCGGCCATATCCACCTTCCAGACAAGTGACGGAACGTGGCGGTGGATGCGGGACGACCTGACGCTGGTGCGCGACCAGGCGGGCCAACCCCTGGAGATGATCGGTAGCTGGCTGGACATCACCGATCGCCGCCGGGCGGAGGAGGAGCTGCGGCTCCTGAACGAGAACCTGGCGCGGCTGGTGGCGGAACGAACGCGCGACCTCGAAGAGAGTGAGTCGTCGCTGCGGGAGGCCCAGCGCCTCGCGCACGTCGGGAGCTGGAGCGTTGAACTGCTCACCGGCCGCGGCTCGTGGTCGGACGAGATGTATCGGATCTTCGGGATCGACAAGGCCGAGTCTGCCGGCAGCCCCGCCGACATGTTCGAGGCGGCGGTCCATCCGGATGACAGGGCGCAGGTCGCCGAGGGCCTGGCGCGGGCCGTTCGGGAAGGCGTGTCCGTCACCGACGCGTTCCGCGTGGTGCGGCTCGATGGGGGCGTAGTCCACGTCCTGGCCACGGTGGAGGCGGTGCTGGACCCTGATGGCCGGCCGATCCGGATCCAGGGTGCCACCCAGGACGTCACCGAGCGGGTGGTCGCCGAGCAGGCCCTGGCCCGAAGCGAGGCCGAGCTACGCCGGGCGCAGGCAGTCGCCCGCATGGGCAGCTGGTACGTGAACCTGGCCACGATGCGTGGGCGGTGGTCTGCGGAGATGCACCGCATCATGGGCGTCCCGGAGGGGACGACCGCGTCGTTCGCCACGGTCCTCGAGATGTCCCATCCGGAGGACCGCGGCGGCCTTGAGGAGTCCTGGGCCGGCGCGATGCGCGGCCGGCCGTTCGAGCTCGAGC
>Ga0315281_10009354_pt1 | contig 13600 bp, 12 predicted proteins | sample YL17G07_0_MG_FD_204540 | JGI IMG/M metagenome (GOLD analysis project Ga0315281, IMG submission 204540) | Sediment microbial communities from Yellowstone Lake, YNP, Wyoming, USA - YL17G07_0 | ecosystem: Environmental > Aquatic > Freshwater > Lake > Sediment | place: USA: Wyoming | collected...
AGAATCGAAGCGAAATGCGGGTTTGTTTATCTTTTTTTAGGCTTTTCTGGCCAATGCCTCGGTGTTGTATTTCAGGGATCTATCAATCGCATCAGTATTAAATGTTATGGCGCATTTTTTTTATTGCCTCTTATATTTGCTATTTCATGGTCATGGATACATAAAAAGAGCAAACAAACCTTTGTAAAATTAATGAAAAAAAACTTCATTGAAATCCTAAATGATGAGCCAAAATATTTTAATCGACTTAATGAACAACAGATATTGTCTCATGGGGATACCTTCTTTCTCCTAAAGAAGCAAAAAAATGAAAATATCGATGATTTCAGAGAAAGATTAATTGAGTTTATTAAAAAATAATCTATATTGGGACGGTGAGAGAAAAATCATAGAAGAATTTATTGGAAGGTCAGGATTATTTTTTCAGCTTAGGCTAATTTGGAGCTGCTTTCCCAACGCTACTGCAACACGCTCCAAAGTTGAGAGCTTTATATCCTCGGCATGATTCTCAATACGCGAAATGGCGCTCTTTTTTGTTTTTAAACGACGAGCAAGTTCCTCTTGAGTAAGGCCGGCCGTCTCTCGCGCTTGCCGCAATAAAACACCAATTTTGAACTTTTGATATCCTTTTTCAAAGCCTTCCGCAAATTCCCTGTCTTTCCTTTTTCTTGTTCTTATATATTTCTCAAGGTCGTCCATGATTCATCCGCCTTATAAAATATTCTCTTCTGCATAATTCCGCCATGTGAATTTCCTTTCTGGGCGTTTTATCGCTTTTCTTCACAAATCCATTCGTTAACACCAACGTTGCGTGCCCACCAAAAAAGCCAAGCAATCGATATACATTTGAACCCAGCTGAATCCTGCATTCCCAAATTTCATCAGTCCCAATTAACTTCTTAAAATATATCTCGGGAATCCTATCAAGCTCCCTGATTATTCTTAGCACCCAAGTGATTTTGTTGGCTACCTTCCCCGGGAGAGAATCAAGGAATTCTTCAACGGGGCATTTTCCATCGTGAGTTCTATAGAAAACAATTTTTCGCGGCTCATTCATATGTTAACCTGCATGTTAACATTTGTCAATATCCCAAATCGGGTCTTCGAAATAATAGACGCACGAGTTCCCTTTTTTTATCAAGAGGAAATGGATGTAGTGAACGAGTTCAGCTATTTGACCTGAAATAAATAATTCGATAGGATGAGTGAGAATAAAACTCATCGAAGATAAAGGAGCGGCATCATGAAAAAGATCATTCTTCATCCGACGTTGGCTTTCTTTGCCTGTATCCTGGCAATGAACTTTACGGGCCTCGGCACGGCCCAAACGACCCCAAGCCCCAAGGCCTCCCCTCCGATCCTGGTGACATCCTGCGGACAAAGCGAGGGACCCTCCAGTCTTAATACGATCTTAAAAAGAGTCGGCGTCGCCTACGATATCGCTCCCCTGGCTACGGTCAAAGACCTCAAGGCGAAGAGCTATAAAACGTTGATCATCACCATGGGCGCCAGCCTCAAAGGCATGGGCGCGGCGGGCATAGCGATCGACGACGAACTCATGAGAATCACCGAGTTGATCGATGCGGCGAAAAAGGACAAGATCACCATCGTCGGCGCCCACATCGAGGGCATGAAGCGGCGCGCCCAGGGCGCCGAAGCCGGGGACACGACGGACGAGCAGAGCATCGATACGGTGGCGCCCAAATCCGATATCCTTTTCATCAAAAAAGAAGGCAACGAGGACGGCCGGTTCACGATCATCGCCCAGGCGAAAAAGATCCCCATGATCGAGTTCGAAAAGAACATGGATATGGTGTCGGAGTTGACGAAACTATTTAAATAAGCGGAAGGGCGGCCTCCTACCGTATCTTTTACTTTTGCCTGATCGTCACGAACCCCGCTTTCTCGAGCACCTTGATGCAATTTTCCACGCTCTTGAGCGGGACCGGTGCGGTAACCGCCGCGACGGCATTCCGGATCTCGAGGATGCTTCTTTTCCCGTCGATGAAATTCCTCACTTCGGACTCGGACCGGCCGAGCTGATAGGCCGGCGCGTCCTTCATCTCCCGGCGCTTGGCTGCGAATTCTTGGGAGTCGAATAAGCCTTTCATCTTCTCCGTCTTGACGGGAAGGAGCTTGCCGAGGCGGATCTCCTCGGCCGTCAGAGCGATCCTTTGGGGGATCAATTTCTCTTTCAGGCAGCAGCTCCTGTAAACCTGTTCGAGTTCCCTGTAATACGGCAGCCGCATATCCTGGATCGTCTTGATCTTCGTTTTCAGCAGGTTCTCGAGCGCAGCGTCATTCCTGATGAAGAACCGCGTCGAAGCCAGAGTATCTTCTTCCCGGAGAAAGGCTTGCGTAATGATGTTGACGGCTTCTTTATAGATCTCATGGACCTTGGCCGTTTCCGCGCTAGAAACAAGACCCTCGGCCCGGGCCAGCTCCTGTCCCAGCCTGTTGAAGGACCGCATCGAAACCTCGGCGATCAGGCGTTCGGTTTCGGCGGGACCGCCGCCGGCTAAAAATACGGCCGCAGCCGCACCCAAAAACACGACCCTTTTGAGCTGCGTCGAATCGGATTTTTCCGGGGTATCGCCGCTCGAGTGATACCACTGGTCGGGCCAGACGATAAGCATTACCGCCGGCACGCGGACGCCGCTGTCGGCGAAGACGACATGGTCGCTCCCGCCCGAATAGGGATCGATGACATAATAGAATGGATCGCGCGATCCGGTGGGCGACCAGATCGGGAGGTACGCCTCGTTACGCTCGTTGTTGCGCTGGGTCGTGCCCACCCATTCAAAGAGGGACCGCATGACGTCGTTCAAATAGTTTGGCAGCGACGCCGGCGTCTGGATGAGCTCCATCATGCTCTGGTTCTTGATCAGCCCCTCGCCGACCATGTCCTCGTTGATATTGGTGAAGAACCGGCGGGCGATGTCCGGATATTTCCTGATGTAAGCTTGTGTTCCGGATATTTCGGGAACAAAAAGAAAACGGACCGATCTTTTGAGCGGCGGGATCTTGCCGTCGTCGATGAGCTTTTGGAGCGTGCGCGCGGTCTCGAGGATCGCCACGCAGCCGCTGATGTCGTCGTTGGCACCCTGCTTGGCAAAGCCTTCATAGAGATGGGCGGTGAAGACAAGCTCCTCGTCGGGATAATCCTTCCCTTTGATCAAGGCCTCGACCATCTGTTCTTTATAAGGGACCATCTGGGATTTGGCGATGGCCCGGACTTCGATCTTGGGCCCGCGCTCAAGCTGGTCGCGGAGGTTATTGCCCATGCGCGTCGAAACCATAAAACCGAAAGTCTTCTTCTGGCCCTCAACGACCCGGATCGAGCTCCAGCCGACCTCGTCGGGGTCGAATTCCGGATGGCTCGAGCCGTAGGCAACGACGCCCAGCGCGCCGAATTTATCGACAGCCAGCCGCTGCGCTCCGCCGGGTGAGCCGTTGACGAGAACGATTTTGCCCTTGACGTCCTTGCCCGCGTAAAAATCTTCCCGGTTGCCGGGGCCGACATAGATGAGCTCCGCGGTCGTGTCTGTCGTCGAACTTCCCGAGCACAGAGAAGCGGCGATCTCCTTGAGGTCGGCAATCTTGCGCTTATAGGGTTTGACGATCCACAGCTCGGCCATCTCAGCGTCCCAGGTTTCAGGGCCGCGAGTGGGCAGGTCGATGATCTGCGATTCCTTGAGGCCGTATTCCCTGAGCTTGTTCAGGATGAAGGCGGCATCCCAATAGCCTTTGATATATTCTTCGGGCAGCCGGTTGCGGTTGACTCCGGCGATGAGGATCTCGTTCTGGAGCGCGAGATCTCCCGACGCTTCGTTGATGATCTCCTGGAGCAGGCTGAGCGGGAGAAGCGTCTTGGGAATTCCTTCCGCCGGCTGCGCGGAGGCGAATTGGCAGGCGAATAATATGAGTAATGTCGTCAGAATGATTTTTTTCATAGATCCTCCTGTTCGTTCTATTCTATAAGATTGGGAAAATATGTAAATACCCGGACTTTCAGGTAAGCAATTCTTTTTCCGGGGCGCCCGAAAGTCGAACAGGGGTGGCGCGGCGAAGGGGCTCCCCGCCCGCGCGCAGCGGCCTGGCCGCGAGCACGGCCGGGGAAGAGCCACGACAGGACCCCGCCCGAAATTGGCCTGACACCGGAAAAAGAATTGCTTACGGCTTTCAGTTCAATGTTGACTCCATTCTCCGTCAGTGCTATGTTTTTACAAGCCGTCAGAAAGACGGAAGGGCTATGAGGTACCCTAAAGGAGGGAGAAAATGAAAAAAGCTATTCTGGCTTTCTTTGTTTTGAGCTTGTTATGTTTCAGCCTTGAATCTGTCGCTCAATTCAAGCCCGAGGAAATCACGGATTTTGCCAAGTGGGAAGAGTTCCTCCAGACAGCCAATATTGTCGAGCAGAGACAGATGAGCCAGACCGAGGGCGTCACGAGACCGTGGGTCTTGACCTTAGAGAAAGACGGCGTCACGAAAAGAGGCGCATGGAAGAACATCGAAGCCCTGGGACGCTACGTCGACAACTGGAGATACGAGATCGCTGCGTACCGCTTAAGCAACTATCTGGGGTTGAACATGGTCCCCCCGACCGTGGAAAAACGATTCCAGGAGAATCGAGGGTCCTGCCAATTGTGGGTCGACTTCTGGAAGAATTTCGAGGATATCATCAATGAAAAAAAGCAGCCTCCCTCTCTCAAAGTGGCGGCCTTTTATCGGGCCCTCTATTTGCAGCGCGCCTTCGACAACCTGATCGCCAACGTAGACCGCCACCGGAGAAATTACCTGATCACCGAAGATTGGCGGCTGATCCTCATCGACCATTCCCGGTCGTTCCGGACGGACAAGGCTTCTACGAAAAAACTCATTTACGACGAGAAATACAAGGAAGGCCCGAACTTCATCATGGCCGAGCTTCCCCGGAAATTCGTGGAAATCCTGAAAGGCCTGGATTTCAAAGTGATCAAAGACGTTGTCGGCGAATATCTCACGGATGATGAGATCAACACCTCGCTGCTCCGAAGAGACCTGATCATCGCCTGGCTCGACAAACGCATCAAGGAGATGGGAGAAGAGAGAGTCCTATACTGATTCCGGGAATCCGACGCCAATAAATTGAAAAGAATCCGGAATTTATCTACATTAGACCCTTGCCTGAATTCGAGTAAAATTCGGGGAAATTGACTTTTGCGTCCCCGGAATTTTTGGACATAAAAGCCACATGTCCCCATTAAGGAGCGCTGGCCCATGAGCATGACGACCTCGGCATCGATCATTCTAGCGGCGATGGTCGCGGCCTACATCCTCGCGAAGCTCTTCAAGATCTCGACCGAGCTGTCGATCCTTGCCGCGGCCATTATCGGCGGGCTCGTGGGCGGGGCGGGCATCCCGGCGCGCCACATCGCAGAGGGGGCGTTCACCTACCTCGACATCTGCCTCATCTTCATCATCGCGACGCTGTTCATGAACCTGCTTAAAGAATCCGGCGGCGTGGCCTTCGTCATCCGCCGCATTCTCACAAGGTTCCACCGTCATAAATTTCTATTGTTCATCATGCTGGCCGTCCTCATGCTCATTCCGGGAATGCTGACGGGCGCGGGGAGCGTGACTGTCCTCATCGTCGGCGGCATGGTCGCCAGCGTCCTCGTCTACATGGGAATTTCCAAGCCCAAGGCGGCGGCCATCGTCTTCGTCATCGCCGGATTGAGCGCCGCTGCTCCTCCGGTGAGCCTGTGGGCCATGCTGACGGCGGCCGGCGTCAACATGCCGTATGTCGGGTTTTTCCTGCCTCTTATGATCCCCTGCCTGCTCCTTGCCCTGCTGACGATCTTCATCCTGGGCTGGAAGGCCAAACCGGCGGACCTTGAAAAAATCCTGAAAGAGCTTCCCGAGCCTCCGGCAAAGATAAATTGGCTGAAGATTTTACTCCCCTTCCTGGTCTTTTTCGCCCTGATCATCGCCGGCCGGATCTGGCCCTTCAACTTTCCGATCATGGGCCTGCCGCTGATGTTCGCCTGCGCCGCGGCGGTGACACTCCTCCTCTCCCCGGTCAAGATCGATTTCCTCGAAGTCTCCCGGAAAACAGTCCATCAGCTCTTGCCGCTCATCGGCACTTTGACCTGCGTCGGAGTCCTCGTCCAGATCATGACGCTGACGGGCGTGCGCGGATTGATTTCCGTGACCGTTGTCACGCTGCCCGTGATGGTGGTCATCCTGACGCTTTTCCTCACGCTCCCCGTTTCCGAATCTGTGCTGATGTGGGGCGCGGCACCGGTGCTCGGCGTGCCGCTCGTCCTGCTCTTCAATACGATCAACCTCAATCCCATTATCGCCCTGGCCGGCATGAGCGTCATCTGGCCGCTCGGGGACGCGATCCCGCCGACGGCCATCATCGGCCGGCTAACCGTGGAAACGATCGGCATGAAGGAGAAATATACGACGTTCCTGAAATACTGCATCATCCCGGCGATTCTCATCATCATCGTCGGGACGCTGATGGTCGTCTTCAGCAAGAAGCTTGCCTTTTTGACCGTTTTTTAAAATAAAATTAGGGATATGCACCAAATTTTTAGCCATTCGAACAACGGAAATCAGGCCGAAAACTTTGATTATAGAATTCGGTCCGTGTCCTCTCTTAAGGAAGTCAAATGATGATCACGATTCTTTATTACATCCTGGTCGCCTTTGTGGTGTTCCTGATGGGCTGGAACCTCATCAAAAGCAAAAAATGGCAGGAGGAAGTCCTGTATGTGATCGTCCTCCTCCCGTTCCTGCTCCGCCTGCTGAGGCTGAAATGAATAGAGAGGACTAGCATGATCCGCAAAATAACAATCGTTTCACTCGGAATCCTCCTCGCCGTCTTCTCGGGGCTCAGCTTTTATCGGAGCCGTCATCTCAAAGAGCCCGTCGTCATCAGCCCGGGCGTCACCGAGGTCAAAAAGCTCTCCGAATATTTTCCGGCCATCCAAGGGAGCCCAAACGACGCCAACATCTATGTCCTCGAGGGCACGAAACCGGGTGGAACGATCCTCATTCTCGGAGGATCGCATCCGGAGGAGCCGGCGGCAAGGCTCACGGCCTGGATCCTGGCCGAAAACGGCATCGTGGAACAAGGACGGATTTTTGTCCTCCCTTCCGCGAACCACAGCGCGACGACGGTCACCCGCCCGAGCGGCGCCTATCCGCCGGACTTTACGATCAAGACATCCTGGGGCGGGCAGAAATTCCGGATGGGCGACCGCTGGGCGAATCCCTTGGACCAATGGCCCGATCCCGAGGTCTATATCCATTATCCGACGCGCCAGAATCTGGCCTACATGGACATCCGAAATTTGAATCGAGCCTGGCCCGGACGGCCTAACGGCACGCTCACGGAAAAGACATGCTACGCTTTGATCGAGCTCATTAAAAAAGAAAAGGTGGATATCGTCATCGACCTCCACGAGGCCGAGCTTCAGTACCCCGTCATCAGCACGATCGTCGCCCACCAGAAAGGCCTGGATATCGCGGCCATGGCCTCCATGGTCCTTTCCGATGAAGAATTCAAGATCGGGATGGAAAAATCGCCCCCGGAGCTGCACGGGCTTTCCCACCGCGAGATCGGCGACCATACAGACGCCATTCCCCTCCTCTTTGAGACCCCCGAGCCATTCCTCGACGCGACACGCGGACGGACGAACGCAAAGCTTCTTCTCGAAGGAAAAGACGAGTTCGTCGTAAAGGCCGGAAAACACGGGCTGCTGTTCGAGAAGATCGACGAGAAAGGCTGGCCGATCGACGTCCGCGTCGGGCGGCACTGCTCGACCATCATCCAGGTCCTCAATGTCTGGTCGGAGGACCATGCCGAAAAGGCCGTCGTGATGAAGAACGTGCCGAAATATGCCGAAGTGATTCAGAAAGGGACCGGCGCGTTCCTCCGCGACCCGGCTAAAGCGGACTCAAAAACGATTTATTATGAATAAAGATAGAAAACCCTCCCCCACCCATTTTTTCCAAACGGGGAAATATTTTATACATCTAAACCTCATCATGATCCCCTTTTTTTAAAGGGGTGGGGAGGAGGGATTATTCAAGATTGAAAGGATCATTCATGCGCACTTATGAATCCATCTCTCTCGGCATTCCTGAAATTCTTCTCCCCAAGGCGGGTTTGGACCTGACGAAATGGGCGGTCATCGCCTGTGACCAATTCACGTCTGAGCCCGAGTACTGGCAAAAAGCCGCCGATCTCATCGGCGACGCGCCGTCCACGCTGAACATCATTTATCCCGAAGTCTATCTCGGCGAGAAAAATCCCGAAGCGAGGATCGCCCGCATCCGGGAGTCCATGAGCCGGTATCTAGCCCAGGACCTGTTCGTGGAGACCGAGGGTTTTGTTTACGTCGAACGGACAGTCGTAGGTCATACCCGCAAAGGCTTGATGGTCTGCCTCGACCTCGAGCACTACGATTTCCGCAAAGGGTCGACGAGCCTCATCCGGGCGACAGAGGGGACGATCCTCGAGCGAATTCCGCCCCGGGTCAGGATCCGCGAGGGAGCGCCCATTGAATCCCCCCACATCATGGTCTTGATCGACGATCAGGATAATTCGGTCATCGGCCCCCTGGCGTCGAATAAAGCGAAGCTCAAAAAGCTCTACGATTTCGAGGTCATGATGGGCTCGGGCCATTTGACCGCGTACAGGGTGGAGGACCCCCGTCTGGAAAGCGGCATTCTCAACGGCCTCAAGGCGCTGGCCGACCCCAAAAGCTTTATCAAAAAATACGGCTTCAAGCCTGGAACGCCCGTTCTCCTCTATGCCATGGGCGACGGGAACCATTCCCTGGCCACGGCCAAGACCATCTGGGAAAAGGCCAAGGAAAGCGCCGCGGACAAAAAGAAGATCATGGGTTCTCCCCTTCGCTACGCCCTCGTCGAACTCGTCAATCTCCACGACGGGGCGCTCGTCTTCGAGCCGATCCACAGGGTGCTCTTCGATCTCGCCACGGGCTTCGATATCATCGCTGGCCTCAACCGATCCTATCCCGGCCGGTGTCGCTATTCGGCCGTCGCAGGGTTCGAAAAAATGAAGGCCGCGGTCGACGGCCAGGAAGAGGGTTTGCACAAGATCGGCGTCATCTCGGCCTCCGGATTCGGCGTCATCGAGATCATGAAGCCGGAATCCAACCTTCCCGTGGGGACCCTCCAGAATTGTCTCGACGCCTTCATGAAAGCCAAGGGCGCCCGCGAGATCGACTATGTCCACGGCACAGAGTCCGTCGTCGAGCTCGGGAAAAGGCCGGGCAACCTCGGGCTTTACCTTCCGGCCATGAGAAAAGATGACCTGTTCAAGACGGTCGTCCTGGACGGAGTCCTGCCCCGCAAGACCTTCTCGATGGGAGAAGCCCAAGAGAAGCGGTTCTACATGGAAGCCCGCAAGCTTTTCTAATCCCCTCTATCAGAAAAACGGGACATAGAGCCCGACAAAAAGGGACCGGCCGAAGATGGACTGCTGGTCTTTGCGGCCGGCGTAATCATCGCCGTAATCGTATCTCGAAATATTTTTGTTGTCTAAGATGTTGGTCACACCGAAATAGATGACGACCAGCCTGTTGAACAGGATGAAGCTGCGGTTACCGCTGAGATCCATACGTTGATAAGGGGGAAATCGATCGCTATAAACGTCTCCCCATACGGGGACATAGGCTTGGCCGGCCGGATCCCATTCCCGTCCCGCGAGCGGTGTGAAGGGCCGGCCCGAGGCGAAAGAATATCTCAGTCCGATCGACCAGTTCTTGATTTTCCAGGTCAAGATACCCGTCGCCGAATGGGCGATTTCGTAGGGCGAGGGGGAAAGAATCTCGACGTCGTTCTCCCTGCGCCTGGAATGGAGAAAGTTATAGACAAAAAGGAGGTCAACCTTTTGGCCTTTTTTCTTGACGAAAAATTCCGCGCCGCGGGCATAACCGGTGCCGTCGTTGCGGACCAGACCGTCCGCGCCCGTGAGAAAAAGACTCCGGTATTTCTTGTCGTAGAGGGTCGCCCGGAGCTCCATCGCTTTCGTGATCCGGTCATAGCTCAGGGCTAAATGGACGGCGCTCTTCGGCCGGAGGTTCGGGTTTTTCTTGAGAACGAAATAATCTCCGAATTGATGATACCAGCCCGCCGAAAACCTGAGGATATCCTGTTTCGTCAGGAGAAAGGCCGCCGAAGCCCGGGGATCGAAACTCCAGCCGTGATTCAAAAGACTGAGAGAAAGCAGACGACCCCCCAAGTTCACGAAGAGATGATCGGTCAGTCTGAACTTGTCGTTGGCGTAAAATCCTAACCTCGTCGCCCGGGTCCGATAATTCCGCGCCTCCGTCTCATGGAGGGCAGTCTCGATCGTCCGCGCTTGGATGTCCGCTCCGAATTCCAGGAAATGTCGGTCGAAGTCCCAGAGGACATCCAGCCGCGATTGAAGGACATCATCCCGATTTTCGATGCGGAGGGAATTCGGCTGGTCGAAGGACATCTCATAGCGCGTCGCAGCCGCCAGCCACTTGGCCGCGATGTTTCGGGCCGGCGCGGATGTCCAGGAAAGGGCGGCTGTCGTGTTCTTAGAGCCGACGCTGAAATCCGCGTCCTGGGAATAGCGATAGCCGTCATACAGCCCGTAGATCCTGAGCTGGTTGGATTTGTCGATCCGGATGTTGAATTTGCCAAAGGCCTGTTCTGTCCGAAATTCACGATCCCCGCCGCGGCTGTTGAGCCTGGTCAGCAGGTCCGAATATCCTCTATTGTAGCTTCCGATGAAGCTTCCGACATTTTTTAAGGGAAACCCGGCATAGCTGTTGAGCCCCAGGACAGACAGGCCGAGGCCTCCTTCGCTTTTGGCCATAAGATCCTTGGCCGAAATATCCATGACGCCGGACAGGGCGTCCCCGTATTTCGGATGGAAGCCGCTGGTCGCCACGCTGAAATTTTCCACGACCTGATTGTCGAAAATGCTGAAATAACTTTCGTGGAGCGACTCGCTCAGAAAAGGATGAAGGATTTCGATGCCGTCGAAAAAGTAGCCGACCTCGTCGGGCGCGCCGCCCCGGATGAGGAGGCTTGAGGCATCCGGCGGGGAATTCACGCCGGGCAGAATATGGCTGGCATAGAGGGGGTCGGCAGCAGCTCCGGGAAGCTGATAGACATCCATCTTGCTGAGGGTGACGATTTTCTGGTTCTTGGCATCCGAGACGCCGCTGTCTGCGGTGACCGAAATCTCATGAACAGCCAGGGGCTCGAGCTCCAGGCCGATGGAAAGAAATTCACCGGGCTTAGCTTCGACCTCTTTCTTTTTATATCCGATCAGGAAGATGGTCAGCTTGACCTTACCGGCCGGCGGATTTTTGACCAGGAGCTTAAAATAGCCGCGGCCGTCGGCCGAACATCCTTTTCCCCCCTCGGCCATCACATAGGCCGGAAGCGGGTCTTTTGTGTCAAGATCAAAGATTTTCCCCTCGACGAACGTCGTTTCTTGGGCGTTGAGAGAGTTGATCAAAAAGAAAAAAAACAGCCAAGGCGCGAATCTTTTCATCGTTATGTTCGCATCGGATCTTTCTTTTCGAGCGCCGCAAGCTCCGCCTTAGCCCGGCCGTAATCGGGATTCACGGCCAGGGCTTTTTTCAGCAGGTCCACGGCCTTCGCCTCGTTTTTTTTCTGTTTATAAATCATCGCCGCGTTGACCAAAGTTTCATCCCTGCCCCAAGTTGGCTTGAGCGGGTCGGTGACATTTTCCTTCTCGAAAAGGCTCACGGCTTTTTCGAGGAATTGGAGGGCACTATCCGGCCCCCCGCCGTAGTCCTCGGGGACATAAAGCTGATAGATCCCCTTAAGAAAATGGACGCGCGGGTTGTTCGGGTCCTTCTCCAAGGCCTGGTTGAGATACTCAAGGCTCTTCATGCCCAGCGTCATGGCCTGATCAGGATGAAAGGCCAGGTTCATCCCCATAAGATATCCATAGAGGGCCTCGGCTTCTCCGAACTGGGGGTCAAGGGCCATAGCTTTTTCCAGGTATTTCTGCCCTTCGCCGATATTTCGTTCGGATTCCGCGGCATTGCCCGCGATGAGATAGGATGAGGCCAGTCGGAAATCCGCGAGAGCAACGTAATAGAGGAGATAAGCGTTTTCCGGCTTTTCCTGCATCAGACAATTCAGAAACAGGTCCCTGGCTTCCTGGAAAAGCTCAAGCTTCCGGGTGTTGACGCCCGCCTGCAATTTGGCTTTGGCTTCCTCCAGATTCTTGATGAAAGCGGGATTCTTCAAGCTCTGGCCGTCGGCGGCTTCGGCTTTAAGCCAGATGGATTCCGCGCTGGACAGCAGAGGAAAAGAAGCAAGAATCAAGATCAAAAAGAGACATGCTGTTTTGCCTCGATTCATCTGTTTTTTTAGATTCACGATGTCCTCCTTTTTAAAAAAGACTCTCTGTCTTGTCATTTTAGCTTTACCAATAATTCGGGGTTAGACCGAGGTCTGACCCTATTTTTATTAGACGGGCTTTATCCCACCCGGAAAATAGCTTTCGAGGGCCTTGAGGTATAAGGAAAAGGCCGTTTTGCCTTTTTCCGTAATCGAACACGTTGTCAGCGGTTTCTTGCCTCGGAAGGATTTTTTCATCCGGATATAGCCGGCCTCTTCGAGCTTGGCCAAGTGCGTGCTCAAATTGCCGTCCGTAGTCTCCGTCTCTTTCTTCAAATAATTGAAATTGGCCTCTTTGACGGCGACGAGGACGGACAGCACGGCCAGCCGGACCTGGGAATGAATGACCGGGTCCAGGGGCTCGAATCTGTCGGACGTCATTTTGAAGCCTGCTCTTTTTTATACTTCGAACGAAGGATGAAAACCGGAACCAGATAGCCGACGATGAAGAGGAGCGTGAAAAAGAGGGCCTGGCTGAGGTCGCGGAAAAACGACATGCCCACAGCTCCGGCCCACCAGAGGAGACCGAACCATCTCAGAATGGGCCACTCATAAATACCGCCCATCACGAAAAACAGGATGCCATTGATGACGGCGATGAGGATAGAGATCGCTTCATAGGAATACGCGCCCAGCCAGGGCAAGAAGAGGCCGACCAGCAGGAATCCGGCGCCACAGGCAAAATAAAGATGACGGGCTGCCGTTTGGACATAGGTCTTGATCGGCTGTGTGCGCTCCTTGCGGATTCCGTATATAGCGCTGTACACCCAGCCGACAACCGCCATCACCACCCAGTTCAGCCATTCCCAATCGTACTTTTTGAAATACGCCAGGACGTAATTTCCGATTAGGGCCAGGGTGATCAAGACGCCCCAAACGATAAACAGCGTGCCGGATTCGGCCGCAGCTTTCTTTGTTTTTTCCAGCATACTTTTGATGAGCTGGATTTCCTCTCGGGCTTGTTGCTCGTTCATGTTGCCTCCTATTTATTCAAAGTACTTTGTATTTCAAAGCAAATATAAGTTATCTCTTTCTGATTGTCAAGACTTTTTTCAAAATATTAAGCATTTCCGTTCGTATGATTCCACTCGGCGCGGGAGACCGCCCTGAAACCCCCGTAGCGGAGGGGGGTCCCGTCGGCTTCCCGACGGGGGGAACCGAC
>Ga0315281_10009355_pt1 | contig 13600 bp, 13 predicted proteins | sample YL17G07_0_MG_FD_204540 | JGI IMG/M metagenome (GOLD analysis project Ga0315281, IMG submission 204540) | Sediment microbial communities from Yellowstone Lake, YNP, Wyoming, USA - YL17G07_0 | ecosystem: Environmental > Aquatic > Freshwater > Lake > Sediment | place: USA: Wyoming | collected...
ACCGGTATGAAAGTGTCCAGGATCTGCCTGGGCTGTATGAGCTACGGGCAGCCGGGCGGGCGCTGGATCTGGGCGTTGGGAGAAGAGGACAGCCGGCCATTTTTCAAGAAAGCCCTCGATCTGGGGATCAACTTTTTCGACACCGCCAACGTGTATTCGGACGGGATGAGCGAGGAAATCACCGGCCGGGCGCTGCGCGATTTTACTAAGCGCGATGAGGTAGTAGTCGCCACCAAGGTGCACGGGGTGATGGGACCGGGTCCTAACGACCACGGCCTATCGCGCAAGCACATCCTCAGCTCGATCGACGCCAGCCTGAAACGCCTGGGGATGGACTACGTGGATCTCTACCAGATCCATCGTTGGGATTACGAGACGCCCATCGAAGAAACCATGGAAGCGCTGCACGACGTGGTGCGCATGGGCAAGGCCCGCTACATAGGGGCCTCTTCGATGTACGCCTGGCAGTTCGCCAAGGCGCTGTACACCTCTGACCTGCACGGTTGGACACGCTTCGTGTCGATGCAGCCGCACTACAATCTGATTTACCGGGAAGAGGAGCGCGAGATGCTGCCGCTGTGCCAGGACCAGAAGATCGGCGTGATCCCCTGGTCGCCGCTGGCGCGCGGGCTGCTGACCGGCAAGCGGGTGAAAGGCGGCGGAGAAACCGAGCGCGCCCGCACCGACAATTTCGGTTTGTCCATGTACACTCGCGACGATGATTTTGCCGTCGCCAACCGGGTCAGCGAGGTTGCCAAAGCGCACGGCGTGCCAGAGGCGCAAATTGCCCTGGCCTGGATGCTCTCCAAGCCGGTCATCACCGCCCCGATCATCGGGGCGACCAAGCCGGGCCATCTCGAAGACGCCGTGGCGGCGCTGGAGGTCAGGCTTTCGGAAGATGAAATCCACAGGCTGGAAGAGGTCTACCAGACTCACCCGGTGCTGGGCTATTCATAACGAGTGCATCCTAAGGGCGCGGGCAGGCCCTAAGCACCTTCCCTATACTAGGTTGGTATCGGAAGACCCAAAATTTGGTATGCTTCGGAAGGTTTTGGCTTGCCCCACACCAACCTTGCGAAGGGTTAAGGGCAAACAGCGGGGTGCTGCGTCCAACCTTCGCAAGGGACGCCTTTGCAAGTGACAGCTTAGCAAGCGGTTGGCGGAGATGTTCGCTTTGCTCAAGACATATATTTAGCGTTTTTGACCCGGGCGCGCTTCTTGCGCGGGGCATACTGCTGCCAGTAGACCCGGTGCTCATCGTACTGCGTGCGCGCCGGTGGATGGGCCGCCGGGTACCCGACGTAGATCACGCATAGCGGAATCACGTTTTCGGGGATATTCAAGACTTCCGACACCGGTTTGATCACGCTCGGCATCGGATATACGCCGATCCAGACGGTGCCCAGCCCCAAACCGGCGGCAGCAATGAGAATATTCTCCGTCGCCGCGCTGCAATCCTGCACCCAGTAATACTTTGCGGCGGAATTGTTGGCTATCTGCTGGTTGCCGCACATCACAATGGCTGCCGGGGCATTGTAATGCCCGGAGTACAGCTTACCGCGCAGATTCTCCAACGCTTCCGGTTCGGTGACAACGATGAATTCCCACGGCTGGCTGTTGCAGGCATTCGGGGCAGCCATGGCAGCCTGCAAGAGCTGGCGCAGTTTTTCCGTCTCAACCGGTTGGTCAGTATAAAGGCGAATGCTTCGCCGGCTGAATATGGTTTCTAGAATATCCATCTTCCCCTACCAATCTGTATTACCCGTCCCAACTGATATTCTAACCGAAAACGTACCTCCCTCACAAAGCTCCTACTACCGACTCGGAGATTCTTCGCCCCTCCGCAAAGCCTCCGGGGCTCAGCCCGTTTTACGTCATCCTGAGCGGAGCGAAGGATCTTCTTTGCATGGCCTAAGAACGGATGGTCGGCGAACCCATAGGGTTCTTGATGTATAATTGCCTCAGCGCGCATGCCCGACCTTATCCCCTTGATTGAGACAAAATTCAACATTCCACCGGCCCGGCCCGATCAGGTGGTCAGGGAACGATTGAACGCCCTGCTGGAGGCAGGGGCGCGCCTTCCGCTGCTGCTGGTGTCGGCCCCGCCGGGCTTCGGCAAAACCACGCTGGTGGCGGCCTGGCTGCACAACCGCCAGCAGGAGGCGGTCTGCGGCTGGCTCTCGCTCGATGAAGCCGATAACCAGCCGGTCACCTTCTGGCGCTACCTGGCAGCGGCCGTCCAGCACGCGCTGCCGGGCCTGGGCGAGACGGCGCTAGCCATGCTGGCTGAAAGTACAGCCGGCATGTCAACCTCCCAGCCGCCTGCCCTCGAAACCGTGGCGACGGTGTTGATCAACGAGCTGGCTGCCCTACGCACGCCGTTGATCCTGGTGATGGACGATTACCACGCCATCCACTCGAAAGAGATCCACTCCAGCCTCAACTTCCTGCTCGACCACCTGCCGAACAACGTGCACCTGGCGCTGCTCAGCCGCGAGGACCCGCCCCTGGGACTGGCAAGGCGGCGCGCTCGCCAGCAAATGGTGGAAATCCGCGCCGGCGACCTGCGTTTCCGCGCCGGTGAGACCAGCAGCTTCTTGCAGACCGTGATGGGCCTGACCCTAGACCCCCAGCAGGTAGCGACTTTGGAAGAGCGCACCGAGGGCTGGATCGCCGGCTTGCAGATGGCCGGCCTTTCGCTGCAGGGGCGCGACCCGGGGGCGTTCTTGAAATCATTTGCCGGCGTAGACCGCTACATTGCCGATTACCTGGTAGAAGAGGTGCTGCAGCGCCAGCCGCGCGGCGTGCGCGAATTTTTACTCAAGACATCCGTATTGGAAGTCCTGTCGGCGCCGCTGTGCGCGGCGCTGCTGGAAAATGCTCCTCTTGACCTGCCAGGCGAGGAAGAGTCACTCGAATCGCCCTACGCCGCCATGCTCGATCACCTGGAACGGGCCAACCTGTTCCTGGTGCCGCTGGACGACAGCCGCGAATGGTACCGCTACCACCACCTTTTCGCCCAATTATTACGCCAGCGCCTGGTGCAGGTGTACGGGCTGGCCGAAAGGGAAGCCCTGCACCGCCGCGCCAGCGATTGGTTCGAGGCGCAGCACGACCCTGGCCGTGCTGTTCGCCACGCCCGCCAGGTACCAGATTACTCGCGGGTGGTCGAGCTGATCGAAGTGCACGCCGGCGGGTTCTTTCTCAATTCGGAAATCATCCAGTTCCTTGAATGGGTGAATGAAGTCCCGGCCGGGCTGTACCCGGCGCATCCGGTGATGTGCATGGCGGCTGCCTGGGCTGCCCTGGCCACCAACCGGTTCCAGGAGGCCGCCCAATGGCTGGGGCAGATCGAAAAAGCCCTGGGGCTCAAGGCTGAAACGGCGCTGAGCGAAGAAAAGATGAACCCGGGTTCGCGCGCAGCCCTGCTGGAAGTGCTGCTGGTGCGCGTGCGCCTGGCCGAAGAGGTCCTGCCGGCGCAGCAGACCCGGGAGCAGTTGTTGCAGATTCGCCAGAGGATGAATGACCTGCCAGTCGGGCAGGCCTGTTTGTTCAATACCATCGATGGACTGAGGCCGGTGGCGGCTTTCAACCTGGGCCTGAGCTGCGAAATGGCCGGGGACGTACAGGCTGCCGGAAAAGCCTTCGGGGAAGCGGCGGTTTTTGCGCGGCAGGTGAATAACGGTCACGTGCTGCTTTTGGCGCTGGCTCACCTGGCCAATGCCCAGGCAGCCAACGGCAACTTACAGGCCGCCCGCCAGGCTTATCAAGACGCCCTGGCAGAGTCAGGCGTTCAAGGCAGCTCCAACTCGCCGTTTGCCGCGCTGGTGCACGCCGGGTTGGGCAGTCTGTCTTACGAGTGAAACGACCTGGCCGCCGCGGAGGCCAGCTTCCAGGCGGCGCTGAACCTGGCGCTGCCATGGCAGAACTGGGAAAGCCTCGTCCCGGCCGCGGTGGGACTGAGCTGCGTGCAGCGCGCCCGCGGGGATTACGACGCGGCGCGGCGCACGCTCGATGGCCTGGCCTTCCCCTGGGACCGGCAGTCGACACCCGCGCTGGCTCTGCCGCTGGAAGTCTACCGGGCAGTGCTGCAGGCGGAAACCGGCAGCCGGGCACAGGCCGCTGCCTGGCTCGGGCGCAGCGCCTTTTCCAGCGGATTGTCAGCCGGCACCGAACCCAACCTGGCCAACGAAATGGCGCTGCTCGACCTGGCGCGCCTGCTGATGTTGCTCGAGCGCCTTGCGCCGGCCCAGCAGCTGTTAGGCGAAATCATGCGCGCCGCGGATGCCGGCGGCAGGCAGCGCGCTGCCATCCACGCCCGGGTGCTGCTGGCCAAAACCGCGGCAGCCCAGGGAAACCTGGACCAGGCTGCTGAAGTTCTGGAACAGGCGCTGCGCCTGGCCCAGGCAGAAGGTTACCTGCGCGTTTTTCTGGACGAGGGGGAAACCACTCACCGCCTGCTGGGGGCGCTGCGAGCTAAACTGGGCCAGGGCGACGCGCTGGCCGGATACCTCAGGCGTATCCTGGCCGCATTCGAGCCGGCGACCGAAGCGGTCGAAGCTGCAAAAGCCGGCAAGACGACCGGAGCATCTGCACCCCAGGCCAGCGGCCAGGAATGGTTCGACCCGCTCAGCGAGCGGGAGAGCGAGATCCTGCGCCTGGCTGCGCAGGGGTTGACCAACCAGGCCATCGCGGACCGGCTGGTGATCTCGCTAACCACGGTTAAAACTCACGTGGGCAATATTTTCCTCAAGCTGGGGGTTAAAAACCGCACTCAGGCCATTGCCCGCGCCGAAACTCTCGGACTACTACCCCGCCGCTAAAGCGGGCCTCCCCAATCCTACTCTCATATCCTACTTTCTGCTGATATGGCGGCTCTGGCCGACCGCTATACTGTGTTTAATGAACGCACAAACATCACTCCGCAACGAAACCCCCGCCCGCTACCGCCTGCGTTTGCAAACCGCCCGCACCAGCGGCTGGTGCGACTGGCTGGACCACCTCGACATAGCAGTGGAAAGCGGCGGGCCGGCAGCCGTCACGGTGCTGACCGGCGAAGTACGCGACCAATCGGCTCTGTTCGGGCTGCTGGGCTGCGTGCGCGACCTGGGTATTCCGCTGATCTCGGTCGAGCTGGTCGAAATCCTGTAAATTCCAATCCTATCACTCAGACACAAGGAGAACTTCGATGAAAAACCAACCTATCGTAACCACCGTATTGAAGGCTATCGCCGTCGCCATGGGGATCGCGGTGATCGTGACCAGTATCCTGGGCGTGCTCGCTCCCCAGACTGCCGACCTGCTGCTTGGCATCGGGCTATTCGCCCTGGCGCTTACCGCCATGCAGAAATAAGCGGCTCAATTGTTCCCGGATTTGGTAGGGTGAGCGTGCATACGCACGCTCACCCTACCAAATCCGGCAGTTCACCAAAGGGTAAATGGAGACTATCATGAAAAAGACTCTCTTCCTCATCCTGAAACTGATTGCTCTGACCGTACTGTTCTTCATCTTTTATATAGCGGGAAGCGCCCTGCTCGGCCCTACCCTGGCGCATGAAGACCCTGCCATGCAGATGGCAGCATTGAAAGCCATCCCGATTGTCTGCCTGGTCGATACGTTGGTGCTGGCGCTGGTGATCCTGCGCTCGAACTGGAGCGGTTGGAGGCTGATGCTGGCCACATCCGTCTCATTTTACGGCATACAGACGGTAATGGCGCAGATCGAATCAGCATATTTTGGGCCTTCTCTGGGGATTACAACCGCCATGGTCAAAGCGCTGTTTCTACAATCATTACCCATCGTGTTGATTTTCATTCCGCTGGCGGTGCTGATCCTGGGCAAAGGCCGCGGTCGCTACGCAGACGTTGAGGCGGATGCTGCCGCAGCCCGGCGCCTGAGCATGCCCGCCCTGCAATGGGCGTGGAAACTGGCTGTCATCGCCGTGGTATACGTGGTACTATATACTTTACCTTCGGTTACTTTGTGGCCTGGGCGAACCCCAATTTGAGCACCATGTACGGCAATGGGGCAGACAAGCAAATCTTCGACCTGGGCCGCCTGTTGACCCTGCAGCTCGGACGTGGCATTCTATGGACGCTGTTCACCCTCCCGCTGCTCAGGATGAGCAAGGGCAGCCCCTGGCAAATTGCCCTGATCGCCGGACTGCTGCTGGCCCTGCCGATGAATATTAGCCACGTAATCCCCAACCCGATCATGCCCGACCCCAGCGTGCGCCTGTCGCACTTCATCGAGACGGCCACTTCCAATTTCATCTTTGGCATATTCATCACCCACCTGGTGTTGTGGCGACCCCGCCCAGCCCATGCGCCGGAAGCCGCAACGGCCAATAATTGATCAGCGAATAAACATTTATAAGGAGCGCCGCCATGAAAACAAATTTCAAACCTATCGCAGGAGCTTTTGCACAGTGGCTGGGGGCGTCGGTTGGGTTCATGATTTGCCTCACCCTGGTCAGCACGACCTTCCCAATGCTTGCCAGCATAATGGCACACACACCGGAGAACGGTTTTCTACCCGGCGGATTGGCTTTCCTCTTCAACGGAGCCGCCAACGGGCTGGTGCTGGTGTGGGCCGGGCGGCGCTCTAGCTTCAAGGGACTGGCCCTGTGGGGCCAGCTTACCGCGCTATCATTTGGGGCGCAGACGCTGATGACCCAGATCGAAACGGCTTATTTCATCTCGGCCTTCCCGCTTTTGCAAGGCAACTACGAGGTGTACGCCATCGTCTGGCGCGGGCTGCTGGTGGCTGGCTTGCTGTCGCTGCTGGTTACCTGGATGGTAGGCGGATTCTCCCGCAAGGCACGGGCAGAGAAGACATTTTCACTCACCGAAAAAGGCGTGGTGAGAGCCGGGGCCTGGCTGGCGGCTATCTATATTGTCCTCTACTTTCTGTTCGGGTACTTCGTGGCCTGGCAGTCACCGGCCGTGCGACTGTTCTACGGTGGGCCACAGCAATTGAACTCCATCTTCAACCAGCTGGGACAGACATTTATGAACCGCCCGGAAATCATCCTGTTCCAGTACTTCCGCGGCGAGCTGTGGATCCTGTGCCTGGTCCCGCTGTTCGCCGGCTTTTCCGGCAAACGCTGGGAACTCGTAGCCGTGTCGGCCCTGGCCCTGGGGCTGCTGCCCACTGCGCAGCTTGCCTTCGCCAACCCGCTCATGCCGGCTGAAGTCAGCGTGATGCATTTCTGGGAGGTGTCGATCTCAACCGGCATCTTCGGGGCATTGTGTGCATGGTTCATTCCCCAGGCTGGGAAAACAAAAAATATCTAAGACAATCTGATTGCACTTTGGTTTTGCCCCCAGGCAAGTGCGGTAGGATGAGGTTACGAATCATGATTCAGGGCAGTCTACTCCCCCGAGGGAGAAAACGGATTGTCTTTATTCGGACGATTCCTGTTAGAATATCCCCTATGAAACCGGTAAAACCGCAGATTTTATTGACCAACGACGATGGGATTAAATCTCCTGGGCTGTGGGCGGCGGCAGAGGTGCTCTCCAGCCTGGGTTACGTGACCGTGGTGGCGCCGCGCGAGCAGGCTTCAGGCAGCGGGCGCAGCCTGCCGGTCAGCTCGGACGGTAAAATCCAGCAAACCACGCTGCACGTCGGCAGCCAGGAATGGCAGGTCTATTCGGTGGGCGGCTCACCTGCCCAGACCGTGCTGCACGCCGTGATGGAAATCATGCCCGCCCCGCCCGACCTGGTTGTGGTCGGGATCAATTACGGCGAAAATATCGGCACCAGCATCACCATGTCCGGCACGGTAGGGGCAGCGCTGGAAGCCGCCGACCTGGGACTGCCGGCCCTGGCGGTCTCACTTCAGCTTATCGACGAAAGCTACCTGAGCTATTCGCAGCGCATCGATTTTTCGGCGGCGGCATACTTTACCTGCCTGGTAGCAAAAATGATCCTGGAGCAGGGTTTGCCGGAGGGTGTAGACCTGTTCAAGCTGGAAGTGCCTGCTTTGGCCACGCCACAAACGGCCTGGCGCTTCACCCGCCTGGCGCATCATCCCTATTTCACCCCGGTGCTCAAGCGCAGCGGCGGCTGGGATACTTCCGGGTACATCGATTACCGCATCGATCCACCCGGGCCGGTGGCGCCTGATTCGGACCTGTATGCTGTGGTGGTCGATAAGGTGGTGGCAGTGACCCCGTTGACGCTGGATATGACCGCCCGAGGCGACCTGAAAGAGCTACAAGACCAGTTGACCGGTCACAAGACGATGCCCGGCTGCCAGGGAACGAACTCGGCCTCGCGATAACCAATGCGCTCGGCGCGGGTCGGCGAACCCGAGGCTGCCCGGATGACCAGGTCCAACAAATCCCAGGCGGCATCTTCCATCGGTTTGCCGGCCAGGATCGTACCGGCGTCGTAATCCATGTCGCCGGTCATATGCTGGAAGGTAGGGGTATTGCTGGCCACCTTCAAGCAGGGAGCGATGCTGCCGCCGAAAACGGAGCCGCGCCCGGTCGAAAATAACACCAGGCTGCACCCGCCGGCGACCTGCCCGGTCACTGAAACAGGATCGTTGCCGGGAGTATCCATAAAAACCAGCCCGGGACAGTCAATCTTTTCGGCGTACTCGTAGACCCGCATGAGCGGCGTGCTGCCGCCCTTGGAAACCGCCCCGAGAGATTTCTCGAAAATGGTGGTCAGGCCGCCGGCTTTGTTTCCGGGGGAGGGGTTGTTATCCAGGCTGACGCCCAACAACTCGGCCTGTGCCTGCCACTCCTTGATGCGCTCGACCAGTTTCTCCCCGACCGCCTGGGAAGTGACGCGTGAGGTCAGCAGGTATTCGGCGCCGTAAATCTCAGGGGTCTCAGACAGCACCACCGTGCCGCCGGAAGCGACCAGTTGGTCGGCGACCTTGCCGATCAGCGGGTTGGCGGTGACGCCCGACCAGCTATCACTGCCGCCGCACTGCACAGCGACTTTCAGGCTGGAAAGCGGGACGGGAACGCGCTGGCTGAGGTTCACTTGCGGGAGCATGTCACGAACGGCCTGTCGCCCGGCGGTAATGGTGGCCTCGATACCGCCCAGCTCCTGCAGGGTCAGGTAGGGGCCAATCTGGCAGGCGCCCGGGCCTTCTTCAGCCTGGGCACGGCGCGCCTCTACCAAATCAGCCATCTGGTTTACCTCGCAGCCCAGGCCGGTAAAGAGAATGCCGCCCACGTTGGGATGGTCGATAAGGTTGATCAGCGCGCGCTGCAAATACTGCTGGGCCAGCGATCCGGCCGGGATGCTGCAGCCCGTGGAATGGGTGATGGCGAGCACGCCGTCTACGTTGGGGTAGGCCGCTAACATTTCTGGCGAGAAAGTCTGGGCAATGGCGCGGGCGGTTTGGGCCGAGCAGTTGACCGTGGACACCACCAGGATGTAATTGCGGGTGCCGCTCAATCCGCGCGGGCGCGGGAAGCCCATGAAGTGACGGTTCACTGCAGCCTGCGGGCTGCCGGTTGGGACCGTTTGAATCTCGAAATTGCGCGCCAGGTCGCCCACGTCCAGGTTGTGAGTGTGGATCCAATCTCCGGGTGCTATAAGGGCTGAGGCAACCCCGATGCGGCAGCCATAACGCAGGATTTCCTCGCCAAGGGCAAGGCTGCGCAAGGCGAATTTATGGCCGGCCGGGATCTTTTGATTTATCTCGAGCCGGTCGAATGGCAGGCCGGGCTGGTCGGCAGATACGATAACACCTGGCAGGATTTCTTCTTTGGCAATCGCCAGGGGATCGCGCCGGTCGAGGCGGATAGCAATATGAGAAAAAGGGATCAATTTTTTTTTACCGTTAAATGTTAAAGCGAATGTTGAGGATGTCGCCATCCTGCACGATGTATTCTTTGCCTTCCAGGCGCAGCTTACCTTTGGCGCGAGCTTCAGTCATGCCGCCCAGCGTCGTCAGGTCGGTGTAAGTGACCACTTCGGCGCGGATAAAGCCCTTCTGCAAGTCGGTGTGGATCTCTCCGGCTGCCTCAGGGGCGGTGGCGCCGCGGTGGACGGTCCAGGCGCGCACCTCATCCGGCCCAACGGTGAAGAAGGATTCCAGGCCAAGCAGGTCGTAAGAGAGGCGGATCATGCGGCTGAGGCTGGGCTCGGCAATGCCGTACTCGGCCAGGAACAGGGCGGCTTCGTCGGGTGGAAGCTGGGCAATTTCCATTTCGAGGCGTCCTTGCAAATCTACGATCTGGCTGAGTTTATGCGGGTATGGGATCTCAGGCGCCTTCTGACCTTCGGCCAGGTTGAGCACCACCAGCACCGGTTTGCGGCTGAGGAAGCCAAAGCCGGAGAGCAGTTTTTCTTCCTCGGCAGAAATGGACACATCGCGCAGCGGCCTTTCGGCGGTAAGCTCTTTCTGGAAACGTTCGAATAAAGCCACGTCCCGCTCGATGGCAGCTTTTTCACGCCCGCCGCCCTTCTGGCGTTCCTCATGCAGCCGCTCCAGCTTGCGCTCCACCGCAATCAGGTCATTGAGCACAAACTCGCTGTCCATGGCCGCAAGATCGCGGCGGGGATCGATGCTGCCCTGGATGTGGGGCACGTTTTCGTCCTCGAAGCAGCGCACCACGTGAATAAAGCCATCCATCTGGGTAAGCTGGTTGAGCAGGGTGCCCGAGATGCCGGTCTTACCGGCGCTGCCGTCCAGGCCGGCAATATCGGCGTAGGTCACCTTGGCATAAATGGTCTTCCTGGGTTTAAACATGGCCGAAAGACGGTCGACGCGCGGGTCAGGCACGTCCACCACGGCAGTGTGGACTTCAATTTTACCGGTGGCCGCGCCGGTTGGCTGGGCGCCGCGGGTGAGAGAATTGAACAGGGTGGTTTTTCCGCATTGGGGGAGGCCGAGAATTCCAAGTCGCATACGTTTCTAACACCTTGACCCTTCTGACAATATTCGATATACTTAATTTCATAAGCCGGAGTGGCGGAATTGGCAGACGCGCACGACTCAAAATCGTGTACCTTCGGGTATGTGGGTTCAAGTCCCACCTTCGGCACTGAAGATTATAACCAACGTTTGGTTGAATTCATAGGGTGGGATTATTCATTATTTAATCGTGCTGTTTTCTCTAAACCTTGACAAATTTAACTGTAATCGTTTTCATTTTTGGATTATAATTAAGCCGTTCTGGTAGGACATTCGTAGGCTATTGGCGTAAGGAATGGTATGATTTTTGAAGGGTAGACGTGATTTCGCCAGCTGAAGTGGGATAATTCCAGATTTCGCATCGGGAAAACTAAAACAAGATGCATTTTATTCCACTCAGCCAGAAACGCCCAATAAATTAATGTAATCGTTTCCTTTTAATCCTTCGATTTTCCAGAATGTCGCAGGTAAATATGGTGAACAAACGCAAGACGCGCACTTTTTCGATCAAGAAAGCCGCTACCATCCGCCAGGTTGCCGAGATGGCCGGCGTGTCTATTGCCACGGTTTCACGCGTGTTTGCCGGGTCCGACCTGGTCAGCCACGAGCTGGTAGAACGAGTACAGGAAGCTTCCCGCTCGCTTAGTTACCAGCCTAACCGCATCGCCCGCAACCTGCGCACGCAGAAAACCCACACTGCCGCGGTAATGGTATCGGATATCGAAAACCCCTTCTTTACCAGTGTGATCCGCGGAGCTGGCGGCGTGCTGCGTAACGCCGGCTATACCTTGCTGCTGACCAATTCTGACGAAAACGAGCAGATCGAGCTTGAACTCCTGCTTAACTTGCGCGCCGAAGGGGTCGCGGGTGTGATCCTGGCGCCGACCCACGAAGACGCACAGCATTATGAACAGTTCATTCAAGCGGGTTTGGTGATTGTTGCTATTGACCGGTGCCCTAAGGATCTGAAGATCGACCGGGTAACGGTCAACAACATCGAAGGCGCCCAGACCGCCGTCCGGCACCTGGTCGAGCAGGGGCATACCAAGATCGGATTCATCACCGGGCTTCCCAGAATCAGCACGGCCTACGAACGCCTGCAGGGTTTCGAGCAAGCCATGAAAATCCACAACCTGCCGCTCAACCCACAGTGGGTCCAGCAAGGTGATTTCCGCCGCGAAAATGGTTTTACGGCGATGATGAACATTCTGAATCTGGAGGATCGTCCGACCGCGGTCATTACGAGCAATAATCTGATGACCCTGGGCGCCCTGCAAGCCATCTACGAATGTAAACTACGCATCCCGGACGACATGGCCATTGTCGGGTTCGACGACATGGCGTGGGCCACCTCGCTCAATCCGCCCCTGACTACCATCGCTCAACCGGCCCACGAGCTTGGCATGTCTGCCGCCCAGCTTTTGTTGAACCGGATCAACGACCCCCAGCGACCTTACCGGCACGTGATCCTGGATACACAGTTGATCGTGCGCGAGTCATCGGGTATGCATTACGCTCTTGAAAAGGATTGATTCGAAGTTTCTAACACAAACTTCTGGATCGTGAAGTTATAGTCCTCATACGAGCCTGATGATACCATCCACATCGTTTTTCCATCCTCGCTCATCCACTTAGGTGGGAATATAGGCTGGTAGCCACCCAGGCAGCCCCAATTGTCGTCACGGTAGAACAACGACCACGGACCCCATGGTTCTGGCGCTTCATAAAGGGTCAGCTGGCTGCGTTTGCTGCTCTCAGGCCACGATTGGTGGTAAGGGCGCGGGTTACCCTGGGGGTCTACGAAGCTATAATTGCCCAGGATGAAACGCTTGAGTCCCGGGTTGTAGGTGATGTGGTCCTCCCCGGTCATGTGGAAGTAGGAAAAAATCGGTTCCGCCTGAGCATCATCCTTGCTCCAGGAGGACCGGTTTAACCCATCGATCCCACAGCAGAACTCCCAGGCGCTTCGCTGCAAGATTTTCTCCTTCGGCACGCGCCCGAGCAAAAGAAAATCGCCATTTTCCCAATAGCTGGGACTGTGTGCATCACCGCCGTCTTCGGCGTCGGGGAAGGAAGCATACACATACTCGTCGCGCGCTCCGGTATAATCCTGACCAAACTGGATGAAGTGTGGAGATGAAAGCTGCCCGGTAAAAAAGTCCTGCGGAGTGGCGCCAAGGTTCCAAGTTCGGCCGTAATCGGAAGTGGAAATGATCCAACTGCTAATGTTCTGCTGGCGCCGGAAGTCGGGATCTTCACCATAGTTGTGCAGCTCGGCTGCCAGGTAAATGACACCGTTCATACTGAGCAGCCCGGCCGGTTTTACGCCCTTCTCATGGTGCACATGCGACCTCTGGCAGTAAATAGCCGGATCCACAGGCATGTTATGTATATTCCAGATGGCAACGCTCCAGGAGTGAAACTTATTCGGGTCTCCAGTGATTTTCCAGAAATTCATTGGACTGTCCATATTGTCGCCCGCGGCGCCATACAGGTTGCCATCCGCGCCCCAGGTGACCGGCCACATATCGCCATCACCCTTGTGAATGCGGATAGGGTCAGGCGTAGCACTAATAATGAGCTCGCTTTGCGGATATGGAGGAGTAATAGGATTCATCTCTATCCTTTTGTGGGTGATTAAAGCCAATTGAGAGGCGCTCGTAGACAGTAGGGATTATATTCCTTCCCACGGCAAACCTTATGAGCCAAAC
>Ga0315281_10009356_pt1 | contig 13599 bp, 21 predicted proteins | sample YL17G07_0_MG_FD_204540 | JGI IMG/M metagenome (GOLD analysis project Ga0315281, IMG submission 204540) | Sediment microbial communities from Yellowstone Lake, YNP, Wyoming, USA - YL17G07_0 | ecosystem: Environmental > Aquatic > Freshwater > Lake > Sediment | place: USA: Wyoming | collected...
CGGGGATAATCACCACGGGTTCCAGAACACTGGGATCCAGTTCTCTGACGTCGTCAATCGTGATCAGGCAGGCGATCTCTTTGGTCACCGGCAGGACAGGCACCTGAGAACCGCACGAACTGAGGATAGTATCAATAGAGGGGGCGGCAATACTCCCGCTGATAACGGTTGCCCTGCGCTGGACCCGGGGGAGTTTTTTTATCAGGTCCGGTTCGCTGAGGATGGCAAACGGGGATCCAATATCCGGATCCCACAGGGGTGTCCCGGAGATCTTCAGGGTAAACTTTTTGTTAAGGTCCGAAATGAGATCACGGAATGATTCCACCGTCTGGACGTTTTGATTATTAATAACGGGTCCGTTGCCTAAGATGAGCCCCTGCTCAGTGGTGTTGGCAAACCGCATCAGGATGAGACCTTTAGCTCCCCGATCCTCGAGCCATTCGCACGTCTGTTCAAGCAATATGCCATCGTTGATTCCCGGGAGGACCACAGCTGCAGCATATACATCGATGCTATCGCAGAGTCTCTCGAGTATGGACAATGAAACCTCGGGAGTCGGATCATGCATGTAGCGTTTCCTGAGAGCAGGATCTGTTGCAAAGACCGTAAAAGATAATTCAGAAAGGCCGTTGTCGATGAGCAGGTCTGCAACGGCGGGGTCGTCCCAGCCTTTGCCGCTCGTGTACCCGATATGAAGGGGGGCCTCCATGCTGCCGAGGAGTTCGATCAGTTCGTTGAACCGCGGATAACAACTGGGATCTCCTCCTCCGCTGATAGTGATCCGTTCAAGCTCACCACTTTTACCCTGCAGGTTTGCAAGAGTTTCATCTGCGATGGTCTTCAGGTCCTTGAACCCGCTATATTCTTCCCGGATACCGCGGGTGCAGTAATCACATCCTTTTTTGAACGGCAGGCAGTACCTGCACCCCAGGGGCTGGACACCCCGTACCTTTTTAAAATAACAATATTCGCAGAATCCGCGGCAGTTGATCCCGGGGCTCCCTCCGATATCCACGGTGAGCTGTGCCATCTGTATACAGTAGTCGGTGCTTGTTCCTATAATGTATTTGGAAAGGTGAGCCGGGAATCGGCCCAGCGAGGATTAACCGAGCATCGAATCTGCTCCATCATTATCTTTTTTACCATCAACTGTCTACCTTATATGGCGCCTCAGTGGCTTAGTTGGCAGAGCGGCTGACTTGTAATCAGCAGGTCCCGTGTTCAAATCACGGCTGGGGCTTCCGGACATCGTGTTCGAATCTTCAGGTATTCTCTTTTGAAACTTCAGAGAAGGAACGGGGATACCGGAAAAGACGTGCCAAAAGTATTCATACTTACAATGCTTACAATACGATCATGTCAGCGGTAAAACGAATACCGGTATCAGAACCGGTATGGAAGGATCTTGCTGAGATGCGATCGGCAGGGCAGACCTATACGGATCTTCTGGCAGAGATGATCGAGGATCGGAAGAAGCGCCGGTTAGAAGAAGATGTCAGGAAGTGGAGCAGCCGCAAGAAGGGGGATTACGTTTCACTCTCGGAGATTAAGGATTGACGTTTACCCTTATACTCTGGCATGAATTATCTGATGAGATCAATCGCCTGCCGGAGAAGTCACGACGGATAATCAAAACTGCCCTGAAACGGCTTGAAGAAGACCCATTCCCGGGAAATCAGGGAGATAAAGAAAAACTTGTTTTACGAGGCGGGATTGTCATCTACCGGCTTCACATTTCCCGCAGGTATACCGCGTTTTACGAGATTGATAAAGAGGAAAAGTTAGTTATTGTCCAGGAGATCCTGCCGATCGAGCGGGCTCATAAAAAATACGGGTATTATTGATCCGGACAGCAGAAATTTTCAGAATCATTTCCGGTACGATTCTGGCATACCGGAAAATGCTGGAAGAGATTGAAGGCTATTCAAAAAATCTGATTTTTCCATAAAATTTTCACGTTCGCCAGACATCCACATTTCAGCTCGGTACTTGCTGACTCTCTTAATTGCTCCGGTTTCTTGCCTTGTTGCACTGTGGTTGAATTGAGCTTTTGGATGTATATTTGGCAATATTTTTCTTAAAAAACATTGAAGAAACTTTGGATTGAAATAAAAAAATATATATATTATAAGATTTGATATGGAAATATACCCATTCATTTTGAAATTGATCGTATGGGAGTGTGGATTCCATGATAAGCCCACGTGAGAGATATGAGAAGGAAGTATTCTGGGAACTTGCTGATGATATTTCAATGACAGATATTCAGAACGGGCAGGATAAACGGAGTGTTATCAAGAGGTTCTTCAGAATAAAGCAAAAAATAAATTGACGAACTGACAGCAGAGGAAATACATGAGTAACCGGGAACAAATGCATCCTCCATTACCAGCACTAAAACCGGGTGGCAGGGGGTGGTCAATGGTACGTCGATCACCTTCTGACTGACCCCTTTGAGAACAACACTATTCGCGCATTCATTTCAGAACAACAGGAAATCCCTATAAAATCCTGAACACTATTCAATCCCTTCTTTTTATTTTTTATATTCGCGAATCTGGTGGCGAATCTCAAAGAGTCGTGGAGGTAGTGTATCCCATGATCTCCGGGACAGGGGTTGTGGTGATCAAAACCCCCTGGCAATGATTTCCATAAGGATTCCTTTGGGGAAGGCATCATAACTTCCACCAGGATTATACTGTTTACATGAAATACATTAGTGGCTTTGCGTAACAGGTGGAGCAGACCTTTTTTTTTGTCATACTCTGAATCAATGATAAAATCCCAGGAAACTGAATGCGAAGAACAGAAAAAAAGATGGGAAGAGGAGGATGAAATCAAAAAAATTAATAAAATCAGAAAATGGTCCAATATTTAAAAAATTGGTGAAGCTTACTGCAAAAAAGAATTCATGCATGAATACCGATGATGTGTATAAGAAAACGATCCATGTTCCCGTCATTATCGAAACCGATGAGGATTTGAGTCTTCATCGTATCCTGCCCACAGTTCAAAGGCTTGCCACACATTCGGTAAAACTATTGATGAGGCACTTGCCCGTATAAAGGAAGTTATCGAGATTTGTCTGGAAGATTCGCAGCCCGAACATCTCAACACGTTCGTGGGGTTCCGCGAGGTTGAGATCGTCCAGGGTGCATGATGTTTCCGGTTATCCGGTGAAATACCTATCGCTTTTCAAGAGTCACCCGGTTTTGTCTTCATCCGCCAGAAAGGGTCTCATGCACTGAGCGAATCGGGTTCAACGACAACCTTTATGTTAACCGGAGTCTATTATTGTACAACTGTATAAGTTTGTACTGTTGTGCAAGTTATAAAGAAAATTTGAGAGGAGAAGACATGGCTCAGGCAAAAGGCGAACAGGTGGAAATTGCAAACAAGAGGGTGGCGCTCACCCCAAGTACGTAGGCAGCACTCTCGAATATAAAACCCCCGGGAAAATCCCTTGGCGATACCGTAGCTGATCTCATCACCGAGCATCAGAAGCGGGCGCTGGAACGGGACCTCGACGAGATCGACGCGAACGGTAACTTCATCCCGTGGAAAGAGGCTAAGAAGGAACTCGGGCTCTGAACGGAGGTAATGTGAAGATCAGCATCGAAGACCGTGTAAAAGAGTTCATCCGGGAACTCCCCGAAAAAGATCGCCGGGTGATCGGTGAACATATCGAGCGGCTGTCTGATCATCCGGGTGCGACGGGGAATATCAGGAAACTCCCTACCCGCAAACCCCGTTGGCGTATGCACATATCGATGAAATATACCCTGTTTTACTACGCCGATTCCGATACGGTATGGATTGACAAAATCATGACCATTGAACAGGCTCACAGGAAGTACGGGTATTATTGATCCGTGCCATGACAAGTTCCCGGGTGGGGGTGTGACCGGTTCGGATGGGGGATATCATAAGAAAGATATCAATGATAAAAATCCTGCATTGTCAATGCATTAATAACAAGTACACACCAACCACACAATACAGGAACTCTATGGACGCACTTGCACTCCTGCGGCAGCACGAGCCGGAACTGAAGAAACAGTTCGGCGTGGCGAGAATTGGCATCTTCGGCTCATTCGCACGCGGAGAGGAACGGGCGGACAGCGACGTGGATGTCCTCGTCACCTTCCAGAAGGGCAAGAAGACGTTTGATAATTTTATGGGAACCAGATTCTACCTGGAAGACCTCTTCAGGAGGAAAGTTGATCTGGTGACGGATGACGCGCTCAAGCCCCTTATCCGCGATCCAATTCTTCGGGACGTTGTCTATGCCTAGGTCCCAGCTCCTCTATCTCAACGATATATCGGAGTCGGCAGGAAATATCCGGTCATATGTCGGTGACCTGACATTCAGGGAGTTCAAAAACGATCGTATGAGGGTCGATGCGGTTGTGCGCAATTTTGAAGTCATCGGAGAAGCAGTCAAGAACCTGAGCGATGACATAAAGACACAATTCCCGGCAACTGACTGGAAAGCCGTTGCCGGGTTCCGCGATACGTTGATCCACGGGTATTTCGGGGTTGACGTGGAGATCCTCTGGGATATCATTGTGCACAAGATCCCGGTGTTACAGGACGAAATAGCCTCAATTATTGCACATGAGAAAACTAACAACAGATAAATAGTAACCGGACTCGTTTTTCCTGGCAATTTTAAAAACGGCAGGGAATTTCCTGCGGTTTTATTCGTGCCCGTTTTCCGTCCCAGTGTGACAGTGCAGCTGCAAAGCAACAATCTCATTGGCCTGAATTTTGTTCCACATGGAACATAATTGGCCAATCTACTATGAACATGACAGTCTACAAAACGCAGACGCCCGGTTATGTTCACTCATCCTCGCTTTCGCTCCGGTTCGCTTAACATCACCCCGCTATTTTTTTACGGTTTCCTGTTGGAATGATGACGCACTCCTTTGCTTTTTTCATCAGATATTCGCGATGTTTGAAGAGCTCGGTCTCTATGTAATCGGGAGCGTAAAACAAAAAATGATTATTGAGAATAATTTTCCGGGATGTGGATTCCTTTAAGAGACCTGCCATTATTCTGTTTGTATCAATAACCAGTTTCATCGTTCACGCCCGGAAGTACTAAAATGCCATGACAAATAAAAAAATCAGAATGAATCCGGTTTTTTGCCGGTACTCCGTGCTGCTTTACTCTTGTAATGCTGCTGGACACCCGATTTGATTTTCTTATCGAGTTCCATGATATCGTTTTCCGTAAGCTCGCTCTGTGCAGTCATCGAATTGAGGAGTGTAACTTTTTTCGCATAATCTTCAATTGCCCGCCGTGCTATCTCACTCCAGCGGACTTCCTTGTGAGTCTTTACAATTTTATAGATATCTTCGGGTAGCGAAAGAGTCATGTTGGGCATTGAACCACCACACATACATATGTGTTTTCACATATTTAATGTGCACTATTACAGATAGCAGGGAGCAGGAGGAGTGAGATCTCAAATCATTAAATAAGCTCTATAATGGCTCCGATTACCTCCTCAATTCTCATCTGCTCTATGAAAAACCCCGTATTATCCTCCTTTTCCGTTCCTGTGGAGAATATGCCCATTAATCACTCCGTTTGCCAAAATACGGCTGATTTATATCTTACCTAGTGGCCAATACAGCCCCTTAAATCGACCTCCGTTTTGCCACATATTTTATCCCGTCCGGACCCAGAAACCCTGCCAGAACAATAATATGAAGATCATTTTTTCCAACAATGGTCTTAAAAAAGCAATCGACAGGAAAAAGTTAATCCAGACAATCGAATTTATTATTGTACAACTGTATAAGTTTGTATTGTTGTGCAAGTTATAAAGAAAATTTGAGAGGAGAAGACATGGCTCAGGCAAAAGGCGAACAGGTGGAAATTGCAAACAAGAGGGTGGCGCTCACCCCAAGTACGTGGGCAGCACTCTCGAATATAAAACCCCCGGGAAAATCCCTTGGCGATACCGTAGCTGATCTCATCACCGAGCATCAGAAGCGGGCGCTGGAACGGGAACTCGACGAGATCGACGCGAACGGTAACTTCATGCCGTGGAAAGAGGCTAAGAAGGAACTCGGGCTCTGAACGGAGGTAATGTGAAGATCAACATCGAAGACCGTGTAAAAGAGTTCATCCGGGAACTCGCCGGGAAAGATCGCCGGGTGATCGGTGAACATATCGAGCGGCTGTCTGATCATCCGGGTGCGACGGGGAATATCAGGAAACTCCCAACCCGCAAACCCCGTTGGCGTATGCACATATCGATGAAATATACCCTGTTTTACTACGTCGATTCCGACACGGTATGGATTGACAAAATCATGACCATTGAACAGGCTCACAAGAAGTACGGGAAGATCTAAGTAAGGCGCGAGATATTTTTTTAATCCGATTTTGCGGGAAGTGCATGATACAAGGTGCTGACCTGGCGCTGCAATTCCCGGATTGTGAGAACATTGTCCTCCCTTTCCATGTGCCAGTCCTGCATTAGGGAAGCCATCCTGATATAGCCCAGTTGCCCTGATGAGCACCACATCGGGCTGCGAAAGTAACGAAACGCTCTCAAGCGGCGAGTCCGAGCTCCGCGTGCGTCGTGCGAACGAGTCACCGAACGTTCAGCATGAGTACGATCAACAGTGACGAACACGATGCGGAGCATGGTGTGAGGATGGGGCCGGAGCAGCAAGCCCTGCAGCGAGCCTGCGAGCAAAAGGGGTGCGTCATCGTCTGCTCAATCAACCGCGAGAAATAGCAAGGTGATGTGAAGCGAACCGGAGCGAAGTGAGCGCAAGCGAACGGAAGCGAGGATGAGTGAACATGACCGGGCGTCTGTACTTACCGGACAAGCAGCAGGAGATAGCCGGAATTCACTGTTTCCGTGAGGTTTTTTTGCCCTTACGCACTACAACGGAGTCATGTGGTGCATTGTAAAACATGCTTGAAGCCGGCCCTTCTCTCAGGACCTTCTGGTTATATGCCTCGATATACTTATGAATTGCCTTTGAATCGGTGACATCGATACCGTCAGAGCGGGCTGCCATCACAAACCTTTTTGCCATTCCCCAGCAGTCAGGATTGGATGACTGCTCCATAATGCGCTCGTGCAGGCTTTTAACCTCGCGAGCCATGGCGGCAGCATTTTTCTGAAGATGTTGTTCTTCGAGGTATGCAAAGAACGCTGACAGCACCGGGACAATGCACTGGAAAAAATCAATGCCTTCGGATATCTTCTCCGGAAAGAAGCGAACACAGCATTCTTTCATCCCATCCGCATCCCATTCCTGCGGGGTAAGTTCAAGATAATTGAACATCATATCGGTAAAGAACCCGGCAATGCTTTCAGACTGCAATCGTTCGTCTTCGCTCAAATTCCAGAAATGGGAACTGGCACAAAAGCCTTCACCCCACTCGAGAATAACCAGATCGAGACACTCATTGAGTGCGGTTTCCGGGGATTGTTTTGATGGATTTGCCCGCCCTTTTCGTTGTTTCATTATCAGCTCTCCAATGGCTTATCCTGTTGCGATCTGATGCGCCACCAGAACAGATATCCTCATTTTTCCTTCACCAGCCGGGTCTGGATGTCCGATGCAGGGGATACAGGGGCAATCTTTGTCAGCAGGGCCTCGTGAGCCTGCTTCCATGCCATTCGTGCCTGCCGGTTTTTTGGCTCCTGTTTGATTACCGCATCAAACACACGGATTGCCTGATTATACTTACCGAGCTTCATGAAAGCAATCCCTTTGTTGTAGAGCGCTTCGGTAAAGCCCGGGTCAATGTCTGCGGCCTGAGCAAAGCAGTTGACAGCATCGACGTATTTCCCCTGCTTGTAATGGATGAGACCTTTGTTATACCAGATATTGGGGTTATTGGAATCTATCCTGATGACTGAATTCATCACCTGAATTGCCTCATCGAATCTGCCCTGTTCGGCAAGTTCAATTGCGCTGTCACAGAGTATCCGGACATCCGGCATATATTTTCTTATTGCGATTTGTGACGATGAACGTTATGGGAAAAAAGATGCCGGTAAACCGGAGCGTCAGCAAGAAGAGTGGACTTGATCGGACATCTGCATACCACCGGCATGTTATTATCGGGCATATCAACAATCAGTAATAACTGGGTAAAAAAATGGGCGTTTTTCGTTATGCAGATAAATATGCTGCTCTGACAAAAGAACAGCGGGAACAGTACATGACCGGGAAAAGCGAAGAGCACCACTTCGACCTGGTGGCCAAAAAAATTGTAAAGCAACAGAAGCGAACATCATGTCCCGGTGCTCGGCTAAGGCTTACTATTTTTTGTTCAAATCCTGTTGATACCCGGGTTCCTGGATTAACTTTATCTCTTTTTTCAATCTTAGTGTGTGGTTACCGTGAAAAAAAACATTTGTCGGCATTTATATTCGCGTTCTGTTGGATTTAGTAAGGCGGAATTATATAACACGAAATTATTCATTATGAGCTTTTGGATGTATTTTTATTATTATTTTTCTTAAAAAACATTAAAAAAGTCCCAGATTTAAATAAAAAGTTATATAAAGTATAAGATTATTATATGGAAGTATCGTTCATTTGAAATTGATCGTATGGGGAGTGTGGATTCCATGATAAGCCCGCGTGAGAGATATGAGAAAGAAGTATTCTGGGAACTTGCTGATGATATTTCAAGGACAGATATTCAGAACGGGCAGGGTAAACGGAGTATTTTCCAGAGGTTCTTCAGAATAAAGCAAAAAACAAATTGACGGACTGACAGCTGAGGAAATACATGAGTAACCGGGAACAAATGCATCCTCCATTACCAGCACTAAATCCGGGTGGCAGGGGGTGGTCAATGGTACGTCGATCACCTTCTGACTGACCCCTTTGAGAACAACACTATTCGCGCATTCATTTCAGAACAACAGGGAGTCCATATAATATCCCAAAACTATTCAATCCCTTTTTTTTATTTTTTTATATTCGCGTTCTGGTGGCGAATCTCAAAGTTCGTGGAGGTAGTGTATCCCATGATCTCCGGGACAGGGGTTGTGGTGGTCAAACGCCCTGGCAATGATTTCCACAGGGATTCCTTTGGGAAAGGCATCCTAACTTCCACCAAGATTATACTGTTTCCATGAAATACGTTGGTGGCTTTGCGTAACAGGTGGAGCAGACCTTCTTTTTTTTGTTATACTCTGAATCACTGATAAAATCCCAAGAAACTGAATGCGAGGAACAGAATTCGAACCGGCAACCCCGTACGGGAATAGGCCCTAAACCTAAACCAATCCTTTGACCGGGCAATGCGGTAAAGCCCCAACCTTTTCTTATTACGTCGTAATACAGGCGTTCATATTCGCGTTCTATTTTTCCCTTTTGTGCATCTCCAATTTTCTTGCGGGTTTCTTCAGATTTATTCTCCAGAAAACCATCAGTTCATTCGGCACCCACTGATTCTCTCTTAATTGCTCTCCGGTTTCTGCCGTATTGTATTGTTCCTGGACCATGAATAACAGTATTCCCGACGAAGTATAATATTCGTTGTTTAGGATACAACAGAAACATCATAAAAATTTTTCAAAACCTAATCCTCAATTGATTTAATTTGAGATTTGCGTACATGGTTCAAAAATCTAATTTCTATAAATAGATATATTTATATACCAAAAATTGTAATCAATCAGTGTAACATTGTCTTGTCCGAATAGGACATGAGTGTAAGGTGTTTGAAACTATGGTTACAAGAAAGAATGATGAGGCAGTATCACCCGTTATCGGTGTGATCCTGATGGTCGCCATAACGGTGATCCTCGCAGCAGTCATCGCTGCGTTTGTGTTCGGTATGTCAGGGAATATTGCTAAGACCAAAATTGTTGCTGTCACAGCTCAGCAGCCGAACGGGAACCTTATTACTGTTACCTATCAGGGCGGTCAGGATTCTGGTTCTTTTGTAAGTGGAAATGTGACTGTTACAATGGATCCCGCTGCCAAACAATCTGATGGAACAACGGCTTGTGCAGGTGCAGCAACTGTTGCATTATCACCAACTACTGGAGCACTGACAAATACGGTTGGAGATTCGGTCACAGCAACTACAACTCTTGGTTGTTTCTCCGGCAAAGATCACATTGTTGCCACGGGTAAGTTTGGGGATGGGACTAGTCAGGTTCTTCTCGATACCTACATCTAAATCCAACTTTTTTTTGGTTATTTTTCTAGTATAATCGCTAAATTCTTGTTTAGTGTTAATTCTCTTTAATCTTTAAGTTTTTTCGTTAGAATCCTAATTAAATAATATTAAAAATTAAAAAAAAAAGGAAAATTTGATATACAAATAAATATCCAACTTGGATAAAGTAAAGGTGCTTACAACATTATGATATCAAATCAGAATGAAGATGCAGTATCGCCTGTTATGGGAACAATCTTAATGGTCGCCATTACGGTAATTCTCGCAGCAGTTATTGCAATGTACGTATTTGGGGCTCCAGCAAATGTTACGAAAACCAAGGTAGTTGTCGTGACTGCTCAACTGGAAAATTCTGGAGAGATTGCACTTATGTACCAAGGGGGGCAGGATGACGAAACTTTGGTCTATATTACTGTTAACGCACCTGATGCGAATAAATACATTTCATCAAGTGCGTCAGATGGATTAACTTTGTGTCCATCATCTGATTGTGGTTCTATTGTTCACAAGAAACCTATTATTGGCGAAGTAATGAAATTACCCCCTTCGGGAATCCCAGCCGGTCAAAATCATATTGCGGTAATGGGTACATTCGGCGGCGGAGAGAGTCAGGTAATCTTAGATACAACAGTATAATCCCTTCCTTTTTTTGATTTTCGCTAGGATACTTGGGATTTGAACATTAAAAGTCAATGAATAGAATAAAATGTGTTTAGAAAATCATGCTCGCTCCAAAAAATAATGATGATGCATTATCACCCGTCATCGGTACGATTCTCATGGTCATGACTGCCGTGATGCTTGGAGGAATCATCGGTATATATGCGTTTGGGATGTCCGAGAACGTCCAGCATATACGGATGGTTGCAACAAGTGTGGTACAATCAGGTCCTGATATCCTGGTCACGTACCAGGGGGGGAATGCTCAACCTGCCCTCTACTCGCTCACTATTATTGCCCACGAGGGGATTCCCGTTTATACGGTGAATTCGCAAGGAGCATTGGCCACGACTGGTACTCCTGCAACACCGGATGTCGGCTCTGTCATGGTGTTATCCGGAGCTGCTACAAATGGGCGGGATCACGTGGTGGTCATCGGCCAATTTGTTGATGGCAGCAGGCAGATAATATCAGATGTGTACGTCTAACCTTCGCTTCTTTTTTTTAAAGAACCTCTTCCAACAATTTTTCAATGGACTCATTGACTAACCCAATATTCCAAAAAATCTCCATCCCCGCACATCCAGGGACTAAAGGCAATGACAGCCCTGCAACTATCACACCCTTCCGGTACCCTATCATAAAATTGGATGACCTTAAACACCGTATCATGTAGGATCAAATCTTCCTTAAAATCGTTATCTCCCGAAAATACCCTTTTTACCAGTATTTTCTATCTATGCGGACACAATTTCGCATCCAGCACGAAAATGAGATCATCCGATTGCCAAGCGGAACTGGAAACGGGTCTGGAAAAGATCATCTTTCAAAAGAGGCCCGAAAACCGCCCGGATCCTGCAATTGTCAAGTGTATATCGGTGCATGCTCCCGAATGGTCAATACAGGTGTTCTATTGACAACCAGTATTTAGGGTTGATTAACCCCGAGTTTTGCCTCCCAATAGGTGCCAAAAGCGGCCATTTTCAGCTCCAGTTTAATCCCGGATAGTCAAACAGGCTGGAATTCGGGGTTTTCCTCGAACAATCGTGTACATCTTTCACGAATTAGTGCCGGAAAGCCTCCCGGAACGGGAAAACGGGGGCTGAATTGGGGAGATCGGGGTGTATTTTTTTGATGGGATATTCCAGGCTTCAGATGGATATGTTGAATTTCCCGGTCAACATGCTCAAGGTCATTCAGGAAACGATCCGCCTCCCAAATAGGAATATACAGGCCGGTTTTTCTTCTGGTAAAATCATCCGTTTTGAATTCGGGGCGTGTATACCAGCAATCCGGAGTAATGGGATCAAAACTGCCCGAATAAAACCGGTCGACTGGCACTGCCGGAAAATAAGAAAACCCCAAATTGAGCCCATATCCACATTCCGGGCGATATTTGTGAAAGGGGGAAGTATCAGGTCCAATCGGGGGATCGTTGTATCTGGCCATCAGGGGAAGTAGTACAGGGTCTCTGGTAACTGCCGGCTCATCGAAACGCATGAGTCAATGCACTGATTTTTCCTATGATGATCTCTCTCGTTTCATCGATGCATGGAACGTCGCTCCCGTGCAGGATTAAATCCCTATTAAAACCGCTATTTTCCGGAAATACCCTTCTTGACCAGTATTTTCTCTCGGTGTGGATACAACTTCCCTTCCAGCCTGGAAATGAGAACGCCCGATTGCCAATCGGGGCCCGGAGCGGGCCTGGAAAAAATCATCTTTCAAAACAGGTCCGAAAATCGCCCGGATCCTGCAATTGTCAAGGTATTATCGGTGCATGCCCACAAATGGTCAATACACGTGTTCTATTGGCAAACCAGGAGTCTGGTCCGATAAACTCAGAGATCTGCCTTCCAAAAGCGTACATTAGCGTATATTTTCTGGCGATAATCTGCCGTATTTTGACGTTAAAGGCTCAAATAGGGCTCTGTTTAAAAAAGTGTGTAAAAATGCATGGTTTTTTGCACCAAATTCGAAAAAAAGATCCGTTTTCATGACAGTCATGGAAAAGGCTACCGTCGGAGAATCAGTTCCCGTTAGTTCAAAAAAGATACTCCGGTTCTCATGTTATTTTACTGCCCTATTCCCGGTTATCCTCTTCACAAACCTGATCTGTGCCAGACCCGTTTTGCGGTCGGTGACTACTACAACAAATAATGGAGTAATTGATACCCCGGAGAGGTATGAAAATTACCTTTTTCATCCGCTGCGGAAAGGTTCCCATACAAAGATTATTGGAGAACAATTATTGATATACTATAGACGAAAAAACAGAATCTGGTGATGCAATGATGAATATCTCAAAAATTCGTTACACGGTGCTTATGGATAAAAATGAAGACGGAGGATATACCGTTACTGTGCCATCACTTCCGGGATGTATTTCGCAAGGATCAACGTGGGATGAAGCATTAGAAAATATTGAGGAAGCCATCACGGGATTTATCGAAACGCTCACGCTTCTTAAAAAACCGGTACCGGTAGAAGTTGCGGTCCAGTTGAAAGATCCGGTTTCAGTATGAAACTTCCACGGATCTCTGGTCAGAAAATCCTCAATGCATCAGGTAAGGCGGATTTAAAGAAGTTCATATTCGTGGCAGCCATCACTATCTCTATCACGCTATAAAGGATCGAATCGTTACTGTTCCTGTCCATACACAAAAAATAATCGCCCCAAAAACATTGAAATCAATTCTTGAACAGGCAGATATTTCTGTTGATGATTTCATCAGGTTCCTTTGATCTGGCAT
>Ga0315281_10009357_pt1 | contig 13599 bp, 11 predicted proteins | sample YL17G07_0_MG_FD_204540 | JGI IMG/M metagenome (GOLD analysis project Ga0315281, IMG submission 204540) | Sediment microbial communities from Yellowstone Lake, YNP, Wyoming, USA - YL17G07_0 | ecosystem: Environmental > Aquatic > Freshwater > Lake > Sediment | place: USA: Wyoming | collected...
AAGCGCACCCGGCCCGCCCGCCCCCACTGGGCATTCCAGTACCCGGCGGAAGTCATGGCCTTCATGCGGCCCGGGCCTCCACCGCGCGGAAGTGCGCCCAGAGCAGGACCGTGACGATCGCGTACGCGACGCCCGAGGACGCCGCGATCCCGGCCAGCCCCCAGACCGGGATCCAGGCGATGTTGAGGATGACATGCACGGTCGTCTGGACGACCGCGAGCGCGGCCAGGAGATCCGTCCGCCGCCGCGCCATGTAGTAGCGGGTGAAGGCCAACCCGGCCAGGAACGGCGCCAGCCCGAGGCAGTAGACGCCGAACACGCGGGACGTGTTCGCGACGGCGGCCGCGGGAAACGCCCCATGGGCGAACGCCAGCCCGATGAGCGGCTCGCGCAGGAACCAGCCGAGCGCTCCCGCAACTGCGGCCGCGAGCCCCACTGCGGCGACGGTCCGGACGACCTGGCCGCGCACCTTGCCCGCGGCGGGGGTCTCGAGCGTGTTCGACCAGTGCGAAAGGACCACGTTCAGAAATCCGAAGACGAGTACGGCGACCGGCACGGCGTAGGCCTTCTCCGCGTAGTCGAGGACCGAGATCGCCCCGACTCCCAGCGCCGAGGCCATCGCGCGATCCACGATGAAGTTCACGGTCAGGATCCCGAGCCCGAGCACGAGCCACCCTCCCGCCTGGAGCGCCCGGCGCACGGCGGGATCGAGAAGGCGGCCCCGGGGGATCTCGAGGAGGCCCAGCCTCCGGGCCTGCACCGCGAGGCAGGCCGCCCGGAGCGCCTCCCCCACGACGAGGCCGACGACGACCGCGCGCACGTCCCCGGTTGCCCGGCCAAGCCACGCCGCGCCGATCACGCAAGCGGCCCGCACGACGGGCGAGGCCGCGGCAAGCGCGTACCGGTGCGCGGAGTTGAGGACGGCGACCAGGACGCTCGTCGCCCCCCAGACCGCGATGACGGGAAGGCCCAGGGCGAAGAGACGGGCCGCGAGCCGGGCACCCTCGGGGTCCATGCGCGTGAGCCGCGGCAGGCCCCAGGCGGCCGCCAGACCCGCGACGGCGGCGGCAACCGCCAGCCCCAGCAGGACGACGACGAACAGGCGCCCGGCGAACCGGGCCCCGCCCCTGGCCGACCCGGCGCGCGCACCCACGGCGAACGGGACGATGGCGGCCTCGAGCCCCGACGCGAAGACGTTCGCGACCGCGACGAGAAGCCCGAAGGAGAAGAAGAGCGCGTCCGTGTCCCGCGACACTCCGTACCACGCCGCGAGGCAGAACGGGACGAGCATGCCGCCCACGCGGCCCGCCGCGCCCCAGAACGTCGCGACCGCCGTCTCCCGGACGAACGCGCGCGCGCCGAGCTCCCGCGGGGCCGAGGAAATCTTCATCGAGTCAGTATCGCAGATCATTGGCGGACGGCGTGCCGCACCGGACCGTGTTCCCGCGGCCACAACGTTAGCGGAGCTTCGCCTCCACGGTCATTCCCACCAGCGGCCGCAGGCCGCGATTGCGGCGGCTTTCCCCAAGCCCGGGCACGGCAGGCCCGCCGCCTCGAGGTCGGCGTCCACCATGATGTGGACGAGGTCGCGGAACGCGATCCGGGGCCGCCAGCGAAGTATGCGCTTCGCTTTGCGGGCGTCAGCCCGCAAGTCGTGGACCTCGAGGGGGCGCAGGTGGATCCGGTCCGTCCGGACGTAGTCCTTCCAGTCGAGCCCGACGTAGGCGAAGGCCTCGGCCGCGAACTCGCGCACGGAGTGCGTTTCGCCGGTGCCGATCACGAAGTCGCCCGCTGACCGGTGCTGGACGACCCGCCAGATCCCTTCCACGTATTCCGGCGCGTACCCCCAGTCCCGGCGGGCGTCGAGGTTGCCCAGGTGCAGGTGGTGCTGGACGCCCTTGACGATTGCCGCGACCGCGAGCGTGATCTTGCGGGTCACGAAAGTCTCGCCGCGCCGGGGCGATTCGTGGTTGAACAGGATGCCGTTGCTCGCGAACATCCCGTAGGCCTCGCGGTAGATCCTGGTGATCCAGTAGGCGTGGACCTTGGCCGCGCCGTACGGGCTCGCGGGGTGGAACGGGGTGTCCTCGTTCTGGGGCGGCTTGGCCGCGCCGAACATCTCGCTGGACGAGGCCTGGTAGAACCGGGCCTTGATCCCGCTGCGCCGCACCGCCTCGAGCACGCGGGTGGTCGCGACACCCGTCACGTCGCCGGTGTAGGCCGGGATCTCGAAGGACACCTTGACGTGCGACTGGGCCCCGAGGTGGTAGATCTCCTGCGGCTCGAGGTTGTAGACCAGGTTCGTGAGCTGGCCGTCCTCGGCGAGGTCGCTGAAGTGCAGGGTCAGGTTCTTGCCGGACTCCTGCTGGTCCAGCCGGCTCCGGTTCAGCCGCGAAGTGTTGAAGGTCGAGGACCGGCGGATGATGCCATGGACGTCGTAGCCCTTGCCAAGGAGGATGTCCGCGAGATACGAACCGTCCTGCCCCGTTATACCCGTGATCAGCGCGCGTCTTCTCGCCATGATCGTCCATTATCTCCCACAGCCCGTCCCCCTGCACGGGGAACGGCCGTTTCAGGCTCCGCCTGCCTCCCGCACCAGCCCGCGCTGGTATTCGAGGACCGCGGCCACGGTATCCTCCACCGGGATGCGCGGCGCGAACCCGGTCAGCGACGCCAGCAGGCCAGGATCGCCGACCAGGACGTCGGCCTGCGAAGCGGGAACCCGCCCGGCGTCGGTCGCGAACGAAACCGGAACCCGGGCCAGGCTCCGCACGAGGTCCGCGACCGTGCGCAGGCGCACGGTCCGGCCCGAACAGACGTTGACCGGCTTCCCCTCGGCCGCAGGGGTCTGGGCGAGCGCCGCGTACGCGCGGACCATGTCGCGCACGTCGAGGTAGTCGCGCTCGACGTCCAGCGATCCGACCGGCACCGGCAGGCCCCGGTCCGCCCCCGCCTCCCGCCGCGCCACCTCGCGGCAGACGTGCGGGAGGAAGAAGTCCGGGGATTGCCTCGGGCCCGCGGCGTTGAAGGACCTGGTCACGAAGACGCGCAGCCCGAACCCGTCCCGGTACTGCCAGCCGTACAGCTCCTGCGCCGCCTTGGCCGCGCCGTAGGACGAGATCGGCCGCATCGAGCGCGTCTCCCGGATCGGAAGGTCCGCGGCCGCCACCCGGCCGTAGACGGCGGCGGAGCCGGTTATGAAGAGCTCCGGCCGGGGATCGAGCCGCCTCACCGCCTCGCAGAGGACCACGGTAGCCTCGATCGTGGCCCCGACGGCGCGCGCGGGATCGGCCGCGGCTCGCGTGGACGCCGCCTCGGCCGCAAGGTGGAATACCATGTCGGGCCGGAACTCCTCCAGCGCGGCCCCGATGTCCGCGGAACGCCGCAAGTCCCCGGTCCGGAGCTTCACCGGGAGCGCGGGAGTGCCCGGGGGCCACGCGGGCCGGATGTCGAATCCGGAGACCTCCCAGCCCGCGGCGAGCAGGTGCTCGGCGAGGTGGCTTCCGACGAACCCGGTCGCCCCCGTGATCAGCGCGCGCCGTGCCACGGCCTTCCATTGTCGCCCAGCAGTCCGAGCTCCTGCAGGACCGCGAGCAGGACGAACCGCGGGTTGTGAACGAGGTAGCGGCCCCAAAGCCGCCGGGGTTCAGTGACCAGCCGGAAGACCCACTCGAGCCCGAACCGCATCATCCACCGCGGCGCCTGCGGCTTCGTTCCCGCGAGGAAGTCGAACGCGGCGCCGACGCCCGCGAGCACTGGCGCGCGAAGCGCGGCCCGGTTCCGCCGCATCCAGAGCTCCTGCTTGGGCGCGCCGAGACCGACGAAGACGATGTCGGGGCGGGCGCGGTTGATGCGGGACACGTCTTCACGCTCGGCGGCCCGGTCCGGCCGCACCCGGTACGGCGGGGCGAGCGTCCCCGCCATCGTGAGCCCCCGGAACCGGCGGGGCAGGCGGCGGGCCAGTTCCCGCAGAGTATCGGGCCGGCCGCCATAGAGGAAGACGCGCAGCCGCCGCCCCGCCGCGCGTGCCAGCATCGCGGCGGTGAAGTCCGGGCCGTAGACGCGCTCCTGCCCTTTGTGGCCGCGCCACCGCAGGAACCAGACGAGCGGCATCCCGTCGGGCAGGACCGCCGTCGCCGCCCGCAGGGCGGCCCGGACCGCCGGGTCGCGACGGGACTCCATGACCACGTGGACGTTGGTGAAACACAATGTGCCGTGCCGCCGTTCCCGTACCAGCCCCTCGGCGAGGTCCAGCGTCCCGCGCATGGAGAGCGGGCGCACGGGAACGCCGAGCAGCCATTCCGCCGGGGCCGCGGCGCGGGCCGTCATGCCACCCTCCGCACGGCACGGACAGCCCGAAGTACCTCGCGGGCGTCCACGAGCCGGGCCGGCGCGTTCGCGGGCGCAACCGGCCTCTTCCCGGTGTAGACCGTGAACAGCGGGAGGGAGTAGAGCCGGGGAGCCACTACCGCCCGGCGCGCCGCCAGCGGCCCGTAAAGCGCGGGCGTCTCCGCGAAGAAGAGGCCGACGACGGGGACCCCGGTCAGCGCCGCGAGGTGCATGGGCCCGCTGTCAATCGTGATGAGAGCGCGCGCGAGGGCGAAAAGCGTGGCGAGCTCCTCGAGGCTCGTCTCGCCCGCCCAGTTCAGGACCCGACCGCGCCAGCGCGCGGGCACCCGGCGGCGGACGGCCTCGGTGTCCGCGCGCTCCCCCGCCGACCCCGTCAGCACGACGCCCGCCCCGCGGCCGTAGAGGGCGAAGAGCCCCGCGATCAGCTCGCCCCATCTCGCCTCCGGCCAGCGCTTGAGGTGAGGCGCGGTGTCCGCGCTCGTGTTCGGGTTCACCACAAGAAGCGGACCGTGGCCGAGTCCCGCCGCCCGGAGCCTCAATCGCATCGCCTCGCGGTCGCCTCTATCCGGGTTCAGGGCCGGCATCGGATGCCGCTTCACGAAGGCGTCAAAGCCCAGGTAGTACTGGTCGCGCGTCGCCAGCAGGTACGCGAGGGAAAGGAAGATGTCCTTCACGTGCCAGTAGTGGTTGTAGTAGCCGCGGACGTCGAGGAGCGCCCGCCGCCACGGCTCGAGCGTGAGGTCGTACCCGGCCAGCGTCCGGGCACCCGAGAGCGCGGCCAACGCGACCGAGTACTTGGAGAAGAACTCGAGGTCCACGGCCAGGTCCGGGCGCGGCCGGCGGAGCCGCCAGACCGCCCGGAGCGTATCCAGGATGAACGCCGCGAGGTTCGCGCGCCGGACGGTCAGCACCTCGTCGGCCAGCCCGAGGAGATCCACGACCTCGCGGTTCTCGGCGAAGGTCACGAACGAGACCCGGGCGCCCGGATGCGCTCTACGCAGGGCGGCGACCGCGGGGGCCGCGAGGACTACGCTCCCCGACCCCAGCATCTTGATCACGACGATACGGCGGGCCCGCCGCACCGGGCCACCCCGCAGGGGCGTGCCCAGCCAGCGCAGGAAGGCGAGCAGGTAGCAGAGCGGAATTCCCGCGTACCAGTCGATCGCGCGCATGGTCCCGACTTTCACGGCGCCCCCGAACGCGCGACGATGAGCACCTGCTCGGCGAAGAACGACGGCAGGAGCCCGAGCGTTATCCGGTGCAAAACCATGGCCTTCCACGACGGCGGCGGCCGAAACACGGTCCGCTCGACCGCGAACCCGGAGTCCGCCAGCATCGAGCGGGCCGTCGTCGCGGTGAAAAAGCGCAAATGGGTGCGGTCCAGGACTCCGGCGTCCCGGTAGCCGAAGTCGTCGCGCAGGATGAGCCGCGCCAGCACCGGCAGGTACTTCACGTTCGGCACGCTCGCGATCAGCCGGCCGCCGGGCTTGAGCACCGGCCGGATCCGGGCGAGGAGCCCCCACGGGTCGCGCACGTGCTCAAGCACGTCCGCCGCGACGACGGCGTCGAACGACTCCGCCGGGTACGGGAACGCGAACATGTCGAGGTCGGCGCACGCGACCTCATCGAGCCGGCCGCGGGCCTCGGCCGCGGCGCGCTCGTCGAGCTCGACCCCGGCCACCCGCGCCGCCGTCCCGCTCGCCTTGAGCGACGCGCCGAGGAGTCCGGCCCCGCACCCGAGCTCGAGCACGGCGAGCCCCGTCCCCTTGACGAGTGCCGCCACGTCACCGCGCGGATGATGAAAGTAGGTCTCCGGCTCGGCCATTACCCCCTCCCTCCGGCCGCGTCGGCCAGGGCCTCTGCCGTCAGCTCCGCCGCCCGGTCCCACGAGAACCGGCGCACCCGGCGGAAGCCCGCCCCGACCAGCCGCCGCCGCAGGGCCGGCCGCGCGATGACGGCGTCGAGGGCGCGCGCGAGGCCCCGGATGTCGCCCGGCCGGACGTTGAGAGCGGCGTTCCCGACGACCTCCGGGACGGACGCGGCAGTGGAGGCGACGACGGGGGTCCCGCACGCGAACGCCTCGAGCGGCGGAAGCCCGAAGCCCTCGTAGAACGAAGGGAACGCGAGCGCGGCCGCCCCCGCGTAGTGCCACCGGAGCTCCTCGCGCGTGATCTTCCCCGCGAACCGGACCCTGTCGCCCACGCCGACCCGCGCCGCCAACGACCGCAACCCGGCCTCATACCCGATGGTCCCGCGCCCCACGATCACGAGCCGGACATCCTTCGCGCGCATGGCCGCCAGCGCGCGAATGGCCCCCTCCGGGTTCTTGTGGGGCTTGAGATTGCTGACGAACAGGACATAGGGGCCCGTGAGCCCGTGCGCCCGGCGGAACGCGGCCAGCCGGGCCCGGTTCCGGACCGGCCGCATCGAGTCCTCGACCGCGAGCGGGACCACCCGGATCTTGCGCGCGGGAACGCCGAGCATGCGGACGAGGTCGCGGCGCGTGTTCTCGGAATCCGTCAGCACCACCCGCGCCCGCGCGCACGCGAGCGTGATCTGGATGCGCGCGTACGCGAGCGAGAGCCACCGGGGACGCGGGAGCTGGCCGGGGAACAAGAGATGTATGAGGTCGAAGACCATGACTGCGAGCGGGGCCGGCATCGCGAGCGGGGCGTTGTAGTGCGGCGAGAAGAAGATGTCGAGCCCGCGGCCGGCGGCCTTGAACGGCAGGACGACCTGCTCGGCGAGCGAGTAGATTCCCGCCCCTACCGGCACGGTCCGGAACCCCGGGATCCGGCCGCCGAACGCCGTGAACTCGGCGCCGGGCAGGTACTTGGGCAGGCGCGGAATCGCCTGGGCGACGTACGCACCGATGCCGGTCTTCCCGAGCATCCGAACGTCAACCCCGACGTGAAAGGAGCTAATACGCCTCTTGATGATGGAACAACTCCAGGCCGGTGCGGAAGATGATCCGGATGTCGAGCCACAGCGACCAGTTCTCGATGTAGTAGAGGTCGTACTTGATCCGCTCCTCGACGGGAGTGTTTCCGCGCAGGCCGTTGGCCTGCGACCAGCCCGTGAGGCCGGGCAGGGCCGCGTGCCGGTCCATGTACCGCGGCACGCGCCTGGCGAACCCGGCGATGAAATGCGGCCGCTCGGGCCGCGGCCCCACGAGGCTCATCTCCCCCTTGAGGATGTTCAAGAGCTGGGGCAGTTCGTCCAGGCTCGTGCGGCGCAGGAACGCGCCCGTCCGCGTCCGGCGGGGGTCGCCGGCTTTCGCCCAGACCGGGCCCGTGCGCTTCTCGGCATCCGCCCGCATCGACCGGAACTTGAGCATCCCGAAGGCCCTGCCGCCGAGGCCCACCCGTTCCTGCCGGTAGAGCGCGGGGCCGGGCGTGTCGAGCTTGACCACGAGCGCGATCAGGAGCAGGAGCGGCGAAAGGATGACGAGCGCGGGGACGGTGACGGCGAGATCGAGCGCGCGCTTGAGGAGACGGTTGCGCCACGACTCGAGCGGGGAAGGCTCGATCGACATGATCGGCATCCCGAACAGCTCCTCGAGCTCGAGCCGGCTCGTCAGGAACCCGAAGACGTCGGCGAGCATCTTGCACTCGACCCCCGCACGCCGGCATTGCGCCGCCCAGTCCATGACCGCCGCCCGCGAGACCGAGGGCCGCGGCGCGAGCAGGACCTCGTCCAAGCGCGTGCGCCTGACGATCGAGTCGAGCCGGGCCGCGCTCCCGAGGCGCGGGGTCAGTCCCGGCCGCGTCGCCCCGATGAACCCCGCGAGCCGGAACCCGTACCCCGGGTGCCGGGCGAGGCTCGCGGCCACGCCCCTAGCCTCGTCGCCGTCGCCCAGGATCGCGATCCGGACGACCCCGACTCCGCTCCGGCGCAGGGCGACCTGGACGCGCGTGAGTGCGCTGCGCACAACCCGGAGCAGGACGACGTTCTGAACCGCCATGAGCGCCAGGATCAGCCGCGAGTACGAGAATCCGCGGTACACGAACCCGAGGGCGAAGACGAGGCCCGTCGCCACCAGCGCGGAGGCCACGAGTGCGCCCGTATCCCCGCGGCCGACGACGAACGACCGGCGCCGGTACAGCCCGGCGTAGTTCATGACGATGAGCCACGCGGCGACCGCGTAGGGAAGCTTGGCCACGTAGGGGTCGATCGGAGGCGCGGGCGGCACGAACGCGAGCCACCCGGAGTCGAACCGGATCCACCACGCGAGGAAGAGCGACGCGACCAGGACGGAGATATCCGCGAGGAGCGTGAGTCCGAGAAAGACCCGGTGCAGGGTGTAGCTTTTCACGGCGCCGCGGTGCCCAAGTCCGCCGCGTGCCGCGCCGCGAGCGCGGCCTGCACCTCGCCGGCGAACTGCTCCCGGAACCGGTCCGGCGCGAACGCGAGCGCGTGGGCCCGCATCTCCTCCGGGTCGAACTTCATGCCATCGCATGCCGTGACCGCCCGCACGAGCGAGTCCACGGAGGCCTCGGGGAAGAAGACGCCGGTCACGTCCTCGCGCACGGTTTCGAGCGCACCGCCCGCCATGAACGCGACCACGGGCGTGCCGCAGGCCGAGGCCTCGAGCGGCGTGATCCCGAAGTCCTCCTCGCCCGGGAAGATGAACGACCGCGCCGCCCGGTAGTGGTCGCGGATATCCTCGTCGCTTCGCCACCCGAGGAACCGGACCGTCGGGCCGGCGAGCTGCTCGAGACGCCGGCGCTCCGGCCCCTCGCCGATGACGACCAGGGGCCTCCCCATCCGCGTGAAGGCCTCGACCGCAAGGTCCACCCTCTTGTACGACACGAGCGCCGAGACGACGAGGGAGAAGTCCGCCTTCGCCCCGCCCGGGGTGTAGAACCCCGTGTCCACGGGCGGGTAGACGACGCCGGCCTCGCGGCGGTAGTGCCGGGCGATCCGCTTCGCGACATGGTTCGAGATCCCGACGAACCGCCCGACGCGCTGGGCGGCGCTGGCGTCCCACGTCCGCAGCCGCGTCATCCGCCACCCGATCAGGGAACGCACCGGCCACGAATACCGCTCCGGCGGGAAGTAGCTGTGGAAGAGATCCCACGCGTAGCGCATCGGCGTCAGGCAGTAGCAGAAGTGCACGGCGTCCTGCGGCGCCATCGCCCCCAGCGCCACGCAGTGGCTGCAACTGATCACGAGGTCGTAGCCGGAGAGGTCGAACGACTCGATCGCGGCGGGGAACAACGGCAGGTACCAGCGGTAGTGGCGCCGCGCGAACGGGAGGCGCTGGATGAACGAGACCTTGACCGGGTGGGCCCGGATCACGGGCGAGATCCGCGCGGGCTCGTAGAGGAGCGTGTGGATCGCGGCGCCGGGGTAGAGCAGGCAGAGCTGTTCGAGGACTTTCTCCCCTCCCCGCATCCCGTTGAGCCAGTCGTGGACGAGCGCGACGCGCATTGGCGATATTCTACCGCCGCTTCGGCGGCAAGGTCCGGCGGAGGCATACCCGACATCCTTACAGCAGGACGAGACCCGCGAGCAGGAGCCCGGGCCCGAGTGTTGCGCCCGCAATGCATCCTGCACGGAACCAGCCGCGGCCGCGCTCGGGAAAGCCCGCGAAGGGTTTAGCGCCGCTCACGCGCCAGATCGCGATCTCGCGGTCGTAGACGCGTCCGAGAGCGGGCGCGACGGAGGCGGCCGGGCGCCAGTCCCGCGCCGCGAGCAGGTAGCGCACGCCCAGTCCCCGGAGCGAGTCGAGACGCCGCCGGTCCAGCGCGTCCAGCGTGATGAACATGGACATCCTCGGCGGCTTCGGCGCAGAGATCCCGTCGAACAGGAGCCGGTACTGGTCGCGGTCGATCAGCGTGTCCTCGAGCCGCACGTCCGGGAGCCGGAACGCGGCCGCCATGTCGGGAATGAGCACGGTCCCGACGCCGCAGATCCGCCAGCCCGGCTCCCGCGCGATCCGTTCCTGGAGCCAACCGATGTAGGGCGCGGGCCGAAGCGGATCGTGCGGCGCGGGGTGCGGACCCGGACGGAGCCAGACGAGCTCGGCCGCGACCGCGGCGACGAGAGCGAGGCGCGTCCACGGCACCGCGCGCGTAGAGCCTGTGGTAAGCCTCTCGATCGCGTACGCGGCCAGCATGGCCAGCGCCAGGAACAGCGGCGCCGTGTACTTCCCCCACCAGACCAGGCCCGCGACCGGCAGGGATCCGACAAGCCCGGAGCCCGGCGCGCCGAAGATCTTGGCCAGTTCCAGCAGCGCGGCGACCGCGAGGATCCGGAACGCGATCGCGGTCATCCGGCCGGCGGCCGACCGGGGTGCCGCACCCCACGCGAGCCACGCGCCCGCGATCGCGAGCGCGCAAACCGCCGCGCCCGCGTAGTAGAAGGGCACCGCGCCCGCGGCGGCGGACGCCCAGGGCCCGGGAAGGGCGGTCAGGGACGAGATCGGCAGTACCGATGCCCCGGTCCTGAGCCCCTCGATCCCGTGCAGGTGGTACGACCGGCGGAGCAGCTCAAGGAATGGAAGCCAGTGCGGGAGCGCCCCCACGGCGCCGCACGCCGCCGCGAGCACCGCGCGCACGAGCGCGGCCCGGCCGCCAGCCCGCACCAGCACCCACGCCGCCGCCAGCACGAGGTCCACGAGCAGGGCCTGCTGACTCCCGCCCAGGCACATGGCCCAGGCAAACGCCGCCGCCCCGGCGAACGCCACTCGCGAACGGCTCCGGCAGAGCCGGTCGAGGGCGAGGAGCAGCCCGGGCAAGAGGACGTCCACGTCGAGGTGGAAGAGATTGAGCCCCATCACCAGGTAGCCACTGAGCATGTAGGCCGCCCCCGCCGACAGCGCGGGCAGGAACCCGAGGCCGAGGCCGAGCGCGAGCGAGAGCGCAAGTCCGCCCGCAAGCCAGAGGCGGAGGAGGTAGTACGCGTTCCAGACCGCAGGCGACGGCGAGACATAGAGAGGAAGGCGGAGCGGCGCGCATGCGAACGCTTCCCCGTTCGCCCACAGCGGGACTCCGCACCCGTTGTAAGGATTCCAGAACGGCACCTCGCCGCGACGCCACATGTCCGAGACCAGCTTCGTGTACGGCACGTACTTGATGGCGGAGGCGGCCGGGTCGAGGACGGCCGGGACGGGCCGGGGTCCGTCGTACCCGTACGGCCCGTCGGGCATGACGCCCGCGTCGAGCGCGAGCAGGCTCTGGCGGCCCGCGACGACGGGAGCGAACGCGGCGGCGAGCAGGACGCCGAGGAGAACCCAGCCGGAAGCGACCGGGTGGCGGCGCAGGAAGCTCACCGCCTGCCCCGCCGCAACCCCGTGACCGCCCACGCCGCGCCTTCGCACGCGAGGAGAATCGTGAGCGGCTGGTACGGAAGGCCGTACCGGGGAACGGGCATCTCCGCCGCCGCGTGGCCGAGGAGCCCGAGCGCGGCGAGCAGGACGAAACCCCGACCCCACCCCGGCGGCCCGCCCGTCTCTCCCCCGCGCCAGAGCCGGACCGCTCCGGCGATCATCAGCAGGACCAGAGGCCACTGCAGCCACCCTATCGACTCCCGCCATCCGCCGAGCCAGCTTCCGAGGACGCGCCGCGGCCAGCCGTCGTCGAAGGCGGGAGCGAGTTCCGCCAGGATCCACTCGACCGCCTCGGGGTCGGTCACGAACGGCCGCAGGTCACGAACCGCCTCGGCGAGGCTCCCGGGAACCGAAAGCGCGTGCTCGATCGCGCGGTACGATCCCGCGGACGGCTCGGGAGCCCAGACCGCGATCGCGGCCATCCCGGAGACGGTCCCCGCCGCATACCGGAAGGGAGAGCATGCGAGTCCGCGGAGCGCGACCCAGCCCAGCCGCGCGTCGGCCTCGGTCTCCGTGAGTCCCCGGCGGCGCAGGGCCTCGGTGTAGTTCCACAGGTAGGTGGCGGGAGCACCGGCGGGAAACCCCGCGTCCCGGTTCAGCGCCGCGAGCCCGCTGTCGCCCGCGGGCAGGGCGCCGTCCTCGGCCACGATGCGGCTGAAGAGGTGACGGCCCACCGAGTTCACGAGCGCGAACTCCCCCGTGCGCGCGCGGTTGAACGCGAGCCACGGGAGGAGGGCGGCCGCGAACCCGGCGATGAGCGCCGCCGCTCGGCCCCATCCACCTTCGCGCGTAGCGCGGCCACCCCACCAGAATCCGGGGACCAGCCAGAGGGCCCCCACGGGCCGCACGGCCGCGAGGAATCCGATCGCGAGACCCGAGATCGCGGCGCGACCCGGGCCCGGGCGCTCCCAGAGCCGCCAGAGCGCCACGGCGGCCACGGCGCATAGCGCCAGCGCCAGCGTCTCGGTCATGACGAAGTGGGCGAAGACCCAGCTCTCGGGCGCGACCGCGAACAGGGCCGCCGCAACGGCCAGGGTCCGGCTCCGGAGCCGCCACGCGAGCGCGACCATGGCCGCGACGGGCACGAGCCGCAGGAGATGCTGGGCGAGGAGCAGGGCCGGACCGGGACCAAACGGCACCATGCGGACGACGAGGGCGAGGAAGGCCGGGTAGCCGGGCGCAAGGACCAGCCCCGGGCCGGGGGCCTCACCCAGCATCCAGCGCATCATCCGCCAGTACGTGATCGAGTCGCCCTGCCGCGGCAGTGCCGGGAACGCGAGGAGCGATACCGCGGCCAGCGCGAGGGCGGCTGCCCCCGCCGCGACGATCCACCCCTTCGCCCGCGCGCCGTGCCGGAGCCGGGGCAACCTCACACCTTCCCCGCCGACGGACAGAGCTCCCGGACCGGGCAGTGCGGGCACCGGGGCTTCCGCGCGAAGCAGGTGCGGCGGCCGTGGTGGATCACGAGATGGGAGAACGCGATCCAGGACGATTCCGGCACGACGGCCATGAGGTCACGCTCGATCTTCACCGGGTCCTTCTCCCGCGTGAGCCCGAGCCGGCCCGCGATCCGGATGACGTGCGTGTCCACGACGATGCCGGACGGGATCCCGAATGCGGTGCCCAGGACGACGTTCGCCGTCTTGCGCCCGACGCCGGGAAGAGCCACGAGCTGACCAATCGTTCGGGGAACCAGGCCCCCGTGCCGGCCCACGAGCGCCCGGGCGCACCCGAGGAGCGACCGTGACTTCGCCCGGAAGAATCCCGTGCTCCGGATCAACGTTTCGATCCGCGCGGGATTCCCCCGGGCCATGGATTCGGCATTCGGGAACGCGCGGAAGAGCGCGGGAGTGACCAGGTTCACGCGTTCGTCCGTGCACTGGGCGGAGAGAATCGTCGCGACCAGGAGCTCCCAG